>Ga0222428_100380_pt1 | contig 18403 bp, 15 predicted proteins | sample 2B5Ametagenome_FD_182471 | JGI IMG/M metagenome (GOLD analysis project Ga0222428, IMG submission 182471) | Enriched microbial communities from leaf-cutter ant dump, University of Wisconsin, Madison, United States - 2B5A (version 2) | ecosystem: Environmental > Terrestrial > Nest > Insects nest >...
TTGAGCGTGAAGGTGCCCGAGCCCAAGTTCAGCAGCCAGACCAAGGACAAGCTGGTCAGCTCCGAGGTGCGCGCGCCGGTGGAAGACATCGTCGCCAAGGCGCTCACCGACTACCTGGAAGAAAAGCCCAACGACGCCAAGATCCTCTGCGGCAAGATCGTCGAGGCCGCGCGCGCCCGCGAGGCCGCGCGCAAGGCGCGCGAGATGACGCGCCGCAAGGGCGTGCTCGACGGCATGGGACTGCCCGGCAAGCTGGCCGACTGCCAGGAAAAAGACCCAGCGCTGTGCGAGATCTACATCGTCGAGGGTGACTCCGCCGGCGGCTCCGCCAAGCAGGGACGCGACCGCAAGTTCCAGGCCATCCTGCCGCTGCGCGGCAAGATCCTGAACGTGGAGAAGGCGCGCTACGAGAAGCTGCTCTCCAGCAACGAGATCGTCACCCTCATCACCGCCCTGGGCACGGGCATCGGCAAGGCGGCCGAAGACGGCAACGGCAAGAGCGGCGCCGACGACTTCGACGTCGCCAAGCTGCGCTACCACCGCATCATCATCATGACCGATGCCGACGTGGACGGCGCCCACATCCGCACCCTGCTGCTGACCTTCTTCTACCGCCAGATGCCCGACCTGGTTGAGCGCGGCCACATCTACATCGCCCAGCCGCCGCTGTACAAGGTCAAGAACGGCAAGGAAGAGCTGTACCTGAAAGACGGCCCCGCGCTGGACCAGTACCTGCTGCGCATCGCGCTGAACCACGCCAGCGTGCACACCGGCGGCGCCCAGCCGCAGACGCTGCAGGGCGACACCCTGGCCGAGCTGGCGCGCAAGCACCAGGTGGCTGAAAGCGTGATTGCACGCCTGTCGGCCTTCATGGACCAGGAAGCCCTGCGCGCCATTGCCGATGGCGTGGCCGTCAAGCTCGACACCGTGGAAGACGCCCAGGCCAGCGCGGTGGCCATGCAGGCCAAGTTGGCCGAGCTCTCCACCACCGGCGTGCCGCCCGAGGTGGCGGGCGAGTTCGATGCGCGCAGCGACAAGCCCATCCTGCGCATCAGCCGCCGCCACCACGGCAACGTCAAGAGCAGCATCCTCACGCAGGACTTCGTGCACGGCGCCGACTACGCCGCCCTGGCCGAAGCCGCCGACACCTTCCGTGGCCTGCTGGGCGAAGGCGCCAAGGTCATGCGCGGCGAGGGTGACAAGGCCAAGGAAGAAAAAGTGAGCGACTTCCGCCAGGCCATGGCCTGGCTCATCAGCGAAGCGGAGCGCACCACCGCGCGCCAGCGTTACAAGGGCCTGGGCGAAATGAACCCCGAGCAGCTGTGGGAGACCACCATGGACCCCGCTGTGCGCCGCCTGCTGCGTGTGCAGATCGACGACGCCATCGAAGCCGACCGCGTGTTCACCATGCTCATGGGCGATGAGGTGGAGCCGCGCCGCGACTTCATCGAGACGAATGCGCTGCGGGCCGGCAACATCGACGTGTGAGGCACCTTCCGGCGCAGCCGGAGAATTGAAGTCAAATATGCTGCTAGCCCTTGTGTGAAGGGTGCTAGCAGCTATTGATTCAGGAGCGTCTGGCGCTCGCGTTGCTGTGCATGGCGCAGTCCCAGAATGCACAGCCCCAGCCATACCGATCCGCTGGCCAGCCCTGCCAGCACGTCGCTGGCGTAATGCACCTGCAGCAGCACCCGGCTGCACGCGCCCGTCCAGGCCAGCCAGGCCGCACCGAGCAGTGCCGGCATGTGCCAGGCGGGCGGTGCCAGGCGCAGCACTACGTAGGCCAGCATGCCGTAGGCCGCCAGCGTGCCCGAGGCGTGGCCGCTGGGAAAGCTGTAGCCGGTTTCGTGGACGATGCCATGCAGGTGTGGCGGGCGGGCGCGCTCGAACAGGTGCTTCAGCCCCTTGTTCAGCAGCGCGTTGCCGACCACGGCCGCCACCCAGGCCAGCGCCAGCAGGCGCTCGCGGCGCCACAGCAGCCAGGCGCCCACCGCGGCCACCAGCGCGATGACCACGGGCGGATCGCCCGCCCAGGTGGGCACCGTGGCCCAGTGCAGCAGCGTGGCGCTGGCCTGCACCTGCAATGTGCGGGCCAGGGCGGCGTCAAAGTGGGTCATGCTGGCACCTGCCGCCACCTGCGTGGCCAGCAGCGTGAACAGGGCCAGGGCGGGCAGGGCGCAGCACAGGGCCCAATGGCGTGTGCCCAGCGTGCGGCGCTGGCGCCAGCGGGCGCCCAGCCAGCCGGCCAGGGCGAGTGCCAGGGCCAAACCCAGCAGCCACAGCATCAGCGCATGCTGGCCTGCGGCGGCGCCCAGGGCGCTGGCGGCGTCGGAAAAGCGAGGGGTCATCGTGGCCGTTGTGTCGTGCTCGGGCCGCGATGGTAATGCGCCCGGGGCGTGGGCCTTCGCATGCGGACGGACTTCGCTGGGCGACCGCACTGTCTGCGGCTTTGCGCCGCGTGATCTGGGGAAGGCCCGCCCGTGTCAGGCCGCCATGGGTTGCGTGGGGCGGCGCTGGCGCCCTTCACCCAGGAAGTCGAAGGCCATGGCCGGGCGCTGGCCGCTGATGAGTTCGGCCATGGCCTTGCCCGAGCCGGCGCCGTGCGTCCAGCCCAGGGTGCCGTGGCCGGCGTTCACCCACAGCTTGCCCACGCGCGTGCGGCCGATGAAGGGGATGTTGGTTGGCGTGGCCGGGCGCAGGCCAGTCCAGTACTGCGGGTCGCCGCCTTCCTCGGGCGTGCGGGTGTCGCACACGCCGGGCAGGATGGTTTCGATGCGGCGCGACAGCATGTGGCAGCGCGCGCGCGCCAGGGGGCTGTCCAGCGTCAGGTCCCAGCCGTTGAGTTCAATGGTGCCGGCCACGCGCAGGAAGTTGCCCAGGCGGCTCATGGCGATCTTCTTGCCGTCGTCAATGGCCGAGACCATGGGCGCGGCCTCGGGGCGCAGCAGCGGGAATGTGGCGCTGTAGCCCTTGCCGGGGTAGATAGGCAGGTCCACGCCCACGCTGCGCAGCAGCGGCGCGCTGTAGCTGCCGCAGGCCACCACCACGGCATCGGCCTGGAGGAGCTGAATCTTGGGGTCTTTTTGGCCTCCAGCGCTTTCTGGGCAAGCGCGAACAGCTACTGATTCAATAGCGCCACCCGCCTTGTTCAGACGCACGACGTCGTGCTGCCAGAGAAACTGCGCCCCGCGCTCGGCGCAGCGGCGTGCCAGCTGCTGCGTGAACACGCGCGCATCGCCGCTTTCGTCGGTGCTGGTGTAGGTGCCGCCGGTGATGTGCGCGCCGTAGGCCCGAAACGCTGGCTCGATCTGGAACAGCTCCTCGCGGCTCACCAGGCGGCGCTGCACGCCGTAGCGGCGCATCACCTCGACGGCGCGGCCGGCGTCCTCGAACGACTTCTGGTCGGTGTAGAAGTGGGCGATGCCGCGCTCCAGCCGGTGGTACTCGATGCCCGTGGCGCGCACCACGTCCTTGAGCGCGGCGTGGCTGTATGCGCCCAGCGCCACGAGCTGGGCCACGTTGCGCTCGAACGCCGCATCGTTGCACTGCGCCAGGAACTGCAGGCACCAGCGCCACTGCTGCGGGTCCAGCTGCGGGCGGTACAGCAGCGGCGCTTCCTTGTCGAACATCCACTTCAGCGCCTTCCACGGCGCTTCGCGGTTGGCCCAGGGCTCGCAGTAGCTCACCGAAATCTGCGCCGCGTTGGCGAAGCTGGTCTCCTGCGCCGCATCGCTCTGGCGATCGACGACGATGACTTCGTGGCCGCGCTCCAACAGGTGCCACGCGGTGCTGATGCCGATGATGCCGGCGCCGAGGACGATGGTTTTCATGCCGCGCAGTGTGCGCCGCGTTGCGCTTTTTCAAAAGCAAAATTAAACTCTTTGGTAAATCATCAGATGTATTAATAAATGAGTGCCTACGACCCCGCCGCGCTGGAGTGCCTTGCCGCCATCGTCGAGGAGGGCGGCTTCGAGCGCGCGGCGCAGCGCCTGAACGTCACCCAGTCCGCCGTGTCGCAGCGCCTGCGCGCGCTGGAGGCGCAGGTGGGCTCGGTGCTCATCGTGCGCACGCGCCCGCTGCGGCCCACCAACGCGGGGCAACTGCTGCTCAAGCACACCAAGCAACTGCGCCTGCTGCGCGCCGACCTGGAGCGTGACCTGCAGGAGCTGGCGCCCAGCGCCCCGGGCGCCACGCGCGAGGACGAGCGCATCGCCATCGCCATCAACGCCGACAGCATCGCCACCTGGGCGCTCGATGCGCTGGGCGACCTGGTGCGCCAGCGCCTGCCGCTGGAGATCATTGCCGACGATCAGGACTTCACCCAGGAGTGGCTGCGCTCGGGCCAGGTGCTGGGCTGCGTCACCACGTTGGCGCAGGCGCTGCGCGGCTGCAAGGTGGTGCCGCTGGGCGCCATGCGCTACGTCGCCGTGGCCGAGCGCGGCTACGCCGCGCAACACCTGCCGCAGGGGCTGACGGCGCACAACTTCCGCAGCGTGCCGTTCCTCTCGTTCAACCGCAAGGACGACATGCCGGCCGAATTCATCGCGCGCGGCTTCGGCCTCAAGCGCGTGGCGCTGCACCACGTCTACGTGCCCAGCTCCGAAGGCCAGGTGCGCGCCGTGCTGGCGGGCTGGGGCGCGGGCGTGGTGCCCGAGCTGCTGGCGCGCGCGGCGCTGGCCGACGGGCGCCTGGTGGATCTGGCGCCCGGGCGCTGGCTGCCGATCCAGCTCTACTGGCACTGCTGGAACCTGGAGTCGGCCGTGCTGGACGCGCTCACCGCCGCGCTCAAGGCGGCGGCGCGCGGCGCGCTGGAAGAAGGGTGATGGCCGCGCCGCCGTGGCACGGCGCGCGGCACACCCTCAGCCGCCTGCGCCCAGCCAGCGCAGCAGCGCGGCAATCACCAGCGCGTTGGCCGTGTCGGGAAACAGCGACGCCGCCAGCGTGAACGCCAACATGGCGCGCGGCGCATCGCCGTAGGCGGTTTGCAGCCGCCGCATCACCGCCAGGCCGATCGGCATGGCCCCGATGCCGAAGCCGATGAAGCCGCCGCAGGCCACCGCGCCCTCGTGCCCGCGCCCGAACAGCACGTAGACCAGCCCGATGCCGATGGCGCTGGTGATCGCCGCCTGCACCAGCGCGCCGGACAGCAGCAGCGGCAGGTGTTCGGCCAGCTCCGCCCAGTCCAGCGTGAGCATCGCCATCGCCAGGAACACGCGCAGCGCCACCGTGCCCACGAGGTCGCTGGCCTGCGTGTCGAACGGGCGGCGCAGCAGGTCGGCGGCGTTGGTCAGCGCCACGGCGGCGAGCAGCACCACGAGGAATGTGGGCACCTGCCAGCCTGCCGCTTGGCCCAGCCACGCCGTCAGCCCCGGCCCCGCCGCCACGCACACCAGCAGCCCCAGCAGCGGGGGCAGCCAGCGGTCGGACGAGAACGGCGCGCCGCGCACGGGCGCGGCGGCGTCGTGGGCGTCGGGCATGGTGTGTTGGCCTCCGGCCTGCGCTGCGGACGCGGGGTGCGTGGCGCTTGTCGCCTGCCCGCGCATCAGCCACGCTGCCACCGGCCCGGCCAGCAGGCTGCCCAGCACCAGCCCCAGCGTGGCGCCGCCCAGCCCCACCTCCAGCGCGCCCGCCACCGGCACGGCGCTGGCCCAGGCCGTGGCCGTGCCGTGCCCGCCGATGTAGGCCGCGCTGCCCACGAACAGCCCTAGCGCAGCGGGCTGGCCGAACGCCCGGGCCAGCAGCAGCCCCGCAGCGTTCTGCGCCACGATCGCCAGTAGCACGGCCAGGCAGATCACCAGCGCACCCTTGCCCGCCTTCGCCAGCCGCCCCAGGTGCGCGCCAAAGCCCAGCGAGGCGAAGAACACCAGCAGCAGCACGCCGCGCGGTTCCGGGGCCAGCCGCACGTCGGCCACCCCGCCCGCGCGCAGCAGCGTCAGCAGCACCGACAGCAGCAGTCCCGCCGATACCGAGGGCGGTATGTTGGCGCGTTCCAGCGCGGGCTAGGCGCGGTGCAGGCGCATGCCCAGCAAGATGGTCGCCACGGCGGCAGCCAGCGTCCAGGCCGAATCGAGGTGGAAGGTGTGCATGAGGGCGAGGCTACCGCATGGCGGGGCCGGGCGCATTGCCGCCGCCGCCGCTGGCGGTCAGGGTCCGCGCAGGCTGTCCATGGCGGTTGCCAGGGGAATGTGCGCTGGCCGGGTCACCGGCATTCGCCGGGGAAGGAAGCGGCTGCGCAGGTGCGCCCGTCCATCCAGGTGGCGCCACGGAAGTCGGCCCCGGCTAGGTTCGCGCCGAATAGCTTGGCGTTGCGCAGGTTCGCGCCGTGCAGGTTGGCCCGGCGCAGATCGGCCCCGCTCAGGTTCGCTTCTTCCAGGTTGGCGCGCTCCAGATTCGCCTGCTGCAAGACCGTTTGTCTGAGGTCGGCGCGCATCAGGTGGGTCTGGCTCAGATTGGCGTCGTTCAGGCGCGCGCCGCGCAGGTTAGCGTCGTACAGCAGCAGCAGGGCCAGGTGCGCGCCGCGCAGGTCGCATTCGGGGCAGGCTTTGGTGAACACCGTGCTCAGCACATCCCACCCGTTCGCCTTGGCCGTGCTTGCCTTGGCGCTGTCGGCGCCGAAGCGGATGAACAGCGGCGTGCCCTCGGCAGGGGCCGCAGGCGCGGCGGCCAGGCGCAGCACATGGCGGCCCGGGGCCAGGCTGGCGCTGGCGGCGCGCTGGGTGGCGTCGGCCCAGGCCAGGGTCTGGCCGCTGGCGTCGGCGATTTCGAGGTGGCCCAGCGTGGCGAGGTCCTCGTCCTCCAGCTCGACGCCGTAGGTGGCGGCCTCGCCAATCTCGAACCAGACCTGCTGCGGCCCGCTGCCGCCGAGCATGACGATGCCGGTGTCGCCCTCTTGCAGCACGCGGCCCGTGGGGTTGCGGGCCGGGTCGTAGAGCTGGCTGGGGCCGAAGCCCTTTTGTGTGACGGGTTCAACGGAGCCGCCGCCGCAGGCGGACAGGACGAGCGCCAGCGCCAGGGGGGGCAGGGTGCGTAGCGAAATGCGCATGGGGTTCTCCTTCGCGGGCGGGCTTACAGGGGGGGGCGCCCAAACCAACACTCGCCCAAGGGGGACGGCCCGCAATAGGACCCGGTTGTCCAGATGGCGCCCTGGAAATTGGCGCCAGCCAAGTTCGCCTTGTCCAGATCCGCACCATTCAGATCCGCCTGGCGCAGATCCGCATCGGCCAGGTTCGCACCGAGCAGCTTCGCGACGCGCAGATCCGCGCGGAACATATTTGTGCTGCTCAGGTTGGCGGTAATCAGGTTGGCGTGACTGAGGTCGGCATTGGCCAGGTTCGCCCCTGCCAGGTTGGCGTCGTGCAAGTGGCCACTGCTCAGGTCGGCGTGGCTCAAATCGGCTTTCTGCAGATCGGCTCTCACCAGGAACACGCGGCTCAGGTTGGCAGCGTTCAGGTTGGCGCCACGGAGGTCGGCGGCGTCAAATTGCGCCCCCCCCAGGTAGGCGCGGCGCAGGTTTGCGCCGCGCAGGTCGGCGTAGCGCAAATCGGCATTGCGCAGAATGATCCCATCCAGGTTTGCGCCGCGCAGGTCGCAGCCGACGCAGGCGCGTATTTGCAGGAGCCTGCGCTCGTTCTCCGCCGTCTTGGCCGCGCCTGCCTTGGCTTCGTCGGCGTCGAAATGCAGGAACAGCGCTGTGCCCTCTGCGGGTGCAGTGGCTGCAGGTGCCAGGCGCATTACGTAGCGGCCTGGCGCCAGGTCGGCGCTGGCGGTGCGCTGGGCGGCGTCGGCCCAGGCCAGGGTCTGGCCGCTGGCGTTGGCCACTTCCACGCGCGCCAGCGTGGCGAGGTCTTCGTCCTCCAGCTCGACGCCGTAGGTGGCGGCCTCGCCAATCTCGAACCACACCTGCTGCGGCCCGCTGCCGCCGAGCATGACGATGCCGGTGTCGCCCTCCTGCAGCACGCGGCCCGTGGGGTTGCGGGCCGGGTCGTAGAGCTGGCTGGGGCCGAAGCCCTTTTGTGTGACGGGTTCAACGGAGCCGCCGCCGCAGGCGGACAGGACGAGCGCTAGCGCCAGGGCGGGCAGGGTACGTAGCGAGAGGGACATGGCAAGCACCTTTCACTGGGGGTTGCTCAAGCCCAAGGTGCAGGTGGCGTCAGGCTGCAGCACCATGCCCGGCTTGCAGGTGTTTGCGCCGTCTGGGTTGAGCAGGCGGTAGCCTCGGACGTCGGTTGTGCGGATCTGCTGGGGTTTGCCCGATGTGTTTTGCAAGGTGTAGCGGTAGTAGTAATCGCCCGAGTCCAGCGCGGGCTGCCACAGCAGTTGCGCCGTACCACCGCCCGGTTGGTCGAGTGCTGCGTCGGCTTCGTCGCCACCGACACTCATGCCGATTTGCGCCATGGCTGGGGTGCTCCATGGCACGGCGAGCAGCGCAGCCCCTGCCAGCAGCGCCAGCGCTATGGCACGCAGCATGCCGCCCCTGGCGCTGCGCAGCAGGCGCGGTGCTAGCACGGCCAACGCCAGCACCAGCACCGCCAGACCCCACTGCGACAGCGTGGGGATGGCCTGCGTACCGGCGCTCAGCGGGCCGTAGGTGATGTAGGCCACGGTGCCACCCGGTGCGGCCCAGGCTGGCGAGGCCAGTGCCAACGCGGCGGCGGCAGGCAGGAGCGGTTTACGTGTCATGGGGGAAATCCTTTCTCGGGGTGATGGAAAAAATAGGGGTAAAGCAGCCGTGAAGCCCTGCGTGGCAAGGGCTTCATGTCGCTGAAAGGCGCCGCCGCTCAATGCGCCGGGCGCGGTTCGCGTGGCTGGCGGTTCTCGCGGGCGTCGCGGGCCGAGAGGCTGGCGCTTACGGCGCGCAGGCGCAGCGACAGCTTGCGCGCCAGCAGGGCGGAGAGGCTGGCGGCCAGGCGTGGCTCACGGGCCAGCATTTCGTCCATGGCCTGGGCGTCGAGTACCGCCAACTCGCAGTCGGCCAGCGTGGTGCAGGCCGAGTGGCGCATGCCGCCGTCGAGCAGCGACATTTCACCCATGATGTCGCCAGGGCGCAGTTGCGCCAGATGCAGGCATTCGCCCCAGGGTTGGGTGCGGTTGACCGACATGTCGCCCGCGAGCAGCACCGCCATGAAGTCGCCGCGCTCGTCCTGGCGGATGACCTCGCACTGCGGGCCCACGCGCACCAGCGAGAAGAAACGCACCATGCGCTGCACGGCGTCTGCATCGAGCAGCGCCATGTGCCGGTTGTCTGCCCACAGCGTCTGCAGCCGCGCGGCCACGCCGTCGGCGGGCAAGCGCCGGGCGCTGATTTCCACGGCGCGAGCCTCCCAGGGCACGAAGGGCACGCCGTCGGGCACGTCCTGGCTGGCGAAGGCCGAGCTGAAAAAGACCGAGTCGCCGTCCCCTGGGGTAGAACTGGGGGAGCGGGCCGCACTGGGCCATAGCGGGCGCAGTAGGTGGCGCAGGGGGGTGTTCATGGCGGAGTTCCGTTTCTTGTGTGTATCGAATGGCAAAAAGTCTAGAAAGCGTCTGCGCGCGCGTCTATCGCACAAATGGGTGAAGCGCCGGGGGCATGCACGAGGCCATACCGCCACTCAGGCGGGCTCGCGCCCTGGGTGGTAGCACCCATTCGGCGCAGGCAGGCAAAGCTGCTATCCGCAGGGCGGCAATGGGGTGCAGTGGCCATTTTTTATGCATCAAATAGCCTGCTAGCGCTTGCGTACCAAGCGCTAGAAGCTATCTTTACAGGAGCGCCCGGCGACGCATCGCCCCCAGCCCCGCTGCCAGCAGCGAAAGCAGCGCCAGCGCCCAGGGGCCGAGTGCGGGGATGGCCTGTGGGGCCTGCGGGGCTGGCGGGGCCAGCAGCACGGGGACGCCGGGGTCGGTGATCTGGTGGGGCACGGAGTCGCTGTCGCCCACGCCGCCGTCGGTCAGGGTGAAGGTCACGCTCATGCCGTCGGGTGCAAACTGCGCGCCGGGCAGCGCATACCAGTGCGGCTGCGCGCAGGCAGCGCCGGTGCAGCCCAGCCCGTCGGGGCTGGGGCCGTATTTGTAATAACTGGCCCCCTGCGGCACAGGCGTAGTGAAGCGCACGGTCACCTGCGCATCGCCATTGCCAGCGACCCGCCCAAGCACCAGCCCCAGCGGCGCGTGCACCGCCCGCACATGGGGCGGCAAGGGTGCGGGCAAGGTGGCGGCAAAAGCGGCGCTGCTGATCTCCCAGCCGTTCGCGCTGTCCACCTCCACCGCACCCAGATTACCGTTGCCGCCCGCACCCTGCCACGGTGCGCTGCACTGCTGCGCTGCACCGCCATATTCACCGCTGCACTGCCATGTGTACTGGCCGCTGGCGGATAGCACGGCCCCAGGCGTGCCCGTGGCGCACAAATTTGCGCTGGGCTTGGCGGCCACAGCGCCGTTGGCCGCTGAGCCGCAGGTGGCATCGACCGGGTCGTGGGCGAAAGTGGCGCTCACACTGCGCGTGCTGGTCACATTGGTGAGCTGGCATGCCCCCGTACCCGTGCAATCACCCGTCCAGCCGGTGAAGTGGTAGCCCGCATCGGGCGTGGCGGTGCAGCTTGCATCCTGGCCGTGGGTGACGGGATTGGGCGTGCAGGTGACCGAGCCGTTGGCCGCGGCAGGGGTGATGCTGATGGCGTAGGTGCTGGGCGCGAAAGTGGCGCTCACGCTGCGCGTGCTGGTCACATTGGTGAACTGGCACGCCCCCGTACCCGTGCAATCACCCGTCCAGCCGGTGAAGTGGTAGCCCGTATCGGGCGTGGCGGTGCAGCTTGCATTCTGGCCGTGGGTGACGGGGTTGGGCGTGCAGGTAACCGTGCCGTTGGCGGTGGCGGGGGTGGCGATGGCGTGGGTGTCGGGCGCGAAAGTGGCCGAAACGCTGCGCGAGCTGGTCACGTTGGTGAGCTGGCATGCCCCCGTGCCCGTGCAATCGCCCGACCAGCCGGTGAAGTGGTAGCCCGCATCGGGCGTGGCGGTACAGCTTGCATCCTGGCCGTGGGTGACGGGATTGGGCGTGCAGGTGACCGAGCCGTTGGCGGCGACGGGGGTGGCGATAGCGTGGGTGTTGGGCGCGAACGTGGCCGAAATGGCAAGTGGCCGGGTTACGCTGGGGAAATAGCACGAGGGGTTGCTGCCAGAGCCTGCGCAATCGCCCGACCAGCCGACGAAGTGGTGGTCAGTAAAGGGTGTGGCGCCGCACATGGCGGTTTGGCCGTGGGGCACGGGGCTGGGGGTGCAGCTGACCATACCGCCGCTGACCGGGGCGATGCTGATGCCGTGGGTGGTGAACTCGAATGTGGCGCTTACGTATTGCGGGCTGGTGACGTTGGTGAGCTGGCATGGCCCGGTGCCGGCGCCGGTGTTCTGACAGGCACCCAACCAGCCGGTGAACTGATAGCCAGGGTTGGGCATGGCGGTGCAGTGGGCAGTCCCGTCTTCGGGCACGGGGTTGGGCGTGCAGGTGACCATGCCGCCGGTGGCGGAAGTGACGATGGCGTAAGTGTTGGACGTAAAGACGGCGCTGACCGTGCAGTCGTCGAAAATGGCCCCCGTGGTGAATACGTTGCCCGCCAGCGCGCCGTTGCAGCCGCTGGCCAAGGCCGTGTAGCCCGCGGGTGTGGCCAGGTTGAATGTGGCCTTCTGGCCTGCAGCGACTATGTAGCCCGCATCGATGGCGCCGCCGCCGCGGGCCTTGGTCTGGACGGAGTATGCGCGTTGTGCGCTGCACTGGGCGGAGTTGCCGCCCGCCGTCCCCTGACATTGCCATGTGTAGCTGTATCCGTCGGTGTCCATGGCCGTCTGCGTTCCTGCGGTGCATGCGAGGATGCCCTCGGGGATGGTGGAGATGAGGGTGAGGCCATTGGCAATGCCGCAGACACCTGCGACGGGTTGCTGCGTGCCATGGACGCGCATGGCGAATGTGATCTGTTGCATGGTCAACCATTGAGTGCCATTGCTGGTGGTCCAGGCCAGCCCTTCGCGATCAGTGTGCTCTTGCGCTTTTATGTCGGTCCAGGTGGGGTGTGAGACCCCCGGGTTACGCATCACCACCCACGCCACGTTGCCCGCTGCAACGACGTGGCTGCCGGAGAAGGTGCGCAGGTCGCCAGCGTTCGTATCGGGCGTGAAGGTGGTGCACGTGTTGACGTACGGCGTTGTGCTGGCTGTGGGGGTGTCGCACACCTCCACAGCCAGCCCGTTGAACATGTCCACGCCGATCTGCACGGTTTCGATGCGCATGGGCGTGGGGCCCACGGGAATGCGGTTGGCGAAGCGCTTGTCGGAATACCAGGGATCGTACGACTCACTCAACGACACACTTGTGGTGGCGGCACTGGTGTTGTCGAATAGTACGTCCGCACCAGCAGACACTGAGGCCGCCGCCGTCAGCAGAAGCGTGGCAATCCGAAGGGCAAAGGTTCTCATGGCGATGTGGTGGTTGGGTGGAGGCGTGTTCCACCCAGCCACCGTCGGGCATGAAAACTGCTGCCAGCGCCTTTGTATCAAGCGCTGGCAGCTATCTTTATGGAAGCATGCGGCACGGGTGGATGCACACTGCCGGCCATCTTGCGGGCGCGCAGCCCTGGCGGTTTGACTGTGCGTTTGCGCAGCGCTTGACTGGGCGTTTCAGACGTGCAGGCTGAGCAGCCAGTCGGCGTACTCGACAGATGCGGGCGTGGAGGGCGTGGGCGGCGCCATGCCGGTGGCGCGTGCTGCTTCGGCCATGGCGCGCACGTCGCTGGGAGTGTGGCCGAATGTGCTGCGGAAGGCGCGGCTGAAGTGCGCCTCGCTGGAAAAACCCAGGCGCGTGGCCACGTCGGCCACGCGCAGGCGCCGGTAGGCCGGGTTGCTGAGGGTCTGGAATGCGCGCTGCAGCCGCCGCTGCTGCACGTAGCGCGCCACGCCGCCGAGCGGCTCGAAGAGTTGGTAGAGCCGGTGGCGCGAGATGCCAAAGGCTTGGCAGAGCGCCTCGGGCGTGAGCGGCGCGCCCAGGTGGCGCGCGATGTGGCGCTGGATGCGCTCCAGCGTAACGGCCTCTATGCCACCCTGGGCCTCGGCCAGCGTGCGCTGGCTTGGGCGCAGGCAGGCTGCCAGCATGTGGGTGGTGGCGCGCACCACGTCGTCGGCCTGCGCCATGCCGATGGTGGGCAGGCGCCGGTGCAGCGCTGCCAGGTGGTCGGCCAGCAGGCCGCCGAACACGCTGCCCGCGCGCAGCACGCTGCCGTGCAGCCGCGCGGCGTCGGTGCCCACCACGGCGCCGAAGGCGGCGTCGCCCAGTGCGCGCGGCACGATCAGCGAGAGCACGTGCGACTTTTGCGCCACGGTGTGCTGGGTGCGCGCCATGTCGAAGAACACCACGTCCCCAGGGGCCACGCGCAGGTCGTCGTCACTGCTGTGCTGGCCGACGAAGCCGCCTTCGAGATACCACTGCACGAGGTAGTGGTCCAGCCCGTCATGCGCAGCGCGGGCGCTGCTGCGCGCGAAGCGCTGGGCGCCGAAGTGCAGGTCACCCAGCAGCAATTGGCCCAGGTGCGTGGCGTGCACGCTGGCGTGAAAGTCCTCCAGCGTGTCGCGCGCCAGTGGCGCGGTGTCGAACAGCACCGAGATGCTGGCGCGCCACGCCTCAAAGCGGCTGGCGCCGCCAGGCCCGGCGGTGGCGAAGAAGGTGGCTGGCAGCGGTTCGGCGGGTGCCATGGCAGGGGCTCAGTACCCCTGGCGCAGGCGCCACTCGGCGCGGTCGAGGTCGTCGCGGGCGTTGCGCAGGCGCCAGTCCATGTCGCGCAACTGCTCGCGCAGGCGCTTGCGCTGGTTGTCGTCCTTGGTGCTGTCGAGCTCGCGCTGCTTGTTGCCTTGCTCGGTTTGCAGGCGGCGCAGGGTTTGCTCGGCATCCCAGGCGGTGCGGCCGTCGCGGTAGCGCGCCAGGAAGCCCATTTCCAGCTCGGGCGGGCACGAGTTGTGGTAACTCTTGCCGTCACGGCCCCAGCGCGCGCCGTTGGCGGGGGTGCAGAACTGGCCGATGCCCTGGTTCCACCCTTCCCAGTACATCGGCTCGGAGGGCCGTACGCCGGCCTCGGCGCAGGCCTCGCGGATGTCGCCCAGGTGCGAGCGCGGCTGGCCGGCCAGCGCGTCGCGGTAGCCCTGGTCGCGCCAGTTGGCGGTGCGGCACTCCTCGGCACTCATGGCGGCGCAGCCCGCCAGCACGAGTGCGGCGGCCAGGGGGACGAGGCGGGTAAGGGTGCGGCGCATGGTCGGTTCCTTGGTCACAACGGGGTCAAAAGTCAAAAGCTGGAGAGTTCGAGGATTTCCTGCCCCATCAGCAGGCATGGGCCAGGGCTGGCTGCGTAGAGCATGCGCATGCGGTAATTGGCTTTGTAGACGTGGCCAGTGACCTCCAGCACGTGCAGCTTCTGCGCCTTGTTGGCGGGATTGGCCAGCGGCGGCAGGGCCTTGGCCTGTGGCTCGATGGCCGCGCGGTCGTCGCCTTCGCTGTGCCAGGCGAGCAGCTTCTGCGCCTGGGCCACGGCCTCCTTGGCGCAGGGGGGCTCGGCGGCCCGGCTGGTGCCAGCGGCGCCGAGCAGAGCGAGGGCGGCAAGGAGGGCTCTCATCGGGCGGCGGCGCGTCATGGGTTGAGCCATTTGGAAAGCGCGCTGCGGTACGACACATCAAAGCGGCCGTAATCGTCCGTGCCCTGGGGGTTGTCGCAGCTTGAAGAGCCACGGAACAGCTGGCCGACCACGTAGCGCTTGCCTTGCAGCGTCAGGAACGCGGCGGAGCCGCTGCTGCCTTGCTCGACCACGCCCTGTTGCCAGGACAGGCGGATGAAGTTGGCGTCCGCCGGAGCGCTCGTTTGGCACAGATCGCCGCCGTCGGGGCAGTTCTGGTAGCTGCTGAGCGTGCCCAGGCTGATTTTCTGCCGGTCGCCAGCAGGGTGGTGCACGGCCACGAGCGGCGTGCCGGCGGCCGCCGGCGTGCCGAAGTACGAGCCCGCATACACCGCACCTGCGGGTGGCGCGTCGTTTAGGCGCAGAAAGCTCACGTCGGTGTTGGCGTTCGCGCTCAGCAGCGTGGCGCCGCCCGTCAGCCGCCGGGCCGCAGGGTCGGTGGTGGGCGTGCCGCAGGCGCTGGCGCGGTAGAACCAGTCGGTGACGAGCGAGGAGGCCTCGGACTGCGTGGAGATGCAGTGGTTGGCGGTCAGGAAATGGGGGGTGCCAGAGTTGCGCGCGTCGTTCATCAACGTGCCAGTGCACCAGTAGGATTTGCCGTTGCTGCGCGTGAACGACATGCGCGCCACGGCGCGGCTCTGGTCGAGGTACTCGGGGGTGCAGATGGCGTCGCGGTTGCAGGCGCCCGCGTCGCCGGCGGCCTTGGTGGTGGCTGCGGCGTTTTCCCAGTGTGCGGCGTCGATGCTGTAGTGCGACAGGCGCGGCACGGCGATCCGCACGGCGGCGGGGTCGGTGCCTGCGGGGATTTCAATTTCCAGTGTGGTCTCTGGTGCGGCGAAGTCAGGGCTCCACCAGGTGTGCGCCTCGGCGTCGCTGGCGCCGCCTTCGGCGTTGCGCTGGGCCATGGCCTGGAGCTGGGCCGCGCTGATTTGCGTTGCCGCGCCGCCGGCGCCGTAGCTGCGCAGCACGGCCCCCGCGGGCAGGGCCTGCACCCACACGCCCAGGCGCATGCCGTAGGCACCGGGCGAGACGAAGCGCAGCGCAGCGACTTGCGTGCCCTGCGCCGTGGGCTGCCATTGCAGCAGCGCGGCGGTGGCGCTGGCGCTGGCGGTCGCGGCGACGTCGCGCGCTTGGCCAATTTCCAGAGGCTGGCCGCTCTTCAGCGCGGCAGGCGCACTCTTGGGTGCGGCGAGGGGGGCAAGCGCGACGGTGCGCGCGCTCTGGGCCACGGGCTGGACACTGGCGTGTTCGGTGGCGGCTGCCGCCTTGCCGGCGCTGGGGTCGTAGGGCTCGATCCGATCGACGGTGCCCGGCGGCGTGGGGGGGGGCGCGGGGCTGTCGGAGGAGCCGCCGCCGCAGGCGGCGAGGATCAGCGGCAGGCAAGCGCCGCCAAGAATGCGGGCGGCAGTGGAGGAGCGCATGGGGAATGCCTTTCGTGCAAGGTGGAATGCGTTGCGATTGTCTGGAAGGCGGGGGGAGCGGCGCAAGTTTTAAATGGCCGTTTGTGCCCTGGCCGCATCGGTGCCTGGCAAGGGCTGGGGTGCATCTTTGCCCGTGAAGCTGTGCATGCAAAAAAAAGGTTTGAAACCAAAATGGTTTCAAACCCTTGCAGAGAAAGCGCGAGCTGCTACGATTTTTGCTTAGCGCACCAGCAGCACCGGCACCTGGCAGCTCGCCAGCACCTGCGTGCTGACAGAGCCCATCACCAGCTTGCCCAGCGCGCCGTGGCCCTGGGTGCCCATCATGATGAGGTCGAACCCGCCGGTCTCGGCCACCTTGGCGATGGTTTCCCCGGCCGGGCCTACTTTCACTGCGGTCGTGAAGTTGATACCGTGGCGCTTGAGGTATTTGTCCACGGGGCCAAGCACCTTCTCGCCCTGCTCGGCGTAGTACTGGTCGACCACGGCCTTGCCCAGCGCGGCGCGGGCCCGGGGGGGCAGCGGGGTTTGCACGGTCAGCGCGGTGTATTCGTGCGTGCCGGCCATGAGCTCCTCGTGCGTGGTCAGGTAGGCCAGCATCTTCTTGGTGTAGGGGCTGCCGTCGATGGCGAGCAGGATCTTCATGGCGGATCTCCTCAGTTGCGATGCACGCTATGTTAGCGGTGCTGTGTCCAGTTCCACTGTTCCCTCGGGTATGAAGCACGCCTGTTCCCCTTTGCGGGCGTAGCCCAGCGGGTTGGCTACGACATGGCAGCGCCAGGGCGTGCCGTCGGCATGCCGGCCTTGCGCCACGTAGTCGCTGGGCGCGTGCAAGTGTCCGTGCAGCCACAGCCGGGCGTGGGGCAGCAGTTCGTCGAGGGCGTTGCAAAAGCCGGCCGTGCCGGGCACCAGGCCGTAGCGGGGGTCGGCGCTTTGCAGGCTGGGCGCGAAATGCGTGACCACGACCGTAGGGCCGTCGAACGGCTCAGCCAGCGCTGCGCGCAGCCACTCCTGGCATGCCAGCGCCTGGGCGCGCATGGGCTCGGCCAGAAAGGGGGCGCCGCTGCGTGTGCCGCCCGTCTTGCGCAGGTAGTAGTTGGCGGCGCGGTAGGCCTTCTCACGCTGCGCGTGCAGCCGCGTGGCGTCGGTGCAGCCGGCATGCACGGCCAGCGCGTCGAAGTCTGTCCATAGCGTGGTGCCGACGAAGCGCACGCCCTGCAGCACGGTGGTTTCGCGTTCCAGCCAGGTGATGCCCCAGCGCGCGCAGGCGGTGCGCAGGCGTGCGTGCGCGGCGTCGAAGTCCTGTGCGTCGTACTCGTGGTTGCCGGGCACGAACAGCACCGGCGTGGGCCAGTCCGCGCCTCCCTGTGCGCGCGGCAGGGGCGAAAAGCGCGCCAGCCCGAAATCCGCATCGCTCAGCAGCGAGCCCGCCTGGTACGAGCCGATGTCGCCCGCCAGCACCAGCACATCGGCGCCGGGCGCCGGGCGCGGCTGGAACTGCGGGTGGGCTTCGAGGTGCAGGTCGGACAGGAGCTGAATCTTCATGGCCCCGACTATAAAGAAAAACCGCCCGAAGGCGGCTTGTGGAAAGCGCTGGCAGCTATCAAAAAATGAGTGAGGCCATGCGTTCCCCGGGGCGGGCAATTACTCAGGGCGCTGCGCTTGAAGCTGCTGCGGCCCAGGCGAGGGCAGCCGCGCAAGGGCCGCCCCGCCGCGCTGGCTGCGTCCCCCTGCCCGCAGTGCGCAGCACTGCGAGAGCGGGGGGAAGCCGCGCAGCGGCTCAGGGGGGCGTCAAGCAGCCAGGCGCTTTTCCAGCGCGGCCTTGGTGTCCAGCAGAGCTTGCGGCAGGTGGTAAGCCAGCTTGTCGAAGTGCTCGGTGTGCAGCTTGAACTCCTCGACCCAGGCGGCCTTGTCGATGCTGGTCACGGTGGCGAACTGCTGGGCCGTGAAGTCCAGGCCCTTCCAGTTGATCTCGGCGTAGGTGGGGGCCACGCCGAACATCGTGTCCTGGCCCTGGGCCTGGCCTTCGATGCGGTCAATCATCCACTTGAGCACGCGCATGTTCTCGCCGTAGCCAGGCCAGACGAACTTGCCGGCCTCGTCCTTGCGGAACCAGTTCACGCAGAACACCTTGGGGAGCTGTCCCCCAGTGGCTTGGACCTTGCCTTCCATGTTCAGCCAGTGCTGGAAGTAGTCGCTCATGTTGTAGCCGCAGAACGGCAGCATAGCGAAGGGGTCGCGGCGCACCACGCCTTGGGCGCCGAAGGCGGCGGCGGTGGTCTCGGAACCCATGGTGGCAGCCATGTACAC
>Ga0222428_100383_pt1 | contig 18332 bp, 18 predicted proteins | sample 2B5Ametagenome_FD_182471 | JGI IMG/M metagenome (GOLD analysis project Ga0222428, IMG submission 182471) | Enriched microbial communities from leaf-cutter ant dump, University of Wisconsin, Madison, United States - 2B5A (version 2) | ecosystem: Environmental > Terrestrial > Nest > Insects nest >...
AACCTGTTCGTGCTGGCCGCCAGCCAGACGCGCGACAAGGACGCGCTGAAGCTGGACGGCGTGGAGAAGGTGCTCAAGGACCTGGCTGAGATGGGCTTCGACTACATCGTCTGCGACTCCCCCGCGGGCATCGAGAGCGGCGCCCTCATGGCCATGCACTTCGCCGACGAGGCGCTGCTGGTCACGAACCCGGAAGTGTCCTCGGTGCGCGACTCCGACCGCATCCTGGGCATGCTCGGCAGCAAGACCAAGCGGGCCATCGAAGGCAAGGAGCCCATCAAGGAGCACCTGCTCATCACGCGCTACAACCCCAACCGCGTGGAGGACGGCCAGATGCTGAGCCTGGAGGACATCCAGGACATCCTGCGCATCAAGCTCATCGGCGTGATTCCCGAGTCCGAAAGCGTGCTGCAGGCCTCGAACCAGGGCCTGCCCGCCATCCACCTCGCGGGCACCGATGTGTCGGAAGCCTACAAGGACGTGGTGGCGCGCTTCCTGGGCGAGGACAAGCCCTTGCGCTTCATTGAGGCGGTCAAGCCCGGCTTCTTCAAGCGCATCTTCGGCGGGAGGTAAGCGGCCATGTCCCTGCTGTCTTTCCTGCTCGGCGAGAAGAAGAAGACTGCCACGGTGGCCAAGGAGCGCCTGCAGATCATCCTGGCCCACGAGCGCAGCGGCCGCAACGCGGGCCAGCCCGACTACCTGCCCGCGCTGCAGCGCGAGCTGGTGGCCGTGATCTCCAAATACGTGAAGATCAACGCCGAAGACCTCAAGGTGCACTTCGAGCGCCAGGACGACCTGGAGGTGCTCGAAGTGAAGATCGAACTGCCCGAGGCGGTCAAGTAAAACTCCTCTGGACGGCGGTGGGCCGGGCGCCAAGAATGGCGCTCCCAACTCCGGAGGAGACATGACCCTGACACGCCGCGCCTGCTGCGCGCTCGCCCTGGCGGGCCTGTGCGCCGCCCTGATGCCCCTATCCGCCCTGGCGCAAGAGCGCGTCGGCATCCTCATGCTGCACGGCAAGAGCCCGGGCAACCCGAACGACCCGAACTTCTCGCCGCTCAAGGCCCGCTTCGAGGGCGAGGGCTGGCTGGTGCGGCTGCCCGACATGCCGTGGTCGCGCACGCGCTACCTCGACGGCAACTGGGACCACGCCATGCAGGAGATCGCGGGCCACGTGCGTGCGCTGCGCGGGCAGGGCGCCACGCGCATCGTGCTCATGGGCCACAGCATGGGCGTGCCTGCCGCCATGGGCCATGCGGTTCGCGGCGGCGACGTACAGGCGCTGGTGCTGCTGGCGCCCGGACATGTGCCGTTGCTGTACGACACCCTGCCGGGCCTGTCGGCCGTTCATGACAGCATCGTGAAGGCGCGCGAGCTGGTGGCCGCAGGCAAGGGCGGCGAGCGCGAGCGCTTCATCGATATCAACCAGGGCCGCCAGCAGCCCTTGATCACCACGGCGGCCAACTTCCAGTCGTACTTCGACCCGGCGGGCGATGCCGAGATGTCCGTCACCGCACCGCGCCTGCCCGCCGGCCTGCCTGTCTTCACGGCCGTGGGCGAGAAAGACCCGCTGTTCGGCCGTATCCGTGCCTACCTGGTGGACAAGCTGCCCGCCAACTCCCGCAATCGCTACCTGGAAGTGCCTGGCGGCCACCTGGAGACACCCCGCGCCGCCTACGACGCGATGGTGGAATGGATCAAGACCACCGGCGCGGCGCCATAACCACGGGTTCGGAGTCAGTAGCCTGTTTCCTGGACGTAGCTGCGGTTGGCCCGGTCCCAGGCGGCCTTGAATGCCGGCTGGGCCTTTTCCCACTTGAGCCGGCCCTCGGCATGCTCGGCGTCCCACCTGCGGGCCCATTCCGCGCGCGCGGCGTCCCAGTCGCTGCCGGCCGCACGGGCTTCCCAGCCCGCACGGTACGCGGGGGCGTAGTCCTCATAGGCGTAATCCGGGGAGTAGTACGGCTCGCGCACATAGGCCTCGCGCCAGTGCGCTTCTTCCACCGTGGGGTTGACCGCCTCGGCCGCGCCCTTGCCGGCCAGTCCGCCGATCACCGCGCCGACGACGGCGCCCGCCGCCGCCCCGATGGGGCCGCCCAGCGCGCCGGCCGCTGCGCCTGTGACCGCGCCGCCGGCGGCGCCGATGCCCGTTCCGATGGGATGCGCTCCCGGCGCACCGGTGAGGGGATCGCGATTGAGGGTGTCCTTGGGGCTGTTCATGTGAGGCTCCTTGTGCGTTGACGTTGCGGGAAGCCTCCATTGAGCGGCCCGCCAGCCGCCCTGTCTGTAGGAGAAGCGAGCCTGGGCTTTTAGGACGCGGGCATGTCAGGCACGGCCGTGTCCGACAGCGTGCCCAGCGGGTGCTCGGTATAGAACATCCCGCCGTGGTAGAGCAGCGGCGCCGCGCCGCCCAGGTGCGCGCAGCGCTCCACCAACCCCACGAAGATCGTGTGGTCGCCCTCCACGTACTGGCTGCGGTTGGCGCACTCGAACACCGCCGCTGCCCCTTCGAGCACCGGCGCGCCGTGCAGGCCCGGGCGGTGCGCGACGCCCGCCCAGCGGTTGATGCCGCGCGTGGCGAAGCGCTCGGCCAGTGCGCGCTGCTCCACCGCCAGCACGTTGATCGCGTAATGCGTGGCGGCGGCGAACGCCTGCAGCGACGAGGCCTTGTGCGCCAGGCTCCACAGCACCAGCGGCGGGTCGAGCGAGACGGAATTGAACGAATTGGCCGTCATGCCCACCAGCTCACCGCCCGCGCCGCGTGCGGTGACGATGGTCACGCCCGTGGCGAACATGCCCAGCGCGCTGCGAAATTCGCGCGAAGAGAAGGCGGTCGGGGGGGCGGTGTCAGGGCGGGGAGGCAGGCTGTTCACTGAGGCACGGGGCGCGGCGCGCTCCGGAGCGGGCGAAGGGAGGGCTATTATCGGCTGGCGGGCGCAAGCCTGCAGCGGCCCCGGCCGCACGGCCCCAGGCGCTCCCATGTCTCTTCTTCCCAGCTTTTCCCTCCTGGGCTCCGGCCCCACCGTTGTGCTGCTGCACGACGCCGACGGCGACCACCTCAGCTTCGCGCCCCAGCTCGAAACCCTGGCCTGCGCCGGCTACCGCGCCGTGGCCTGGGACATGCCGGGCTACGGCCGCAGCGCGCCGGTGGAGCCCTATGGCTTCAAGGGCCTGGCCCAGCGCTGCCTGCTGCTGCTCGACGCGCTGCAGTGCGGCGCGGTGACGCTCGTGGGCCATGGCCTGGGCGCCATGCTGGCACTGGAGGTGGCGCTGCGCGCGCCCGAGCGCGTGCAGCGCCTCGCGCTCTGCGCGGGCGGCCCGGCGCTGGATGCGGCCGCCACCGCCGCCTGGGTGGCGCCGCGCCTGGCAGCGCTGGGCGAAGGGCTGGACATGGCACGCATCGCCGAGCGCATCGTGCCGCGCGACGCCGGCCCGGCCGCGCTGCCCGAAGGGCTGCGGCTGGTGCACCACGCCATGGGCCGCGTGCACCCGGCCACCTACCGCCGCGCGCTGCAGGCGCTGCCGGAATTCGCGCGCGGTGCGTCCGCGCTGGCGCAATTGCATGTGCCCACGCTGCTGGTGGGCGGCGCTCTGGACCGCTGCACGCCGCCCGAGGCCCTGCTGGCCCTGGCCCACGTGCTGCCCGATGCGCGCGCTGTGATGCTGCCCGGCGTGGGCCATTGGCCGCAGCTCGAGAACCCCGAGGCCTTCGAGGGCGCGCTGCTGGACTTTCTGGCCCAGCCGGGGCGCGTGCTGCACTGATGAGGGGTCAAAACGGGCGCTAGCGCCCGTCCATCAAGCGCGAGCTGCTATCGAAAGAGGATTGGCGCCCTGGCGGGTCGCGCCTTCGCCCAGGAACCGGAAATCCATCGCCGGCCGCTCGCCGCTGATCAGCTCGGCCATGGCCTTGCCCGAGCCTGCGCCGTGCGTCCAGCCCAGCGTGCCATGGCCTGCGTTCACCCACAGGCCGCCCAGGCGTGTGCGGCCGATGAAGGGGATGTTGGTGGGCGTGGCCGGGCGCAGGCCGGTCCAGTACTGCGGGTTGCCGCCTTCCTCGGGCGTGCGCGTGTCGCATACGCCGGGCAGGATCTGCTCGATGCGGCGCGATAGCATGTGGCAGCGCGCGCGGGCCAGGGGGCTGTCCAGCGACAGGTCCCAGCCGCCCAGCTCGATGGTGCCCGCCACGCGCAGGAAGTCGCCCAGGCGGCTCATGGCGATCTTCTTGCCGTCGTCGATGGTGGAGACCATGGGCGCGCCCTCGGGCTTCAGAAGAGGGAAGGTGGCGCTGTAGCCCTTGCCGGGGTAGATGGGCAGGTCGACGCCCACGGTGCGCAGCAGCGGCGCGCTGTAGCTGCCGCAGGCGACGACGACGGCGTCGGCCTTCAATATCTGGTCTTTTTGGCCTCCAGCGCTTATCCCGCGAGCGCGAACAGCTACCGATTCGATAGCATCCCCCACGCGGTTCAGGCGCAGCACGTCGTGGCCGTAGAGGAAGCGCACGCCGCGCTCGGTGCAGCGCTGCGCGAGCTGCTGGGTGAACACGCGCGCGTCGCCGCTCTCGTCGGTGCTGGTGTAGGTGCCGCCGGTGATGCGGTCGCCGTAGGCGCGGAATGCGGGTTCGATCTGGAGCAGCTCGTCCTTGCTGACGATGCGCCGCTGCACGCCGAAGCGGCGCATCAGCTCCACGGCGTGGGCCGCGTCGTCGAAGGATTTCTGATCGGTATAGAAGTGGGCGATGCCGCGCTCCAGCCGGTGGTACTCGATGCCCGTGGCACGCACCATGTCCTTGAGCGCGGCGTGGCTGTAGGCGCCCAGCGCCACGATCTGCTGCACGTTGCGCGCGAAGGCCGCATCGTTGCACTGCGCCAGGAACCGCAGGCACCAGCGCCACTGGTCCCAGTCCATCCGGGGGCGAAAGAGCAGCGGCGCTTCCTTGTCGAACATCCACTTGAGCGCCTTCCACGGCGCCGAGCGGTTGGCCCAGGGCTCGCAGTAGCTCACCGAGATCTGCGCCGCGTTGGCGAAGCTGGTCTCCAGCGCCGCACCGGGCTGGCGGTCGATGACGGTGACTTCATGCCCGCGCTCGCGCAGATGCCAGGCGGTGGAAATGCCGATGATGCCGGCGCCCAGGACGATGGTGTTCATGGCGCGCAGTGTGCTGCGGGCCGTGCGGAAACAAAAGCGTAATTAACGTTCCTCCAAAAACATCAGTTGCGCTAATAATCCACGGCCATGAGCACCTTCGATCCCGCCGCTTTGGAATGCCTGGCCGCCATCGTCGAGGAGGGCGGCTTCGAGCGCGCCGCGCGGCGCCTGCACATCACCCAGTCCGCCGTGTCGCAGCGCCTGCGCGCGCTGGAGGCGCAGGTGGGCTCGGTGCTCATCGTGCGCAGCCGCCCGCTGCGGCCCACGAACGCGGGACAGCTGCTGCTCAAGCACACCAAGCAGCTGCGCCTGCTGCGTGCCGACCTGGACCGCGACCTGCAGGACCTCGCGCCCAGCGCGCCCGGCGGCGTGCGCGAGGACGAGCGTATCGCCATCGCCATCAACGCCGACAGCATCGCCACCTGGGCGCTGGACGCGCTGGGCGACCTGGTGCGCCAGCGCCTGCCGCTGGAGATCATCGCGGACGACCAGGACTTCACCCAGGAATGGCTGCGCTCCGGCCAGGTGCTGGGCTGCGTGACCACGCTCAAGAACGCGCTGCGCGGCTGCCGCGTGGTGCCCCTGGGCGCCATGCGCTACGTGGCCGTGGCCGCGCCCGGGCTGGCGCGCCGCCACCTGCCGCAAGGGCTCACGGCGCACAACTTCCGCAGCGTCTCCTTCGTCTCCTTCAACCGCAAGGACGACATGCAGGCCGAATTCGTCATGCGCACCTTCGGTCTCAAGCGCGCGGCCCTCAGCCGCGTCTTCGTGCCCAGCTCCGAAGGCCAGGTGCGTGCCGTGGTGGCCGGCTGGGGCGTGAGCGTGGTGCCCGAGCTGCTCGCGCGGCCGCTGCTGGCCGAGGGCCGGCTCGTCGACCTGGCGCCCGGGCACAGCCTGCCGGTGCAGCTCTACTGGCACTCGTGGAACCTGGAGTCGCAGGTGCTCGACGCGCTGGCCGACGCGCTCACCACCGCCGCCGCGCGGTCGCTATCCGGCTGAACTGTGGGGCTTCTGGGGTTATGCGCCCGCGGCTTAACATGCGCCGCATGAACCTGCCGCAGCCGCCGCGCCCCTCCTTCAAGGCGCAAATGCACCAGGCGCGCGAGGACGCCATCGTCCAGGCCGCTAGCCGGCTGCTGGGCGAGAAAGGCTTCGAGTCCATGACCGTGGACGAGGTGGCCGCCGCTGTGGGCATCGCCAAGGCCAGCCTGTACAAGCACTTCGCTGGCAAGGACGACCTGTGCACCGCCGCCATGCTGCGCGCGGTGGAGCGCCTGCAGCGCTTCGTGGCCGAGATGCCCGCCGGCCTGAGCGCCATGGAGCGCCTGCGTGCGCTGCTGCGCTGCCTGCTGGAGTTGCAGCTCGGCGACGAAACCCCGCTGCTGCCCGGCCGCAACTCGGCCCTGGCCCAGGCGCTGCGCGACTGCGCGCCCTACCAGGCGGCCATGCGCGAGGTGCACGCCCGCGCGCTCGGCTGGATCGCCGAGGCCCAGGCCGCGGGCCACCTGCGGTGCGACCTGCCGGCCGAGGTGGCGCTGTGCGTGCTGCTGGCGCGCTCGGCCGACCCGCTGCCGGGCCTGCTGCGCGAGCGCGGCCACGCGGATGCGCAGATCATCGACTGGGCCATGGACACCTGCCTGCAGGGCCTGGCCACCGCTCAGTGCGGCTTGCTCACCAGCAGATAGCAGCCTTCGCCGGGCGCCAGCACCAGTCCGGCCGTGCAGCGCGGCGTGTCCATGGGCGCCCGGTCGGTGTGCGCCGGCGTGAGGGTGATGCCCGTGATGCGCAGCGGCTGGCCGGTGGCGTTGCCCACCTCGTACTGGTACATGAAGTCGGCGAAAGGGGTGTCCAGCGCGACGTGGTAGGGGATGTCCGCCGACCCTCCGGCAGGGTTGTCCAGCAGCACGTCGCCCATCGCCAGGGGCAGCGCCTGCGCCCGCTCGCTCCAGCCCGCCGCCAGCAGCAGCGCGGCGGCCAGCAGCCCCGGCCCGGCCAGCGCCAGGCAGGTCAGGCGTCCGCGCGCCGCGCGCCAGGCCAGCGGCGCCAGCAGCAGCGAAAGCAGCAGCACGCCCCACTGCGTCAGCGTGGGTACCGGTTGGGCCGCGCCGGCCAGGGCGTAGGTGATGGTGCCTACCGGGGGCTGCGCCTGGGCCCAGGCGGCGGGCGCGCAGCAAGCGGTGGCGGCCAGCAGGGCGGCTGCGGAGCGAAGGGGGTAGAGAGTCCGTTTCATGGCAGGTTCTTGGCAGATGGGAAATCAATGAAGAAGGCCGCTGGCGCTTGCTGCGAAAGCACGGCCAGCTATCAAAAACAAAGCAGGAAAGAGCGCGCGGGGCCTCACCGCATCAGCGTGAAGCAGACGCTCACACCCTGGCCCGGCACGGACGGCTCCTTCAAGGCCACCATCAGGTCGATGGCGTGGCCGCGCTGGACGGTGGCTGAAAGGGGGCGGCCCGTGGTGCCGTTGCGCACATCCAGCACAACGGTGGAGTCGAGGCCGCCCGGCGGCGTGCCGAACACGATGAAGTAGGCGGGGTTGCCGGTCGTGTTGTCATAGGCGGGGTTCACGGTGTAGTCCGCACCGCTGATCAGTGTGGCTATGCCCCAGGTGTTGCCGGTAGGGTCGTCCTGCACCGAAAAGCAGCCGTGCCGCATGAAGGTCACGCCAGCCACGGCGCCTTGCGGCCCGGCGGGACCGGTATCGCCCTTGGGGCCGGCGGGGCCTTGCGGGCCGGGGTCGCCCTGGGGTCCAGCGGGCCCCGCAGGGCCGGCGGCACCGGCAGGGCCTTGCGCGCCCGTTGCACCCGTTGCACCCGTTGCGCCCGTTGCGCCCGTTGCGCCCGTTGCGCCCGTTGCACCCGTGGCGCCGGTATCGCCCTTCGGCCCCGCGGGCCCGGCCGGATCGACCGACAGCACGCCCTGCGCGTCCGCCCGCACGAAGCCCGCGGCGCCGAGCTGGGGCATGGCGATCTTGCCGTCGTTGCCAAAGCCGGCGATGGCCTGCCCGGTGGTGTGGGACTGGATGTGTACGCCACTCGCGCCCGACAGGGTGACTTGCGCTTGCGCGGCACTGGCCGCCATCAGGGCAGCGCACAGGAGATGCAGTTGGTTTGGCATGGATCGCTCACGGATGAATGCAGAGGTACTTGCGCCGCCAGCCCAGCAGGCCCGTCAGCGCGGACAGCAGCAGCAGGCTCCAGGCACCCAGCGAGGGCACCGGCACGGCGCCCGGCGCGGGAGCCAGCGCAAACCAGCCTGGCGCGTTGCCGCCTCCGGGGCCGTTCTGGCCGGTGGGAGCCAGCCGTTGGCCGCGCGAGGCGTCCACGCCCGACACGCTCACGGCGCCGATCTGCTGCACGCCGCCAGGCAGCAGCGTGAGAAATGCGGCGCCGCCTTGGCCCCATAGCGTCACGTTGCCCAACGTGAGCGTGCCGGTCACCTGTTGTTCGCTGCCTGCGGCCAGGTGCAGCGTCTGCCCCGCCTGCGCAGCGCTCAGGGTGTCGAAGGTGGTGCTGCCGGTGATGTCTGTGGCGTTGCCAATGCTGCAGCGGCCCACCAGGGCCACGGTGCTGCTTGCGCCGGTGAAGCCGCTCGGGCCGGCTGCGTTGTGCCATCCCGCACCCACCTCGATGCGCGCGCCTGCTGCTGCGATGGAGCCCGCCGCGCCAATGCGCACGCGGCCCACGCCGGTGAAGGTGGCGCCCGCAGCGTCCAGGGGGCCATTCACCTCCAGGTCATCGCAGGCCAGGTCGATCGTGCCGTGGTACGCCCCACCCCCGGAGCCCACGGTGAACGCCGCTGCCTGCGCGCCTGCCGCGCCGGCCATCAGCAGCGCGGCCAGACTGGCGCGTAAACGTGAATGACTCCGTTTTTGATAGCTACGTGTGCTTTCCAGGCAAGCGCTGGCAAGGGGGGTGGCTTGCATGGTCTTACTTGTTGACGCAGGTGATGTAGAGGGTGCCCGTGGCGCCTTGCCAGTCGCCAGAGGCCGGCGGGGCGAACTTGGCTATCCAGCCGTAGTAGGTCTTGGGAGCGGTGAAACCATCCACATAGGTGGGCGCGCACGTGACCAGTCGGGCGTCATGGTTGTTCGTCGTACAGCCGCCGGCAATGGCTTGCTTGCCAGCGGGGCATTTGGCGTAGATGTTCATGTACGCGCCTGCCTGCTTGGGGGCTTCAATCTCATACTCCATCACCTCCAGGCCCGAGAAGCCTGCCGGGCCTTGCGGGCCGGTCTCGCCCGTATCGCCTTTGTCACCCTTCGGTCCCTGGCCTCCTGTGGCGCCGGTCTCGCCTTTGGCGCCTTGTGGCCCCGTGGCACCGGCAGGGCCTGTCGGCCCCGTGGCTCCCGCAAGCCCTTGCGGCCCTGCCGGGCCTTGCGCGCCCGCCGCGCCCTGGGCTCCTGGCGCCCCCGCGGGCCCCTGCGGCCCCACGGGCCCATTCGGATCGGCGGACAGCACGCCCTGCGCATCGGCCCGCACGAAGCCCGCCGCACCCAGCGCGGGAATGGCGACCGTGCCGTCGTTGCCGAAGCGGGTCACGGCCTGCCCCGAGGGGGCCTGGACGACCACGCCGCCAGCGCCCGAGAGCGTGACCTGGGCGTGGGCGGCGCTGCCCAGCAAGGCGGCGGCGAGGCTGATGAAGACCAGGAAGGGGTGCATACGGGGGCACGCAGGGGTTGTCATGGAAAGGGGTAAGGGGGGCGTCCGCTGCACCGTCATTGCGCATGAAAAATGCCTCCAGCGCTTATGTATCAAGCGCAGGCAGCTATCTTTATGGAAGCGATCGGCGCGGGTGGAAGCGCAACGCGGGCGATCTTGCGGGCGCCGCGCCCCGGCGGCTTGACTGGGCGTTTGCACGGCGCTTGACTGGGCGTCCGGCGGCGCTCACGCCCTGCGCCGCCGCGCGCCCAGGCCCGCCGCCAGCAGCGAGAGCAGCGCCAGCGCCCAGGCCGACAGCGTGGGAATGGCCTGCGCGCCGCCAGGCGGCGCGGCCAGCAGCACGGGCAGGCCGGGGTCGGTGATCTGGCCGGGCACGGCGTCGCTGTCGCCCGCGCCGCCGTCGGCCAGGGTGAAGGTCACGCTCAGGCCGTCGGGCGCGAACTGCGCGCCGGGCAGCGCGTACCAGTGCGGCTGCGCGCAGGCGGCGGCGCCGGTGCAGCCCAGCCCTTCGGGGCTGGGGCCGTATTTGAAATAAATGGCACCCTGGGGCACAGGCGCAGTGAAGCGCACGGTCACCTGCGCATCGCCATTGCCAGCGACACGCCGCAGTACCAGCCCCAGCGGTGCGTGCACCGCCCGCACATGGGGCGGCAAGGGCGCGGGCAGGGTGGAGGCAAAGGCGGCGCTGCTGATCTCCCAGCCGTTCGCGCCGTCCACCTCCACCGCACCCAGATTGCCATCGCCGCCCGCACCCTGCCAAGGCGCGCTGCACTGCTGCGCCGCGCCGCCATATTCACCGCTGCACTGCCATGTGTATTGGCCGCTGGCTGACAGCACGGCACCTGGCGTGCCCGTGGCGCACAGATTCGCGCCGGGCTTGAAGGCCACGGCGCCGTTGGCCGCCGAGCCGCAGGTGGCATCGACCGGGTCGTGGGTGAAAGTGGCCGAAACGCTGCGCGGGCTGGTCACGTTGGCGAGCTGGCACGCACCGGTGCCCGAGCAATCGCCCGACCAGTTGGCGAAGTGGTAGCCCGCATCGGGCGTGGCGGCGCAGCTTGCGTCCTGCCCATGGTTAACGGGGTTGGGCGCGCAGGTGACCGTGCCGTTGGCGGCGGCGAGGGTGGCGATGGCGTGGGTGTTGGGCGTGAAGGTGGCTGAGACGGTGCGCGACGCGGTCACGTTGGTGAGCTGGCATGAGCCCGTGCCCGAGCAATCGCCCGACCAACTGGTGAAGTGGTAGCCCGCATCGGGCGTGGCGGTGCAGCTTGCATCCTGCCCATGGGTGACGGGTTTGGGCGCGCAGGTGACCGTGCCGTTGGCGGCGGCGGGGGTGATGCCGATGGCGTAGGTGTTGAGCGCAAAGGTGGCGCTCACGCTGCGCGGCCCGGTCACGTTATGGAGCATGCACGCAGTAGCAGTGCCTGAGCAATCGCCCGACCAATGGGTGAAGTGATGGCCTGCACCGGGTGTCGCGATGCAGATCGTGTCTTGCCCATGGGGCACGGGGTTGGACGTGCAGTACACGCTGCCGCCGGTGGCAGTGGGGGTGGCGACGGGGTAGGTGGTTTGTGCAAAGGTGGCGCTCACGCTGCGCGGGCTGGTCACGTTGGTGAACTGGCATGCGCCCGTGCCCGAGCAATCGCCTGCCCAGCCGGTGAAGTGGTAGCCCGTATCGGGCGTGGCGGTGCAGCTTGCATTCTGGCCGCGGGGCACAGGGTTGGGCGTGCACGCCACACTGCCGCCGGTGGTGGAGGTGGTGGCGATGGCGTAGGTAATGGGTGTCGAGTGGGCCGAGACGGTGGTCGGGCCGAAAACCAGGGGCATGCAAGCCCCCGTGCCGCTGCATGCACCGCCCCAGCCGCTGAAGGGGCGGGCGACAGGGTCGGATACCGTGGCCGTGCAAACGGTGGTGACGCCATAGGCCACGGGGTTGGGGGTGCATTGCGCGCTGGCGATGCCCTCATCCATATTGACTGTCACCGTGTATTGGCGCGGCGCCTGGCAGGCAGCCGTGGCGCCGCCGTGGGTGCCTGCGCAGTTCCAGCGGAAGGCATCGGACGTGGCAAATGGGTTGGTGGGCGAACCGGCGCTGCACAAGCTGGTGGGCCAGTGGAGTGAGGGCGCCGTGTCGCCGCATGCGCCGTTGGCGGGCGGCGGGGTGAAGCTGGCGCTGACGGTGCATGGCCCGGTAATGGCTGCGGTGGTGTAGGTGCTGCCCGAGAGCGCGCCCCCGCAGCCGCTGGCCTGGGCCGTGTAGCCTGGCGGAATGGTGAGCGTGAAGCTGGCCTGCTGCCCCGCGGCCACTTCGCGCCCGGGCTCGATGCCGCCGCCGCCCGTGGCCTGGGTGGCGACGAAGTGGGCCCGGGGCGCAGAGCATTGCGGCGACGGGTTGCCGCCGTATTCGCCCTGGCACTGCCAGGCAAAGCGGTTCTCCTCTCCCCAAACACCGTTCGCCGTACCTACGCTGCACAGCGAGGCCCCCTGGGGCGGGTAGCGCAAAGGCGTGCTGCCGCTGGCGCTGCCGCAAACGCCATCGAGTTGCACAGACGCGCCGTTGACCGCCATGCCGAGGGACGTTTGGGGCTCGGCGACCCAGTTCGGGTTGTGGCTGGCACCCGAATACCAGGTCAGCCCGTTGTTGGTGGCGGTTGTGATCTGGCGGCGAATCTTGCTCCAGCCCGTGCTGCGCATCACCACCCAGGCGAAGTCGCCCGCCGCAACGACGCGGTTGCCCGTGAACACGCGCCGGCCCGCAGTGCTTGCATCGGGGGTGAAGGGGGCGCAGGCACCCATGAACGGTGTGTCGGCACTGGCGCTGGTTGCGCACACTTGCACCTCGAAGCCGTCGAACTGGTCCAAGTCCATCGTCACCTGGTTGATGCGCAGCGACTCGGCGCCGATGGGGATGCGGTTGGCCACCCACAGGTTGGTGTGGTACTGGGACGTAAAAGTGATGAGCCACGGGTCATTGGCCGCATTCAGGTTGTCGAACACCGTGACTGCGCCGGCAGACACTGAAGCCGCCGCCGTCAGCAGAAGCGAGGCCATCCGAAGGGCAAAGGTTTTCATGGACGTGGTCCGAAGGGGCGAGGTCCAAAAACCCCGCTAGCGCTTGCGTATCAAGCGCTGAAAGCTATCTTTATGGAAGCGTTCGGCGCCGATGGATGCGCGCTGTGGCCGATCTTGCGGGCGCCGCGCCCCGGCGGCTTGACCGGGCGTTCGCGCGGCGCTTGACTGGGCGTCTGCTCAGAGCCCGAGCAGCCAGTCGGCGTATTCCACCGAGGCCGCGCTGGGCAGCGCAGGCGGGTTGCGTCCGCTGGCGCGGGCGGCCTCGGCCATGGCGCGCACGTCGCTGGGCGTATGGCCGAAGGCGGCGCGGAAGGCGCGGCTGAAGTGCGCCTCGCTGGCGAAGCCCAGGCGCGCGGCCACGTCGGCCACGCGCAAGTGGCGGTAGACGGGGTTGGACAGGGTCTGGAAGGCGCGCTGCAGCCTGCGCTGCTGCACGTAGCGTGACACGCCGCCCAGCGGCTCGAAGAGCTGGTAGAGCCGGTGGCGCGAGAGGCCGAAGGCGCGGCAGAGCGCCTCGGGCGTGAGCGGCGCGCCCAGGTTGCGCGCGATGTGGCGCTGGATGCGCTCCAGCGTCACGGCCTGCACATCGGCGCGGGCCTCGGCCAGCGTGCGCTGGCTGGGGCGCAGGCAGGCGGCCAGCATCTGGGTGGTGGCGCGCACCACGTCGTCGGCCTGCTCCATGCCGATGGCGGGCAGGCGCCGGTGCAGCGCTCCGAGGTGGTCGGCCAGCAGGCCGCCGAAGACGCTGTCGCCGCGCAGCACGGTGCCGTGCGGGCTGGCCGCGCCCGCGAAGGCCACGTCGCCCAGCGCGCGCGGCACGATGAGCGAGAGCACGTGCGAGTCCTGCGCCACGGTGTGCTGGGTGCGGGCCATGTCGAAGACCACCACGTCGCCGCCGCGCACGCGCAGGCCGACACCATCGCCGTGCTGGCCGATGAATCCGCCCTGGCGGTACCACTGCACGAGGTAATGGTCCAGCCCGTCGTGCGCGGCGCGCGCGTGGCTGCGCGCGAAGCGCTGGGCGCCGAAGTGCAGGTCGCCCAGCAGGAGCTGGCCCAGGTGGACGGCCTCCACCTGCGCCTGGAAGTCCTCGACCGGCGCGCCCTGCGCCAGCGGGGCCACGTCGAAGAGCACCGAAATGCTGGTGCGCCACGCCTCGAAGCGGTCTTCGCCCGGGAGCTGGCTGGTGGAGAAGGTGGTGGAGGGGAGGGGCTGGGTGGGAGGCAGCATGGCCCAGCCCAGGCGGATCAGCGCACCAGCAGCACCGGCACGGTGCAGTTGGCCAGCACCTGCGTGCTCACGGAGCCCATCACCAGCTTGCCCAGCGAGCCGTGGCCGTGGGTGCCCATGACGACGAGGTCGAATTTGCCGGACTCGGCGGTTTTGGCGATGGTCTCGCCGGCGGGGCCCACCTTGGAGATGGTCTTGAGCTGCACGCCCTGGCGGCCCAGGAACTTCACCACGGGCGCGAGCACCTTCTCGGACTCCTCGGCGTAGTACTTATCGAGCACTTCCTTGCCCAGCGTGGCGCGCGCGCGCGGGGGCAGCTGGGGCTGCACGGTGATGGCCGTGTAGCTGTGCGAGGTGCCCAGCATCTCGTCGTGGGCGGCCAGGTAGGCCAGCATCTTCTTGGTGTAGGGGCTGCCATCGACGGCGAGCAGGATGTTCATTGCGAGACTCCGTAAGGGGATGGTTCAGGCTACTTCGCGACCGCGCCTGTTGTCTTGACCAGGGTCATATTTTGCGTGCTCTGTGTGCCGGCGATGGGTGCGCAGCACCCGGGCAGCATCATACGGTTTCACACGGCGACGATGCAGTGCGGCCGGAAGGTGGCCTGCTCGCCCTTGCGCGCGTAGCCGAGCGGGTTGGCGACCACGCGGCAGGCCCAGGCGCCGCCGTCGGCGCGGGTGCCGCGGACCGTGTAGTCGCTGGGCGCGTGCAGGTGGCCGTGCAGCCACAGGCGCGCGCGGGGCAGAAGGTCGTCCAGCGCGTTGCAGAAGCCCGCGGTGCCGGGCACCAGTCCGTAGCGCGGGTCGGCGCTCCTCAGGCTGGGCGCGAAATGGGTGACGGCGATGGTGGGCCCGCCGTAGGGCTGGGCCAGCGCCTCGCGCAGCCACGCCTGGCATTGCAGTGACTGCTCGCGCACGGCTTCGGCGAGGAAGGGCGCGCCGTGGCGCGTGCCGCCGGTCTTGGAGAGGTAGAAGTTGGCCGCGCGGAAGGCCTTGTCTCGCCGCCGCATCCGCTCGGTCTGGGGGGCGCCGGGGTCGGCGAGCGCGTCGAAGTCGCTCCACAGCGTGGTGCCCACCAGCCGCACGCCCTGCAGCACCACGCTCTCGCGCTCCAGCCAGATCAGGCCGAGCCGGTCGCACAGGTGACGCAGGCGCGCGTGCGCGGCGTCGAAGTCCTGCATGTCGTATTCGTGGTTGCCGGGCACGAAGACCACGGGCGTGGGCCAGCCGGCGTACTGCGGCAGCGGCGAGAAGCGGGCCAGGCCGAAGTCGTCGCCCTCGATGCGCGAGCCGGCCTGGTAGGAGCCGATGTCGCCGGCCAGCACCAGCAGGTCGGCGCCGGCGGCGGGGCTGGGGCTGAAGTGCGGGTGGGCTTCGAGGTGCAGGTCGGACAGCAGCTGGATGTTCACGGCAGGGGCGGGGCGTGGAAGGTGCGGCGGGCCGAACGTGCCAGGGCGTCCTGCAGCCAGCGGTGGGCCGGGTCGTGCCGGCGGCGGCGGTGCCACAGCGCGTCCACGTGGACGATGGGCACGGGCATGGGCAGGGGGCGCCAGACCAGCTCGTCCTTGAGGCTGGCCACGCCCACGAAGTGGCGCGGCAGCACGGTGAGCAGGTCGGAGGCGGCGACCACGCGCCCGGCGGTGAAGAACTGGTTGACGGTGAGCACGATGCGCCGGTCGCGTCCCAGCGCGGCCAGCGCCTCGTCGATGAAGCCGAAGGGCTTGCCCGAGAAGCTCACCAGCAGATGGCGTGCGGCGCAATATTGGTCCAGCGCCAGCGGGCCGTGCGCCAGGGGGTGGCCGCGGCGCATTACGCAGACGTATTCGCCGTCGTACAGGCGCATGCTGTCGAAGGCCACCAGGCTGTCGGTCTGCGCGCGGGCCGTGAGGTCGGCCATGGCGGCGGGGAAGTAGCCTACGGCCACGTCGGCGGTCTCGTCGTCGAGCAGGCGGCGCGGGTCGCGCGTGGTCAGCGGCACCACGCGCAGCGAAACACCGGGCGCCTCGCGTTCCACGATCTCGACCAGCGGCGGGATCAGCGTGGCGCCGGTGGCGTCGGCCATGGCCAGCACGAAGGCGGTGCTGGCGGTGCCGGGGTCGAAGGCGCCGGGCGCCAGCGCCTGCTGCAGGTGCCCGAGCGCCTGGCGCACCGTGGGCCACAGCGCCAGTGCGCGCGGCGTGGGCTCCACGCCCTGGCCGCTGCGCACGAGCAGGTCGTCGCCCACCACCTCGCGCAGGCGGCGCAATGCGTTGCTGACGGCTGGCTGGGTGAGCGCCAGCTTCTCGGCCGCGCGCGTGAGATTGCGCTCGGCCATCACTTCGTCGAACACGCGCAGCAGGTTCAGGTCCAGGGTGCGGAAGTTGATCGGTGCCACGCCGCAATCATCACAGATGTGAATGACGGGGATTCAACATATAAAGTGGAATAAATATGGGGTAAACCCTAATATTCTCGTACCGGCCTTGGCAGTCTCGCCTACGTGGCTGGGAAGGATTGCAACCATGACCCATTTTGTCCACCCCGATTTCCGTGACGTCCACTCCGGCGTCGAGCGCGTGGAGCGCGCGGCGACGGTGCTCAAGGACATGGCCTCCCGCTTCGACGGCGTGCGCGGCGGCGCCTCGCTGCTGCTGGCGGCCGTGGTGTCTGCCCTGGTGGTGGTGGCCAACCAGGTGGTCGACGCCTGGGGCGATGGCCACCTGCTCGCCGCCTGGATGGTGCTGTGGGTGGTGGCCTTCGCCGCCCTCGCGCTGCTGGCCGCCCCGGCCCGCCGTGCCGCCGCCCTGCTGCGCGGCAGCGCCCACGCCTGGACCGAGGCCCGCCGCCGCGACGCCGAGGACCAGCGGACCTGGAACGCCGCCCTGCGCGACGCGCGCATCATGGCCGACCTGAGCCGCGCCATGAACGGCATCGCCGTCGAGGATCTGCGCCGCTACCGCTTCTAAGCAGGTCGCTGCAAAAAAGAGAGCTGCCAGCGCTTGCCTGCTGGGGATTTCGGGTAAAAAATACCTGAAAGCCTTGCAGAGCAAGCGCTGGCAGCTCTCTTTTTTTGGCCCCCCCTCCGCCTGGCGGAGGGGGGCGAAGCCGGTCAGGCGGCCAGGCGCTGCTGCAGCTTGTCCTTGGTGGACAGCAGTTCCTGGGGCAGGTGGTAGGCCAGCTTGTCGAAGTGCTCGGTGTGCAGCTTCAGCTCGTCGGCCCAGGCGGCCTGGTCGATGCTGGTCACGTTCTGGAACTGCTCGGGCGTGAAGTCCAGGCCGCTCCAGTTGATCTCGGCGTACTGCGGGGCGATGCCGAAGGCGGTTTCCTGGCCCTGGGCCTGGCCCTCGATGCGGTCGATCATCCACTTGAGCACGCGCATGTTCTCGCCGTAGCCGGGCCAGACGAACTTGCCTTCGGCGTTCTTGCGGAACCAGTTGGTGGTGAAAATGCGCGGCAGCTGGGCGCCCTGCGCCTGGATCTTGGCGCCGAGCTGCAGCCAGTGCTGGAAGTAGTCGCTCATGTTGTAGCCCATGAAGGGCAGCATGGCGAACGGGTCGCGGCGCACCACGCCCTGCTGGCCGAAGGCGGCGGCGGTGGTCTCGCTGCCCATGGTGGCGGCCATGTACACGCCCTCGACCCAGTCGCGCGCCTCGGTCACCAGCGGCACGGTGGTGGAGCGGCGGCCGCCGAAGATGATGGCGTCGATCTTCACGCCGGCCGGGTCGTCCCAGGCCTCGTCCAGCGCCGGGTTGTTGGTGGCGGCCACGGTGAAGCGGGCGTTGGGGTGGGCGGCCTTGGCGCCGGTCTCCTTGGCGATCTGGGGCGTCCAGTCCTTGCCCTGCCAGTCGATCAGGTGGTCGGGCAGCGTGCCGGTGTCTTTCTCGATGCCTTCCCACCACACGTCGCCGTCGTCGGTCAGCGCGACGTTCGTGAAGATCACGTCCTTGTCCAGGCTGGCCATGCAGTTGGGGTTGGTGTGGTAGTTGGTGCCGGGAGCCACGCCGAAGTAGCCGGCCTCGGGGTTGATGGCGCGCAGGCTGCCGTCGGCCTGGGGCTTGATCCAGGCGATGTCGTCGCCGATGGTGGTGACCTTCCAGCCTTCGAAGGCCTTCGGGGGCACCAGCATCGAGAAGTTGGTCTTACCGCAAGCGCTGGGGAAGGCGGCGGCCACGTGGTACTTCTTGCCCTGGGGGTTGGTCACGCCCAGGATCAGCATGTGCTCGGCCAGCCAGCCCTGGTCGCGGCCCATGGT
>Ga0222428_100384_pt1 | contig 18247 bp, 15 predicted proteins | sample 2B5Ametagenome_FD_182471 | JGI IMG/M metagenome (GOLD analysis project Ga0222428, IMG submission 182471) | Enriched microbial communities from leaf-cutter ant dump, University of Wisconsin, Madison, United States - 2B5A (version 2) | ecosystem: Environmental > Terrestrial > Nest > Insects nest >...
TCCCGAACAGGACAGTGAAACGACTTCGCGCCGATGATAGTGCGGATTCCCGTGTGAAAGTAGGTCATCGTCAGGCTAATATTGTGAAACCCCCGTAGCTAACAAGCTGCGGGGGTTTTCGTTTTGGGCATTTCACATCAATGATTCGCTTAATCCGGTTTTAAAGAAGCCCCATGGGCTCTGAGAGCGAGTGGCTTCCTAATTTTGTAGCACGCAGTCCTCGCGCCACGATGCGTGACACGAAGACGGTTGCTCGGGGTTAGGGAGTCGTGGAGAACCGGAAGACGCCGTCTTCCATTTGGCGTTGCAGTTCCCCCCGATGCCATAGCGCATGCAGGTGCGCCAGTGCCTCGCCGATGGCAAAGGTGGTCTGGTGCGCATCGAGTGGGCGCTGGAAAAGTAGCGGCATGATGTCCCGTGCCGATTGGGGTTGCTGCGCACAGGCCGTACGCACTATGGCTAGGTGTTGAGCGTGGTGTGCATGCAGTTGCTCGATCCGGGCGTGTAACCCCTGGAACGGTTTGCCGTGCGAAGGCAGTATCAGCGTACCCTGCGGCAGCGTGCGCAGGCGATCCAACGACGTCAGAAACAGCGTGAGCGGATCTGCCTCAGGCTCCGAGGCATAGACGCTGACGTTGGTCGAGATGCGCGGCAGCACCATGTCACCACTGATGAGTACATCCAGTTCCGGGCAGTGCAACGCCATGTGCTCAGGGGCATGGCCATACCCCACATGGCAGTGCCAGGCGCGGCCGCCGATGCGCAGCACGTCACCGTCCAGCAGGCGGTGAAACTGCTGGGGCAGGCTCGGAACCAGGGTCGGGTAGTAGCGTCTGCGTGCACGCACATGGTCGAGGAAGGCTGGGTCGTTCAACCCATGTGCGGCGTAGAAGTCTGTGGCCGCCTCACTGCTGAACGCGGGTGAGCCCTGGCTGGCGGCGACGGCGGTGTAGTAGTCTGTCGCGCTGATCCACAGCCGTGCGTTCCAACGCTGGCACAGCCAGTCGGCCAAGCCGATGTGGTCCGGGTGCATGTGGGTGACAACCACACGCAGAATGGGGAGGCCGTCGAGCGCGTGTGCGAAAAGGTGCTCCCAATGGCTGCGCGCCTCTTCCGAAGCAATACAGCAGTCCACCACTGTCCAGCCGTCGACGGGCCCGCACTCGCCCTCTATACGGTCGCGCAGCAGCCAAAGGTTGATGTGGTCGAGTGCGAACGGCAAGGGCATGCGTACCCACCTTACGCCGGGTGCTACGTCGAGTGTGTGGCCTGCGGCCGGTAGCTGTTCGCCCAGGGGGTAGTGGATGGAATAGGCGGGGCGGTTCATAGTGAGATCGCTTTGGGTTAGCATTGACGTTAACGTAAACGTCATTTTGATGACGATTGTAGAGATGGCTAGGTTGCGGCCCGGTCATCGATGCAACCCTGCCACTCTCCGCGCGACGCCATGGCCAGCACCACCACTTACACCATCAGCGACCTTGCCAAAGAGTTCGACCTCACTACGCGTGCCATGCGCTTTTATGAGGACATGGGCCTGCTGCAGCCCGAGCGCACCGGGCCGGGTGGGCGCAACCGCACCTACAGCCCGCGCGACCGTACCCGTCTGAAGCTGACCCTGCGCGCCAAACGCCTTGGCCTGTCGCTCACGGAGGCCAAGGAGATCATTGATCTCTACGACAGCCCGCGCGATACCAACGTGCAGTTGCAGAAGTTCCTCGACGTGCTGGCACAGCACCGCCGCCAGCTGGAGGGGCAAATGGCGGACCTGCAGGCGAACCTCGATGAGGTGAAGGAGCATGAGAAAGAGGCGCGTGCCCTGCTGGCCAAGGCAGGAAAAAATGCCGCATAATTGACGTTTACGTAAACGTAAATCTGGAGAGCGCTTTGACCCTGCCAACCTTTGAGCCGCGCTGTATCGACTATGCCCAGCGTGTGCGCGACAGCTTCGCGCTCCAGGGTGCCATGCAGACCTTGGGGGCGCGCTTGGGTCTGCTGGTACCGGGCGCGGTCGATATTGAGCTGGATTGGGCCCAGGCGCTGACGCAGCAACACGGATTCCTGCACGCAGGCATGGTGGCTACGGCGCTCGATTCGGCCTGCGGCTACGCCGGTTTTACCCTCATGCCTGCGGATGCGGCGGTGCTCACCATCGAATTCAAGATCAACCTTCTTGCGCCTGCCAAAGGGCAGCGTTTCCGTATGGAAGGCCGGGTGCTCAAGCCTGGCCGCACGATCACCGTGAGCCAGGGACGCGCCTTCGCCCTGGACGGTGGCCAGGAAAAGCTGGTCGCCACCATGGATTGCACCTTGATGGCCGTGCAAGGGCGCGATGGCCTGCGCGGCTGAACCTTCTTTGACCCACTGACCCAGGAGACACACCATGAGCCTTTCTAACCTGCCCGGCCTGAACTTCCAATTGGGCGAGGACATCGACGCCCTGCGTGACGCCGTGCGCGAATTCGCACAGAGCGAGATCGCGCCGCGCGCGGCCGAGATCGACCGCAACGACCAGTTCCCAATGGATCTGTGGCGCAAGATGGGCGACTTGGGCGTGCTTGGCATCACCGTGCCCGAGCAGTACGGCGGTGCCGACATGGGCTATCTGGCACACATGGTCGCCATGGAAGAAATCTCGCGGGCCAGCGCCTCGGTCGGTCTGTCCTATGGCGCGCACAGCAACCTGTGCGTGAACCAGATCAACCGCAACGGTAATGCGGCACAAAAGGCCAAGTATCTGCCCAAGCTGATCAGCGGCGAGCACGTTGGCGCCTTGGCCATGAGCGAGCCCGGTGCCGGCTCCGACGTCATCAGCATGAAGCTCAAGGCCGAAGACAAGGGCGGCTACTACCTGCTTAACGGTAGCAAGATGTGGATCACCAACGGACCGGACGCCGACACGCTGGTGGTCTACGCCAAAACCGAACCCGAGTTGGGCGCGCGTGGTGTCACGGCCTTCCTGATTGAGAAGGGCATGAAAGGCTTCTCCATCGCCCAAAAGCTCGACAAGCTGGGCATGCGTGGCAGCCACACGGGCGAGTTGGTGTTCGAGAACGTTGAAGTGCCCGCCGAGAACGTGCTTGGCGGCGTGAACAACGGCGCCAAGGTGCTCATGAGTGGCCTGGACTACGAGCGCGCGGTGCTGACCGGCGGCCCCTTGGGCATCATGCAGTCGGTGATGGACAATGTGGTGCCCTACATCCATGACCGCAAGCAGTTCGGGCAAAGCATTGGCGAATTCCAGCTCATCCAGGGCAAGGTGGCTGACATGTACACCGTGCTGCAGGCGGGCCGCTCCTTCGCCTACACCGTGGCGAAGAACCTCGACATGCTTGGCACGGAGCACGTGCGCCAGGTGCGCAAGGACTGCGCCAGCGTGATCCTGTGGTGCGCTGAGAAGGCGACTTGGATGGCTGGCGAAGGTGTGCAGATTTTTGGCGGCAATGGCTACATCAACGAATACCCCCTGGGCCGTTTGTGGCGCGACGCCAAGCTGTACGAAATTGGCGCGGGTACCAGCGAGATCCGCCGCATGCTGATCGGCCGTGAATTGTTCGCGGAGACCTGCTGAGCCCTGCGCCATCCATAGACGACTTTAGGAAGCGACATGACTACGACCTCCATTGAAGACCTTTTTGTCCACAACCGCGCGTGGGCGTCCGATATGGAGCGCCAGCGCCCGGGCTTTTTCACCGGCCTGATGGCCCAGCAGAAGCCGCGCTACATGTGGATCGGCTGCTCTGACAGCCGCGTCCCGGCCAACCAGATCACGGGGCTGGAGCCGGGCGAGGTCTTTGTGCACCGCAACATCGCCAACGTGGTGGTGCCCACCGACCTGAACTGCTTGTCCACCATCCAGTACGCCGTGGACCAGCTCAAGGTGGAGCACCTGATGGTGGTGGGCCACTACGGCTGTGGCGGCGTGCTGGCGGCGCTTCAGGACGTCCGTATTGGCCTGGCCGACAACTGGATCCGCCACGTGAAAGACGTGCGCGACAAGCATGCTGCCCTGCTGGAGCAGTTGCCCGTTCAGTGGCGCCACGATGCGCTGTGTGAGCTCAACGCCATTGAGCAGGTGCTGAACGTCGCCCAATCCACCGTGATGCAGGACGCCTGGGCGCGCGGCCAGAAGGTGCAGATCCACAGCTGGTGCTACAGCCTGCAAAATGGCCTCATCACCAACCTGCATATGACCGTGCCCGATGTCAGTGGCTTGGACAAGGCCTACCGCGAGGCCGTGGCCATGGTGGCTGCGCGCGAGCGCGGCTGACGGCTGCTACACGCCAGGTCACCGGCCAGGGCATGTATCCCGAGCGCCTCGATGCTCCCCAGGCCTACGACATCGCCAAGGCGATGCTCGACGGCTTCAATCGCCATTACCGGCTGTTTCGTACCGAGTCGGCGCGGGCCAAGCACCGCTTCGAGACCGCCGACTGGCACGGGCAGCAGCGTGCGCAGCGCGAACGCATCGAGTTCTACGACCTGCGCGTGCGCGAGTGCGTGCGCCGGCTCGAAAAGGAGTTCCAGGCCGGTGCGCAAGGCATGGACGTGTGGTACCAGGTCAAGCTGCACTACATCGGCCTGCTGGTGGCGCACTGCCAGCCTGAGCTGGCAGAGACCTTCTTCAACTCGGTGACCACCAAGATCCTGCACCGCACGCATTTCCACAACGACTTCATCTTCGTGCGCCCTGCCGTGAGCACGGAGTACATCGAAAGCCAGGATCCAGGCGCCCGCCCCAGCTACCGCGCCTACTACCCCCTGCCCGAGAGCCTGCGCGAGACGCTGGCGCACGTCATCGCAGGCTTTGAATTGCAGCGCCCGTTCGAGGACCTGGAGCGCGACATCGGCTACGTGCTGGCCGCGCTGCAGCCGCGCATCGCCGGCTTCAAGTTGCGCGCCAATTTCCAGATCCAGGTGCTCTCCAGCCTGTTCTTCCGCAACAAGGGGGCCTACCTTGTCGGCAAGGTCATCAACGGCTTTTCGTCCATGCCGTTCGCCCTGCCGATCCTGCACAACGAGGCAGGCCAGCTGTTCATCGACGCCGCCCTGTTCGGCGAGGACGACCTGTTGGCGCTGTTCAGCTTTGCGCGCGCCTACTTCATGGTCGATATGGAAGTGCCCAGCGCCTACGTGCAGTTCCTGGCCGGCCTCATGCCACGCAAGCCGCTGGCCGAGCTGTACAGCGCGCTCGGCCTGGCCAAGCAGGGCAAGACGCTGTTCTACCGCGAGTTCCTCTGGCACCTCAAACACTCCAGTGACCAACTGCGCATCGCGCCCGGCATCAAGGGCATGGTGATGCTGGTGTTCGACCTGCCCAGCTTTCCCTACGTGTTCAAGCTCATCAAGGACGAATTCCCGCCGCAGAAGGACACCACGCGCGAGCAGGTTGAATCGAAATACCAGCTCGTCAAGCGCCATGACCGCGTCGGGCGCATGGCCGACACCCTGGAGTACAGCCTGGTGGCGCTGCCCCGTGAGCGTTTTTCCGAGGCGCTGATGGCGGAGCTGCTGGCGCATGCGCCGGCGCAAATCGAGGTCAGCGACCGCGACGGCGACGGCCAGCAGGAAGTCATCATTCGCCACCTCTACATTGAGCGGCGCATGGTGCCGCTGAACCTGTACCTGCAGGAAGCCTTCGACGCCGGCCTGGACGACCCGCAGGCGCGCCAGCAGATGGAGCGCAGCGTGATCGACTATGGCAACGCCATCAAGGATTTGGTGGCCGCCAACATCTTTCCCGGCGACATGCTGTGGAAGAACTTCGGCGTTACGCGCGGCGGCAAGGTGGTGTTCTACGACTACGACGAAATCGAGTACCTGACCGACTGCCACTTTCGCGCCGTGCCGCCGCCGCGCTGCGAGGAGGACGAGCTGTCGGGCGAAATCTGGTGGAAGGTCGGTCCGCGCGACGTCTTTCCTGAAACCTTCGCCCCCTTCCTGCTTGGCAACCCGGCCGTGCGCGAAGTCTTCATGCGCCACCACGCCGACTTGCTCACCCCGCAGTACTGGCAGGCGCAAAAGGAGCGCATCCAGCACGGCCATGTCCACGACGTTTTTCCCTACCCCGCCGAGCGCCGCTTTACCTCCGGTGCCGCGCGGGCCTGAAATGGTTTCCTTTCCCCTCGACTCACTGCACAGGAGATGAACATGCAAGATCCCATCGTCATCGTTGGCGCCGCGCGCACGCCCATGGGCGCTTTCCAAGGCGACTTCGCCGACCTCGCGGCCCATGACCTGGGCGGCGCCGCCATCAAGGCCGCTGTCGCACGCGCCGGCATCGCGCCGGAGAAGGTGGACGAAGTGCTCTTCGGCAACTGCCTCATGGCGGGCCAGGGCCAGGCGCCTGCGCGTCAAGCCGGCTTCAAGGGCGGCCTGCCGCGCAGCACCGGGGCCGTGACGCTCTCGAAGATGTGCGGTGCTGGCATGGAGGCCACCATCCTGGCGCACGACCAGCTCGTCGCCGGCAGCCGCGACGTGATGGTTTCCGGCGGCATGGAGAGCATGACCAACGCCCCCTACCTGCTCAAGAAGGGCCGCGGCGGTTACCGCATGGGCCACGACAAGGTGTTCGACCACATGATGCTCGACGGCCTGGAAGACGCCTACGAGGCCGGCCGCTCCATGGGCACCTTTGGCGAGGATTGCGCCGCCAAGTACCAGTTCACCCGTGAGCAGCAAGACAATTTCGCCATTGCCAGCGTCCAGCGTGCGCAGGAAGCTATCAAATCGGGAGCATTCAAGGCCGAGATCACGCCCGTCACCTTCACCACGCGCAAGGGCGAAGTCACCGTCGAGCAAGACGAAGGCCCGCTGAAGATCCGCCTCGACAAGATCCCCACCCTCAAGCCTGCGTTCAAGAAGGACGGCACCATCACCGCCGCCGCCAGCTCCAGCATCAACGACGGCGCCGCCGCCCTGGTGCTCATGCGCCAGTCCACGGCGCAGCAGCTTGGCTGCAAGCCGCTGGCGCGCATCGTGGCCCACGCCACGCACGCGCAAGAGCCCGAGTGGTTCACGACCGCCCCGGTCGGCGCCACGCAGAAGGCGCTGAAGAAGGCCGGCTGGAAGGCCGACGATGTGGATCTGTGGGAAATCAACGAGGCTTTCGCCGTCGTTCCCATGGCGCTGATGCACGACCTGAACGTGCCGCACGACAAGGTGAACGTCAACGGCGGCGCCTGCGCGCTGGGCCACCCCATCGGCGCCAGCGGCGCGCGCATCCTGGTCACGCTGCTGCACGCGCTGCAGGCGCGCGGCAAGAAAAAAGGCCTGGCCACGCTGTGCATCGGCGGTGGTGAGGCCACGGCCATGGCCATCGAACTGGTGTAAACCACCCCGGGAACTCCCGTTTTGATAGCTGCCAGCGCTTGCTTAGCAAGGGCTGGCAGCTATTTTTATTGAAATTTCAGCCGGAATGCGGCGTGCCGGGGCACGCCATATTTCCTTTTCCCTGCCCCGGGCTGGGCGCTAGCATCGCCGGGTGGCCGCCCCGCCACATGCCCCCGCCTTCCGCTGCCCCTTCATGCCCCGCTCTCCTTCCGTTGTTTCCATGGCCCGGCTGCTGTGGCGCTTTGCCGCCATGCTGGTCGGCATTGGCGCTGCCACCTTGCTGGCCAGCGGCCAGCTCACCGAGAACACCCTGCGCGCCGCGCAGCAGGAGGCTTTCACGGCGCGCTTTCAGCTCATGGCGCAGCGTGCCGCCGCCGCGGCGGAAAACGCCCTGGCCCTGCGCGTGCCGCTCACGCCCGACGCCCCCTTGGCCGGGTTGCTGGCGCGCGAAGCGGCCCTGGAGCCCGCCATGCGCTCCTTCGCCATTCTTTCCGCACAGGAGCAGCCCCTGCTGTCGGCGCCGCTCCCCCCAGCGCCGCCGCAGGCCAGCGATGTGGCCACGGCCCAGGTGCGCGCCGCCATCCGCAACGACCTGGGGGAAACCGTGGGTGCGGCCCTGCTGCGCTACGACGACCAGGCGCTGCGCAGGGCGCAGCAGCACCTGCACGATGCCGTCTGGCACGCCGTGTGGCCGGCGTTGCTGCTGTGGTGCGGTGCCTTGGCTGGGTTGTCCTGGGCCCTGGTGCGTAGGCTGCGCCGCCATGCCGGACCGCTGCCGGTTCCGGGGGGCGAGCGCGGGGTGCTGGCCGCCGCTGCCGCGCTGGGGCTGGGCCTGGCGCTGGCCTGGGTGGGCTGGCAGGCCACCGCCGCCGGGCAGGCCAGCATCCAGCCCGACCAGCTTGCCAAGGCGCGCGCCGTGGCGCGCTCCAGCGCCGCGCTGGTTGCCCGAGCGCTGGAAGTGGGCGTGCCCGCGCAGGAGCTGGTGGGCGTGCCTGCGCACGCTGCCGCACTGCAGGCGCAAAGTCCCGAAATCATGGCCCTGGCCGTGCGCACCCCCGGCGGCCAGTGGCTGGCCGGGCAGGAGCCCGCCCCCGGGGCCTGGACGGTGGCAGCCCCGGCCTTGGTAGCGGGTGTGCCGCAGGCGGAGGTGGTGCTGACGCTTGACCCCAGCGTGCTGGCCCGCAAGCTGCAGGCCACGCTGCTGGACATGGCCTTCCTCGGTGCCGTGTGCCTGCTCATGGCGCTGGAGTGGGTGGCGCTGGGGCTGGGCACGCGCGGCGCGCGCGCCCTGGCCGCGTGGGAGGCACGCCGCAGCCGCCTTGCACGGCGGCCCCAGCCGCGCCCGGGGCGTGGCCTGGGGGCGGCCACCGTGCGCCCCGCGCTGTTCCTGTTCATGCTGGCCGAGGAGCTGACGCGCCCCTTCCTGCCCACCTGGGCACGTACGCTGGCGCCGGGGGACTGGGGCCTGTCGCCAAACATGCTTGCCAGCCTGCCGCTGGTGGTGTTCCTGGCCGTGGTGGCGCTGCTGCAATGGCCGCTGGCGGCCTGGTCCGAACGCTTTGGGCGGCGCCGGGGCGTGGTGCTCGGGGCGCTGCTGGGCGCGGCCGGGCTGGCCTGGGCAGCGGCCTGGCCCAGCTATGGCGCACTCGTGGCAGGGCGCTTGCTGGGGGCACTGGGGTTCGCCATGGTGTTCGTCTCGGCACAGGGTGCGGTGATCGACGGCTCTTCGGCGCAGGACCGCGCGCGCAGCCTGGCGCAGTTCGTGCGCGCCATTCTGGTCGCGGGGCTGTGCGGGCCGCCCCTGGGTGGGCTGGCCGCTGACCGTTGGGGCGTCCCGGCGGCCCTTGCGCTGGCGGCGTGCGCGGCCTTGCTGGCAGCGCTGGTGGCCTGGGCGCAGATGCCACGCCCGGCTGCGCTGGCGGTGCCCGTGCCCGCGTCTGCTCAACCTTTGCCTGGATCGCTGCGCCAGCCGGGGCTGGCTGCGCTGCTGCTGGGCTGCGCGCTGCCCGCCAAACTGCTGCTGGCGGCCCTGTGCTTCTATCTGCTGCCCATGCATTTGCAGGACATGGGGTACGGCAGTGCCGTCACCGGCCGGCTGCAGACCATCTACCCGCTGACCATGGTGCTGCTGGTGCCGCTGGCGGCGCGCCTGGCCGACCGCTGGGGCCAGCGCAGCCGCTTCGTGCTTCTGGGGGGGCTGATGGCGGGGGGCAGCGCCGTGCTGGCATGGCCGGGCGGGGGCGGCGTGTGGCCCTTGGCGCTGGTGTTGCTGGGCCTGGGCGTGGGGCAGGCGCTGTCCATCACGCCGCAGTCGGCCTTGATCGCCGACCTGGCACGCAGCCTGCCCGCGCGCCAGGGGGCCGGGGTGCTGGGGTTGTTTCGGCTCACCGAGCGTGGCGGCAGCGCACTGGGGCCCGCCGTGGGCGCATGGCTGCTGCCGGTGCTGGGCTTCGGTCCGGCCGTGGCTGCGGTGGGGGCGCTGGTGCTGGGGGGCAGCCTGGCCTACGGCTGGAGCCTGCGCACCGCCCAGGCCGCGAAACGCGCGGCCTGAGCGTTTCTTGCCGGCCATCCTTCACGCACCACCGTTTCAGGGGGGCGCCGGGGATGGCCGGGCGGGTGCGCAACCGTTCAGAGTTTGCCGATGGGCTGCATTTCCAGCCAGGCGGTGCCGCTCACGGGCTTGCCGTCGAGCGTACCGCTGACATTGCCCAAGCCTTCATAAACGTAGCGGTTCATGACACCGAGCTCTTGTTCCGGCCAATCCATGGTCACTGTCAAATTGGCTGGGCGGGCACCACCGAGTTTGACCGTGTACTTCGTGTAGTAGCTGGCGCCCGACGCTGGGCTGCGCCATTCACTGCCACGGATGGGCTCGATTTTGATGTCTTGCAGATTCCAGCGGTATTCAGGTTCGAGCACGCCGTTGGGGTTTTTCTTTGCATCCGCACCGAAAAGCGAACTCACTTGGTAGTTGCTCAGCTTGGTGCCCACCCGGGTGGTCATGATCGCCTGCTCTTTGCCATCCGCCCCTTTGATTTGCATGATGAAGAAAGACCAGGACGCATCCTTGATGACGTTGATGGCCGCATCTTCAAAGGTCTGGTACACCACGTCCATCCACAGCAGGCCGCCCGTTCCCTTGGCCGTAACGGTGCCACTGTCGTCGTACTTGACTTCAAAGTTCACCACCTTGAGGTAGGGCGCGGAGTAGTAATAAGAGCCCTGGCCCGTCAGCGGATTCTGGGTCGCTGCCAGATATTTCTCGACGGAGCCGCCAAAGTGGCTGCGCACCACGTTTTCCTGCTCCGGCAGCAACCAGTTGGGCAGGAAGGCATTGGCGCCGAACCCTTCGCTGACAAAACCCATGCTGTCTTCCACCAAGATGTTGGTGGTCATCAGCTTGCCTTGTGCGTCCTGGCCCGAGGAGGTAATCCGATAGCGCGCGCCTTTCTGGCCAAAGGTGCCTGAAACCAGCTGCGCCCTGGTTTGGTTCTGCGGCAAGGCAGCGCCTGGGAGGTTTGGCGTGGTAACGCTCGCGTCCCACGGTTGGTGTTGAAGGGATATTTGATTCAATACCCCGGCAACGCCGAAAGAACCGCTGGTGCGAAAGCCGGCAATATTGCGCGTACCAATACCCGAGCCCGCCATGATGACGGGCACGCGCGTACTCAGCGTGCCCTCTGAAATCGGTTGGTTCAGGCGCTGCAGCAAACTGAAATAGGCCAGGCGATTGCTGCCCTCGTCTTCCAGGTACCCAAAAAAGCAGTATGCCTGCAAGGAAATTCCGGGCTGGTCGTAAGAGAGGAATTTCTCCAGCCCGGCCTGGCTTTGGCTTTGGGCCAGGTGGGTGTTGTCGGCGTAATAAAGCGCCGCCAAACCTAAATTGTCAATCACCACTTTGTTGTCACCGGCCTGTACCCGTACGGGTTCCAGCGTGGTGCCCAAAAGGGCATCGTCTGGCATGAAGGCGGAGCTGCGAATTTGATAAGCACCAGCCTCTGGGAGCGAGAATTTGACCTGGGCGTACTGGCTGCCAGGGGAAACCTCCACATGCGCCCGATCCACCGGCTTGCCGTCCTGGGTTAAAAGCTCCACCTGGAATTTCTGGATGCCGTTTTTCAGCAATTGCACACCTTGGTGCACATCATCGGCAGCCTTGGGATGGGTGTTCAGCGCCACGGACAAAGAGGCCGAACTGTTGCCGCCACAACCTGCCAACAGGCCCGCCAGAAAAATCGAGATACCGGCCCATCGGCTGAGTCGGGTTGAATGGTTCATATGCAAGTCCATTTCGGAAGAGGCTGTTTCATATCCCAAGTGCAAACGCCAGGGCCCTGGAATTTGCATGCAGGGGATTGCCATAAAGGGCGCTATTTTGGACAGCTTTGGCGGTGTGAGGGCACCGCTGTCGTTACTTTGCCTACCGCCGCGCAAATTACCCAATTTCAGGGATATGGCACCAGGGCGGGAATCCCTACAATCCGTTCCCTTTGGCATCCGTTTTCTGGTGTTTTTGACTGCTAAGCCATGCCGATAAAGCGCTAGCAGCTATGAAAATAGGAGCTTCGTGCCCCTTGCGCTCGCACGCAGGCTGCATCCTCTGGTCGCTTGCGTTGTTGCGGGCAGGACTGCCGGGGCTGCGCAGGTGGCCAGCCCAGACGGCACGGTGCACGCGGCTGCCAAAAAATCCTGGTTTGCTGTCAAAACCTTGTGAGAGACTGCCCGCCATGTCACGCCGCCGCTTTCTTCGACACTGTCTGCACGGCGCCGGCCTGCCCCTGCTGGCACCGCTGGCTGCCCCGGCCGCCCCGCTGGCCGGCAAGCCCCTGCACATCCTGATGATCACCTTCCGCGGTGAGACTGATGTGGACAAGGGCTTTCGCGCCTACCTGGCCGAGGCCGGGCTGCAGGTGCACTACACCGTGCGCGACGTGCAGCAGGACGTGGGCCGCATCCCGGCCATCCTGCAGGAGGCGCGCGCGCTGGCGCCCGATCTCATCTACGTCTGGGGCACCCCTATCACCCTGGCCGTGGTCGGTGCCTACGACGACCCCGACCGGCAGCACTTCATCCACGACATTCCCGTGGTGTTCGCCCTCGTGGCAGCGCCTGTGCGTTCGCGCATCGTCGAGAGCCTGGAGGCGCCAGGGCGCAACGTGACCGGCGCCGTGCACGTGGTGCCGTTCGACGTGCAGCTGCGCGTCATGCAGCGCTACCGCCCGCTTCAAAAGCTCGGCGTGCTGTACACCGGCTCCGAGCCGAACTCGCGCGCCATCGTCGAGGGCGCGCGCGCCACCTGCCAGGACAGCGGCGTGGCGCTGCTGGAGCGCACCTTCCGCACCAACGCCCAGGGCCAGCCCACGGCCGACGGGGTGGAGGAGCTGGTGGCGCAGCTCCAGGCCGAGGGTGCCCAGTGGCTCTATCTGCTGCCCGACACCTTTCTGGGCTCGGTCTATGCGCGCGTGACCCCTGCGGCGCTGCAGGCCAAGCTGCCCTGCTTTGGCGCGGCCGAGCTGGCCGTGCGCTCGGGGGCTGCGCTCACCGGGCTGGTCAGCCGCTATTACTCGGTGGGCCAGCTCGCCGGTGCCAAGGCGGTCGAGATACTCGTGGGGGGCAAGTCGCCCGCCACCATCCCGGTGGAGCGGCTCAAGCGCTTTTCGCTGCTGGTGAACATGCGCGTAGCGCACAGCCTGCGCCTGTATCCGCCGATCGACATGCTCAACTACGCCGAAGTCATTGCCGTGGGCGATGCCCCCCCTATCGCGTCATGAGCCACAGCCCCTTGCCTTCTGCTTCACTGACCCTGGCGGCGCTGGATTGGCGTCTGCTGCAGCCCGAAGACCTGCCCGCCATGCACGCGCTGCACCTGTGCAGCATCGAGGGCATGGCGGCGCAGACCGTCAAGCCCGAAACGCGCGAATTCCTGCACGGCCTGCTCCTGGGGCGTGGCCGTGTCATCGGCGCCTGGCACGGCGCCGCGCTGGCGGCCTACGGCGTGCTGCAGCACGACCTGCTGGCGCAGGACGATCCGCGCGCGCTGCTCGGCCTGGCGTCTGGCCAGGTGCTGTACAAGCTGGCCGGCGCGGCCGTGGCACCCGCCTGGCGTGGCCAGGGCCTGCAGCGCCAGTTGATCGCACGGCGCGTGGCCTGGGCCGGCGATGCGGCACTGTTCGCCACGGCAGCCCCCGGGAATGTGCCCAGTTGGCGCAGCCTGCTGGCCTGCGGTTTTGCAGTGCGCGCGCTGCAGTACCGCTACGGTGGCCATGCGCGCTACCTGCTGGCGCGGCTGCCGGGCGCGGCACTGGCGCACGGGGCGCCCGCCCGGGAGCTGGCGCAGGACGACATACCGGGCCAGGAAGCCCTGCTGGCCCAGGGCTGGCAGGGCATCGCCCCGGGCCAGGCGCCAGGCAGCCTGCGCCTGGTGGCGCCGGCCGGAGGCGGCCAGCCATGAACGCCACGTACGACGGGCCGCGCCTGACCCTGGATTTCGACGCGCTGGCGCACAACTGGCGCACCGTGTGCGCGGCCGGCATGGGCCAACCCGTGGGCGCCGTGGTGAAAAACGATGCCTATGGCCTGGGCGTGGCGGCGGTGGTGCCGCGGCTGTGGGCCCTGGGCTGCCGCGAGTTCTGGGTGGCCACGCTGCACGAGGCGCAGGCCGTGCGCCACAGCCTGCGCGATGCCGCTGCGGGTGCGGCGCGTATCCTGGTACTCAACGGGCTGTCCGGTACCCGCCCGGAAGACTTCGCTGCGCAGGGGCTGACGCCGGTGCTCACCGGCCCCCACGAACTGGCGCCGCTGGCGGGCTACGCCGCGCGCACCGGTGCCCGCCTGCCAGTGGCCGTGCACCTGGACACGGGCCTGACCCGCCTGGGCTTTGGCGCCGCGCAGCTGCCGGCGCTGCAACCCCAGGGCGCCTTGTGGCGCGATGCGCAGGTCACCCACTGGGTCACCCACCTGGGGCGCTTTCATGACCCCGAGGCACCGCAGTGCCTGCTGCAGCGCGAGCGCTTCGTCCAATGGACGCGGCAACTACCCCCGGCGCTGCGCAGCATCGCCACCTCGTCGAGCGTGTTCGCCGGGCCTGGCTGGCATTTCGACCACGCCCGTGTGGGCAGCGCCCTGTGGGGGGTGCCCGCCAGCCAGCGGACGACCCCCGCGCTGCGCCCGGTGGCCAGCCTGCATGCGCCCGTGCTGCGTGTGGCCGACGTGCCCGCAGGCACCGAGGTGGGCTACGCCGGCAGCTACACCACGCCGGGGCCTCGGCGCATCGCCACCGTGGCCCTGGGCTATGGCGATGGCTTGCCGTTCTCCCTGGTGAACCGTGGGCACCTCGTGCTGGCGGGGCGGCACGTGCCCATTGTCGGCGGCGTGGCCATGGGCATGGTGGCCGTGGATGTCAGCGCCTGCGCACCCGGCGAGGTGCGGCCCGGCATGTGGGCCGAGGTGTACGGCGCCCAGCAGTCGGTGCAGGCGCTGGCCGCCGCGGCCGGCGTGGCCGCGAACGTGCTGCTTGCTTTGTCGGCCCGGCTGGCGCCGCGCAGTGCGGCCTGGCAGGAAGAAGCCCCGGAGGTGGTGGCATGAGGCTGCTCACCCGCATTTACGCCATTGCCCTGCTGGGGCTGCTGGCGTTGCTGGCGGCGTTGCTGCTGCTGGCGCAGCAGGCCCAGCAAACGCGGCAGGCGGAGCTGCAGGCCCTGCGTGACGGCCACCTGCTGCGCAACCTGCGCACGGCGGCCGAGAATTACCTGGCCACGGGGCTGCAGCTGGAGCAGCTCGAAATCCTGCAACAGGTCATTGCGCGCGAGCAGGCGGCGTTCGCCGGCGTGGTGGCCATTGACGTGTTCGCCGCCGGTGGCACGGTGCTGTACAGCACCGACGTAGGCAACCGCGGCACCCAGGTGCCCGAGGGCTGGCGCACCTGGCTGGCGCGCGACCTGCCGTGGGACAGTGCCGCGCCCGGCCAGCGCCAGATTGGCACCCGCTTCGAGAACGATCTGGGCCAGGCGGCAGGGGGCATTGTGGTCACCTTCTCCACCGTGCCCGTGCCGCTCACGCTGGCCCAGTGGTACGAGCGCGGCCAGCAGGCGGTGCAGTGGCTGGCCATGCTGGCGCTGGCGGGCGCGGCCGTGGCGGCGTTGCTGTACGCCGGGCTGCGGCAGGCGCTCAAGCCGTATGGCGATGCGGCACGCGTGCTGCAGGGCGCGTCCCCGCCGCCGGGCGTGGCCACGCCCCTGGTCCAGGCCGCGCAGGCCCAGCGCGCGCAGTGGGACGCTGCGCGCCAGCGCACCCAGCAAGGCATGCGGCAACTGGAGGAGCTCGACCATGGGGTATGACAGCGCATGGCAGGACCTGCGCTGGCGCGTCGGCCTGTGGGTGTTCGCGGTGCTGGTGGGCGTGGGCAGCGCCTGTGCCGCCTGGACGCTGCACGGGCTGCGCGCCAGTGGCGAGCGCGCCGCGAACCAGGACGTGCAGGCCATCGCCCAGTCCATCGCGCAGACCCTGGCCCAGCAGCTCGGCCGCGCGGTGCGCTTGGGTATACCTCTGGAAGAACTGCCCGGCGTGCCGCCCTACCTGGAGGCCACCTTGAAGCGCCAGCCCGTGCTCAGTGCGCTGGCCGTGGAGCAGGCCGACGGCACGCCGCTGCACGCCGTCGGGCGGCCGCTGGCGCCGGGGGCGGTGCGCGTGCCCATCGTGGCGGGTGCCGCGCCTGCGGGGTTTGTGGCGGCAGGCACCGAGAGCGCGGCCCCGCTGCAGGGCAGCCAGGGGCAGGCTTTCTGGATCAGTGCGGTGGCGGTGCTGGGGATTGCACTGGCCGCGGCACTCTGGGCGGCCCTGCGCCCCGGCGCCCGCCTGGAGGCACAGCGCCGCGCCGTTCTGGCACGGCTGCAGCAAGGGCGCAGCGACGGCCTGCCACCGCCCGAGGGGCGAGGGCACGCTGATGGATTGCAACTGGTGCTCGACACCCTGGCCCAGGGCGACGACGAGCAGCGCGCCGCGCACGCTGCCCTCCAGGCTTACGCGCACGAGCTGCTGACCATGGATTTCGATGGCCACATGCGCGCGGGCATCGAGCGCATCGTGCGCCAGTCCGCGCAGGATGAGCTGAAATGAAACACCCCCTGAGTCGCTTCGCGCCTTTCCCCCTTCTCTACGTGCTGCGCGCTGTGGGAGGGGGACGCCGCCCGTGCGGCGGGGCGGCCCTTGCACGGCGGCGCTCGCTTTGGTTGCGCCCGTGTCATGCGCTGCGCGTGGTGCGTGGCGCCATGGAGCATTGACATGCTGCTGCGCACACGTATTACCGGAATCGCTGCGGCGGGGCTGCTGTTTTCCGCCCTGGGCTTGCTGGGCGGCAGCCTGCTGCACGAGCAGCTGCTGCGCCAGCGCCTGGCCGCCACCGCCCAGAGCGCGCAGGCCGCGCTGTGGGCCGAGGCGCTGGCCGCCGAGGATCGCACGCTGGATGAATCCATCGACAAGCTGCTGCTGGTGCCTCAATTCCAGCGCGGCGTGCGACTGGGCGAGCGCGACGACCTGGACGTAGCCATGGCGCGCGAAGGGTTGCGCCCTGGGCCGGACCAGCCACTGGCCCTGGTGGCGCTGCTGGGCATGGGCAGCGCACCGATGCTCTGGGGGCAGACGCTGGACAGCCCGCTGATCGACGCCGACAGCCTGGAGCGCGCCAGCGTGGGCGACGCCGTGGACGGCCTGCGCCTGGTTGGCAGCAGCAAGGTGCTGGTGCTGTCCACACGCCGCCTGGCGGGGCAGGGCGATGCGGCCGTGCTGGTGCTGGCGCGCGACGCCCGCCATGCCCTGGCGCAGATGGCCCAGCGCACGGGCGCGGCGGTGGCCCTGCTCGATCTGCACGGGCGTCTGCTGCGCACCACCGATGCCGCGTTATGGCAGGCAGCGGCCCCGCACGTGGCGCTGCGCGGTGCGCAATACGCCGAACTGGAGCTGAACGCGCGCAGCTACACCGTCAGCAGCATGCCGGTGAACGACCTGGCCGGCCATGCGGCGGGCACACTCGTGACGCTGACCGACCACACCCAGGACGCCGAGGCCAGCCGCTTCCTTGAGCGCCTGGCGCTGGGCGGCACCGCAGCGCTGGTACTGGCCGTGCTGCTGGGGCTGAACTGGTACCTGCGGCGCAGCCTGCAACCGCTGGAAAAATCCATCGACGCGCTGCAGGCCCTGGCCCAGGGCGACGCCAGCGTGCACCTGCCCTACAGCGGCAATGACGAGATTGGGCGCATCGCGCAGGCCGTGGCCACCTTCCGGCGCAACGCGCAGGAGCTGGCGGCCACACGCGCGCTGCGCGAGCGCGTGCGCCGCCGCCAGGAGCGCCTGCTGCGCACCAAGCTGCAGGCGCTGGCCCAGGCCACGCACCAGCCGCTCGATTTCGAGGCCGGGCGTAGCGACGAGGAGCAACTGCGCCAGCTTGCGGGGGTGATGAACGAGCTGTCGGGCCGCCTCATCGACCAGCACCAGCGCCTCACCGGCATGGTGCAGGAGCTGCGCGAGGCGCTCATCACCAAGAACCGCCTGGCCGGGCTGGAGCAGGAACTGCAGATCGCCGCACAGGTGCAGCTGAGCATCCTGCCGCGCCAGCCGCCGCAGGACGCGCGCGTGCAACTGCACTGCCACATCACGCCAGCGCGCGAGGTGGGAGGCGACTTCTACGACTATTTCTTCATCGACCATGCGCATCTGGGCTTCGTCATCGCCGACGTGTCGGGCAAGGGCGTGCCGGCGGCGCTGTTCATGACCATCACGCGCACGCTGCTCAAGGCCACGGCGCAGTTCATCGCCGAGCCCACGCGCTGCGTGGCGCAGCTCAACGACCTGCTGGCGGCGGAGAACGACCAGATGATGTTCGTCACGCTGTTCTACGGCGTGCTGCACCTGGAGAGCGGGC
>Ga0222428_100385_pt1 | contig 18052 bp, 19 predicted proteins | sample 2B5Ametagenome_FD_182471 | JGI IMG/M metagenome (GOLD analysis project Ga0222428, IMG submission 182471) | Enriched microbial communities from leaf-cutter ant dump, University of Wisconsin, Madison, United States - 2B5A (version 2) | ecosystem: Environmental > Terrestrial > Nest > Insects nest >...
ACCACCATGGTCTACACGCATGTGCTGAAAGTAGCAGCGGGAGGGACGGTCAGCCCGCTGGACACCATGGGCTTCGGAGCATGACAGACCGCTTTGAGGTTGCCGGATGAATGTCTCTTGTGGGTCGTTTTGCGACGGTCGCACAACGGCCAAGAACTGTCAGTGGAGCAGTTGAGAGCGGACGCTCAACGCCACCGGTCAGCTGACGCCGACGGCGGTCGGATGCACAACGGCTTTATGCAACACGGTAAAACTCCTCTTCAGTCAATCCGACGATTCGTTCACTGCCGCTGACGCCCCATTTGAGATTAACGGCAGCTTTGAAGCGCTCCTGCAATGGTGAGTTTGACATCCGGCGTAACTCTCGGATGTAATTGCTAAAGTGACCTTCAATTCCGTCTACAAATCTCTGTGGATTTATTATTACGGACTGCAGCCCCCCTTTGGGATCAAACTCTCCATCTTTCTTCGGCCAAGTGATGAGGAATGCTTCTGGGCGCGTTTTACTGAAGTAAATTCCATCCCGAAATATTCCTTCATGTGCAAAACCACATCGCATGAGCTCATACAGAACCGAGGCAAATGCCTCGTGCATGAAATCTGGGCCGGAATTTCTAGCGAAAACTGCCTTGAACCCGCGAACAAAAAACTCGCGTGATCGCCCCTTGCTGTCAAGCCCTGATAAATAAATCTCAATGGCCTCCATATACGAAGTTGCCAGTGCAACTGCAGCGATCTCACCATGACGAATCTTCAAAAGCTCTTTTGCAGGCAGGATTAGCCAATGAAGCATTCGATCTTCGAAGACATCCACAATGTCTTTGAAGAACGGCGGCTCAAGCTTTTCGTGCGTAAAGCTTGGGCTAATGAAGTGCAGCGTCCTATGTTGCATACTGAACTAAGCTAAAGTAGGCGGCAGCTGCAAGCTGTCCGCTTGAGTAAAGGGTTAGGCACCAACTTCTGGCTCTTCGGTGGGTATGAACTCGTGACAGTGCGGGCACTTCTTGGCCTTGTACGAGACCTGTTCGCCGCAAGTGGGACAGTACTTGGCGAACATTCGCCCTGCAATGCTGTTCATGTTTTCACGTGATGATCGATTTCTCTCCGTGTCGCGTATTGCGCGTGCTACTTCCCGTTCCGGGTCGGTAAACGACTCGTAGAGAACTCCAGAGTACGACTGAAGGTCGATTGTGAGACTCTGCTGAACTTCGAGCCCCGCTTCCGTCTCATACTGGAGGTTGATCTTCACCTCGCTCCCTGTGGCAAAGAAGTTCGGACTGTCCTCAACGTACCCTGCGTTGAACTTAAGCGTTCGACCTGGCGCGAGGTACTTCAGCCCACTCTTGATGATGGAAAGCTCTGCCAAGCCTGATGGAGTGTCTCCAAGTTTGCGCCAAGGAATCGAGTCATCCGCTGAGATGCGCAGGTTGTAGGCTGGGGACGTGCCAGTGTTGCCAACGAGAAACTTGACATCAAACGTATCGAACTCAAGGTCCACAAACACGTTTGGCCGTTTAGCTGCCTTTGCCTCCTCGACAAGTGCATGGGTGAGTCGGACATACCAAGCGGTGAGGCCAACAAGCAAAACCGTTGCAATTGCGGATGCGGTAGACCCGATGAGGGAAACAAGCGCGGATGTGTCCATTTTGTGCCTAAGGTGATGTATCCCGCAAAACCGGCGGGAAAAACTGGAACATGCGGGATATTCTGGACACCGATTCCTCCTGAAAGTGGCTTGCAGCTTGGGCTTGTGGTTAATTTCCTGTTCAAAAATGCAGGTGCAAAGCTTCCACTGAGTCCGGCAAGCATCAGTGCAGCAAACTATAGCTTGTCAGTAGGCAGGCACCGCACACTTAGCCAGCGCGGTTTGGACTGCAAGCGGGTAGTGCATCAACGGCAGCTTTGAGGTAGCTTTGTCCAATGGCGGCTTCGGGTCGTTTTGCGACGGTCGCACAACGGCCATGAGTGGTCAGCTACGAACTAACTGTTTTGGTATGCCGGAGCAGCGGCATCTGCCCTACTTGTTTTTCTGCTGTCGATCAATAAGGAAGTGCGGCTTGTGAGCTTTGCCCTCTGTGCGCCAGTACTCCAAGCGACGACGCGACGACAAGAAGGCTGCGGGTGAGTAGTAGGACCTAAAAATCTCGCTTGCATCGCGATGTTTGAGGTGCTTAAGCAGACCGTAGGCCTCGATGTAGCGGACGAAGTCCTTACCCAAGCCAGTCAGGCAATTAAAGCCCAACATAGTGACCTCGACTTCGCTGAGGTTGCTGCGGGCGATGTTGGCATAGAGGATCTTCTGATCTTGCGTGAGCTTGCTGTTCGAGATGAACTTGAAAATCTGATATAGGCTTCGAAAATATGGGCCGAAAGTGGAATGCGCCTCCTCGTAGACCTCTACAAATGCGGCAAGCACTTCTCGTCTCGGTTCAGACCCGAGTGGATCGTTTTCAGCACCAGTGGAACGGTACGCCCGATACCCTTGATTCACCACATATTCCCAGTTGCGGTCGAACGCACGGCGAGCTTGTTCGTTAACCGACTCGAACCGCTCCAAGAGTTTGAAAAACAGAGGTTCGAAAGACTGCTGGATGTGTTCAGCACGCGCCATCTGTGTCTCTTCAACCTGCAACTTCCAGGTTTCGTACTGGTAGAACGCCGCAAGCGCGACTCCCGCGAAAGCAAACGCAGCGAACAGCGAATTGATGCCACCGAACAGGTCTCCCGTCTGACCAAGCACTGCCATGTCAACCGTCCCCACAATGTCCGGCTTGACCCATGCCCAGTACTCAGCCACAAGCCGGACCCCAAGGAGGCCCCACAGAGCCCAGAGCACAATGGCGCCGCCGAGTGCCCCCAACAAGGGCTTCCAGAAGTCAGGTCTCTTCGGCTCGTTCATATCTCCTCCCGTTGAAGTGCCTTGAATGCTATTGGATTCAGTGCCTCGGGAGTCCAGATCCACGGCGCGGCTCACTCAAACGTTGCATGCCCGCAGCCCGTAATCCGCTCAGCGTCATCCATCGTCCGCAATTGGTCGATTGCTGGCCGACACGAACGACCGCTTCAGATCTGCCCAGGTTATGGGCAGGCGCAACGACCGCAAAATCTTCACAAGCGCCTGCTGTCAGGTGTGAGCTGGATCGTGCCAAGGCCATCCGCAGGCCGTGGCGCCAGCCAGTGCACCCACAACCCCTTGAGCCAAGCAGCGGCGCACACCAGGCTGACCACGAAGACGCCCCACTGCCCGCTCTCCCAGGTGGCCCAGAACCAGAACGGCTGGCTCGCCAGCCCGACGACGCAGGCCCAGCGCTGAACTTGCACGCTGCGGCTCTGCGACAGCCAGATGGCGGCCGGGCCCATGACGGCGATAACGGCCTGAACGAGCTGATCCATCAGGTCAGGCGCACGTCGAAGTACGCTTCCTCCACCTCACCGATCTGCGCCAGCGCGCGATCACGCGCCGTTGCCGATGCCTTCTGCCAGCGCTCGGCAAGTGCGCTGTCGGCCTTGGTGATGATGTCCGCGCCTTCTAGCGAAAGCACCGAATCAAGGGTGGCGGCCACCTGCTCTTGGCCGCCCAGGGCGCGCTCCAGTTCGCGGGCGTAGCGGGCCTCGGCTGCGATCTTGGCGTCAGCCGGCAGGCTGGACGGTGCATCGCGCAGTGCAACGATGTAGAGGGTCTCTGCAATCACTTCCATGGTGCAACTCCAGTTGAAATACTGTGCAAATCTACAGTATTTTATGAAGATGGCAGCCGTGATGTGTTCCCTCTGCAACGCCTACGGTGCGCTGGCATGATTGGTCAGGGCGTCTGCAGCGCGCTCGCAGTTGAGTCCTGCGGCGTGGGCGATGTAGGCGTCACGCTCGCAATAGAGCCATTTGCTTTGAGCAAAAAAAGCTCAAAAAACGCCGGGTGCATGGCGCGCTTGCCAGCCTCCCAGTCCTGCCACCCGCGCAGGGTGCAGTAGATCAGCGCTGCGGCCTGGGTTTGCGTCAGGCCTGCAGCGGCTCGGGCCGCGCGGATGGAAGCTGGCGTTGGTGATGTCACTTGCGGTCCAGGCACTCGCATGCCTCAATACTTCTCAGCCGCCTGCCCCCATGAATACACACAATAAATAAAAGGGTATTCGCCAACAACGATCACCCAAAAAAGAACAGACGCCAAAAGCAAGAAAACCTTACTGCAACGAGAGATTTCATGGGTGAACCAGCTTCGTCGGCTACAAACCAGCCACTATGGAACAGCTCGCACCATTCAGAGCCAAAGCAAGGCCGTAAAATTCGTCTAGTCCCAGCAATGGGGCTGCTGCGGAGTACCTTTTCTTAGACAAGAAAAAAGCGCCGAGGCGCTTTCTTCTTACTCAAAAGCTAAGGATGCTCGCATCCATCAAGCAGCTTGTCGGAAAACTTGGACTGCTGAATGGAAAGGCGTGTCGCGTCAAAAACGCGATGCAATCATCACTAACGACGGAGAACATATGACCATGTTCCAAATCTGCATCATCGCTTTAAAAGCGATAGCAATTGGGATTGACATCATCAAGATGATGATGTGACACACGAATCTAACATGCTCAAAATTGAGTGTGTTAAGTTTACTGCGTAAATCGCTACCTGGAAAGATAACCGCTACTGGAGCAAGGAAAATTCCGCTCTGGAATTGTCGGTGCAACTGAGCGAGCCGACACAGAGAGCGCCCCTTCGGGGGCGCTTTTTGCATCGTCTCAATCGCCAGCAAGCGCGCGCTCAACATCCACCTGGCGTCGCAGCAGCTTCACTTCGGCGTCTCGCCGGACAAGATCGCTTCGGAGCGCTCCGACCACTGCAACCCCTTCGACAACGTGTCGGTCGAGGGCTTCGTGTCGATCTGCAAGATCGCGGCAGGCAGTGGCGCCGGCCTCGGCCATCGCGCGATAGGTGGCGGCTCGGCGCTCGGCGTCTGTGCGCAGGCGGTCAGAGCGAGCAGCATCAGCGCGAGCAATGGCATCGCGCACTGGCGCTGAAAGCGTGAAGGCATCAGAGTTCTCCTGGGTGGCGGCGGCGTGGCCGAATTCCTTGAGGCTGGTCATAGCCTCGTGCTTGAGGGCAGCCGTGGTGCGGGCGCGGCCGGCCTCGGCAACGTCGGCGCGCAGTTGGGCATGGGCCGTTTTCTCGCTATGCAGGCGCAAGGTCTGGGTGACCAACAGGCCCAGCAGCACCAGGCAGGCCGCATGCATGGCGTTGGCTTTGAGCTTGTCGAGCAACATCACAGCCCCTTCCACCAGCGCAGCCACATGGCAATCAGGATGGGGTTCATGCTTCCTCCAGACACAGAGCGCGCTCGGCTTGGCGCCGGTTTTGCAGGCCCTGCACGTACTGGCCGCCAGCGCTTGACCAGTTCGGCGCACCGCTGGGGGTGCGGGCAATCAGGTTGCAGCCCGCAGCCAGGTTGCCCAGGTTGATCTGCTGCACTGCCTGCGAGCCGCAGGCGCCCGCCTTGCCCACGTTGATGGCGAACATGGTCAAGCCGATCAGGCGCTTGGCACTCAGGTAGTTCCACTCGACGCAGCCCAGCACGGCATAGCCGTACTCCAGCAGCGTGGTTTTGTTGACCTCCTGGCACTGGTCGCTGGTCAGGCGCATGCCCGGCTTGGCGCTCCAGTCGGTGCGCCCAGCGCAGAAGGTGGGGACGCCGTGGGCCAGGTTGTCGCGGTACACCTGCAAGACGTTGCCCTCCCAGCGCTCCAGCGTCTGGTAGGCCAGGGGTGAAGTGAGGGCGGCCAGTAGCGCAGCCGGAATTGCCCCCTTGCGCGCGAGGCCCGCAGGGACGGCGGGTGCGCCGGGCATGCGAATGCGGCTCACTCGTCAGCCTCCACCCGGCCCAGGTCGGCAGGCTGCGTGCGAACTCGATCCAGCTCACGCTGCAGGATCTTCTTGCGCATGCGCTTCATGGGAAGCTCATGAACCAAGTAGCCGTAGAGCTGGACACCCAGCCAAGCAGCGGACAGCACGCCCACCACCAAGTTGACCAGCCCCAGGAACGAACCAATCCCCAGGGCTGCCGCAAGCCAGTTGATGACCGCTTTCACGGTCGGGGCATGGTCAGCCCGTAGGAGTTCTTCTTTCATGGAGCCGGAGTGTTCCGGCCCCATGAATCCGCGTCGAACCCTATGCTGGGCTACCCGTTCTCGCGTGCCATTTCGCGCATCTGCTGGCGCAGCGCCTTGGGCGCGGTGTCTGCGATACGGGCGGTGCGATCCTTGCCCATTTCGCGCACCTTCTTCCACACGTCCGGCATCTTGACCACGATGGGCTGGTCAGGGTTGTTGCGGTTCCAGCTCGCCAGGCGCTCGCGCACGCGCTCCAGTGCTGCTTCATCCTTCTCGAACAGCGCCTTAGCCCACTGGGCTTTGATTTCGCTGCTGGTCTGGATGTAGAAGCTCTTGCTGCGCTGCATGAAGGAATTGGACTCCTGCACCTCGGCAACACTCTTGGGCTGGAAGCCTGCGAACTTGGCCACGGCCTCGTCCAGGGTCGTGTCGATGACCTTGTAGCCCTTGGTGTCCTTGTAGATGCCGCTGGTGGCCATGTCGATGCCCTTGGCGGCATTGCGCACTGCGGCGGGCGACACTTCCAGCGCTGCGCCCGCCACGTCGCCGGTCAGCGCCTTGCGCGCACCAGTGAAGCCGCGCGCGATAAGGTCGCCAGCCGGGCCAACCACTTCCAACAGGTCGCGCTCGCGGTTCTGCTTGGACAGCAGCAGGCCGGTGCCAGGAATGAGGTTGCCCATGCCCAGGCGGCCCGACACATCCACGGGTGCGCCCGGCAGTCCGGAAACGCCCTGCTCTACGAAGTCCGCCAGCTCCTTGCCCAGCACATCGCGCAGCGCCTGCTTGCGCCACTGCTTGGTGCTCACGTTGTAGCCCATGAGCTGGCCGATGCCATCAATCAGGTCTTCTGCATCCTCCATGAATGGCAGGCCACCAGCGCCGCCCACCAGCAGCAGCATGGCCACGGCCCAGCCCACGGCGCGCTTTCCCTCGGGGCCGCCCTGCGTCCACATGCGGTGCATCAGCTCAAGGTAGCTGACCGAGTAGGTCTTGAACGTGAACAGTGTTCCGCCGATGGTGCCGCGTGCCCACTTCGGCTTGTTTGCCTTGGAGTAGACAAACTGCGTCTCCAGCACAGCGCGCTCGGCGAACTTCGCCGGGTCGGCCATGCCCTGCTCCTTGGCCATGCGATAGGCCGCAATGAAGGTGCTGCGGCGGTTGAACTGCTCTGCCAGGGCGAAGGGCTGCCCCCACGCCACCTTGACGCGCTCCCAGTTGTTCGCCGCTGCGGCGCGCGCGTCGCCAATCTTGGTGCCGTCTCCGGTGCGCAGCGAACCGGTGCCACGGGCCTGGGCCATGAGCTGGTGAATCTCCTGGGGTGACACGATGCCCTCGGCCTCGGCCGTGTGCAGGGCCTGGGCCAAGTCGGGCTCGTAGCCGTTGCGGCGAGCCATGTCGAGCAGCGCGCCGGCCAGGTGAGCGGCGGCCTTGCGCATGCCTCCGTACTGGCTCAGCCAGGGCATGGTGATCTGGAATGGCTGCGTCATGTTGACCAATGCCGACGCCACAGATCCGCCCAGGTACTGCGCGAACAGCATGCCGCGCACGGCCTGGCCTTCCTCCTGCGGGTCTTGGATGTAGCTGCGCAGGCCCATGGCCACGTCGCGCAGCTCGCCCTGCTCCTTCGGGATGCCCTCAATGGCCTTCTCCAGCGTGCCCGCGTTCAGGCCACCGGCCGCCAGGCGCGCATTGGAATACACGAAGCTGGCCAGCACCCGGCCCACGTCCTCGCTGTAGCCGGTGATGCCCTTGCGGTGGATCAGGCGCTTCAACGCGCTGTGGTTGTTCTTGGAGAGCTGCAGGTAGGCCTGGAAAGCCTTGTCCTTCGGGTCGGAGCCATCGCCACTCAGGCCCAGCATGTTGCCGAACTGCTCCAGGCTCTCCGGGGTGATGCCCTGGAACAGCTTGAAGGCCTCAGCGCTCATGGTGCCTTGGGTGACGGTCGCGCCAGGGAATGCCTTTTCCATGGCGGCCTTCATCTTGTTCGACTCGTAGATTGACTCGAACATGCCGAAATACTCGCGCGTTCCGTCCTTGCCCACCACATCCACGGTGTAGCGGCCAAAGCGCGACAGCGGCGCGTACCCCGCGTCCATCAATTCCTTGGCGCGCTCGTAGCTTTTCACCACGGCGTTGTTCAGGCTCAAGATGCGGTCGGCCTGGTCGGGGAACTCGCGCGCCTCGGCCTGCAGGGTGTCCGTAATGAGCGTCATCGCGTCTTGCACGGTGGCCTGCGCCAGCACCGGATCGCGCAAATCGGCGTAGGCCGCGCCCAAGGCGCGCAGCATGTCAGCCCGCGCCGTCATGTCGATGGAGCGGTCAATCGCGGCGCGCGCCTCTTGATACAGGCTCACCTGCGCAGCATTCATCCCGAACAAATCCGCCAGCTCTTTTGCACTCCAAACCACGCCAGGCTTGAGAATAGTGCTCTCAAATTTGTTGTTGACGATGGTATTGAACTGCTCCACCGGAAGGCCTTGCCACACCTTGAGCATCTGCGCCTGAATCTTGCCGGTGCGCAGCAGAATCTGCGCCTTCTCGTCAGGCGTGGTGCTGCGGTACTTGGTATTCAGCGCCTCGCTTGTCACGGGCGTGCCGTCCAGGTCGCGCGCCCACATCAGCGTACCCTCGAACAACGGCTTTGCCACGGCCTGGTTGTCTGCTGCGGTGATGGGCTTCTTCTTCAGGTCAGCCAGCGTTTCAACGCGCGGCAGCAGACGCGGCGCGCGGTCGGCAGCGTCGTTGCCCAGCATCGACACGTCATCAATGAAGCGCTGGGCCGCCTCGTACACCGGCTTGAACACCGGAGAGCGCTCGGCCAGGTTGCGCATGGTGCCCACGGTCTTGTCCCACAGAGATACCTTGCCCTCGTGCTTGAAGGCGGTATTGATCTGGTCGAGCGCGCTGGACTTGACTCTGTTCAGTTCGGCTGTACCGAAGTGGGCTTCATCTGCGTTGCCAAGATCAGCCTGGGTTGCTATATTTCTTCCTTGCAAGCCCTGCGTAGTTCGGAATTCCCCAGGCAATTGGAGCCTGGTTGAGCCAAACCATGCAGGGCTTTGCTCTTTGTCGAGATAGGTCAGCAGCTGCTCACCAGGCTTTGTGGCATTCAGCCATCGTTGGATTGCCTGCAGATCATCGCGCGGATACAGGCTCGGCACGAAGTTGAGCGCGATCCCGCCAGTTACCTCTTCGGGACTGATCGCTACTATCAGCGGTGCACCACGCACCATTTCCGAAGTCACCGCCACGTAGCTCCCCTCCACCGTGGCAGAGCGGAAGACCATTACCGGCTTCTCCAACAGTTCAGGGATGCGTTTCACCACACTGGGCGGAACACCGTGGTCAAAGACTACCTTCTGCAGCACCTTGGCCGAAGTCTTCAAGTCGCCCGCAGGAACACCTGCCACGGCCAGCGCCTGCGGCAATGTCCCTATTTCGACATGCGTGCGCCCGCCCGCAATGCCAGCAGCACCTGCCTTGACGGCTGCATCCACCGCAGCGCTGAAACCCGGGTGCCGCGCGAATGCATCGCCATCATGACCGGCGCGCCCGCGCTGGCGCAGCGCCATATCCTCGCGCATCACTGCCACCCCCAGCTCAAGAGCACGGCTCAAGGCGTCATGCCCGTCCTGCGGTAGCCCAAGGATCGAGCGCAGGATGCGAACAAAGCTATGCCATGCGCTCTTGAGGGTTCCACCAGCGGGCGCGCTCATGCTGCGCAAATCTTGCTGGAACGCTGGGTTCGTGAATGCCTCAGCCACGAACTCGCCCACGTTCTTCATGCCGTACTGGCCGGCGGCCCCGCCCTGCTTCTTGACGTGCTCATACAGGCGGCGCATCTGCACAGAGGCGATGCCTTTGCGATCCAGCGCGCGCAGCGTGGCGGCGTGGATCATTTCATGCATGAAGATGCTCTCGGCCTGCAGTTCAGCGCCCGGCGTCAGCGTGACAGCATCAGCCTTGCGGCTGTACTTGGCCAGGAACTTGAAGCCGTCACCACCACCCAGGTCGGCATCCTCGAACTTGACGGATGGCGCCGCTCGAGTGCGCAGCAACAGCCTGGCCACCTGACGGTTGAATTTGCTCTTGGACGTGCCAGCCACCAGGCGCAGAATATTCTGCGAGGACTGACCCTCGCGTGCCATGTCCATGACGGCGCGGCTCGTCGTGCTTCCAGCCCGGGTGATGGCGGCTGAACGCCCCATGGCAGACAGGAACCCATCCACGTTGAAGCTTTTGGCGGTTGTCGAACTACTCGAAAACGCATCATCTGCCGTGAAAGCCCAGTCTCCACTGGTTGCAGGTGCGTCCTCTTTAAGGCGCTGAAACACGCTCTGGATGAACTCACGCGCCTCTTGGTTCTTGATGGCGCGCAACTCGGCGGCCACGCTCTTGAAGCCAGCCCATTCAGCCAATCCAGCCAGCCAGTTCGTCACCCGGCGCACCAGACTGGCGCCAATGGCCGTTTGCAGGTAGTGCCCCTGGTTCGGCTCTGCCAGGGTTGCCAGCGCCTCGTCTACCCCGCGGGCCAGGGCATAGTCTGCCCCACCGAACGCCTGGGCGCGCTCGCCATCGGCGGTCTTCACCCAGGCATCGGCTTCGCGGCGCAGATAGGCGTCGCGCTGGTACAGGTTCAGCAGCTTCTCGGTAAACTGCTCTTTCGTCAAAAACCGGCGCAGGCCGTAATGGAGCAGCTCATGAAACAAGGTACTCCGGGCCTCGGCACGAGAAGCGATTTGGTCGAGAAAGAAGTATATTTTCCCGCCATGCGTCGCCCCAGCGACGGCGTTACCATCGCCTGCCCGAATTCCCGGAATCACGCCCACCGCCGACTCCCTGATGACGACCGGGGGCTGGTGTACAAACTGTGCAAGGCGCTGCTCCGCCTCTTCGGCTACCGCCTGCAACCCCGCACGCTGGCTGAGCGGCAACGGGACTGAGTGGGTGGAGCGGCTGAACAGCGCCACATTGCCAGCGTCACTGCTGTTCTTCTCCAACGCCTTCTCGGACTGCTTTACAACAGCATGTTGCGCAGGCTTTTGGAGCGCAAAGGGTTCCTTGACAGCTTGGTTTTTTCCAAGCGCATCGCCGGTACTGGCGCGGACTTCCTGCTTGACGGGCACTTGATCCTCGGCGTTCGGCTGCTGCGCGCTCGGCGACTTCTTCACGGCCTCCAGCGCCTGCTCCACCGGAACGTCCAGCACGATGGCCTTGACCGACTTTCCCTCCTCGGCCGCCGCCATCGCCTGGTGGTGGCCGTCGATGATGTGGTTATCGCTGGACACGATCACCGCACGGTCACCGCCAGCCGTCTTGGCTGCATCCACCTTGGCTGGTGAGTATTCCGCCTGCGTGGGCTTGAGCACAGCCGCATCCACAGTCGTCGTTTCGTGCGCGATTCCCTGGGAATTCAGGTGCTTGACCAGCCCGCCGTGTGACTGGGTGGGCACCTGTGGCATGTCTGCGCGCGGAATGCCAAGCGTGCCGGTTTCTGGCGCGAAGGCCTGAGCCTCACCAGCAGCTGCATCTACCAAAGAGCGCTCGCCGTTCGGCTTTGCGGCAGTCACAACGCCATCGCGCTCCATGCGCTCCATCAGCGCATTGACTTCATCGAAGCCAAGACCCAGCGCATCCTGAATAGCCGGACGCTTCACCACGCCTGTGCTGCGCACCAACTCCACGGCCTTGGTGTAGGCTGCATCATCCTTGGGGTTGGGATCAATCGCCTCGGCCAGCTTGCGCTGAACATCGCGGTTCAGATCGGCCCAGGCCGCGCGGTGCACGTTCTGGCGCACGATGGGCTTGAGGTCTGCGCGCTGGGCCAGCGCCTGGCGCTCGACAGTTGGCATGCGCGTCCATGCATCTCCAGTGCGGGCTATGCGCTGCGCTGGGTCTTCTGCTTGCGGCGCAGCTTGCGCGCCTGGCGCTGGCGCTGCTTGCGCTCCAGGGTTCGCAGGAGTGGGCGCGGCATCGGTCAGGCCTGCAGCTGTTGCTGGTTGCTGGTCACCTTGCGCTCCAGCGCGTCCTTGAGCAGCTGGTGCTCCACTTGGGACTGTCGGCGCTGCTCCGACTTGCGCCGGTTGCGCGCGATCTTGCTGGGCTTTGTCGGCTTGAGGGCCATTGAATGCTCCTTCTTTCGTGAGTGGGATGGTCAGTTCGGCCGGAACCTGGCCGGCGTCCTCTGTCAACGTGGCGAATGCGCCATCGGCGCGATCAGCACCTGGCACGGTGCCCTGCTGCTCTGCATCCAGCTCGGCCTGCAGCGCCTGCTGCTCGCGCAGCGCGCGGCGGCGGCCAAGCTCCTGGGCCAGTTGCATGCGAACGTCGCGCGACTGCGCACCACGGAAAGCATCGGAGAGCTGCGAGTCTGTCCAGCCGTCCATTTGCGCGGTCTGCTGAATCTCCCCCGTATCCTGGTTAACGCCTTGCTGCGCAATGATTTGCTGCTCTTGTTTTTGAGCATCTTGCGCGGGCTTCTTGCCCTGCTTTCGCGCCACCTCGGCAGCCTGCGCCAGCGCTGCGGACTGCTGCACCTGGTCGGCGGCGCCGGTATCGACGGCCAGTGCTGCGCTGGCAGACAGCGGCCCGGCCGCGGGGTTGATGCCCATGGCCACTGAGCGCGGAACGTCGGCGCCTGTGGACTGAAATATCTCGTCGTCAGGGCTTGCTACAGCGCGCGATGCCTCCACGGAGGCTTGGCGGCGTGCGGCTTCGGCGGCCTGCTGCTGTGCCAGCGCGGCGGCGCCATCGGGCGGCGTGGTCTGCAGCACATCGGGTTCGCCCTGCTCCTGCTGCTGCAGTGCTGCAAGTCGATCGGCAAAGGCCTGCTGGATGCGCGCCATGCCCTCGTTGACAGGCTGCGCTTCGGCCTGCGGTGTGTCGGCGACAGGTGCAGCGCCATCCTGGCCAGGCTGAGCGATGTTCTGCCCGTCGGCACTGGGCTGGCGCATGCCGTGGTAGCCGGCTGCAGCGCCGCCCATGGCGCCGCCAGACAGCACGCCCATGACCACTGCAGAGTCCACGTCCTGCAGCCAGTCTTTGCCAAGGGCAACGTTCTGGAAAATCTGCTCAGCCACAGATTGCGGCAGCTCCTCCAGGAACCCCTCGGAGATTGCGCCCTCCACCACGCGGCGCGGGATGCTCTTGGCAGCCTGCTGCACCAGCGGATTTGTTGCCGCGACAGCCGCATCATCTGCGGCCTGCTTCGCCATGCCCTTGCTGCCCTGGGCGATCATGGTTTCAGCGTCGCCAATGCCCAGGCGGTTTGCCAGCTTCCCGCCGGCATAGCCGAAGGCGCCGCCCACCAGGCCGGTTGCAGCAGCCAGCCCGGATTGCTCTGGCGTCAGCAAGCCATCTGGGGTTTCCTGGCGGATTTGCTCTGCTGCAGAGCCCGCCATGGTCAGGCCTTCACCGGCTGCACCGGCAATCGTGGCGGCCTTCTGTGCGGCAGCGGCCTGCTCGGCGGCCGTAGCGCCCCGGGCGGCAGCGGCGGCGCCAGCCTGCCCGAGTCGAGTCGTGGCCATCAGCCCGCGCGCGGCCACGCCACCAAGGCCCATGGCCGGCAACGATTCGCCCACGGCAGTTGCGATCAGGCTGGGGTTCTGCAGCGCAACTGCCGCCTTGTCCACAATGCCATCGGCTTCCTGGAATTTGCGCTGCGCTTCCTTTGTGGCGTCGGAGTGCCACTCGTTGACGATTTCCTTGGCCTGCTTGGGGCGAAAGCCAACGGCGCCACCTTCGTTTTCCAGGAACTTGCCAACAGCGCCGCCCGTGGGAATGTCGGCAACACCAACGATGGCTTCGGGAACTCCGATTGCACCCTTTACGGCAGTCGCCGCAACATCCCGCGCCCAGCCCTTGAAGCCGCGCGCCGGGGTATCAGGCCGGTACTCTTTGTCCCCCACTCCCCAGTCTGCTGCGCTGGGCGCAGTAGCCGGTTTGTCGTTCTCGCCCCAGGTTTCGCTGGTAGCAGCCAGGTTCTTCAGGTTGTTTTGTGCCATCCCCCCACTGTTCCGCCATCAACAGGAGGCGCCTAACCCCATGCTGGGTGCAAGACAAGGGCTTGAGGCAGCCCTTGCGTGGTGAGCGCGTTGGGATGGTGATCTGCATGTTGGATCCCCATGCCGAGCCAGCCGGGCCGTTCTAAAGAGGTGTCGCACTTCCCCCTAGGAAATGAGTGGAGCGCAGGCTGTATTTGACCTTAGCATCGTTGACAGCGTCATATATCGCTGCCTGGCACTCTTCCGGCAACACAGTGATGGCTGGCCACTCCAGTAATCCCCAGTTAGCTCCAGTAAGGATGTCTGGACGATGTTGCGGCCAGATCGCAGCCCCGACTTGATGCATATAACCCTCAGACCGCTGGTCTTGGCCGATGGCCTGGATGAGGTACAGGCGAAGTTGATCCGTTGTGACTTGAATGCGCATGGCGTCTCTCAATGAAGTGGAGCAGCCATGGTGGCGTCACGACAGCCAACATGGAAGGCGGAACCTGGGCGAGTTGCTCACCAACACCTCGACCGACATACGCGACTTCGACGCCCGGATGATGGTGGTTTCGCAGCACCTGTGGCAACTCGGGCTCATCTATCCGAAGGCAGCATGAATGGATCGCATCCAGCAGTCGGGATGCAAGAGCATGGCTACCGGCAGCTTCTGCCGCGCCTGGCTTGACGCTACTACTTCAATAGCTGGAAGCCCTTGCAGGAAAAGCGCTAGAGCATGATTTGACCAGCCCGCTTCGGCGGGCTTTTTGTTGCCCAGCGTGCAGATCAGCGGTCGAACCCTATATGGTGGAAATGCGCCTAACAACCTCTCTAGCCAGAAAACGCATCGGTTCCCAGCACGCCTGATCCATGGCTGCTAGATTGGCAGCCCTTCCCGGACCTGCGGAAAGAGACTGCACATCTACGGCCGCAAGTGCAGCGATTAGCGCCCTGATCCAGACTTCCTGTTCAGCAGTGAAACAACCACGTCCTAGCAGATAGCGACCAGCAGCCACGTCGTCTTTCAGTTCCCATGCAACGTTGTAGTCGCCCATGGCCTGGCACTGCTCTGCCGCCGGCATGGCCAGAATCTCAACGGCGTCGATGAACACGCACACCGAACCCTGGAGTTCACTGCCTCCATCGCTAGGGTCCTGGTTGATGGATGAGCTAATCATGGCGGAGCATGCTACCAGCGCTCCAGACGTGACGAGGCCCGCGCTGGGCGGCTTTATGCTCAGTTGTCACCCTAGGCGGCCTACGCAGCAGAGGCTAATAGTTGCTTCGGATCAACTAGGGAAAGCGTTGTCACTGCAAATGCACTCGACAGAGCTAGCATCGCTGGACACACAACAGGAGCTACTCCATGAAACTCGCCATCCTTGCCATCGTCCTGGCCGCCGCAACCTCTGCGAATGCTGGAACACTGCATAGCCCAAGCCACTCCGGTACTTTCATCTCGGGCAAATCCACAGCTTCATCGCTGACATTCGAAGCGGCGAATCGCAAGGGTAGCAAGCGCGTTGGCGGATCTGGCCGCAGCGGGAAAGGTGGCCGCTACGTTGGCGGACGCTGAAAGCAAATCAGCGCACCGTCGAAAAAGCCCGCGGGAGCGGGCTTTTTATTGTGACGCAAGATTCGAACAATGGGTTATAAATAATAAAGCCGTATAACGCAACCTATTTTACTCATCTTTATTAGATGACTTCCAGGAGAAAAATTTGACACCAAGGAAGGAAGCTACAACACCAACAATGGTGACCGTAAAAATCTTCTCCGTAATTTCTGGGTGCCCCATCACAGCAAGTGACACCCCTGCAATAAGCAAAAATAGCGTCAAAACGAAAGCCATCCATTGACCATTTTTAGCCAATGAAATCTGAGATTTCACAATTTCTCGCTCCGTCTCAATACGATGTCGAACCTGATTGTCAAACTGTTGCGTCAACTGTTTAGGCAGTCCAGGTATTACTTTTTCATACGCAGCCATTGTTTCAGGTGAAGGCAAAGGCCCACGGTGCGATGAAATCAACAACTCTGTAACAATGCGCCTCTCCGCTGGTTCAAGTCGCTCTAGCAGTTCAAGCGTTTGCACTTCAGCCCCAACATTTTCTTCTGCCACAGCAACAGCGCTTTCTTCAGCCTTGTTTTCCGCCTGTCGTTGCTCTGTATGGGGTTTTTCTTCAGCTGACATAGGATTATTTTCAGAGATACTCATTTCGAAGAGAGACCCTTCCAATATTTTTGATCCAGCGCCTCCAAAGAGTGCAGCAAATCCTTCTGCACTTTTAATGCGTCCGATCTAAGAACCGCTCCATCATTGGCAATGTAGCGAAGATTTTTAATACTAGAACCACCAAGATCGAACGCCGAAATAGCTCCGTTAAAGTAAGAAGAGTATTGTGGCCGACTCACCATAGCGTCCACCAAGTCCATCTCCTTTTGACATTGAGCCAATTCACGGTTTATCTTAGCAAGTTGAGCATGTAGACTTGCAATACGGGCCGAATAGGCTGCCATCAGTTCTGCCCGAGATGCGGCTTGCTCTGCGTGCGATGCAGCCTCTGTTTTTTGCAGTTCAGCACAAGCCATCCCAGAATCCTTCTCGGAAACCGAGTGCCTGAGAATTCTCTTGGCTGCGTCGCTGAGGCTGTAGTGTTTATTCGTCATTTCCAGTAATGAGGACAAGTACTTTAAGCGGTAACCGTACTGCCTATGTAGGAGTCTAATGGACCCACTTCAAGTGTGATCGGTTCATAGCGAGACCTCCATGTAGGAATTTTGAACGATCCCATGATGATCCAAGGCGATAGATAAGAGAACACTTCTACCACATTTCACCCATCAGAGATCCATGGAAGCCCTATGGCACGCAGCCATCGCCCTGCTTGAACGAACCATCCTCGCCACAGCGAGGGTGCTGATCCCGCTGGCTTCCAACGGGCGCTGGCAGTGCGATGAGCCGGACCAGCGCAGTGAACCTCGCCCTCCCGGCCTCCTCAGCTACCAGCTCAACAACCAGCGGTTCATCACCGACACAGGGCAGTTGCTCGTCGGGGTAGCGTTCTATGCCGTGGCCGGATGCGCCCTGATCATCTACCTGGGGTGAGGTGCTAGAGTCCCCCGCCAGGAGGGGCACCATGGACGCCGTCAAGCGAGTTTGGGCAGGCGAAGCGGGCCTTGCCAAGACCTACTGGGTCTACGGCATCCTCGGTAGCCTTCCATGGCTCATCGCCCTCTACCTGATGCCGCAAGAGTCTTATGCCTCCGTCGCGGTCTTGTTTGCCTTCCTGGCGTACTCCCTTGTCGTGAACGCCGGCGTATGGCACGCAGCCTCCAGCTATTCCGGCCCTGTTACATGGGCCGTGCTCGCCAAGGTAGTGTCTGTCCTTGGAATCGTGCTGGCCGTGGTGATGTTGTTCATCCACTCCGTGTTGCTGATCGGCAGTAATTTGTAACACCTCTGATACATTGATCGGATGAGCCGCATCCTCATCCTTGCCGCCCTTCTCTCCGCGCCCCAAGCCTGGGCCGCGAACTACGCAACGTGCATCATCGACAAGGCGCCAGGCGCACAGAGCGACGTTGCTGCCCATGCCGTGCACCAGGTCTGCCTGGGCGAGAACCCTGGTGGTATTGAGGCAGTCCAGCAGGGATCAGGCCGCGGCATGTTCAGCCACAATTCAGGCGCTGAATGCACAGCAGCGAATGCCACAGAAACCCGCAACAATCAGGCTGCGGCCATGATTGGGGCAGCTTGCAGAAAACTGTATGACGAGGCGGACTGGTGGAAAAAAGACGCAACCCCAGTCAACTAGTTTTTGCGGTACTGTTTACCGTCTGATCCTGTGTGTTAGCGCCGACTGAAATTTGACCCACCCGTGAGGGCCCTGCCGATCCAAATTTGACCCAGGTGTTCAACCTACCCTGCCCGAGATATCCACAGCTGGGCGGGGGTGTGAGGAGTGATCACCA
>Ga0222428_100386_pt1 | contig 18002 bp, 16 predicted proteins | sample 2B5Ametagenome_FD_182471 | JGI IMG/M metagenome (GOLD analysis project Ga0222428, IMG submission 182471) | Enriched microbial communities from leaf-cutter ant dump, University of Wisconsin, Madison, United States - 2B5A (version 2) | ecosystem: Environmental > Terrestrial > Nest > Insects nest >...
CCATCACGCTGTTGCAGGCGTCCACGCACAGGCCGCAGCCGATGCACTCGTACTGCAGGCCGTTGCGGATGTCGATGCCCGTGGGGCACACCTGCACGCACAGCGAGCAGTCGATGCAGTCGCCCAGGCCGGCGGCCTTGGGGTCCACCTTCTTGCTGCGCGCGCCGCGCGGCTCGCCGCGCTGGGTGTCGTAGGTGACGATGAGCGTGTCCTTGTCGAACATGGCGCTCTGGAAGCGCGCGTACGGGCACATGTACTTGCACACCTGCTCGCGCATGTGGCCGGCGAAGCCGTAGGTGGCGAAGCTGTAGAAGAACACCCAGAACAGCTGCCAGGTGCCCTGCAGCGCCATGATTTCGCCGCCCAGCTGGCGGATCGGCACGAAGAAGCCGACGAAGGTGAAGCCCGTCCACAGCGCCACGGCGATCCAGGCCGTCTGCTTCAGGCCCTTGCGCCAGAGCTTCTCCCAGGAGGTCCAGGGCGCCTTGTCCAGGCGCATGCGCGTGCTGCGGTCGCCCTCAATGCGGTTCTCCAGCCACATAAAAATCTCGGTATAGACCGTCTGTGGGCAGGAGAAGCCGCACCACAGCCGCCCCGCCACCGCCGTGAACAGGAACAGCGACAGTGCCGAGATGATGAGCAGGCCCGTGAGGTAGATGAAGTCCTGCGGGTACAGCACCAGACCGAACAGGTAGAAGCGTCGCGCGCCCAGGTCGAACAGCACCATCTGGCGCTCGCCCCACTGCAGCCACGGCAGGCCGTAGAACACCAGTTGCGTGAGGAACACCAGCACCCAGCGCCAGCGGTTGAACACGCCGTCAATGGCGCGCGGGTAGACCTTGTTCTTGGCCTGGTAGAGCGGGATGAACTTGCCTTGGGGCGGCTGTTGCTGGGGCGCGGGTGTGGTCATGGTGGGCTTGCTGTTGTTATGAAGTCGAAAGCACGGGGGGTATCAGCCTTGGGCATCTTCCCCGATGAGCAGCCGCGTGGCGCTCAGGAACTGGTGTGGCGGAATCTCCAGGTTCGTCGGGGCGGGCTTGTTACGGTACACCCTGCCAGCATTGTCGAAGGTGGAGCCATGGCAGGGACAGAAAAACCCACCATCCCAGTCGGCGCCCAGGTTGCCCCGCGCACCGCCCGCCGGCACCTGCGTGGGCGAGCAGCCCAGGTGCGTGCAAATGCCCACGGCCACGAAGATTTCGGGCTGTATCGAGCGGTGCGCGTTGCGCGCATAGGCGGGCTGCTGGTCTTTGTGCGATTCGGGGTCGGCCAGCGCGGCATCGTGCTGCGCCAGCGCCTGCAGCATCTCGGGCGTGCGCCGCAGGATCCACACCGGCTTGCCGCGCCACTCCACGGTCACCATCTCGCCGGGGGCCAGGGTGCTCACGTCCACCTCCACGGCCGCACCTTGGGCGCGGGCGCGCTCGCTCGGCGCGAAGCTGGTGGCAAACGGTACCGCCGCCGCAGCTGCGGCCACAGCGCCTGCTGTGGCCGTGGCCTGGAGCAGGGTGCGCCGCTCGGCATCGGCGGCGGGCAGTGGCGGGAGGGTCTGGGCGGTCATGGCGGATTCCTTGGTGCGTCGAATGTGCCTTGCTTCAACTCAAGACTCGTGCCAGCCTGTGCCGCACCGCGCCTTGGCAAAAAAGCCATGTCCAGCAATGGCTTGCACTTTCTGTGGCACAGCGCTGTGCCATGGGTGGTGTCAAAATGGCGGTGACTGCTGCCGTAAATGGCACTCCATGGCAGATTGACCACGCCACGCGCCGCCGCGCCCGCCCCTATGCACCCGTCCCCGCCCCTGCCCGAAACCCTGACTGCCTGGCTCGAATCGCTGCCCGAGCCGCACATCCTGTTCGACCGGCACTACCGCATCCTCGCCGCCAACGCCGCTTACCTGCGCCAGTACGGCCAGGGGCGGCCCGTGCTGGGGCGCACCTGCCACGAGGTCTCGCACCACTCCAGCGTGCCCTGCGACCAGGCGGGCGAGAGCTGCCCGCTGGCACGCGCGCTGCAAAGCCGCCAGCGCGAGCGCGTGCTGCACCTGCACCATACGCGTTGCGGTGAGGACTACGTGCAGATCGAGCTGCTGCCGCTGCGCGGCCCGGGCGGCCAGCTGCAGTACTTCCTGGAAAAGATGGAGCCGCAGCCCAGCGCCAGCGGCGCGGCGGCTGGCGCGCAGGGCATGATCGGGCGCAGCCCGGCGTTCCAGGCGGTGCGCGAGCTGATCGCGCGCGTCGGCCCCTCGCAGGCCAGCGTGCTGCTGCTGGGCGAGTCGGGCACGGGCAAGGAACTGGCCGCGCGTGCCGTGCACGAGGCCAGCAGCCGTGCGGCGCGCGCGCTCGTGGTGGTGGACTGCGCCAGCCTGCCCGAGACGCTGTTTGAGAGCGAGCTCTTCGGCCACGAGAAAGGCGCCTTCACCGGGGCACACGCCGCGCGCGCCGGGCTGGTTGAGGTGGCGCACGGCGGCACGCTGTTCCTCGACGAGGTGGGCGACATTCCGCTGTCCATGCAGGTCAAGCTGCTGCGCCTGCTTGAAGGCGGCACCTACCGGCGCGTCGGCCAGACCGAGCTGCGCCGCGCCGACATCCGCCTCGTCGCCGCCACCCACCGTGACCTGCGCGCCATGGTGCGCGAGGGGCGCTTCCGCCAGGACCTGTACTACCGCCTCAGCACCTTCCCCATCCAGCTGCCCGCATTGCGTGAGCGCGCCCAGGACATCCCGCTGCTGGCCGAGTCGCTGTTGCAGCGTGTGGCGCCGGGGCGCCGCCTCACGCTCTCGCCCGCCGCGCTGCGCTGCCTGGTGCAGCACCCCTTCCCGGGCAACGTGCGCGAGCTGCGCAATGTGCTCGAGCGCGCCGCGCTGCTGACCGACGGCGACACCCTCACCGGCCCGGCCGTGGCGCGTGCGCTGTCGTTCGACCAGGGCGCGCGCGCACCCGAGGCCCCTGGCGGCGCCGCGCCCGGCGCCGACCTGCGCAGCCTGGAGGCGGCCGCCCTGCGCAGCGCGCTGCAAACCCCGGGCCGCACGCGCCGCGAACTGGCCCAGGCCCTGGGCATCAGCCCGCGCACCCTGTACCGCAAGCTGCGCGCGCTGCAGCTTTGATAGCTGCTAGCGCTTGCTGGGAAAGGGCTAAGCCCCGATTTTGCTCATAATGGCACGCTATGCACCGCCCCACCCGCACGCCCACCCACGCCGCCAGCACCGTGCTGGCCCTGGCGCTGCTGGGCGCCTGCGCTGCCCCCGCCCCCGCGCACAAGGGCGAAGTCCAGGGCGCCGAGGCCAGCACGCGGGAGTGGGGCCAGTCGGACATCAACCGCGTGGCCACCATCGCCATGCGCGAGAACCTGCAGGCTCTGTACCGCCTGGCCGACAAGCTCTACCGCCGCAACCCCACCGAATGGCGCAAGGGCGGTGCGCCTGGCCGTGACGAGGCGGTGGCGCGCCTGCGCACGGCCATCGAGCAGCGCAGCGGCTGGGCGCCGCTGCAGCAGCGCCGCGACATTGACGCGCTGGCCCTGGCCCTCGCGCCCGAGTACGCCGACGACCGCGTGGCCGCCTTCATCCACGCCGTGGCCGACATGCTGATCGCCGCGCACGGCGGCAAGACCGAGTTCTTCCTCATCGACGGGCTGGACGCGCAGCACCTGTACAACGCCGCGCGCAATCTGGAAACGGCCGTGTGGATGCTGGCGCAGCGCCGCAATGCCCGGGGCGGCCCGCTGCTGCTGGCCGATGAGATCAACGCCCAGGAACGCAACCTGAGCTACGAGCGCGAGTTCGGCAAGATCATCGCGCGGCTCGACCTGCTGGCCCAGGTCACGACCGAGAAGTACCGCCGTGCCGTCATCGGCTACGTGCAGGGGCTGGCGGGGGGCACGTTCCTGCAGTTCCTGCCGGTGCGGTAGCGGCGGCTTTCTCGGCTTTTGCCAGCCTCGGCCCGCTACTGGGTGGTCAGGGTCTTGGTTGCGCAGTACTCCTTGCCCGTGTCCTTGCCCGTCTCGAAGGTGGTTTGGGTCACCAGGTGGCGGGAGTTGAAGAACTTGGAGACGCTGTACTTCGCCAGCACTTGGAAGCGGATGTTCGGCGCGTTGACGCTGCCCACGTTTTCCGGGTTGACCAGCTCGGTGCGGACTTGCACGCTGTGGGCCATCATGAAAGAAAACGGATTGAGGGGGGCCGTGGAGCGAACCGCCGAAAGCGGGTAAGACGGTGCCCTGAACGACAACGAGATGATTCTGAGTTCGGGATTTTGTTCGCTCCGCGATGAACTCCAATGGGTTTCATAGTAAATCTCCGCGGCGGACACTTTGGCGCGGCCAAACACCTCGGCGTGGTTCATGCAGCGTGCAGACGCACTTTTGAAAGCCCCGTTGCCTGGGTCTTCCCAGTGAATTGCGGGAGAAAATCCGTCCTTGAATTCCCCGCCCTCGATGATGGTGCCGGTTTTATTGATGGTCTGGAAATTGAAATTGCTTGCGGCCTTCAGCAGGGGAGAGCCTGTGTAGCGGGCGACGAAATCCCCGATGCCCGCCTCCTTCCACACTGCTTGCAGCGCCTGAAGATCGGAAAAATTGTGGCCCCGTTGCGCCATGAGCTGCAGGAAGCGGGGCCAGTCCCATTGCCTCGTTTGCAGGGCCTGCAGCCAGTCGCCGGCGCTCCAGCCGGTGTGTGCCAGGAAGTCCAGCAAACCCTCCTCGGCCATTTCCTGTTGTGCAAAGAAGGGCTCCTGGTCGAGCTGCTCATAAAACCCGACGTACTCGGCCAGTGACAGGCCAGAGCGCTGAAAGTCGCGGTAGATGGACACCAGGTCCACGTCGAAATCGTCGATCTCCACCGCCGAGTCCGCCCCGCTGCCCCGGTGCGCCTGAATGGCCTGCCATAACTGCTTGTAGAACGCCTGCAATGTGGCGGTATCGAGCGCGTCGGACTTTTGCGTGGCCTCGGGCAGCATCACAAAGCGCTCCGGTAGCAGCCCGGGCGCGCTTTGTGCCACCAGGTCGCCCGCAGGCGAGATGCCATGCACCACGAAATGGCGCTCGATGCGGCCGTTGTCGCCCGTGTCGACACTGAAGGTCAAAGCATCACCGGGCTGGAACGCGTTGTTGACTACATCGCCGCCGCCGCAGCCGGCCAGCACCGCCGCCATCGACACCGCACCCCCCCATCGGGAATATCTGTTCATGTTCATCGTCGTTGAAAAATTGTTGTTGGCTGCTCCAGCGCATGGCTGATCCGGTCGATTCTCTGGACAAGCCGGGACGCGTCAACTTTTGTTTGGCAGGGCGCAGGTGCGGCGCGCGCAGTGGCCCGCGCCTGCCAGCGGCGCAGCGCGCCATGGGCTGGCGCTGGTTTGCTCTTGAAATAGGAGCTTTCAGCGCTTGCCAGTCAAGCGCTACAGCCTGTTTTTACTTGTGGCCTTGGGGCCGCGTAAAATCTCGCCTCCCCCAAGGAGCGTTGCAGCGGGCCCGTGCCGGCCCGTCAGGCTTGGGGCTGCCATGGGCCTGGCGCCCTGTGCCCTTCGCAACGACGCTCGCCTGTTTCATCCCCGAACTGATCGCACAGGTGAGCCTGATGTCCGCTATTGCCATTCCTCCCATGAAACTCTCCGGCCTGGAGCCCGTGTTCATTGGCGAGGGCAGTTTGTTCGTCAACGTCGGCGAGCGCACCAACGTCACCGGCTCCAAGGCGTTTGCGCGCATGATCCTCAACGAGCAGTACGAGGAAGCGCTGTCGGTGGCGCGCCAGCAGGTGGAAAACGGCGCGCAGATCATCGACGTGAACATGGACGAGGCCATGCTCGACAGCAAGGCGGCCATGGTGCGCTTCCTGAACCTGATCGCCTCCGAGCCCGACATCGCCAAGGTGCCGGTGATGGTGGACAGCTCCAAGTGGGAGGTGATCGAGGCCGGGCTGCGCTGCCTGCAAGGCAAGGGCATCGTCAACTCCATCAGCATGAAAGAAGGCGTGGAGCCGTTCAAGCAGCAGGCCAAGCTCATCAAGCGCTACGGCGCCGCCGCCGTGGTCATGGCCTTTGACGAGCAGGGCCAGGCCGACACCTTTGCGCGCAAGATTGAAATTTGCGAGCGCGCCTACCGCATCCTGGTCGATGAAGTGGGCTTCCCGCCCGAAGACATCATCTTCGACCCCAACATTTTTGCCGTGGCCACCGGCATTGAAGAGCACGCCAACTACGCGGTCGATTTCATCGAGGCCACGCGCTGGATCAAGCAGCACCTGCCGGGCGCCAAGGTGTCGGGCGGCGTGAGCAACGTGTCTTTCAGCTTCCGCGGCAACGAGCCGGTGCGCGAAGCCATCCACACCGTGTTCCTGTACCACGCCATCCAGGCGGGCATGGACATGGGCATCGTCAATGCCGGCATGGTCGGCGTGTACGACGACCTGGAGCCCGAACTGCGCACGCGCGTGGAAGACGTGGTGCTGAACCGCCGCCCCGACGCGGCCGAACGCCTGCTGGAGATTGCCGAGGCCGCCAAGGGCGCTGCCAAGGACGACAGCAAAAAGCTGGAGTGGCGGGGCACGCCCGAGCAGCCCAAAACCGTGGGCGAGCGTCTGTCGCACGCGCTGGTGCATGGCATCACCGACTTCATCGTCGAGGACACGGAAGAGGCCTACCAGGAGATCGTGGTCAAGGGCGGTGGCCGCCCCCTGCACGTCATCGAAGGGCCGCTGATGGACGGCATGAACATCGTTGGCGACCTGTTCGGTGCGGGCAAGATGTTCCTGCCCCAGGTGGTGAAATCCGCGCGTGTGATGAAGCAGGCCGTGGCCCACCTGATTCCCTACATCGAAGAAGAAAAGCGCCAGCAAGAAGCCGCAGGCCTGGACGTGTCGAGCAAGGGCAAGATCGTCATTGCCACGGTCAAGGGCGACGTACACGACATTGGCAAGAACATCGTCACCGTCGTTTTGCAGTGCAACAACTTCGAGGTCATCAACATGGGCGTGATGGTGCCCTGCCATGAAATTCTGGCGCGCGCCAAGGCCGAGGGGGCCGACATCATCGGCCTGTCGGGCCTCATCACCCCCAGCCTGGAAGAGATGCAGTACGTCGCGGGCGAGATGGACAAGGACGAGTACTTCCGCATCAAGAAGATTCCGCTGCTCATTGGCGGCGCCACCTGCTCGCGCGTACACACCGCCGTGAAGATTGCGCCCAACTACGACGGCCCCGTGGTCTATGTGCCCGACGCCTCGCGCAGCGTGAGCGTGGCGCAAAGCCTGCTGGGCGAGGGCAAGGCGGCGTACCTGGCCGAAGTCGAGGCCGACTACGAAAAGGTGCGCGAGCTGCACGCCAAGAAAAAGAAAACCCCGCTGTGGCCGCTGGAAAAAGCGCGTGCCAATGCCACGCCCGTGAACTTCACCCAGCACCCGCCCACCGTGCCGCGCGTGCTGGGGCGGCGCGTGTTCAAGAACTTCGACCTGGCCGAAATCGCCCAGTACATCGACTGGGGCCCGTTCTTCCAGACCTGGGACCTGGCCGGGCCCTACCCCGCCATCCTGGACGACGAGATCGTGGGCACGGAGGCGCGCAAGGTCTTCGCCGACGGCCAGGCCATGCTGAAGAAAATCATCGAAGGCCGCTGGCTGCAGGCCAACGGCGTGCTGGGCCTGTTCCCGGCCAACCGCGTGGGTGACGACATCGAGTTCTACACCGACGCGTCGCGCACCGAGGTGCTGATGACCTGGTACGGCCTGCGCCAGCAGACCGAGAAGCAGGCGGTGGACGGCCCGGATGGCCGGCCCGTGATGCGCCCCAGCCGCTGCCTGGCCGACTTCGTTGCGCCCAAGGACAGCGGCGTGGCCGACTACGCGGGCCTGTTTGCCGTCACGGCGGGCATCGGCGCCGAGAAGAAGGAAAAGGAATTCCTCGCCGCCCTGGACGACTACAGCAGCATCATGTTCAAGGCCCTGGCCGACCGCCTGGCCGAGGCCTTCGCCGAGTGCCTGCACGAGCGCGTGCGCAAGGACCTGTGGGGCTATGCCGCCGACGAGCGCCTGAGCAACGAACAGCTCATCAAAGAGCAGTACCAGGGCATCCGCCCCGCGCCCGGCTACCCCGCCTGCCCCGACCACACCGCCAAGATCGACCTGTTCAAGGTGCTGCAAGCCGAGGACATTGGCATGGGCCTGACCGAGAGCCTGGCCATGCTCCCGGCCTCCAGCGTCAGCGGCTTTTACCTGGCGCACCCCGAGGCGACGTATTTCAACGTCGGCCAGATCGGCGAGGACCAGCTCGAGGACATGGCCGCGCGCCGTGGCATGGACCTGGAGACCTTGCGCCGCCGCCTCGCACCAAACCTCTGAGTGCTATAAAAAGTGAAGCCGCCAGCGCTTGACTGTCAAGCGCTGGAGCCCGATTTGGCTGGCAATGCACGCAGCGCCGGCACAATCGGGAGCATGCCCCCATCTTTCTTCTGCGCCGCACGCGCGCTGCTGCGCTCCCAGGCCACGCTGTTCCTGCGCGCCGTGCGCATGTGGCGCGACGCCGACGGCCTGCGCATGAGCGCGGCCATGTCGTTCTACGGCATGCTCAGCCTGGCGCCGCTGCTGCTGGTGCTGGTGGGCGTGCTGGGCTGGTGGATCGACAAGGCGTACTTGGAGACCAACCTCATCGACCAGGTGCGCGGCGTGATGGGCGAGCGCGGCGCCGAGGTGGTGCGCCTGGCGCTGGCCAGCGCCAAGGCGCCGGGCGAGGGGCGCCTGGCGTCCATCGCGGGCTTCCTGCTGCTGCTGTCGGGCGCCACGGGCGTGTTCGTCGAGCTGCAGTCGGCGCTGGAGCGCCTGTGGACCGGCGGCCAGCCCGTGCACGAGGACAAGGCCTGGTGGCGCATGGCCACGCTGCGGTTGCGCGGGCTGGCCTACGTGCTGGTCATCGGCTTCCTGCTGCTGGTGTCGCTGGTGCTGTCCACGGTCATCAACGTGCTCGCCACCTGGGCCAGCGCCTGGCTGCCGTTCGGCACCGGGACGGTGCTGCGCGCGGTCAACGAATCGGTGTCGCTTGGGGTGACCGTGCTGCTGTTCGTGGGGCTGATGCGCATTGGCAGCGGCCCCAAGCCGCCGCTGTCGTGCCTGGTGTTCGGCGCGGCCGTGGGCGCGCTGCTGTTCAGCGTGGGCAAGCAGGCGCTGGCGCTGTACCTCGCCACGGCGGCGGTGGTGTCGGCCTACGGCGCGGCGGGCTCCCTTGTGGTGCTGCTGATGTGGATCTACTTCTCCTCGGCGGTGCTGTTGTTCTCGGCGAGCTGCGCGCGCGCGCTGCAGGTGTCGCGCACCGGTGCCCGTACCGCAGCGCCAGCAGCTGGGTGAGATGACTTGAGTCAAGGCGCGTTCCGCCGTGCTGGCTAAGCTGGCGCCCCTGTTTGACCGGTAAGGATGAAAAATGGCTGCACTCGAATGGACCGAAGCCCTGGTGCTCGACCTGCCACTGATGGACGACACCCACCGTGAGTTTGTGGATCTGCTCGCTGCCGTCGAGCAGGCCGGCGATGACCAGGTGCTGCCCGCCTGGCAGGCGCTGATCGACCACACCGACCAGCACTTCGGCCAGGAAGACTACTGGATGGCCGCCACGCGCTTTGCCTCCGGCAACTGCCACAGCACGCAGCACAAGGTGGTGCTGACCATCATGCGTGAGGGCGCCGAGCGCGGCGCCAAGGGCGAGCTCGACGTGGTGCGCACCATGGCGCGCGAGCTGGCCGTGTGGTTCCCGCAGCACTCGCAAAGCATGGACGCCGCCCTGGCTCTGCACCTGCGCCGCGTGGGCTACGACCCGGCCACCGACACCGTGCACGCACCCGACGCCTTGCCGCAGGAACTGATCCACGGCTGTGGCGGTGCCTGCTCCAGCGGCGACGACGAGGCGCACGCCGCGCCCGCGCCACAGCCCGCTGTGGCCTGAGAGCGTCAACAAACGTCAGCGCATTCCTGCGGGTGCGCAATCAAATCATTGCGCAATAGGCCTGCAGCCCTTGCTAAGCAAGCGCTGGCAGCTATGAAAACAGGAGTTAATAGTCAAATTCTATGAATTTGGCGTCAGGAACCATTGCCTCTATGATGGCCCGCAGCCGAGGCGCCACTGCCCCCAGGTGCTGGCGCGATTTCCCCCTTCAGCGGAACTCCGAACCATGAATGCCTCCCCCGATCTTTCGTACCACGCCCCGGCGCAGGCGGCGGCCCGCATGGCCGGCGCGCTGGCCTTGACGGCGGCCAGCCTGGTCTTCGTCGCGCCGGCGGCCAGTGCCGCCACGGCGTTTGCGCCCACGCAGACCGTACAGGGCACGCCCCTGGTGTTGCAGGGCGCGGGCACGCGCTACCGCGCCATCTTCAAGGTGTACGACATGGCGCTGTACCTGCCGCGCAAGGTGCGCACGGCGGACGAAGTGCTGGCCGCCAAGGGCCCGGTGCGCCTGAGCTTCGTCGCGCTGCGCGACCTGCCGGGCACGGATCTGGGGCTGTCGTTTATCAAGGGCCTGTCGGCCAACGCCACGCCGGAGCAGATCCGCCGCCACACCCCCGCGAGCAACCGGCTGGTGGAAATCTTCTCGGGCCGCAGCAAGCTCGTCGAAGGCGACACCTTCGCCATGGAATACGTGCCCGGGCAGGGCACGACCTTCTTCATCCAGGGCCAGCCGCAGGGCGCGCCCGTGGGTGACGCGGAGTATTTCGGCATGATTCTGCGCATCTGGCTCGGCCAGTCGCCAGCGGATCCCATGCTCAAGGAGGCGCTGGTGGGCGCCGGCGCCGGCGCCAGCGCCGGGGTTGCTGCGCCCTGAGCTTTACCGTTCCTCGGTTCTGGCCAGGTAGCGCTTGCGCCAGAACAGCAGCACGAGCGCCAGCGCGATCGCGGCCATCGCGCCCATGGCCCACCAGAAGCCGCTTTGCTGGTGCACAAAGGGGGTGAACTCGAAGTTCATCCCGAAGATGCCAGCGATCAGGTTCAGCGGCAGAAATACTGCGGTGAGCGCGGTGAGCGTGCGCATGATGTCGTTGGTGCGGTTGCTCTGCACGCTGAAGTGCATCTGCACCACGGTCTCGGTGCTTTGCTCCAGGCGGCGCACGTGGTGCACCACGCGCTCGATGTGCTCCAGCAGGTCGCGGCTGCGCACCTTGAGCAGGTCAAGTTCGCGCGGGCCTTGCGTGCCTTCGGGCGCGCTCCAGGTGTCGAGCGCGTCGATCCAGTCCTGCACTGCCTGGCGCTGGTCCTCGCACACGTCGTCCAGCTCGTGCAGCGACAGGCGTGCGTCCAGCAGCGCTCCCCAGTTGGTAAAGCGCGTGCGCGGGCGCAGCAGTTCGGTCTGCCAGTGGTCGAGTTGGCGCGAGAGTTCGCGCCGCAGGTCGAGGAACCCGTCCACGATCAGGTTGGCCAGGCGCAGCATCAGGTCGGCCGGGCTGGCGGGCGTGCGTGCGCCGGGCGTGGCGCTGGCGCGGCCGTCGCGCGGGTCGGTGGGCTGGGCCGCGAGCAGCCGCGCCGCGTAGGCGTCGCGTACCCCGCAGTCGCCAGGGTGCACAGACAGCAGCACCTGGTCGAACAGTGCGAAGCCCACGGGGCTGGTGTCGATGCGCCGCAGCACGGGCGGGCCGCTGCGCAGCGGCGGCAGGGGCGCGGCGGCATCGGCACCGGCGCTGGCCAGACGGCGCAGCACCAGCAGGTCGTACTGCGAGGTGTAGTCGTAGCGCGAGGGCAGCTGCGCGTTCAGCAGGTCGGAGACGTGCAGGTCCACCAGCTGCAGTCCGGCGGCGGCCTGCAGTGCCGCCTGCACGCTGGCCAGTTGCTCCTGCAGCGCGCCGCGTGTGCAGGCCAGCCAGTAGAAGCCCTGCGCGGGCGGGGCCGAGGGCAACTGCGCCAGCTCGCGCACGCCGCTGCCAGGCTGCAGGTGGAAGATGCGCAGCGGCGCCACGGTGTTCACAGTCAAATCGGCCTCCAGCGCTTACTGGTCAAGCGCAAGCAGCTCTTACTTTTGCAGCAAGCGTGCCGCATCCCGGGCAAAGTAGGTGAGGATGCCGTCAGCCCCCGCGCGCTTGAAGGCCAGCAGCGCTTCCAGCATCACCGCGTCGTGGTCCAGCCAGCCGTTGGCGGCGGCGGCCTTGAGCATGGCGTATTCGCCCGACACCTGGTAGGCGAAGGTGGGCACCTTGAATTCGTCCTTCACGCGGCGCAGCACGTCCAGGTAGGGCATACCGGGCTTGACCATGACCATGTCCGCGCCTTCGGCCAGGTCCAGCGCCACTTCGCGCAGCGCTTCGTCGGTGTTGGCGGGGTCCATCTGGTACACGTTTTTATCGGCCTTACCCAGGGCGCCGCGCGTGCCCACGGCGTCGCGGAAGGGGCCGTAGAAGCTGCTGGCGTACTTGGCGCTGTAGGCCATGATGCGTGTGTGAATGTGGCCGTGGGCCTCCAGCGCGTCGCGGATGGCGCCGATGCGCCCGTCCATCATGTCGCTGGGCGCCACCATGTCCACGCCGGCGGCGGCGTGCGCCAGGGCCTGGCCGACGAGGATTTCTACGGTGTCGTCGTTGATGATGTAGCCCGTCTCGTCCAGTACGCCGTCCTGGCCGTGGCTGGTGTAGGGGTCGAGCGCCACGTCGGTCATCACACCCAGCTGCGGGAACTCGGCTTTGAGGCGGCGCACCACGCGCGGGATCAGGCCGTCGGGGTTCAGCGCTTCCTTGCCGTCGGGCGTTTTGAGCGCAGCGTCAATGGCCGGAAACAGCGCCAGGTAGGGAATGCCCAGCTGCACGCACTCTGCCGCCACGGGCAGCAGGAGGTCCAGGCTCAGGCGCTCCACGCCCGGCATCGAGGGCACGGCTTCGCGGCGGTTCTCGCCTTCGTGGACGAACACCGGGTAGATGAAATCGTGCGCCGACAGGCGGTGTTCGCGCACCAGGTTGCGGGTGAACGCGTCGCGGCGCAGGCGGCGCGGACGGTTCGCGGGGAAGGGGGTGGGGCTGGACAGATGCATGGCAAGGATTGTGCGCCACCTCGCGGCGGCGTCGTCTATCCCCGGGAATGCCCGGTATTGCGCCCCTTGGCAGGCCGGTGCTAGATTGCTTGCCGGGCGGTTCGCCGCCCCCCGCTTTACCTCCCTGAGCGGGGCCTTGCCGGGCCGCAATCCTTGCAAGGCTTACTCGCCCGGCTTCCGCCGGGCTTTTTTTTGCCGCCTGGCGTGGGCGTGGGGGCTTTGCCGCAGGGGGCGCCATGCCCCGTACACTGCCCCCATGCTCTGGGTCAAAGCCTTTCACATCGTCTTCGTGGCCAGCTGGTTCGCCGGCCTGTTTTATCTGCCGCGCATTTTCGTCAACCTGGCCATGGTGCAGCCGGGCTCGCTGGCGGAACGTGAGCGCCTGCTTCTGATGGCGCGCAAGCTGCTGCGTTTCACCACCCTGCTGTCCGTGCCTGCCGTGGGGCTTGGCCTGTGGCTGTGGCTGGGCTATGGCATTGGCCGGGGGCCGGGCAACGGCTGGCTGCACGCCAAGCTGGCCGTGGTGCTGCTGGTGATCGGCTACCACCACATGTGCGCGCGGCTGCTGCGCCAGTTCGTCGCCGATACCTGTCAGCGCAGCCATGTGTGGTTCCGCTGGTTTAACGAAATTCCCGTCCTCTTGCTGCTGCTGGCGGTGGTGCTGGTGGTGGTCAAGCCGTTCTGATGGCTGCCGGGGCCGGGGCGCAGCGCGCCACCATGGCCTGGCCGCTGGCGCTGATCTACGCGGCGCTGGTTCTTTTCGCCAGCCTGTTCCCGTTCGAGGGCTGGCGCGCCCAGGGCATTTCGCCCTGGGAGTTCCTCGCGGCGCGCATGCCGCCGCCGTACTGGACCTGGTTCGACGTCAGCATCAACGTGGTGGGGTATGTGCCCCTGGGCTTTCTGCTGGCGTTGGCGTTGCTGCGCTCGGGCTGGCCGCGTGCCGCCGTGCCGCTGGCGGCGCTGGCGGGGGCGCTGCTGTCGCTGGCCATGGAGTTTTTGCAGATCTACCTGCCGCAGCGCGTGTCGTCCAACCTGGACCTGGCACTCAATGCCGGCGGCACGCTGTGCGGTGCCCTGGCCGCGGCGCTGCTGGAGCGCCTCGGGGCCATCGACCACTGGAGCCGCTTTCGCGCGCGCTGGTTCGCGCCTGATGCGCACGGTGCCCTGGTGCTGCTGGCGCTGTGGCCGCCAGCGCTGCTGTTCCCGGCGGCTTTGCCGTTCGGGCTGGGCCAGGTGCTGGAGCGCCTGGAGGCCGCCGTGGCCGAGGTGCTGGAGGGTACGCCGTTTCTTGACTGGCTGCCGCTGGGCAACGCGCTGGAGCCGCTGGCGCGCAGCAGCGAAGCCCTGTGCGTGCTGCTGGGGCTGCTCATCCCCTGCCTGCTGGGGTACAGCGTGATTGGCCATACCGGCCGGCGTGCGCTGTTCGCGTTGCTGGCGGTGGGCGTGGGCGTGGGGGTGACGGCGCTGTCCTCGGCGCTGACCTGGGGCCCCAGCCATGCCTGGGAGTGGTGGGTGGGTCTGCCGGTGCGCGTGGGCGTGGCGGCCGGTGTGGCGGTGGCGGCGCTGCTGCTGCCGCTGCGCCGACGTGCGTGCGCGGCCGTGCTGCTGCTGGCGCTGGTGCTGCACCTGAGCCTGCTCAACCAGGCGCCCACCAGCGCGTATTTCGCGCAGACGCTGCAACTGTGGGAGCAGGGGCGCTTCCTGCGTTTCTATGGCTTGGCGCAGTGGCTGGGCTGGCTCTGGCCTTATGCGGCGCTCGCCTATGTGCTGGTGCGCCTGTCGCGGCGCGAGGGGCAAACCTACAATCCAGGGCCATGAGCGATACCACCCCCCCGTATTTCCAGCGGCACATCTTCTTCTGTCTGAACGAGCGGGCCAATGGCGAGGCCTGCTGCGCCCAGCACGGCGCGCAGCAGGCCTTTGAGCACTGCAAGGCGCAGGTCAAGGCGCTGGGCTTGGCCGGGCCGGGCAAGGTGCGCGTGAACAAGGCCGGTTGCCTGGACCGCTGTGCCGCCGGGCCGGTGGCCGTGGTGTACCCCGAGGGCGTGTGGTACAGCTACGTGGATACATCCGACATCGACGAAATCGTCACCTCGCACCTGCGTGATGGCCAGGTGGTCGAGCGTTTGCGCACGCCGCCGGAACTTGGGCGCTGAACGGCGCTCTATCGGTATTTCAATGTTTTTGGCTGCTAGCGCTTGCTGGATAAGCGCTAGCAGCTATTGATTGGATAGCAAACGTGAATGCGCAGACTGAACGCCTGAGCCTTGCGGGTGGCGCGGGCCCCATTGAGGCCGCGCGCGACGGCGCCGCCGCAGGCGTGGCGCCGCGCGGTGTGGCCATCATCGCCCACCCGCACCCGCTGTTTGGCGGCACCATGGACAACAAAGTGGTGCAGACCCTGGCGCGGGCCTTCGTGGCCAGCGGCTACCAGGCGGTGCGTTTCAATTTCCGTGGCGTTGGCGGCTCGGCTGGCGTGCACGACGAGGGCCGGGGCGAGTGCGAGGATCTGCTCTCCGTGGTCGCCCAGGTGGCGCCCGAGGGGCCTCTGGCCCTGGCGGGCTTCTCCTTCGGTGCGTTCGTGACCAGCCACGCGCTGGCGGCGCTCTGGGGGCAGCGCCGGATTGACCACGTGGTGCTTGTCGGCACGGCCGCGAGCCGCTTCACGGTAGCGCCCGTGCCCGCCGAAGCGCATGGCCGCACCCTGGTGGTGCATGGCGAGCATGACGACACGGTGCCGTTGGCCGCCGTGATGGACTGGGCGCGGCCGCAGATACTGCCCGTTACCGTTGTGCCGGGCGGCGGACATTTCTTCCACGGACAATTGCCGCTGCTCAGAAACTTGGTGGCGCGCCACCTGCAATCGCCGCCCTGAGGGGTGGCTCCTTGGGATCTGTTTCCCTGTCTTCGCTGGCCCGGGGCGCGGCGGCTGCCGCCATGGCCCGGGGCCCTGTTTATTCGCCCCTTCTTTTTCTGGTGCATTCCATGATCCGAACCCTTCCCGCACTGCGCGTCCTGGCTCTGGCGGCCGCGGCGCTGCCCACCGTTTTGCTGGCCCAGGTGGCCACCCCCCAGCCGCCCGAGGTGGCCGCGCGCAACTACCTGCTGGTAGACGTGACGGCCGGCCAGGTGCTGGCCGCCAAGGACATCGACGCGCCGGTGGAGCAGGCGTCGCTCACCAAGCTCATGACGGGCTACCTGGTGTTCGACGCGCTGCGCGCCAAGAAGATCACACTGGAGCAAAAGCTGCCGGTGAGCGAGCGCGCCTGGAAGATGCCGGGCTCGCGCATGTTCATCGATCCGAAGATGCTGATCCCGGTCGATGACCTGCTCAAGGGCATGATCGTGCAGTCGGGCAACGACGCCACGGTGGCGCTGGCCGAAGGCGTGGGCGGCACGGTGGAAAACTTCGTGCGCCTGATGAACGAGCAGGCCAAGGCGCTGGGCATGACGGGTACGAGCTACAAGAACCCCGAGGGCCTGACCGAGCCCGGCCACACCACCACGGCCAAGGACTTGGCGATCCTGGCGCGGCGCTTGATGCAGGACTTCCCCGAGTACATGCACTACTACGCCACCAAGCACTACGCTTACCCGGGCACGCCCAAGTCGAATGGCAACAACCGCAACACGCTGCTGTTCCGCGACCCGACGGTAGACGGCCTCAAGACGGGCCACACCGCGGCGGCGGGCTATTGCCTGGTGGCGACGTCCAAGCGCGATTTTCCGCAGCTCGGCCAGCGCCGCCTGCTGTCCATCGTGCTGGGTACGGCGAGCGAGAACGCGCGTGCCAATGAAAGCCAGAAGCTGCTGAACTGGGGCTACACCGCGTTCGACGCGGTCAAGCTCTTCGACGCCGGCCAGCCCGTGGCCACGCCTGACATCTGGAAGGGCAAGCAAAGCCAGCTCAAGATCGGCCGGGCCGAGCCCATCGTCGTCACCGTGCCCTCGGGCAGTGCGGGCAAGGTCAGCACCCAGGTTGTGCGCCAGGAGCCGTTGCTGGCGCCTATTGCCCAGGGCCAGCAGGTGGGCACGCTCAAGGTGATGCTGGGCGAGCAAAGCGTGGCCGAGGTGCCCCTGGTGGCGCTGGAGGGCGTGGAGCAGGCCGGTCTGTTGGGCCGCGCGTGGGACGCCATCCGCCTCTGGATCAAGTGATGGGCGCGCGCCAGGGCGGGCGGCGCTTGCCTTGCGGGCACTGAACTGTTAGGATCGCGGGCTTTTCGGATTTTCCGAAGGGATTCACGTTTTCGCTTCATTGAAGCACATTCACGTTTAGGGACGTATTCAATGCCAACCATTAACCAGCTCATCCGTCATGGGCGCGAGGTCGAGACGATCAAGTCGAAGAGCCCCGCGATGGAAAACTGCCCCCAGCGCCGCGGCGTGTGCACTCGTGTGTACACCACGACGCCTAAGAAGCCTAACTCCGCTCTGCGTAAGGTTGCCAAGGTGCGCCTGACCAACGGTTTTGAGGTCATCTCCTACATCGGCGGCGAAGGCCACAACCTGCAAGAGCACAGCGTCGTGCTGGTGCGCGGCGGCCGTGTGAAGGATTTGCCCGGTGTGCGTTACCACATCGTGCGCGGCTCGCTTGACCTGCAAGGCGTCAAGGACCGTAAGCAGGCCCGTTCCAAGTACGGTGCCAAGCGTCCGAAGGCCAAGTAATTCGGCTTTCGTAGGTTTTCGGTGTTGTGTCAGCCGCGTGGCGCGGAAGATGCAGCGTAGTGACCCTCCCGCAAAATGGTTTGCGCGGGTCGAGTAAGTGGGAGTCCTAATGGCTCTCGCGGTGCCTGAAATGGTGCCAACTGAAGCAAGATAGAGGTAAAAAATGCCACGTCGTCGCGAAGTCCCCAAACGTGAAATCCTGCCGGATCCCAAGTTCGGCAATGTCGAGCTGTCCAAATTCATGAACGTGATCATGGAAGGCGGCAAGAAGGCAGTTGCAGAGCGCATCATTTACGGCGCTCTGGAGCTGATCGAGAAGAAGCAGCCCGAGAAGAATGCCCTGGAGGTGTTCACCACGG
>Ga0222428_100387_pt1 | contig 17954 bp, 16 predicted proteins | sample 2B5Ametagenome_FD_182471 | JGI IMG/M metagenome (GOLD analysis project Ga0222428, IMG submission 182471) | Enriched microbial communities from leaf-cutter ant dump, University of Wisconsin, Madison, United States - 2B5A (version 2) | ecosystem: Environmental > Terrestrial > Nest > Insects nest >...
CTCCTCAGGCGCGGTCGGCCACGCGCTCGCCCAGCAGGCCCGAGGGACGCAGCGTGAGGATGATGATGAGCACGATGAAAGCGAAGATGTCGGTGTAGTGGCTGCCCAGCACGCCACCCGTGAGGTCACCGATGTAGCCCGAGCCGATGGACTCGATCAGCCCCAGCAGAAGGCCGCCCACGACGGCGCCCGCCAGGTTGCCAATGCCGCCAAACACGGCCGCCGTAAAGGCCTTGAGGCCCGGCAGGAAACCCATGGTGTGCTGCACCGTGCCGTAGTTGGACGCCCACATGATGCCGGCGATGGCCGCCAGCACAGCGCCGATGATGAAGGTGGCCGAGATCACCATGTCGGGCTTGACGCCCATCAGCGCGGCCACGCGCGGGTTCTCTGCCGTGGCGCGCATGGCGCGGCCCAGGCGGGTGTAGTTCACCAGGTACACCATGGCCCCCAGCGCCACCGCCGTGACGGCCAGGATCAGCACCTGCGTGGACGTGATGACCGCGCCGCCAATTTCAAACGGCGTGGTGGGCAGCAGGGTGGGATAGGGCTTGTAGTTGGGCTTCCAGATGATCATGGCCAGCGTCTGCAGCAGCAGCGACATGCCAATGGCCGTGATCAGCGGGGCCAGGCGCGGGCTGCTGCGCAGCCGCTTGTAGGCAATCTTCTCAATCGAGAAATTCAGCGCGGCCGCCACCACACAGGCGATGAGTGTTGCCAGCAGCAAGATGACCCAACCTGGTGCACCAGGCATGGCCTCTTGCATCATTCCGATGCAGCTCCAACTGGTCAGTGCGCCAATCATGAGCACTTCCCCGTGGGCAAAGTTAATGAGCTGGATGATGCCGTACACCATGGTATAGCCCAAGGCTATCAAGGCGTACATGCTGCCGAGAACCAGACCGTTGATGATCTGCTGCAGCAAAATGTCCATAAAAAAGTCCTTCGTTCGTGACGTGCGCGCCTTGCCAACACCTGCGGCGTTGGCATCTTGTGCGCCCCCAGCAGTGTCTAGCAAAAAACCCGCCAGGCTTCTCTGCGCGGGTTTGCAACAAATTCTAGCCAGTGCGCCAAACCTGCCCCCGTCCGTGCGGACGGGGTTTTCCCGGGGATTTGCGTAGCATCAGGAGTCCACGAAAAACATCAGCAGCGCTAATGGAAGCCGAAATTCTTGCTATGCGAACTTATCATTCGCCAGCACGTGCAGCGGCGTTGCGCGCGCGCAGTTCGTCGAGCTTCTGCGCGATCTTGATCTCCAGCCCCCGGTCCACCGGCCGGTAGAAGCCCGGCGGCTCCATGCCCTCGGGCAGGTAGTTTTCCCCTGCGGCGAAGCCGCCCTCCTCATCGTGCGCGTAGCGGTAGCCCTTGCCGTAGTCCAGCTCTTTCATGAGCCGGGTTGGTGCGTTGCGCAGGTGCATGGGCACCGGCCGGGTGCCATCTTGCTGCACAAAGGTGCGCGCCAGCTTGTAGGCCATGTAGCCGGCATTGCTCTTGGGCGCCACCGCCAGGTAGATAACCGCCTGCGCCAGCGCCAGCTCGCCCTCGGGGCTGCCCAGGCGCTCATAGGTCTGCGCCGCCTCGCCTGCGATCTGCAGCGCACGCGGGTCGGCCAGGCCGACGTCCTCCCAGGCCATGCGCACGATGCGCCGGGCCATGTAGCGCGGATCGGCACCGCCGTCGAGCATGCGTACCAGCCAGTACAGCGCGGCGTCGGGGTCGGAGCCGCGCACCGACTTGTGCAGCGCGCTGATGGTGTCGTAGAACTGCTCGCCGCCTTTGTCATAACGGCGCATGCGCTCGCCCAGCACCTGCAGCAGCCAGGCATCGGTAATGGTTTCCACCTTCGCCTGCTCGGCGGTAACGGCAAGCGTCTCCAGCGTGTTCAGCAGGCGCCGCGCATCACCGTCGGCATAGGCGATGAGGCGCTCCAGCGCTTCGCTTTCGATAGCTGGTAGCGCTTGCAGGGCCTGGGCTTTAGCCACTATTTGCTTCAAATCATCGGCCGCGAGCGGTTGCAGCACGTAGACCGTGGCACGCGACAGCAGCGCCGAGTTGACCTCGAACGAGGGGTTCTCGGTGGTGGCGCCGACGAAAGTAAACAGCCCGCTCTCGACGTGCGGCAGAAACGCATCCTGCTGGCTCTTATTGAAGCGGTGCACCTCATCCACGAAGACGATGGTGCGCTGCGGCACCAGGCCATCGCGCGCGCGCTCGGCCTGCTGCACGGCGTCGCGGATGTCCTTCACCCCGCCCAGCACCGCGCTGATGCTGATGAACTGCGCATCGAACGCCTCGGCCATCAGCCGCGCAATGGTGGTCTTGCCCACACCCGGCGGGCCCCACAGGATGCAGCTGTGCGGCCGCCCCGACTCGAACGCCAGCCGCAGCGGCATGCCAGGCCCCAGCACATGCTGCTGGCCAATCACCTCGCCCAGGGTGCGCGGGCGCAGGCGCTCGGCCAGGGGCTGGTGGGAAAGCGGGGAAGCGTGACTCATAGCGCATCGAGCGGGCTTAGCACGCCGCGCCCGCCCTTATTCAAAACATGGGTGTAGATCATGGTGGTACTCACATCCTTGTGCCCCAGCAGTTCCTGCACGGTGCGGATGTCATAGCCCGCTTGCAGCATATGGGTTGCAAAAGAATGCCGCAGCACATGCGGCGTACAGGGCTTGTCGATGCCCGCGCGGCGCGCGGCCAGGACCACCGCCTTTTGCACCGACTGCTCCAGCAGATGATGGCGCCGCTCCACACCGGAGCGCGGGTCCACCGACCGCACCGCGCTAGGGAACACATACTGCCAGCCCCAGGCCGTGGCGGCATTCGGATACTTCACGGCCAGCGCATCGGGCAGCCAGACGGCGCCCAGGCCTGCATCCAGATCCTTGCGGTGCAGCACGCGGGCCCGCTCCAGTTGCTCGCGCAGCGGCGCCAGCAGGTTTTCGGGCAGCACTGTCACCCGGTCCTTGTTGCCCTTGCCCTCGCGCACGACCAGCTCACGCCGCTCGAACTCCACATCCTTCACGCGCAAGCGTAACGCCTCAAGAATGCGCATGCCCGTACCGTACAGCAGCGAAGCCACCAGCCACTGCGTGCCCTGCAAGTGCAGCAGCAGTTCGCGCACCTCGCGCTGCGTCAGCACCACCGGCAGGCGGCGCGCCTTCTTGGCCGAAACAACCTCATCCAGCCACGGCAAGTCTTGCTGCAATACCTCTTTGTAGAGAAACAGAATGGCGGCCTTGGCCTGGTTCTGCGTGGAGGCGGACACATTGCGCGCCACAGCCAGATGGGTGAGAAAGGCCGTGACCTCCGGCGCCCCCATCTCGCGTGGATGGCGCTTGCCATGGAACAGAATGAAACGGCGTGCCCAATCCACGTAAGCCTGCTCGGTGCGAATGGAATAGTGCAGCACCCGGATGCGCTGGCGCAACGAATCCAGCAACTTGGGCGGCTGCGACGCGGCGAGAACAGGTGGGGTGGAGGGCGCATCCATCATCCGTGGAATTTTAGGCGGCCTAAATTACCGCCGCCATGGGGCTGGCTTGGGAGATTTTGTGCTGCGCGCTTGACTTAGGCCGCGCCGGGTCAGTAGCATGCGGTTGTCTAAATCTAGTTAGAAAAACCGCTCTCAAATCATCAAAAGAGGAGGAGATTCCATGATGTGGATTTTGCATATCATTGCATTAATTTTTTTCGTGCCAGCTCTTTTTGTCACTATTCCTTTACACCTAATCCTTACTGCTGTGAGTAAAAAGTAATTTTTTTGCTATGCAAACATACCTTATTCACTGCTCGGTCTAACCCGGCGGTCAAGCGGATCCACCTTCGGCGGCCCGCTTACCTTGTCCGTTAGAAAATCTGATGCAATTAATTAAATCCACCCAAACACAAGGTGAAGATGGCGAGAACATCTACACCGATCAAGTCGTAATGATTTCTGATGATCCCGACATGCTTCGGGCAAAAGCACATGATTTGTGCCAAGGCATGGGCATTAAGCCTGAACCTTGGTGCAGTAGATATCCGGTCATGGGAAATGACGAAGTTCAGTCAAATCATGAATGGGTCATGAAGTTGTCCAACGGAATCGGCTTCATCATTGAACAGTGAATCGATTCCTAACCCAGCGCTCAAGCCGACCCGCATTCTGCGGGCGGCTTACCTAGTCCGTTAGGGTATTGAACGAGGCGCCGTCTCCATGAAAATCAAAGTACAGGATGGCTCGTCACTTTCTGGCAATCAACTTCGAGCACTCATCTCAAGTCTACCGGATTGTTTCCTGAAAAATATTCAAAAAATTTTTATACGTGCTTGCCATGAGTCGTTCATGAGTTGCCGGTACGATGTGCACGCACGCTATCTTGAAGTTTCTGTTCCGGGTCCACCATACGCCGATCCTTTACCAAATGAAACAGTGGTTCGTGAATTACCAATTGCCATCGCGGTAATTGCTGAACGTAGTGAACTACCCAAAAAGCTATCAACTTCACTTCGACACCGAGCCACAGAAGTTGCCAAACGATTCATGTTGCAAAATGCCTAACCCGTCCTCAAGCGAACCCGCCAACGGCGGCAGTCAAACTCAAGGCGTTAAAAATTCTTAAAGCCCTCCGGGAACGAGCCAACCGCGATGATGGACGCCACTTCCAAGTTGGCAACCGTCAGGTTGGCGCTTTGGAAGCAATCAGTCTTCTTTTTCTTGTTTCTGGCCTCGCCTTGTGGCAATTTCACAAGAAGGCGGAATTGAGTATCTTCTGGGCGCTAGGGTTTGGCAGTGGTGGCTTGCTTATTTACATCCTGCATGTATTCCTGATTATTCGCCGCAACCGGCCGCCTGCTGCCGATATTAATCATTAGATCCGTCAAAAAAATATGCAAATCATCTACATTCTTCTATCCATCATCGGCGTAATTCTGCCTCTCTCTCAATTCGTGCCTTGGCTTTCTGCGCACAGCCTCAACGTACCGCTCCTGTTGCAGCAGGCAACCTCCACTCACATCGCTGCATTCGCTTGGGCTGATGTCCTCATTTCTGGCATCACGGTTGTTGTATTCATAATTGCGGAGGGGCGCAGGCTCGGAATGCGTCAGTTGTGGCTTCCGTTGTCTTGCATCGCCATTGGCCCTTCGTTGGCATTGCCACTTTTTCTTTTTCTGCGGGATCGGCATCTTGCCGCCACATCGCCTCGCAATGCATTAAAACCGACCCCGCTTCGCACGCCGGATTAATTTTTTGGCACCAAGTGCACGAGCACAGAAAGCTGAATACCACCATGCCCCTCCGCATCGTCCGCCTCGGCACCCCGCGCGCAGCCGGCGAAGGCACGCGCATCGGCACCGTGCGCCGCCCGCCGCGCGGCGTGCCCAAGGAACAGTTCGCGGCGCAGGACTGGTACGACGTCTGGTACCCCAACCTGGCCCCGAGCAACGACACCGTGAAGATGGCCCAGGCCGCCGCCACGCCGCAGGAATGGGCGGCCTTCGAGCGCCGCTACCGCACCGAGATGGCCACGCCCGAGAACCGCCACAGCATCGCGCTGCTGGCGCAGTTGTCGCGGCAGACGAACTTCTCCGTGGGCTGCTACTGCGAGGACGAGGCCCACTGCCACCGTTCCGTGCTGCGCGCGCTGCTGGTCGAGGCAGGCGCGCAGATCGCCGAGTAGCGCGCCGCATGCCCGAAGCGCTGCCCGCCCTGCTGCGCCGCGTGCGCGCCTGCACGCTGTGCGCGCCGCGCCTGCCGCTGGGCCCGCGTCCGGTGCTGCAGGCGGGGGCCGGCGCGCGCATCCTGATCGCCGGCCAGGCCCCGGGGCGCAAGGTGCACGCCAGCGGCGTCCCGTTCGACGACGCCAGCGGCGAGCGCCTGCGCGCCTGGCTGGGGCTGGAGCGCGCGGTCTTCTACGATGCCGCGCGGGTGGCCATCCTGCCCATGGGCTTTTGCTATCCCGGCCGGGGTGCCTCGGGCGACGCGCCGCCGCGCCCCGAATGCGCGCCCGCCTGGCGCGCGCCCCTGCTGGCGCACCTGCCGCGCCTGGCCCTCACCGTGGTGCTGGGCCAGTACGCGCTGGCCTGGCACCTGCCAGATGCACGCCACGGCGTCACAGCTGCCGTGCGCGACTGGCGGCGCCAGCTCGCGGGCCCGGGGCCGCACACCGTCGCCCTGCCCCACCCCAGCCCGCGCAACAACGGCTGGCTGCAGCACAACCCCTGGTTCGAGGCCGAGGTGCTGCCCCAGGTGCGCGCCCGCGTGGCCGCCGCGCTGGCGGAAAATACAAGCCAAATCGGCCTCTAGCCCGCGCCAACAAAGCGCTAGCAGCTATCAATACAAAAGCATCCCCCGCCCTGCGGCTTTCCCCTGTGTTTGAAGACTATTTCGACCTGCAACTCCAGTTGGCCGGGCATTACGCCGCCATCACGGGCCTGCCGTTCGACGCGGCGGTGGACACCTGCACCAATCTGCGCCGCCGCCTGGGCCTGTGGAGCGATGCGGGCGAAGGTCGGTGGCACGCCCTCCTGGCCCGGCTCCGGCCCCTGGGCGGCAACCGCCCGGCCGCGCTCGCGCTCTGCCTGGACGTGCTCGCCGCGCATCCGCCCGCCCAGCCCGCGCAGCCCTTCGGCTGTTTCTCCTACGACGCGCCGGATGCGGCAGGCACCCTGCGCCTGCACTTCATGCCACCGCCCGGGACGGCCACAAGCCCGCTGGCGCACGCCCACATGGACGACCGGCGGCAGGAACTGCGGGCGCTGTTCGCGCACCTGCGCCAATCCCAGGCCCCCGTACGGGCCGTGATGGGGGTGTCGTGGCTGTACAACCTGGAGGCCTACCTGCGGCTGTTTCCGCCGGCCTACCGGGCATCGGTCGCCGCGCCCGGGTTTGCGCTGCACCTGAACGGCTCCTCGACCTGGGGGCAGGTGCTCGATTGGCGCCAGGCGGTCAAGCCCGGCGTGCGCGACGCAGTGCGGGCCCGCCTTGGGCACATGCGGCCCGGCGCGCCCTGGCGCGCATTTCCGCTGCAGGCCTTGGCCGCCAGTTGCGCCGTTGGGCATTTTCATGCCTGGCTGGCGTGATTCGATAAAAAATGGGCGCCAGCGCTTACCTGGCAAGCGCTGCCAGCTATCAATACAGAAGCAAACGGGGCCGCCGCGCGGCACGGGCTGGCGCGCCCCGCCACGGCGCATGGCTACGATAGCGCCATGCCTCCCGACTCCCGCCCCCCTGCGCCCACGCCCGGCTGGCGCATGCTGCTGCGCATGACGCGCCCCGGCTTCCTGCTGCTGACGGCGGCGGCCTGCATCCTCGGCATGGCCTTCGCCTGGGCCTGCGGCTGCGGCTTCGACGTGCCCAAGGCCGTCGCCACGCTGGTGCTGGCCGTGGTGGCGCATGCCGGCGCCAATGTGCTGAACGACTACCACGACGCGCGCAACGGCGCCGATGCCGCCAACCAGCAGGGCCTGTTCCCGTTCTCCGGCGGCTCGCGGCTGATCCAGCAGGGCCTGGTGTCCGAGGCCGACACCGGCCGCTGGGCCGCGCTGCTGCTGCTCGTGCTGGTGCCGGCCGGGCTGCTGCTGGCGCTGCACAGCGGCGGCGGGCTGCTGCTGATCGGCATGGCGGGCCTGTTCCTGGCCTGGGCGTATTCGGCGCCGCCGCTGGCGCTGATGTCGCGCGGCCTGGGCGAGCTGGCCGTGGGCCTGGCCTGGTGGCTCGTCGTGCTGGGGGCGGACTACGTGCAGCGGCGCCAGTTCTTCGTCATCCCGGCGGCCACGGCGGCCAGCTTCGCGCTGCTGGTGGTCAATCTGCTGCTGATCAACGGCTTTCCCGACGCCCCGGCCGACGCCCAGGTGGGCAAGAACACCCTGGTGGTGCGCCTGGGCGCGCGCCGCGCCGCCTGGCTGTACCTGGCGCTGGCGCTGCTGGCGCACGGCTGGCTGGCGCTGGCGGTGTGGCTGCTGATTCCGCCCGCCGCCGCGCTGTGGGGCCTGGCCTCGGCGCCGCTGTCGCTGGCGGCGGCCGCGCTGCTGCTGCGCCATGCCAACGCACCGCAGCGCCTGCGCCCGGCCATCGCGTTGTCGGTGGCGGCGGCCCTGGTGCACGCGCTGGCCCTGGCGGCAGGCCTGGCCGCGAGCGCGCACTGAACACGCCGGCCGGACAACACGCAGTGGCGTTGCCACGCCGAAATATAGACAGTCGGTCTAATTAATGGAATAATTAAACCATTCAGTCTAATTCCAACCCTCCGCCATGCCATCCACCGCTCCTCCGCACGCGCCGCGCCGCCGGGGCCGCCCGCCCAAGAACCCCGCCGCGCCGCGCGAGGACACGCGCGCATTGCTCGTGCGCACCGGCGTGGCGGTGCTGACGGAGAAAGGCTACTCGGCCGTCGGCATCGACGAAATCCTGCGCCAGGCGGCCGTGCCCAAGGGCTCGTTCTATCACTACTTCGAGAGCAAGGAAGCCTTTGGCCAGGCGCTGATCGCGGCCTACGCTGGCTACTTCGCACGCAAGCTCGACCGCTGGTTCCTCGACCCCGCGACACCGCCCCTGCAGCGGCTGCACGGCTTCATCGCCGACGCCCAGGCGGGCATGCAGCGCCACGGCTTCCAGCGCGGCTGCCTGGTCGGCAACCTGGGGCAGGAAATGGGCACGCTGCCCGAATCGTTCCGCGCGCAGCTGGAGGACGTCCTGCTCGACTGGCAGGCGCGCACCGCCGCCTGCCTGCGCGCCGCGCAGCAGGCCGGCGAGATCGCGGCGCGGCACGACTGCGCGGTGCTGGCGCAGTTCTTCTGGATCGGCTGGGAGGGCGCGGTGCTGCGCGCCAAGCTGCAGCGCTCCGCCGCGCCGCTGCAGGTCTATGCCGAAGGTTTCTTTCAACTGCTCAGGTAAATCAACGACAAGGAGATTCCCATGTTCCGTGGCTTGCTCATCGACAAACAGGACGGCCAGCAGACCGCTGCCGTGCGCATGCTGGACGAGGCATCGTTGCCCTCCCTTCCCAATGAGGGGGAAGTGACCGTGCGCGTCGCCTACTCCACGCTGAACTACAAGGACGCGCTGGCCATCACCGGCCGCTCGCCCGTGGTGCGCAAGTTCCCCATGGTGCCGGGCATCGACTTCGCGGGCACCGTGGAATCCAGCACCGACCCGGCCTGGCAGCCCGGCGATGCCGTGGTGTTGAATGGCTGGGGCGTGGGCGAGGGGCACTGGGGCGGGCTGGCCGAGCGGGCCCGCGTGCCGGGGCGCTTCCTGGTTCCGCTGCAGGCGCCCTTCACCGCGCGCCAGGCCATGGGCATCGGCACGGCGGGCTACACCGCCGCGCTGTGCGTGCTGGCGCTGGAGCGCCACGGCGTGACGCCGGACAAGGGCCCCGTGGTGGTGACCGGCGCGGCCGGCGGCGTGGGCAGCGTGGCCGTGGCGCTGCTGGCCAAGGCGGGCTACGAGGTGGCCGCCGTCACCGGGCGGGTGCAGGAGGCCGGCTTCCTCACCGGCCTGGGCGCGCGCCATGTCATCGACCGGGCTGAAATCGCCCAGCCCGGCCGGCCGCTGGAAAAGGAGCGCTGGGCCGGCGCCGTGGACGTGGCGGGCGGCCAGGTGCTGGCGAACGTGTGCGCCGCCATGCGCTACCGCGGCGTGGTGGCGGCCTGCGGGCTGGCGGCGGGCATGGGCTTTCCGGCCACGGTGGCGCCCTTCATCCTGCGCGGCGTGACACTGGCGGGCATCGACAGCGTGATGGCGCCCACGCCCGACCGCCTGCAGGCCTGGCAGCGCCTGGCGGCCGACCTGGACACCGCCGTGCTGGAAACGCTGCTGCACGACATCACGCTGGACGACGCCATCGCCATCGCGCCCGAGCTGCTCGCCGGGCAGGTGCGCGGCCGCCTCGTGGTGCGCGTGTGATCCATTTTCAAACCAAGGAGATACCCATGACCACAGCCCCCATCAGCCGCTTTCCCGTGCCCGAAATCAAGGACCTGCCCGACGACATCCGCGCGCGCATCCTGGCCGTGCAGGAGAAATCCGGCTTCGTGCCCAACGTGTTCCTGGTGCTGGCGCACCGCCCGGACGAGTTCCGCGCCTTCTTCGCCTACCACGACGCGCTGATGGACAAGAAAGGCAACCTGAGCAAAGCCGAGCGCGAGATGATCGTGGTCGCCACGAGCAACGCCAACCAGTGCCAGTACTGCGTGGTGGCGCACGGGGCGATCCTGCGCATCCGTGCCAAGAACCCGCTCATCGCCGACCAGGTGGCGGTGAACTACCGCAAGGCCGACATCACGCCACGCCAGAAGGCCATGCTGGACTTCGCCATGAAGGTCTCGGCGCGCGCGCACGAAGTGGACGACCACGACTTTGAAACCCTGCGCCAGCACGGCTTCGACCAGGAGGACATCTGGGACATCGCCGGCATCGCCGCGTTCTTCGGCCTGTCCAACCGCATGGCCAACGTCACCAGCATGCGGCCCAACGACGAGTTCTACGGCATGGGCCGCTGAGCAAGCCTGCGCGCGCTGGCGCACGCAGGCGACAGCCTGCCCGTGCACGCCGCACGGGCAGCGGATATGCTGGGCGCCCAACCACCCCACGCGCCACGCCATGTCTGTTGCCGCCAACGCCGTCGTTGCCCTGATCGCCCTGCTGCACGTCTACATCCTGGTACTGGAGATGTTTCTGTGGGACAAGCCCGCCGGGCGCCGCGCCTTCGGCCTGAGCCCGGAAATGGCCGCCGCCACCAAGACCCTGGCGGCCAACCAGGGCCTGTACAACGGCTTCCTCGCGGCCGGCTTGCTGTGGGGGCTGTGGCTCGGCCAGGAGGGCGTGCCGGTGCAGGTGTTCTTCCTGCTGTGCGTGCTGGTGGCGGGCCTGTACGGCGCCGCCACCGCCAGCCGCAAGATTCTGTTCATCCAGGCAGTGCCTGCTGCGCTCGGGCTGGCGCTGCGCGCATTGGCCTGACCAATGGGCCGGGGCAGGCCCGGCATTGACGAAAAAAGGCACTAGCCCTTGCCAGTCAAGCGCTAGCAGCTCCTGAAAAAGAAGCGTTACTGCTGCAGCACGTCGGCCCCTGCGGGCGGCTTGAAAGTGAACGCGCCTGCGGGCAGCGCAGGGTTGAGCTGCATGCCGGTGAAGCGGATCAGCGAGCGCTGGCCGAAGCTGTCCACGATGTCCAGGACCGCGAGCGCCTCTCCGTCGAAGCCGACGCGCACGCTCTTGAGCTGGCCCTCCCGCGCCTTCGGCGTGGCCAGCACCCACTGCAAGCCGCCGTCTTCGGGCGCCGACTCCAGCGTGAAATCGGCGCGCAGCGCGGCGAGGTCGGGCGCCGAGGCAAGCAGCGCGGCAGGCGTGCTGCCCAGCGCCTTGTCCTGGGCGCGCTGCGTGACCTGGTTCAGGTCGGCGTCGTAGAGCCAGAGCGTCTTGCCGTCGGCCACGATGGTCTGCGCGAACGGCTTCTCGTAAACGAACTTGAAGCGGCCGGGGCGCTGGAACTCGAAGTGGCCGCTCGACTGCTTGGTGCGCGCCGCCTGCCCGTCTTTCGGCGGGGCCGTCACTGCCTGGGTAAAAGCGGCGCGGCCGCTTTGCGCGGTCTTCATGAAGTTTTCGAGGCTTTTCAGGCCGTCAGCCCAAGCTGGGAAAGCGCAGGCAGCTATGAAAAAGAAAGCAATTTTCCGCATGGTTACTCCATCGCGTTGGGCGCCACGGTGGTGGCGCGGGTGGTGTTGCGCCCTGCGGCCTTGGCGGCGTAGAGCATGGCGTCGGCGGCTTGCAGCAGCGCCTGGGGCGTGCTGTCCTGGCGCGGCACCATGGTGGCCACGCCGATGCTGAGAGTCACCCAGCCGGATACGCCGGAATGGCCGTGCGGAATGGCCTGCACGGCCGTGGCGGCATGGCACGCCTGTGCCACGCCGAGCGCGCCCTGGGTGTCGGTGTCGGGCAGGATGGCCACGAATTCCTCGCCGCCATAGCGCGCCACCAGGTCGCCCGGCCGGTGCGTGCAGCCGTGCAGGGCGCTGGCAATGCGGGTCAGGCAGCGGTCGCCCTCGCCGTGGCCGTAGTGGTCGTTGAACGGCTTGAAATGGTCTATGTCCATGAACAGCAGGCTCAGGGGGCGCTGGCTGGCCTGCAGCGCGTGCCAGGCGCGCTCCAGGGCCTGGTCAAAGGCGCGTCGGTTGGCAATACCGGTCAGCGGATCGCGCAGCACCTCTTGCTGCAGCCGGTCGGCCTCAATCATTTTCTCGCGGAAGTAGTCCATGGCCTGGGCCATCTGGCCAACCTCGTCGCGGCGGTGCACGCCTTCGATTTGGCTTTCGTAGTCCTTGTTGGCCAGGCGCCGCATGGCCGCCGCCAGGGCGTTGATGGGGCGTGAGACCTCGTGGATCGACAGCCAGGCCGACAGCAGGATCACGAAGGTAACGGCCAGGCCAAAGGCCAGCGCCGTCTGCACGGTGGTGCGCTGGGTCTGCGCCGCCAGTTCGGCAGCCACGGCCTGGTAATTGGCGACGGAGACATCGCGCAGCCCGTCCATGCCGCGGCGCAGGGCCTTGAGTTCGGGCTGCAACTGGTCATGGATGATGTGCAGCGCCCGGTCGCCGCGCCAGCGGGCCGCTGCCTCCACGATCTGTGCCGAGTGCGCCGCCACCGCAGCCTCGCGTGCACGCACGTCGTCCAGTGCCCCCTGCTGGCCACGCAGCAGCGGCGCCAGGCGGTCAAGCGCCTGGCGAAAGCGCTCCTGCGCGGAAGCGATATCCCGGCCCACGGCGCGCATGTGCGCCTCCTCCTGCTCGGTCAGCACGGCAAACACCAGGCGGCTGGCCTCGGTCATCTCCAGCAGCGCGCCGTCGATCAGGATGGCGGCCTGCACGTCCACGGCCAGCAGGTCGCGGTAGCTGCGGTCAATGGCGCGCATGTTGAGCAGCGCGAAGACGGTGATGAGCACGGACAGCGAGCCCAGCAGCCCGACCATGAGCAGCACCTTGTTGACCAGCTTCAGGTTGTTGAAGAAACGCGACATGGCGGGCTCCTTTACTCCGAGGCAGGCCTGCTGATGGCTGCCTGCAGCCGGGCGATGGCCGTCTCGTCGTCGATGGCGCCGGTGAAGTGCGCATGCACCAGCTGGTAGATGGCCGTCTTGACTGCGGGCGGGTTGGCGTTGCCCATGGCGACCGATCCCAGCACGGTGCGGCGCATGTTGCTGGCACGCAGGTGGCGAATGAGCTGCTGCCCGCAGGCGTTGAACGGCTCCAGCGCCACATCGACGCGCGCTGGCGCCGCGCCGGTGGCAATGTTCAGGTCGCGCTGCAGGCCGGTATCCATCAGCGTGGCGGCGAAGCGCCCGCGCGTCGCATCCGCCATGGCCGCGCCCTGGAAGAAGACGTACTGGTCGGCATTGAACAGGTAGATGCCTTGGGTATCGGGGAACAGGAAGCACGCGAACTGCCTGCCGGGCACCATGCGCCGCGAGGTGAATTCGCCATTCACCCAGGTGCCTTGCACCTGCAGCAGCGCCTGCCCCGCCATCACCATCCGGGTGGCCTGGTCCCAGGTGCGCCCGGCCAGGCCCGCATCCGCGAAGGCGCGCAGCTGGCGCATACGCTGGAAGATGGTGCGCAGCAGTTGCGGCTGCAGCGCCTGCGGATCGAGGTCGAGGAAGGCACGGCGGTAAAACTCCGCGCCGCCCGCCGCCGCGGCCACCGATTCGAACAGCAGGGTTTGCTCCCACGCCTCCTTGCCGATGGCCAGTGGCACGACACCGGCCGCCTTGGCCTTCTCCAACAGGGCAATCAGCGCATCCCAGTTGTCCGGCGCGGTGCCGCCCAGGCGGTCCAGCACGGATTTGTTGACCCACAGCCAATTGGTGGCATGCGCGTTGATGGGTGCGGAAATCCAGTGGCCCTGGTACTTGGACAGGCGCTGGATGCCATAGGGCACGACCTCGTCCCATTCCTGCACGCGGGCTTGCTCGTCCAGGCTGGCGAGCACGCCACGCCGCGCCCAGTATTGGATATCGAAGCCAATCATCTGCGCCGCAGCCGGGGGCCTGCCGGCCTCCACGCGCTGGCGCACGAAGTCCCCGTATCGGGCGGTGCCGCTGCCGGGCCGCGCCTCTTCCTGCCACGCCATGCCGGCCTGCCGGACGTAGCGCCTGATGACGTCAATGCTGGCCTGCTCCCCTTGGGACACCCACCAGTGCATCACGTCCACCTTGGGCACGCTCGCCTGGGCCCAGGCAAGCGCCGGTAATGCCATGGCCAAAGCCAGGCCGCAAGCAGCGACGCTGCCGGCGCGCATGCGCGGCTACTCCGCCCGCGCGGGCACCAGCACCTCGCGCTGGCCGCTGGCCGTGAGGGCACTGACCAGGCCGGCCTTTTCCATGTCTTCGAGCAAGCGCGCCGAGCGGTTGTAGCCGATGCGCAGCTTGCGCTGCACATAGGAGATGCTGGCCTTGCGGTCTTTCAGCACCACCTCGACGGCTTGGTCGTACATCGGGTCTTTCTCGCCACCGCTGCCTTCGCTGCCGCTGTCGGCGAAGCCGCCTTCGCTGTCCTCGCCACTGCCACCTTCGAGCACGCCTTCGACGTAGTCGGGCTCGCCCTGCTGCTTGAGGTAGCTGACAACGCGGTGCACCTCGTCATCGCTCACGAAGGCGCCGTGCACACGGATCGGCAAGCCCGAGCCACTGGCCATGTAGAGCATGTCGCCCATGCCCAGCAGTGCCTCGGCTCCCATCTGGTCGAGGATGGTGCGGCTGTCGATCTTGCTGCCCACGGAGAAGGCGATACGCGTCGGGATGTTGGCCTTGATCAGGCCGGTAATCACATCCACGCTGGGGCGCTGCGTCGCCAGGATGAGGTGGATGCCCGCCGCACGGGCTTTTTGTGCCAGGCGTGCGATCAGCTCTTCGATCTTCTTGCCCACGACCATCATCAAGTCGGCCAGCTCGTCGATGATGACGACGATGTGCGGCAGGCGGTCCAGCGGCTCGGGCTGCTCCGGCGTCAGGCTGAAGGGGTTGCCAATGACTTCGCCGCGCGCCTTGGCTTCGTCGATCTTCGCGTTGTAGCCCGCAAGGTTGCGCACGCCGACCTTGCTCATCAGCTTGTAGCGCCGCTCCATTTCGGCCACGCACCAGTTCAGGCCGTTGGCGGCCTGCTTCATGTCCGTCACCACCGGGCACAGCAGGTGCGGAATGCCCTCATAGACCGACATTTCCAGCATCTTTGGGTCGATCATCATCAGCCGCACGTCACGCGCCTCAGCCTTGTAGAGCAGCGAGAGGATCATGGCGTTGATCCCCACCGACTTGCCCGAGCCCGTGGTGCCCGCCACCAGGCAGTGCGGCATCTTGGCCAGGTCGGCCACGATCGGAGCGCCGATGATGTCCTTGCCCAGGCCTACGGTGAGCAGGCTCTTGGCGTCGTGGTAGACCTGCGAGCCCAGGATTTCCGACAGGCGGATGGTTTGGCGCTTGGCGTTGGGCAGCTCCAGCGCCATCGTGGTCTTGCCCGGAATGGTCTCGACCACGCGGATCGACACCAGCGACAGCGAGCGTGCCAGGTCCTTGGCCAGGTTGACGATCTGCGAGCCCTTCACGCCCGTGGCAGGCTCGACCTCGTAGCGCGTGATGACGGGGCCAGGCTGCGCTGCCACCACCGTGACCTCGACGCCGAAGTCCTTGAGCTTCTTCTCGATCAGGCGGCTGGTCATCTCCAGCGTTTCGGGCGAGACGGTCTCTTGGCGCGCCTGCGCGGCGTCAAGCAGATCCACCTGCGGCAGTGGGCTGTCCGGCATATCGGAGAACAGGGGCTTTTGCCGCTCCTTCACCACGCGCGTGCTCTGCACGGGCTCGGCCAGCACCGGCTCGATGATGGCCACGGGCTGCGGGTGGTGGGCCTCAATCTCGTGGCGCTCCTCCTGCACCACCTCCTGGCGCTCGCGCGCCGCGCGCTTGCCCACGGCAAGGTCCTTGGCCTTCTCGCGCTGCGCACGGCCAAGCTGCACCAGTCCGTCAATCTGTCCGCCCAGGCGTTCAGCCACCTGGCCCCAGGAGAAGCGAAACACCAGCGCCACGCCCAACACCAGGAGCACGATGCCCAGCAGCCCCGAACCTGTGAAACCCAGCCACTTCATGGACGCCGGCCCGAGCACATAGCCCAGTACGCCGCCCGCGTGGCCGGGCAACAGGGCCTCGAAACGGTACAGGCGCGACCACTCCAGCGCCGTGCTGGCCCCCAGGAGCAGCACCAGGCCGCCCCAGAAGAGCAGGCGCCGCAGCAGCGGTGAGGGAGCGCCCTCGGACACCTCGCCACCGCGCATCCAGCGGGCCAGTGCCGACAGCCAGGCCCACACGAAAGCCACCACGGCCCACCACACGGAAAAGCCCAGCATGAAATAGCTGCTATCCGCCAGCCAGGCGCCCAGGCGCCCGACCCAGTTGGACACCATGCGCGCCTGCCCAGCCCCCGAGGTCGACCAGGCCGCATCCTGCGCCGAATAGCTCAGCAGCGCCAGCAGCCAGAACACCCATGCCACCAAGCCCAGCACCAGGCCGATCTCGTGGCCAAAGCGGGCAGCGCCCGAGCGCGGTGCAGCGCGGCTTCCGGAAGAGGCGTTCAAAGTATTGAGGGAATAGGTCATGGCAGGCGGGCAAGCTTACCCGAAGCAGGGGTGAACAGCCGTTACAAAACAGGACGGCGGTGGCGCTCCCTACAATCGGCGTTTGCCCTCAGATACCCGGGCGCACTGCCCTCCAGAGACCGACCATGGCCACTACCACGCAACACGCCCAAGTCCTCATCCTCGGCTCCGGCCCCGCCGGTTACACCGCAGCCATCTACGCCGCGCGCGCCAACCTGAATCCGGTGCTCATCACCGGCATGGCACAGGGCGGGCAGCTCACCACCACCACCGAGGTGGACAACTGGCCCGCCGACGTGGCCGGCGTGCAGGGGCCTGAGCTGATGCAGCGCTTCCTGGAGCACGCCGAGCGCTTCAAGACGCAAATCGTGTTCGACCACATCAACAAGGTGGATTTGTCGCAGCGCCCCTTCACCCTCACCGGAGACAGCGCCACCTACACCTGCGACGCACTCATCGTCGCCACCGGCGCCTCAGCCAAATACCTGGGCCTGCCGTCGGAAGAGGCCTTCATGGGCCGCGGTGTTTCGGCCTGCGCCACCTGCGACGGCTTCTTCTACCGCGACCAGGACGTGTGCGTGATCGGCGGCGGCAACACCGCCGTGGAAGAAGCGCTGTACCTGTCGAACATTGCGCGCAAGGTGACGCTGGTGCACCGGCGCGACAAGTTCCGCGCCGAGCCCATCCTGATCGACAAACTGCACGAGAAGGTGGCTGCCGGCAAGATCGAACTCAAGACATTCTTCACGCTCGACGAGGTGCTGGGCGACGCCAGCGGCGTCACGGGCATCCGCATCAAGAGCACGCAGGACGGCCACAGCGAGGACATCGCGCTGCAGGGCTGCTTCATTGCCATCGGCCACGCGCCCAACACGGAAATCTTCCAGGGCCAACTGCAGCTCGAAAACGGCTACATCGTCACCCAGGGCGGTCTCAAGGGCTTCGCCACCCAAACCAGCGTGCCTGGCGTGTTCGCCGCAGGCGATGTGCAGGACCATGTCTACCGCCAAGCCATCACCAGCGCGGGCACAGGCTGCATGGCAGCGCTGGATGCACAGCGCTTTCTGGAACAGCAGGAGTGATTTCTCTTGGCCGCGCTATAATGTGCGGCTTTGCTGAATTTCTGCTTCATTCAACCATGGAGCGGTTGCGGCAACCGGGTTACCGCCACCCGTTCCAACTGGCGAGGTGAGGTTGTCGGCCACTGGGGCAGGCAGCCGTGAACTATCGGAGTGTCCTGATGGCACGCGTATGTGAAGTAACGGGCAAGAAGCCCATGGTGGGAAACAACGTCTCCCACGCCAACAACAAGACCAAGCGCCGTTTCCTGCCCAACCTG
>Ga0222428_100388_pt1 | contig 17940 bp, 12 predicted proteins | sample 2B5Ametagenome_FD_182471 | JGI IMG/M metagenome (GOLD analysis project Ga0222428, IMG submission 182471) | Enriched microbial communities from leaf-cutter ant dump, University of Wisconsin, Madison, United States - 2B5A (version 2) | ecosystem: Environmental > Terrestrial > Nest > Insects nest >...
TCGCTGGCTTCCATGCCGCCGAACTTGGCTCGCCACTTGTAGAACGTGGCCGAGCTGAAACCCTCTCGGCGGCACAGGTCCGCCACGCTCATGCCAGCGTCGGCCTGCTTGATGAACCCAATGATCTGTTCGTTCGTGTACTGCTCTTGCGCATCGCGCTTCCTCTCGGTTGCGCGGATTCTCTATTGCCTTGGTACGGGTCGCGGGTTGCAGGTCACTGGCGCTGGCTACTTTTTGTCAATCTGACTCTTCTGACTTTGCTGCTCAGGAGATTACAAAGGCGTTCTTACACGCCCCAGATGCGCGGCGGCGTGCCGTCCAGGCCCCAGGCTGCGCGCCGCAGTGTGGCCCAGAGTTCCTGCCACAGCCGCATGGCGGGCTCCACCTGCGGCGCCAGCGCGCGCACCACCAGCACCTGCGCGTTCGGGCAGGTGGCGCCGCAGCGCGCGGCCAGCGGGTGGCGGTCGATGACGGCCCGGCAGGCTTCCAGCAGGGTTTCGCGTCGCGCCCGGTCCAGGGGCGTGCCACAGGCCAGGGCCAGGGTGGCCAGGGTGCTCTGGCCGTCGAGCCCCAGGGGGCTGCCGAGCAGGCGCTCGTCCCCGGCGTCGATGCGCGCGCGCTCCAGCCAGACACCGTCCCAGCCCAGGTGCTGCGTGATGCGGCCTTGCGCGAAGGCCTGGCCCGTGGCGGGCAGGCCCAGGCTCATCACGTCCCAGAGCAGCAGCTCGGCCCCCGGGGCCAGGGCCAGGTCCAGCCGGTTCACCGCCTGACAGCCGGGGTAGGCGATGGTCTCCAGCGGCAGCCACTCCAGCCGCGCGCCTTCGGCCAGGGCCAGGCGCACGCGCTGCTCGGCGGTTTCGCCCGTGGCAGAGCGGTAGAAGCGCGTGGCTCCCGGGGTGGAGATGAGCCCATGGGCGCCGGGGCCCACGGCCACGTCGATATCCAGGCGGTCGCCCTGCACGAGTCCGCCCGGGGGGTGGACGATGACGTTGTGGCAGATGCCCGGGCCCTCGGGGTAGAGGCTTTTGAAGATGCGCAGCGGGCCTTGGTGGCGGTGGCGCAGAACGGTGCGCGCGCCGGTGTGCGTGTCGTCGCGCTGGTATTGCAGGTGAAGGTGGGCGTGCCAGGGCATGGGCGGCGATTGTCTTTGATCCGTGCCGTGCGCCGATACACTCGGGCGTTCGCGCATTCGGCGCCGTGGAACAAGGGTTTCGAGGATGCAGTCGTGGTGATGGGCAAGAGTCGTTGCAAGATCCGGGCCGCCGTGCTGTCCGTGGCGTGGGTGGCGGGCGCGGCCTGCCTGGGCCTGCCTGGGGCCGCCTGGGCCGGGCATGGCTACGCGCTGTGGGGCCAGCTCAGGTACCCGGCGCAGTTCGACCATTTTGACTACGTGAACCCCGCGGCGCCCAAGGGGGGCGAGCTGCGCCTGGTGAGCAACCTGCGCGTGTCCACCTTCGACAAGTACAACCCGTTCACGATCAAGGGCAACGCACCGGCCTACCTGGCGGATCTGCTGTTCGACAGCCTGCTCGCGGGCTCCATGGACGAGACGGCGGCGGGCTACGGCCTGCTGGCCGAGGATGTGGCCGTGGCGCCGGACGGGCTTTCCGCCACCTTCCGGCTGCGGCCCGAGGCGCGCTTCCACAACGGCAAGCCCGTGCTGGCCGAGGACGTGAAGCACAGCTACGACACGCTCCTGGGCCCCTATACCTCGCCGGGCTACAAGACGCTGCTCGCCGACGTGGCGGGCGCGGACGTGCTGGACGCGCGCACGGTGCGCTTTCGCTTCCACAAGCCGAACCGGGAACTGCCGCTGACGGTGGGCAGCCTGCCCGTGTTCAGCCGCGACTGGGGCCTGGGCGAAGACGGCAGGCCCAAGCCGTTCGACCAGGTGGTGATGGATGAGCCCATCGGCAGCGGCCCCTACCGCATCGGCCCGGTGCGCTTCGGCAAGGACATCACCTACGTGCGCGACAGCGGCTACTGGGCGCGCGATCTGAACGTGCGCAAGGGCCAGGCCAACTTCGACCGCATCAGCGTCAAGATCTACCGCGACAACACGGCCCGGCTCGAAGCGCTCAAGGCGGGCGAGTTCGACCTGATGCGCTTCTTCAGCGCCGGCGACTGGGCGCGGCGCGTGACGGGCCGCAAGTTCGGCACCGGCGAGCTGGTCAAGGGCGAGTTCGCGCACAAGCTGCCCGCAGGCTTCCAGAGCTATGTGCTCAACGTGCGCCGCCCGCTGCTGGCGGACGTGCGCGTGCGCGAGGCGCTGGGGCTGGCGATGGACTTCGAGTGGATGAACCGCCAGATGTTCTACGGCGCCTACCGGCGCGTGAACGGCCTGTTCGGCAACACGGCCTGCGAAACGCACGGCACGCCCTCGCCCGAGGAGTTGGCCTTGATGGCGCCCTGGCGGCAGCAAATCCCGGCGGCGGCCTTCGGCCCCATGACCGTGCCGCCCAGCACGGACCCGCCCTCGTCGCTGCGCGCGAACCTGCGCCGCGCCCAGGCCCTGCTGCGCGAAGCGGGCTGGGAGGTGCAGGATGGCGTGCTGCGCAGCGCCAGCGCCCAGGGCGTGCCCAAGGGCCAGGCGCTGGTGCTGGAGTACCTCGACAGCAACGAAGGCAGCATACGCACCGTGGCGCCGTGGACCCGGAACCTCGAAAAGCTCGGCATCCAGGTGCGCTTCCGGCCGGTGGACTTCGCGCTGTACCAGCAGCGGCTGCAGAAGTTCGATTTCGACATCACCTCCATCGCCTACCAGGGCACCAACAACCCGGGCCAGGAGTTCGCCGACCTGTTCGGCAGCCAGGCCGCCGACGCCGAGGATTCGGGCAACTTCGCCGGCGTGAAGAGCCCCGCCGTGGACGCACTGGTCGCGGCCATGACCGCCGCCAAGACCCAGGCCGGGCTGCTGCCCGCCTGCCATGCGCTGGAGCGCGTCATCGCGCATGGCCACTACCTGATCCCGCAGTGGACGGCGCCCACGCACCGCATGGCCTACAACGCCTGGCGCCTGGCGCGGCCCGAGCTGCCGCCGCCGTATTCGCCGGGCGAGATGTGGGCGGTGAATACCTGGTGGGCCACCCCGGAAAATCTGCAAAAAAGATAGCTGCTGGCGCTTGTCCAGCAAGGGCTAGAGCCTTTTTTTACTGTTAACTTCTGGGCGCTGGCCCGGGCTTGCGCTGTTTGGCCGCGTACATGGCCTGGTCGGCGTGGGCGAGCAGCGCGTCGCAGGACGTGCCGTCGCGCGGGAATTCCGCCACGCCCAGGCTCGCGCGGACCTGCAGCCGCAGCCCTTCCCAGGCGATGGGCGCCTCCACGGCGTCGCGCACGCGCGGCAGCAGCGCGGGCAGGTCGGGGCCATCGGCCACGACGACGAATTCATCCCCGCCCAGGCGCGCCACCGTGTCCACGCTGCGCACGGCCGCCTGCAGGCGCTGTGCGATGGCCTGCAGCACCGCGTCGCCCACGGCGTGGCCGTGCGTGTCGTTGATGGGCTTGAAGCCGTCCAGGTCCAGCAGCAGCACGCCCAGGCGCGTGCCCTGGCGCGCCGCGCGCTCCAGCGCATGGCCCAGGCGCTCTTCGAGCAGCATGCGGTTGCCCAGCCCGGTGAGCGGGTCGTGGCGCGCCAGGCGCTGCAGCGTGTGCACCAGCTCGTCGTAGGCGCGCGTCACGTCGTGCAGCTCGTCGGTGACGCTGCTGGGCGGCGGCCCATGGTCATGCACCGTGTGGTGCGCCAGGATGGCCTGGCGGAAATGCGCCAGCGGCCGGCCAATGATGCGGCGGAACACCAGCACCGCCCCCGCCAGCACCACGGCCAGCACCACGCCGAACACCGCCAACTGCTGCCACAGCCCCTGCAGCGCGGCGGAGGTGACGGAGGGCGGCGCGAACTCGATGTACAGCTGTCCCACGGCGTATGCGCGCCCGAGCGCATCGAGATGGGACAGCGGGGCGCGCAGGCTGCCCGGCAGGGGCTGCCCGGCGCTTCCCTGGGGCGCGCCCGCCGCCACCGTGGCGGCGGCGCAGGCGTCGTCCAGCAGCACGCCGCGCACCTGCGGCTGCCGGGCCAGGGCCTGCACGATGCCCGCCACGGTGGCGCCGTCGCAGTCCCACAGCGGCTTGGACAGGGCGTGGGCGAAGGCGTCCAGCGTCTGCGCGCGCAGCGCGGCGTGGTGCTGTTTCTCGGTGTGGTAGTTGATGGCCGCGGTGAGCCAGGCCGCGAGCCCGAACGCCAGCACCAGCGGCAGCAGCAGCCAGCGCACGAACTGGGCGTGCAGCGGGCGGCGTGGCTTGGGCGCGGCGGTCATGGCGGGGTTGCCGGGCCGGGCTCGAAAAGCAGGTGGCGAAAGCGCGGCGGCACCAGCGTGTGGTCGTAGAACGGGTTGGGAATGTCGATGCGCGTGCGGCGGGCGAAGACCTGCGCGGCGGGCGGCTGGCGGTGCTGCGACCACACGCGCAGGAAGGTGCCGTCGGCGGCGATCTGGTCGAAGCCCTTGTGCAGCGCGGCGTACAGCGCGTCGGTGCGCGGCCCCGGGGCCACCCAGACGAAGCGGAACCAGGGGTAGCGCACGAGGATGTGCGGGTCCACCGTGAGCTGCGGGTAGCGCTTGCGGAAGTGCGGCAGGAAGTAGTTCAGCGTCTCCTCCAGCCCGAGCGGGAACAGGTCGAGAAAGCCCGCCTCCATCTGCTCGGCGAACTCGCCTTCGCTCCAGTGCTTGATTTCCTTGGTCGGGATGCCTGCCGCGCGGTAGATCTCCACGTCCATCCAGCCGACGTTCTGGCCCATGGTGAAGCGCGCCAGGTCGGCCGCCGTGCGCACGCCGGCCAGCTTGTCGCGCTGCGACTGCAGCAGCAGGTTGACGCGCCAGCCCAGCAGGCCGCGATCCAGCGGCACGGGAACCATGCGCAGCCGCCCCTCGCGCACCAGCCGCAGCCGCGTGGGCGTGGCCGGCATCATGTCGATGTCGGTCTGGCCGCTGCTGATCTGGTGCACGTTGCGCGTTTCGTTGCCCCCGGGCGCATCGGCGAAGCGCGCCGGCATGCCCGCCGCGTCCAGCGCCGCGCGCACCAGGGCGCGCGCGTGGGCCAGGTGGGGCTCGTTCTGCACCACGAACACCGCCTCGGCGGCCCGGGCGGGCGCCACCGGGGCCAGGCAGGCCGCCACGGCGGCGAGGCAGGCCCTCCGGGCGCGGTCAAAGTCGAGAGCGGCAGTCATGTATCAAAGTGCAACAACGGGGCCAAGCTTACCCCAGCCGCCGCGACATAATCGTCAACCATGTTTGCCTACGTCCTCAAGCGCATCCTCCTCATGCTGCCCACGCTGCTGGGCGTGCTGCTGCTGACTTTCGTGGTGATCCAGTTCGTGCCCGGCGGCCCGGTGGAGCAGTACCTGGCCGAGGCCAAGGCGGGCGTGGGCGGGGCGGGGGCCGAGGGCGGCGGGCTGGCCTACCGCGGCGCGCAGGGCGTGGACCCGAAGCGCCTGGAGCAGATCAAGGCGCTGTACGGCTTCGACAAGCCGGCGCACGAGCGCTTTCTCCAGATGCTGGGCCGCTTCGCGCGCTTCGACCTGGGCCAGAGCTTCTTCCAGAACAAGGATGTGTGGCAGCTCGTGAAGGAGAAGCTGCCCGTGTCGGTCAGCCTGGGCCTGTGGACCTTCCTCATCAGCTACCTGGTGGCCGTGCCGCTGGGCGTGGCCAAGGCGGTGCGCGCGGGCTCGCGCTTCGACCTGGTGACCACGCTGCTCATCCTGGTGGGCTACGCCATCCCGGGCTTCGTGCTGGGCGTGGCGCTGCTGGTCATCTTCGGCGGGCAACTGCAGTGGTTTCCGCTGCGCGGGCTGACCTCGGCGAACTGGGACGAACTGTCGTGGGGCGCGCGCATCGTGGACTACCTGTGGCACATCACCCTGCCCGTGACGGCCATGGTGGCGGGCAGCTTCGCGGTCACGGCCATGCTGACCAAGAACGCCTTCCTGGAGGAAATCCGCAAGCAGTACGTGCTGACAGCGCGCGCCAAGGGCCTGAGCGAGCGGCAGGTGCTGTACCGGCACGTGTTCCGCAACGCCCTGATTCCCATCGTCACGGGCTTTCCGGCGGCGTTCATCGGGGCGTTCTTCACGGGCGCGCTGCTGATCGAGACGCTGTTCTCGCTCGACGGCCTGGGCCTGCTGAGCTACGAGAGCGTCATCCGGCGCGACTACCCGGTGGTGCTGGGCACCTTGTTCCTGTTCACGCTGATCGGCCTGGTGACCAAGCTGGTGTCCGACCTGTGCTACGTGTGGGTCGATCCGCGCGTGAAGTTCGATTGATGAGCCCGTCCCGATGAACGCCATCGTCATTCCCTCTCCTGCAGCGGCCTCCTTGCCGGCCGCTCCTGCCTCCCTCTCCCCCACGCGCCGCGCCTGGCGGCGCTTCGCGCGCAACCGGCTGGGCTACTGGAGCCTGGTGCTGTTTTGCGTGCTCGTGGTCCTGAGCCTGGGGGCCGAGCTCATCAGCAACGACCGCCCCCTGGTCGTGCGCTACGCGGGCCAGACCTACTGGCCGCTGTGGACGGACTACCCCGAGAAGACCTTCGGCGGCGACTTCGAGACCGCCACCGACTACCTCGACCCTTTCATCCGCGCGCAGCTCTCCAGGGACGGGAACTGGGCCCTGTACACGCTCAACCCCTATGGCAAGAACACCATCAACTACTTCGCCCAGGCGCCCAACCCTTCGCCGCCTTCGCGCGACAACTGGCTGGGCACCGACGACCGCGGGCGCGACCTGCTGGCCCAGCTCCTGTACGGCTTTCGCGTGAGCGTGCTGTTTGGCATTGCGCTCACCGTGGTGGGCGTGGTGCTGGGCGTGGCGGTGGGGGCGGTACAGGGCTTCTTCGGCGGCAAGACCGATCTGGCTTTCCAGCGCTTCATCGAGATCTGGGGCTCCATGCCCGAGCTGTATTTGCTCATCATCTTCAGCGCCGTGCTCACGCCCAGCATCGGCCTGCTGCTGGTGTGGCTATGCCTGTTTGGCTGGATGGGCCTGTCGGATTACGTGCGGGCCGAGTTCCTGCGCAACCGCCAGCTCGACTACGTGAAGGCCGCGCGCGCGCTGGGCGCGCCCAGTTGGCAGATCATCTGGCGCCACATCCTGCCCAACAGCCTCACGCCGGTGGTCACCTTCCTGCCGTTCCGCATGAGCGGGGCCATCGTCGGGCTGGCTTCGCTCGACTTCCTGGGCCTGGGCGTGCCGCCGGGCACGCCCAGCCTGGGCGAGCTGCTCTCGCAGGGCAAGAACAACATCGATGCGTGGTGGATTTCCATCTTCACCTTCCTCGTGCTCGTCACCACGCTGCTGCTGCTCACCTTCATGGGCGACGCGCTGCGCGATGCGCTCGACCCCCGAAAGGCCGACCGATGACGACTCCCCCGCTGCTGCAAGTGCGCGGCCTGCGCGTGCGCTTTGGCGCCAAGGAGGTGGTGCATGGCGTGGACTTCGACATCGCTCCGGGCGAGAAGCTCGCGCTGGTGGGCGAATCGGGCTCCGGCAAGACCCTGACCGCCCTGAGCCTGCTGCGTCTTGCGGGTGATGCCGAAATCACCGGCCAGGCCTTGCTGGGCGAGCGCGACCTGCTACGGCTTTCGGAGCGCGCGCTGCGCGGCGTGCGCGGCGGCGAGATCGCCATGGTGTTCCAGGAGCCCATGACGGCGCTCAACCCGCTCATGACGGTGGGCCGCCAGATCGCCGAGGTTTTGGAACAAAAAAAGGCTCTAACGCCCGCCCAGAGCGCGCAAGCAGCTATCGAACTGCTAGCGAAAACGGGCATCCCCGAGCCCGCGCGGCGTGCGCGCAGCTACCCGCACCAGCTCAGCGGCGGCCAGCGCCAGCGCGCCATGATCGCCATGGCCCTGGCCAGCGAGCCCGCGCTGCTGCTGGCCGACGAGCCCACGACGGCGCTCGACGTGACGCTGCGCGGGCAGATCCTCGACCTGCTCTCCGAACTGCAGCGCAGCAGCGGCATGGCCGTGCTGCTCATCACGCACGACCTGAACCTGGTGCGCCGCTTCGCCGACCGCGTGGCCGTGATGGAGCAGGGCGTGCTGGTGGAGCAGGGCAGCGTGGCGCAGGTGTTCACCGCGCCACGGCATGCCTACACGCGCCGCCTCATCGCCAGCCAGCCGCGCCGCGACGTGCCCGAGCACGCGCCCGCCCCCGGTGCGGCGCCGGTGCTGCAGGCGCAGGGCCTGCGCGTGGCCTACCCTACGGCCTTGCCGGGCGTGCGCGGCTGGTTCGGCAAGGGCGAATTCGTCGCCGTGCAGGGCGCCAGCCTGCAGTTGCTGCCCGGGCGCACGCTGGGTGTGGTGGGCGAGTCGGGCTCGGGCAAGTCCACGCTGGCGCAGGCCATCCTGGGCCTGCTGCCCTGCACCGGCGCGCTGCAGGTGGCCGGGCAGGCCTGGCAGCAGCCCGCTATGCGCAACACGCACGCCAACCAGCAGTTGCGCCGGCAGGTGCAGGTGGTGTTCCAGGACCCATTCTCGTCGCTGTCGCCGCGCATGACGGTCGAGGAAATCGTCGGCGAGGGCCTGCACGTGCACGAAAGAGGCCTGTCCGCGCCGGCGCGGCGCGCCCGCGTGCAGCAGGCCCTGGCCGACGTGGGGCTGGCCGAGGCGCAGTTCCCCGGCCTGCTGGCGCGCTACCCGCACGAGTTCTCGGGCGGGCAGCGCCAGCGCCTGGCCATCGCGCGCGCGCTCATCACCGGCCCGCGCCTGCTGGTGCTGGACGAACCCACGAGCGCGCTCGACGTGACCATCCAGCAGCAGGTGCTGGGGCTGCTGCAGCGGCTGCAAAAGGAGCGCGGCCTGAGCTACCTGCTCATCACCCACGACGTGCAGGTGATCCGCGCCATGGCGCACGACGTGCTGGTGATGAAGGACGGCGCAGTGGTGGAGCAGGGCAGCGTGGCCCAGGTGCTGGACGCGCCGCAGCACCCCTACACGCAGCGGCTGGTGGCGGCCGCGGGGCTGGAAATCTCGGACCGCGTGCAGGATCGCCACGCACATTGAGCGCAGCGGAAAGGCGGCTGATGGCGTTCCCGGGAAAAATGTAGAACTTTCCTTGCCAAAGCCCATGCCGGTGCCGTCACCGAACCTGAGAATCGTAAATCTCCAATGCCAGCCCGGGCTTGGCTTCGATCAGCACATAGAAAGGCTTGGCCGGCTTCTCGAACGTAAAGGTCCCCCGCGTGTCGAGCCGGCCGCGTACCAGGATCGTGTCGTCCTCTTGGGCCAGCACATCGATACGCAAGCCTTGCAAGGGGCTGCCGTTGATGCCGCCAGTGCAATGCACCGTTTTCGCGCCCTGTAGCGTGCAATGGCCGAATAGCTCGTAGCCATGCGCCCAGGCTTGCTGCGCGCCCAGCGCCATCAGACTGGCGCATGCCAGTACTCGGGTGGCTTTTCTCATCATTGGCTCCTGGCCTGCGCCCATTGCGCCGTCGCGGGCGATGCCTGCGCCAGCGGCACCGCCACGCGGTGCTTGCTTCCGTCCCAGCCTTCCAGCGTCAGCCACAGCTCGGCGTCAGGGTGCAGGTCGCCGGGGAAGTGCAGATTGCCGAACATCCTGTAAGGGCTGCCCGACAGCAGCACGCCCGATGTGCGCACGTCACCGCGCGGCTTGCCGATGCGCAGGTAGGCTGCCTTCACCTGCCCGATGCAATCGCGGCACAGCGCCAACGTGAACGCCTTTTCATATTCGCCGTCATGGAGCCTGGGCGGCCCCGTGCGCCACTCGGCCAGCGTCATGCGCCACGGCCCGGCGCTCCATTCGCCCGCCACCCGCTGGCCCAGGCCGGCCCTGGCGGCGGGCTGGTTCTCTGTCAGGTAATGCGGCAGCCACGCCATCGGCAGCACCAGCAGCAGCGCGCTCAGGTGAAAGCGCCAGCGCCGCCAGCGCGCGGCCAGGCCCGGCAGCGCCTGCGCCGTGGCCCTGGCCGTGCGCTTCGTCCAGACCAGCAGGCCCGACGCGACCATCGCCGTCAGCAGCAGGCCGAAGAAGAAATACACCAGCTTCAGCCCCAGCCCCACGAAATCGCCCGTGTGCAGCGGGCGCATGGACTGCGTCGCCAGTTCCAGCCACGACCGGTTGCCAATGCTGCGCACGTATTCGACACGGCCGGAATACGGGTCGATCCAGGCCGCCTCCGTCAGCAGAGGCCAGCCTGCACCCTGGCCCATCACGCGAATCGGGCTGAAAGCGCTTTCGCCCAGCGAGAAGAACGACGCATCCACCTCGGGAAAAGTCTCGCGCATGACCTGCGCCGCCCTGTCGAGCCCGATGCGCGGCGCCTGCGCGCCGGGCAGGGCCAGCGGCACGGCGTCCCGGTCCAGCATCACCGGCAGCGCCGGGCTGGTCGAGGGCAGTTCGATGTCCGCATGGTGGAGCACGCTATCGGCCAGGAACCACAGCCCCGTCACCGCCATGGTGAGGATGAACGGAATCGACCAGATGCCCGCCAGCCGGTGCAGGTCGCCCCAGAACACCCGCCTACCCTGCCCCCAGCGCAAGCGCGGCCGCAGGTAGCCGCGCCAGAAGCGCTTGTAGACCACCAACCCGGTCACCAGCGAACCCAGCAGCGGCAGCGACAGCAGCGACACCGCGAACCAGCCAAGGCTGGTTTTCATGTCCTTGAACAGCATCCAGCCATGCAGCGCACGGATGAACTGGCGGAAGGAAAAACCGTCCCGCTCACTGCCCTGGATGTGGCCGGTGTAGGGATTCACGTAGTGATCGAAGACCACGCCATCCGGGTACTCCGCCTGCACCGACCACGCGAACATCGACTTCACCGGGCGCGAAACGCGCCGGATCACCGCCTCGGGGTGCTCGCGGGCGATGACGGCCACCACCTCGTCATAGCCCAGCATCTGAGCATCATCCGAAGGCGGGTTGGCCCGCACCTCGGGCCGTGCGAGCCAGACGATCTCCTGGCTCACGGTGGCGATGGTGCCCGTCAGGCACACGAAGAGCAGGAACACCCAGATCGGCAGCGCCAGCCAGCCATGGGCCAGGAACCACCAGCGGGCGGAAGATTTGGTTTCAGTCATGGATGAGGCATCGCTGCTCGGACAGCCATCCAAGAGAGAGGGCCATCCGCGATTTTCAAAGGGCACGCACCGGTTAGAAACTGCCGCGCAGGGTCAGCCTGAAACTGCGAGGCTCACCCTCGAACCGTCGGTAGTTGACGATGCGGATATACGCGTCGTAGCGCTTGTCGAACACGTTGCCAATGTTCAACGCCGCCTGCCACTTGGGGGTGATTTGATAAGCCATGCGGGCATTCCAGACGGAATAACCGCCTTGCGCCGGATCCAGCCGTCCGTCCGTGCCTCTCGTTTCGCTGCGGTAGTGAACACCAGTGCCGAATTGCCAGCGGCTCAATTCACCGGGCAGTTGCCAGTTCGACCACAAGCGCAGCAGGTGTTCTGGGGTGTCATAGTCAAACGGCTTTCCCACCAGTTCTGGGCTTGGATCGTTTTTCAGGTATTCGTTGTGCACGTAGGTGTAGCCGCCGCTGATTTGCCAGCCTTTCGCCACGTTGCCGTGGGCTTCCAGTTCAACGCCCTGGCTGCGCACTTTCCCGGCAGCTCTGGCGCATTGCTCGTTGCCGCCAGTGCCGCACGTCAGCGGCCCTCCGTCCCAAACGGCACGGTTCTTCTGATCGATGCGGAAAATGGCCAGCGAAGTGTTCAAGGCCCCATCGAGAAGTTCGCCTTTGACCCCGGCCTCGTAATTGGCGCCGAGAATGGGATCCAGCACTTTCCCCGAGACGTCGGTAGCGCTCTGCGGCTGGAAAACATCGGCATAACTGGCATAGGCCGACCACTGCGGCGTCAGCGCATAGACCAGACCAGCATAGGGGGTGAACTCGCCATTTTCTTTTTGGGAAGTTGATTCGGCCGTCCCGCTGATAAGGAATACAGGCCGATAGCTGTATTCATAGTCGCTGAATCTGGCACCAACGATGGATGTCAGGCGCTCGGTCAGCTTGCTGCGCAGCATGCCGTAAATCCCCTTCGACACGGTATCGGTGTCTGCCGTGGCAATGCGCGTCGGAGCGGATGCACTCAGAGGCGGCACGTCGCGGTTGATGTTCGGCAGGGTATAGGTGGTGTGGTTGCGGTACTGGACATAGCCATCGTCCCGCGCCTGCTTTCCGTAATTGGCACCCAGCACCACATCGTGCGCGATGCCCAGCGCATCGAATTTGCCGCTCAGGCTGGCATCCACGCCATAGCTTTTAGTGCGGTAATCGTAGTCATAGCCCAGGCCGGGAAGCGTCCCGCCGCCCAGGGGCACCAGACCATTCGGCCCGGAATTGAGCTCGGAGAAGTCGTCCTTGATATAGGTTCCGGCCATCTTGAGCTTCCAGCCGGCATCGAAACGGTGCTCCAGATCGGCCATGAGCCGGGTTTCCGTTCTCTCGTTGCGGCTCCAATCGGCGCTGACATAGGCCGAGCGTGGCACCTCAAGCGGGCGGCCATCGGCATACGACGGGACGCCGTCATGTTCACCGATATTGCCCTTGCGCCTTGAGTGCACAAGGCCCACGCCGACTGTCGTATCCGGTGTCAGGTCCACATCCAGCGCCGCATAGGCATTCAGGTTCCTGTCGGACAGCGTGTCGATGAAGGAGCCGGTTCTTTCGTAGTCGAGCACGACGCGGCCACGCACTTTGCGGTCTTCGTCCAGCGCGCCGCCCATATCCAATTGGGTGCCGTAGGTGCCCCATGAACCGGCGCGGCCTTCCACCTTGACCTGCTTGTCCGCCAGGCCGCGCTTGCGCACCAGGTTGACCGAGCCCGCCGGGTTGCCCGCGCCTTCCAGCAGGCCCTGCGCGCCGCGCAGCACTTCCACACGATCCAGATCGACGGTGCTGGCAGCAAAAGTGTTGCCCCAGGGGCCGAAACGCGCCAGCGGCACGCCGTCGTACTGCACGTTGTCCGCCCGGAAACCGCGCGAGGTGATGTCGCTGCCGCCCTGCGCGCGCTTGGCCAGGATGATGCCCGGCGTGTTGTCCAGCACGTCGTTCAGCGTATTCAGCCCCTGATCATTCATCTGTTGCCGTGTGAAGACCGTGACCGACTGCGGAATGTCTTTCAAGGACTGCACGCCCTTGAACAAGCTCGCCCCCCGCGCCGCATAGCTGCCCGTGCCCTCCGTGGTGGCGCCGCGCTCTGTCTGCGCCACGACCTTGACTTCTCCCAGAACGCGATCAGCATGAGCGGCCACGGCAACCAGCGTCCACGTCGCCCCGTCGTGCCGCGCCTCCAGGCCGGAGCCGCGCAGCAGTTGGCGCAGGGCGGCTTCGGCATCGTGCATGCCATGCACGGGCTGGCTGGTCTTGCCCGTGCCCAGGGCGGGCGAGAACACGAGCTGCACGCCCGACTGCTGCGCGAAGCGCGCCAGCGCGTCGGCCAGGGGCTGGGCGGGGATGTTGAACTGCGCGGTCTGCGCGCTGGCGTGCAGGCACACGGCGGCCAGCGCGGCGGCGGTCAGGGTGAGACGGAAGCGGTTGCGTTGCATGAGGTGGTTTTCCTTTCACCGCTACAACGAACCAGGGCCTTTGTTTCCTGAATGAAAATTTCACCAGCTATGAAAACAGTAGCTTCCAGCGCTTGCTGGACAAGCGCTGGAGGCCATTTTTGCTTGAATCCCTGACAGGTTCAGCGGGCAGCGACGCTCCAGCGCCCCTGGGCCAGCCGCACGCGCACGGACACGGCGGATGGCAGGGCGCGCACGAAGTCCTCGGCCTGTGCGATGCGCACCTGGCCCGACAGGCGCAGCGCCGCGGCGCTGCCATCCACGTCCACGGGGCGCGGCAGGTAGCGGCGCAGGCGCTCCACGGCTTCGCCCAGCGGCACGTCGTTCAGGACCACCACGCCCTGGCGCCAGGGGGCGGCGGGCACGCCGGAGCGTACCTGCGGGGCGGCGGGGCCTTTCCCGGGGGGCATTGGCACGCGCAGGGCCTGGCCCGGGTGCAGTTCGTGTGCGGCGCGCACCTCGCCGTCCGCACCCAGGGATTCGACGCGCACGCGCCCGGATTCGACCTGTACCTCCACGTCGCCGCCTGGCAGGCGCTCGACGCCGAAGCGCGTGCCGAGCACGGTAACGCGCACGCCGCCGTCGCCGCCACTCCCGGATTGCGGCACGTCCACGACGAAGGGGCGCTCAGCGTCGCGCGCCACGTCGAAGAATGCCGCGCCCGCGAGCAGTTGCGCGCTGCGCCGCGCGGCGTAGTAGGTCAGTTGCACGCGGCTTTGCGCGTCGAGCGTGACGCTGCCGCCGTCGGGCAGCGGCTGGCGCAGCGTCTGCCCGTGGCCGGTGGCGGCCAGGTGCTGCCACTGGGGCAGGAGCAGGCGCAGGGCGCGCCACGCGCTGGTGCCCAGCACGCCCAGGCCTGCCACGCCGAGCAGGGCCGAGAGCGCACGGCGGCGCCCGCTGCCGCGCTTGGTCTGCGGCGCGCCGCCGTGCCACTGTTCCATGGCGGCCTGCACCCGGTCCATGGCCAGCATCATGTCGCGCTCGACCATGTTGCGCGAGATGCCGAACTCGGCCGCCAGCGCGCCCTGGTCCTCGCCGTTGACGCGGTGGCGCAGGAAGACCTGGCGCGCGCGCTCGGGCACGGTGGCCAGCGCGGCCTCGACCGCGTCGATGGCCTGGCGGTACATCAGCGCCTCGGACTCGTCGGGCACGCCCTGGCCCGCGCCGGGCAGCGCCTGCGCGTGGCGCTGCGCCACGCTTTCATGGCGGCGGCGGTCGGTGACGAGGTTGCGCGCCATGGTGAAGACGTAGGCGCGGGCCTCGGACTCGCACTGCACGGGCGGGGTGTCGCGCAGGCCCATGTCGGCCAGCCGCAGCCAGGTGTCGTGCGCCACGTCGCGCGCCTCATCGGCGCTGCCGGTGCGGCGCGTGAGGTAGCGCACGAGGTCGCGGTAGCTGTCGCGAAAGCTCGCGAGCAGCGGCGAGGCGGCGGCCTGGGCGGTCATGGCACGATGGCTACGGGGTCAACGACCGACCATGTTCTCGGGCACCACCCACTGGTCGAACTGCTCGGCCGTGACGTGGCCTGAGGCGATGGCCGCCTCGCGCAGGCTGGTGCCTTCCTTGTGGCCCTTCTTGGCGATGTAGGCGGCCTTGTCGTAGCCGATGTGCGGGTTCAGCGCCGTCACCAGCATCAGCGACTGCTGCACGAGGTAGTCGATGCGTTCGCGGTTGGGCTCGATGCCCACGGCGCAGTTGTCGTTGAAGCTCACGATGCCGTCCGCCAGCAGGCGCACGCTCTGCAAAAAGTTGTGCGCCACCAGGGGGCGGAACACGTTGAGCTCGAAGTTGCCCGACATGCCGCCGATGTTGATCGCCACGTCGTTGCCCATGACCTGCGCGGCCAGCATGGTGACGGCTTCGCTCTGCGTGGGGTTGACCTTGCCGGGCATGATGGACGAGCCGGGCTCGTTCTCGGGGATGCTGATCTCGCCGATGCCGCTGCGCGGGCCGCTGGCGAGCCAGCGCACGTCGTTGGCGATCTTGTTCATGCTGGCCGCCAGGGTCTTGAGCGCGCCGTGGGCGTGCACCAGCGCGTCCTGCGTGGCCAGCGATTCGAACTTGTTGGGCGAGGTGACGAAGGGCAGGCCGGTGATGGCGGCCAGTTCCTTGGCCACGCCTTCGGCATAGCCCTTGGGTGCGTTCAGGCCCGTGCCCACGGCGGTGCCGCCCAGGGCCAGTTCGTACAGGTGCGGCAGCGCATCGCGCACGTGGCGGGCGCCGTGCTCCAGCTGGGCGACCCAGCCCGAGATTTCCTGGCCCAGCGTGAGCGGCGTGGCGTCCTGCAGGTGGGTGCGGCCGATCTTGACGATGCCGTCGAAGTCCTTGGCTTTCTGCGCCAGGGTCTTCTTCAGCACCTCGATGGCGGGCAGCAGCTTGTTCGTGAGCGCATCCACGGCCGCGACATGCGAGGCGGTGGGGAACACGTCGTTGGACGACTGGCTCTTGTTCACGTCGTCGTTGGGGTGCACCAGGCGGCCTTCGCCGCGCTCGCCGCCCAGCAGCTCGCTGGCGCGGTTGGCGATGACCTCGTTGAGGTTCATGTTGGTCTGCGTGCCCGAGCCGGTCTGCCAGACCACGAGCGGGAATTCATCGGAGTGCTTGCCGTCGATGACCTCCTGCGCGGCGGCGACGATGGCGTCCTTTTTCTTCGCGTCGAGCAGGCCCAGCGCGTGGTTGACGGCGGCCGAGGCGCGCTTGACCTGCGCCAGCGCCTTGATGATCTCGCGCGGCTGGCGCTCGCCGGAGATGTCGAAGTTCTGCAGCGAGCGCTGCGTCTGCGCGCCCCAGAGCTTGTCGGCAGGCACCTCGATAGGGCCGAAGGTGTCACGTTCGATGCGGGAGGCGGTGCGGGTGGTCATGTCAGGCGGGTTCCGATGGACAACGAATGGAGAAGGTCAGGAATGAAAACGCAGGCGCTGCCCGCAGCGGTGGTGCGGGCAGCCGTTGACAAGCATACATAAAACGAAAACCATTCTCATTCATGGGTTGCGCGGCAAACCGGGTATCAGCTTTGCGCAAGGGTGCGCGGCGATAATCCAGGAGCATTCGTTTTCCCAACAACTACAGCCCCCCACCATGAGCACCACCATCCGGTACCACGACCTCGTGGAATCCATTGCCGCGTCCCTGCAGTACATCAGCTACTACCACCCCGCCGACTACATCCAGCACCTGGCCCGCGCCTACGAGCGCGAGCAGAGCCCGGCGGCCAAGGACGCGATGGCGCAGATCCTCACCAACAGCAAGATGAGCGCCACGGGCCACCGCCCGATCTGCCAGGACACTGGCATCGTCAACGTCTTCCTGAAGGTCGGCATGGACGTGCGCTGGGAAGGCTTTCCCGCCGGCGTGGGGCTGGAAGACGCTATCAATGAAGGCGTGCGCCGCGGCTACAACCACCCGGACAACACGCTGCGCGCCTCGGTCGTCGCCGACCCGCAGTTCGCCCGCAAGAACACCAAGGACAACACGCCCGCTGTCATCAGCGTGCAGATCGTGCCCGGCAGCGCGGTGGACGTGACCGTGGCCGCCAAGGGCGGCGGCAGCGAGAACAAGTCCAAGATGGTCATGATGAACCCCAGCGACAACCTGGTGGACTGGGTGCTCAAGACCGTGCCCACCATGGGTGCGGGCTGGTGCCCGCCCGGCATGCTGGGCATCGGCATCGGCGGCACGGCGGAAAAGGCCGTGCTGCTGGCCAAGGAAAGCCTGATGGAAGACCTGGACATGTACGCGCTGCAGGCCAAGGCCGCGCGTGGCGAGAAGCTCGACCAGGTCGAGGAACTGCGCCTGGAGCTGTACGAGAAGGTCAACGCCCTGGGCATCGGCGCGCAGGGCCTGGGCGGGCTGTCCACGGTGCTGGACATCAAGATCAAGATGTACCCCACGCACGCCGCCAGCAAGCCCGTGGCCATGATCCCCAACTGTGCCGCCACGCGCCACGCGCACTTCGTGCTGGACGGCAGCGGCCCCGTGCACCTGGAGGCGCCCAGCCTCGACCTGTGGCCCAAGATCGACTGGGAGCCGGACTACAACAAGTCCAAGCGCGTCGATCTGAACACCCTGACCAAGGAAGAGGTGGCGAGCTGGAAGCCCGGCGACACCCTGCTCCTGAACGGCAAGATGCTCACCGGCCGCGACGCCGCGCACAAGCGCATCCAGGACATGCTGGCCAAGGGCGAGAAGCTGCCCGTGGACTTCACCAACCGCGTCATCTACTACGTGGGCCCCGTGGATCCCGTGGGCGACGAAGCCGTGGGCCCCGCCGGCCCCACCACCGCCACGCGCATGGACAAGTTCACCGACATGATGCTGGAGCAGACCGGCCTCATCGCCATGATCGGCAAGGCCG
>Ga0222428_100389_pt1 | contig 17907 bp, 13 predicted proteins | sample 2B5Ametagenome_FD_182471 | JGI IMG/M metagenome (GOLD analysis project Ga0222428, IMG submission 182471) | Enriched microbial communities from leaf-cutter ant dump, University of Wisconsin, Madison, United States - 2B5A (version 2) | ecosystem: Environmental > Terrestrial > Nest > Insects nest >...
CCTATGCCGACGCGCAGCAGCTACGGCCCTACCAGTTGGCCCGCTGGAGCCAGCCGCCCACGGCCCTGGTGCTGCAGCGCCTGCGCGAGCGCCTGGGCGAGCAGCGCGCCATCGTCCAGCCGCTGGATCGCCCGCTGGCGCCGGGCTCCGACAAACCGCCTGTGGTGCTGCGCCTGGACCTGGAGGAATTCAGCCAGGTCTTCGCCAGCCCCGAGCGCAGCAGCGGCCTGCTGCGCCTGCGCGCCACCCTGGCCGAGCCGGTGCCGGGCGGCGAGCGCTTGCTGGGCCAGCGCGTGATCGTGGTGCAGCGCACCGCGCCCAGCGCCGATGCCGCGGGTGGCGTGCGCGCCCTGGCTGAAGCGGCCGACCAGGCCGCCGGGGAACTGGCGCAATGGCTGCAGGGGATGGAACGCTGAGGCGGTTCGATCGGGGTTTATAGCGGCTTTATCAGCAGAACAGCGCTGGCCCAGGCGCTGTCTTCAGCAGTCTCGACGGGAGACGGGTGCAGGCGGATGTTGCAGGAGTCGCCCAGCAGGTTCTTGGCATCGCCTTCGATGCGCGTGAACGCATTTTCTACTTTCTCCTTGGCCGTGGTCTTTTTGCCGGGGCGGGCACTGGTGTAGAAGACGATGGCGCCGAAGCGGATGGTGTTTTCGTTGTTACCACGATTGAGGACTTTCTCAATCCGCAGGGCATCCTTTTCAATCGTTTTGAAATTCAACACATGGCGCTTGACCTCGATGGGTGCCCTTGGCGTGCCATCTGCCCACCATAGCAGCATATCGAACCGGCCGCGGATGGAAGAGTGCAAGCGCCCCCGGCCCCTGGAACCTGCCTCCGTGATAGCGGATTTCGTGCCGTTTTCCATGGTCAGGTACTTCGCATGGGGGAGTTTCAGTATTTCCTGTGCGATGCAGGTGCTTGAATAGTATTCTGGCGCCCTCCAGAGCCATTCGCCGCTGAGGGCTTCATATTCTTGCTGCGCCCTGGCGACTCCTTTGAGGCTGGCCTGGATCAATACTTCAACGGGAAGTGGGCCTGTCATGGTGCGCTCTTTCAATGGGCTGTGGGCGTTGCCGGATTATTTGAGTAGAGCCAGAATGCCCTGCGGAATCTGGTTCGCCTGCGCCACCATGGCCGTGCCGGCCTGCTGCAGTATCTGCATGCGCGCGAGGTTGGATGTTTCTATGGCGAAATCGGTATCCTGAATGCGCGCGCGGGCGGCGGAGCTGTTTTCCGCGTTGGTCTGCAGGTTGGCAATGGTTGTCTCGAAACGCGACTGCAGCGCACCCAGGTTGGCGCGCTGGCCGTTGGCGTGGGCCAGAGCCGAGTCAACGATCTTCAGGGTGCGCGTGGCGCCTTGGGCAGTGGAGATGTCGATGCTGTCGACGGGTTGGAGGGTGGAGTTGCCCGCCACGAACAGCGGGATCGCTGGATATGTGGTGGGGTCGTAAGGGTTCGGGGGATAACCCCCTGTTGCGTTGGTGATCGCGTAGCTCTTGTCGGAGTTCAATTCGATGTAGCCCTTGGAGATCAGGTAAGGAGTCCCACCTTGTCCATAAACCGGAAAACTCTGCGTGCTGGTATCGTATTCGGTAATCGCCGTGGCCGTATTTCCATTCAAATTTTCAAGAACAATGTCGCCTCCAGAGCTGGAGGTTAGTTTGATGTTGGGCCATGTTGATATATTTGTGGAATCAAAACTGGCTATGATGCCAGTTTTTGCTGAAACATCGTTGAACGCTTTAATGGCTTCGGTCACGTCATCCGGTGTCCAATCTCCACTCATGGTGGCAAGTGCCTCAAATCGTATATTGACGGGCGTGCTATTTTCCCCTGTCACGGAGAAGGCGTAGCTTTTCTTGCTTCCGTCAGCGCCTACGCCGGCAAATGAGAGTAATACTTGGTTATAGGCGGATGCCGTCACGCCCGTGGCTTCAGTTTGCATATTGATTTTTTCTGCAACGGTGGCAGCCGTATCACTCGCATCAAGTGTGATGGTTTTCTTCTGCATGCCTTCGATATCGAACGAACCGGCCAGGTATGCTTGTGGAGACGGATCAGGGAAGGCCCATGAAGCTTTCACCATGCTATTGGAGAGCTTCTGCTCGTTTCCATACGTTTGTGTCCGCATATTCCCCATGGCCGCCGTAATCGCCTGGTTCGCATTCGGCCCCACCTGGAAATTGGCGGTACCGAACGAGCCATCGAGCAACTTTTTTCCATTGAACTCGGTCGTTTGCGCCATGCGGTCGAGTTCGGCAAGCAACTGATCCACCTCGGCCTGTAGCGCCTTGCGGTCGCTGGCACTGTTGGTGGCGTTGGCGGACTGCACCGCCAGTTCGCGCACGCGCTGCAGGATGTCGCCCGACCCCTTGAGCGCGCCTTCCGCCACCTGGGCCAGCGAGATGCCGTCGTTGGCATTGCGCACGGCCTGGCTGGTGCCGCGAATCTGGGTGGTGAAGCGCTCTGAAATGGCCAGCCCCGCCGCATCGTCCTTGGCGCTGTTGATGCGCAGGCCCGAGGACAGGCGCTGCATGGACGTGTGCAGGCCCGCCTGGCTGGTGCCCAGGTTGCGTTGCGCGGTCAACGAGGCGAGGTTGGTGGAGAGGGTGATGGCCATGGCCTTGCATGCTGTCAAAAACTACGTAATTCGTAGTCTTGGCTTGAGCGTACTGGGCATGCATGGGTGCGAATGGGCAAAGCGCGGGCAGAAGATCCCGCACTTCGCGGCACCAGGGGGCTTGCAAAGCTACGACATACGTAGTATCGGAAAGACAGGGCTGCAACCAATCTCCTACGCTTTTTGGGGCGTGAGATGTCGGAAGCGGATCAGCAGTGGGGTGCCAGGCTCAGGCAGGCGCGGCTGGATGCGGGCCTGTCGCAGAAGATGCTGGGGATTGCGTCCGGGCTCGATGAATTCGTGGCCAGCACGCGCATCAACCGTTACGAGCTGGGTGTGCACCGGCCCGATCTGCTGACGGTGCGCAACCTGGCCAGGGCGTTGAACGTGCCCGTGGCGTATTTCTACGCGGATGAGGACGACGACCTGGCCGCGCTGCTGCTGGCGTATGGCAGGGCCAAGGCGAGCGTGCGCAGGGAAATACGCAAGCTACTGGAGGAGTGAGCCGCCCGTAGCTCCTGTTTCAATAGCTGGCAGCGCTTGCCAGCAAAGGGCTAGAGGCCAAAAACCTTAAACTGGCTTTTGATCGAAGTAAGTGAGAAAAACCCTCTCTTTCGTTGCTCAAAATATCGAAGAAGACGAGAATGAATAGCGAAGTGGGTGCGACTGTATCGGCCGCCCAGGCATCTGAGCGAGGAGCCGTGCATGCCAGTTCGCAAGATTCCGAAGAACCACCTGTTCGTCACAGGCCGCCATGCGACCGATCTCTCGCGCGAGATGGTCGAGTTCGAGTCCCTGCTGGAAAAGGAGTACATGCTGCTCCTGGACTTCGATCCTCGGGTGGCCGAGTACGAGGCGCAGCCCGTGCGCATCCGGTTGCCCGAAGGGCGCTCCTACGTTCCGGACATTCTGGTGAGGTTCCTTCCGGGGCCTGACGGCGTCGAGCCGCCCCGCGAACTGGTGGAGATCAAGACCCAGGCGCACCTGGAGCGCTACGCCCAAGAGTATTCCGCCAAGTTCGCCGCCGCCGAGCGCTACGCCCAGGAAATGGGGTGGCGGTTCTGCACCAGGACGGAGAAAGACATCCGGACGCCGCGCCTCGCGAACCTCAAGTTCCTGCGCGGATACCGGCGTGACACGCCGCAGCCTGAAGACGTTGACAGGGTGTTGGAACGGATCCGGCTGCTGGGTGGTCGCAGTTCCTCCCAGTGCGTCATTGCTTCCATGGCGGCTACACACGACGAACGGGCCCGGTGGCTGCCGGTGCTGTGGCACCTTGTCGCCACGCGGCGGGTACAGGTCGATATGAACAGCGCCTTCGGGCCCGACGTGCCCCTCTGGCTGGGAGAGGACTGACGCGTATGGCCTCCACTTCCCGTTCCAGCAAGAAACCAGCGCTTTTGCACATCGGCAAAGGTGCGGTGGTCCGCCACAACGACCGCGAGTATGTCGTCTTGCGCGTTGCGGACTTGAACAAGGTCCTGGTGCGTGAAGTGGCTTCCGGAGAGACGGGGCTACTCACGATCGGTTCGCTGGATGCGCCCACGCGCTCGGACGCGCCGGCGGCGCGGGAAGTCGCCCTTGAAGAGGTGAGCGAACAGGCATGGGCACAAGCCGAGCACCGGCTCAAGGTTCTGGAGCCGTTGCTGAACGACCGCCCCGGCCGCTCGCGGCAGGACTACGCTGACGTGGCAGCGCAAGCGAACGTGTCCGTGAGCACGATCTATCGGTGGATGAAGGACTACACCGCCACGGGCCTCCTCTCCTCCCTGCTGCCGACGCGCAAAGCCGGCGGGCGGGGACGTAGCCGCTTGAATGCCGAGGTGAAGCTGATCGTCGATCACTACATCCAGAAGCACCACCTGACGCTGCAAAAGCCCAGCGTTGCAGAAAGCGTCCGGGAAATCCGGCGGCTGTGCGACAACGCAGGGTTGAGCCCCTTGCCCTCTGCATCCACCGTCTACCGGCACCTGCGCTGGATCGACGAGCAGGAGCGGGTCAAGCGGCGCGAAGGTGCGTACCAGGCCCGCCAGCGCTTCGCTGTGAACAAGGGTTCGATCCCCGACGCGGAATGGCCCTTGGCCTTGGTCCAGGTGGACCATACGTTGCTGCCGGTGATCATCGTGGATGACGAGCACCGCAAGCCGATCAATCGCGCCTGGATCACCCTGGCCATTGATTCAAACAGCCGCGTGTGTCTGGGTATGTACCTGTCGCTGGATCCCCCATCCACCATGTCTGCCGGCATGTGCCTTGCGCATGCCATTCTTCCCAAGGAGGCATGGCTGGCCCGCCTGGGCTGCGCCGACATCGAGTGGCCCTTCTACGGTGTGATGGATGTCCTGCAGATGGACAACGCGAGTGAATTCCGTGGGCGGATGCTCCGGGCTGCCGGCAAGGAATACCACATCGACATCCATTTCCGTCCGGCTGGACAGCCGCATTACGGCGCCTACATCGAGCGCCTGATGGGCACTGTCTCGCAGGAACTCAAGGCTGTGAAGGGGGCGACGTTCTCCGGTCCCACGGAGAAAGGCGAGTACGACGCCGAGGGCAATGCCTGCATGACCTTCGGCGAGTTGGAAAAATGGCTCGTCCTGATGTTCGCGCGGTACCACTGCGACCTCCACGCCGGCATCGGCACCACTCCGCTCACCAAATGGCGCGAAGGCATCCTCGGCACCAAGAAGAATCCGGGCCGGGGGCTGCCGCCGCGCCGCACCGACGAGGAGAAGGTGCGCCTGGACTTCATGCCGTATGAGGAACGGACCGTGCAGGACTACGGCGTCGTCATCGACAATGTGCATTACTTTCACGATGTGCTGCGGCCCTGGGTCAATGCGCGCGATCCCAAATATCCCAGGCATGCGCGCAAGTTCCGCTTCCGCTACGACCCGCGCGACATCAGCACGCTCTACTTCTTCGACCCCGACATCCAGCGCTACTTCCCAATCCCTTACCGGGACACCGGCCTGCCCCCGGTCAGCATCTGGGAGTTGCGCGCGGCTCAGAAGAAGGCCGAGGAGATAGGCATCGACGTGTACAGCGAGCGCGAGGTGTTCTCGCTGATCACGCGCCAGCGCGAGATCGAGGAGGCTGCCGCGGCCAAGACCAAGACGGCCCGGCGTGCCAAGCAGCAGCGCTCCCAGCAGGCCAAGGCCCGCGAAACCAAGAAAGCCGACCTGCCCACGGTCAGTACGGTCGCGCCTTCCACCACCGCGCCCGCATTGCGGGGCTACGACCCCGACAAGATCCGCCCCTTGGACGACGATGAATAGAGCCGCCGACAGCCTCGCCCACCTGCAGCCCAAGGCACGCGAAGCGCTGGCGTTGTCCGACGACGAGCGCATCCGCTTCATCCGCGCCGGGGCTTGGCTGCCCCTGGAGCATGCCAAGGCTGCGCTGGCGCGGTTCGAGGAACTGCTGACCTATCCCAAGGTCACGCGGGTGCCGTGCTACCTGCTGGTCGGTCCCTCCTACAGCGGCAAGACGTCGATCCTGGAGCGCTTCATGGAGCTGCACCCTCCGGACCTCGAGCCGACCCAGGAGGTCACGATCTGTCCGGTGCTGATGGTGGACGCGCCGCCCAAGCCGGACATCGCGGATTTCTACAGCCGCATCCTGGATGCGCTGATGAGCCCGTACAAGCCCACGGCGCCGGCGTACGAGAAGTATTCCCAGGTCAAGCGCCTGTTCCGGCAGATGGACGTGCGCGTGCTGATCATCGACGAGATCCACCACCTGATCGCGGGCAGCCAGAACCGCCAGCGGGAATTCCGCAACGCGCTCAAGAGCCTCAGCAACGAGACCAAGGTCAGCATCGTCGCCTCGGGCATCGAGGAGGCCTACAACGCCTTCAACGCGGACCCGCAGATGTCGAGCCGCTTCGTTCCGATCGAGATGCCCCGCTGGTCGCCCGGCGCCGAACTGGGCGCGCTGCTTATGACGCTGGAGCGCCGATCTCCCTTGCGCAAACCGTCCCACCTGCATGCACCCGACCTGATGCTGGCCATTCACGCGCGCAGCGAGTCGATGCTCGGCGACATTTGCGACCTCGTCAAAGAGGCCGCGGTCATGGCCATCCGCAGCGGGGAGGAGTGCATCACCGTTGACCGAATCGCGGGGCTGGAATGGGTGCCACCGTCCAAACGGAAGATGTACCGTCGGCCGTTGTAGACCGCTCGGCGTGCAAGGGCCGTGGAGTGCGTACCGCGCTCTGGCCGATCCGCTACAAGCCGCTGCCCGACGAGTTGCTGTCCTCCTGGCTGGTGCGGCTCGCACATGGCCATGGCCTCAAGGTCCAGACCTTCTGCAACCTGATCTTCGGCAACCGCCGGCAGGTCTGGAAGCCATGGCAGCCGCAGGTGCTGCAGGATCAACTGACGGAGATGGGGCCGTCGGAGTCCAGTCTGGACGCCACCAAGTATGCTTACCTGGAATTCCGTGATGGAGGGCGCGTGCACAACGTGGGGGTGATGTCGGACTTGGTGAGCAAGCTCAAGCAATCACTCGGGAAAGAAGGCTGTACCTTTCACCTTCTGCATGGTGAGAATCTGCAGACGAAGGACTCTGCCAGCATGGTCATCGCAGTGGGTGAGGCGGATGGGGTCACTTATGCCGTGGACATGAAGCGCCGAGGCGTCGATGTCACGCTGGCCAATACACGCAAGGCACGCACTATGGGACGAGTGCTTCAGTACATGGGACTGGCGCTGGCCCTGGTTGGTATTCCGATGATCATGGTCTTCGTGGGCTTTTTCATGATTGCCGTCGGTATCTTCATGTGGCGCGGCGGCAAGAAGATGGCCATGGCCTACCAGTATCAGATGGATTTGTTGGAACGACAGGTGACCCTGGTGTCTCGCATCCCTGGCGTGCGATTGCTTTGACCGTGCGGGTAGGTAAGTTCACGGCAAGCATAGTTTGACCGCCATGTGGCGTGCGCCTGAACACCTCGGCCGGATTGGAAAACGAGGTCGATGCGGTGAACCAGTAAACCGTGCCGATGTAGGCCGCAGCCGCCGCACTGGCTCCCACTGTTGGGGGGCGCAGAATCACCGGCAGTAGCCCGGCTACAGCCACGGCAACCTCCGTCTCTATCCAGAAAAAGTCAGTTGCCGATCGGGTGCTACTGGTGATTGTTAACGTCTGACACTTTCAACAGAACGGCAGTTTAGCCCCCCAAGCCAAGCCACGGCGCGAGACGATCCCATGCGAGATGGGCCAGCTCGCGCCCGCGCTTGTCCACCGTGGCCAGGTTCCATTCCCCATCAACCGTGCTCAACACCCGCACATGCGGCAGGTAGCTACCGCAGTGGATACTGCCAGCGACCTTCGATAGGTCGACGCCGCCCAGCTTCATTGCTTCAACCACTGCCGCCGCTTCGGCTGCGGTATTCGCCGCAAGCGCCCCGAACAGCTGTCGCTTGTGATCCCAAGGCCGATCGCTCAGCGACTGATTGGCGTTGAGCGGCAGCAGCGTCAGGTTGCCGAGGCGCTCGAACTGATCGTCGTCGTAGAGATCGGCCTCCCAGCCCTTGAGCTTGGAACGCGGCGCGATATGTTCCACGGTCGCATAGCGATCACCGGTCCAGGCATCGAGCGATAGCGTGGGATGCGAGTTCTCCTTGCCGCCGACCAACACGCCGGACTGGCCTTCGACACTGTCATGAAACGCCACAAGCAACAGGAACCGCGCGAGAGTCACGCTGACGTCGTACATCGACTGCACGACAACCTTGTCGACCCACTCCTGTTTGCTGGCGATGCTCGCACCGCCATCTGCTCGGTCGGCCTGCAGCCGCGCGGCGAGAATCATTTGAATGACCGACGCCTTGGGCAGCGCTTTGCCGGCGCGAAGCCCGCGAGCGAGCGCTGGAACCCCGTGGTCTGGCGATCCCTTGCTCATCAGGTCGCGATACACTTGGTCGATGCGGTCGGTGGTCGCACGCGATGCACGCCAGATTACGGTAAAGGCGGTGACTGCCTTGGCTACCTGGTTGAATTCCGCAAGCGCCGCCTTACGTGCATCTGGGTCGCTCTTGGCCGCAACGACTTCGGCGGCGTACTGTGCCAGCAGAGGTGCGGTGATAGTGTGGCCGAGATCCACGAGGAAGCGCACACACAGGGCGGCCGAATCGTCGTTCAGCGCGACACCGGCGATTTGCGGGCGGCTCTGACCATCGACCCAAGCACCGTCGAAGAAGTGGGAGAGGTCCGCGAGGTGCCGGATAAAGTTCTGCTGGTCGCCGCGCGTCTCGCACGCGTCAAACGTATCGCGCATGAAGCGGCGCTGATCAGCGAGGTTCTTCGAGCGCTTCTCTCCACGCTCGGCCAAAGCGAACGCAACGAGGAGTTCGGCTGACCGCTTCTGTCGCTCCTCGGCCTTGGTCGCCTTTTTCAAATAGGTGAGTGCGATGTCAATCTGGCGCTTCTCTTCGGAGGCGTTGTAGTTCGCCAGGGTCACGGACTGAACCACCTTCGGCGTGAACGTCTCGATCGCCGTGAGCGGCTGGCCCGTGGTGTTCAGCGCCTCGAACACGTCAAACGCGAAGTCCTCAGTGGTCGCGGTCACCACGACGAGAGTAATGCGGTCGAGCGCGAACTTAGCGAAGTACAGCAGCGAGATCAGCTCGGTGGTGGCTTCCCACCACTTCTTCGCCTTGGCGTCGTCGACCTGCAGTTCCAACTCCCCGGTCTCGTCGAGCATCATGCCGTGCGACTGCTTGCTGAGGATCGTCTCCACAGCGCCTTGCATCGCCTTGGGAAACTCCTCGCCGAACAGTATGTCTTGCTTGTCGGTGTCGCGCGCGATGTCCAGCAGCTTGGGGAACTCGTCGTCGGTCGGGAGGGCCTTTAGCTTGGTCCGCAGAACCTTCATCATCTTGATGAAGTGCTTGCGCTCCGCTTCGTTGGGTGCGCCGTCTGCTGACTTCTGCAGATCGCCAACGAACCGTGCCCAGTTCGGTTCCGGCTTGAGCTTGAACTTGATGTATTCGAACAGCAGCCAGGCGATAGGTGAGGTGTATGCGGCCTTGTCCGACTCGTACGACCAAGTGTCCATGAACGCCCGAATCATCTTTGGGAAGTGACGGAACTCGCCTTCGCCGTTGCGCTGTTCCTCGGACAGCATCTGTTCCAACAAGCCGCGCGTGTCGTTGACCCGTGTCTCGATCCACGTCTTCGTCTCGTCGCTGACCGTGACCTTGCTCTTCTTCAGCTCAGCCCACTGCACTTCGATCTCAGTCATCAGCGCAAGGCACATCATGAGCAGCGTCGTGAGACGTTGCTGGCCGTCGATGACGGTCATGACCTGGCTGTAGACTTGATTGCGCACCAACGGGTTGACGGTGAGCTTCTTGGCATCGTTCATTGTGATGATCGTGCCGATGAACGTCACTGCTTCATCGGGCCGCTTCAACATTGCGTTGAGCCCCTGCACCGTGTCGTCGATCAGGCGTTCGACGTTGTTCTTGTCCCACGCGTAGTCGCGCTGGTAGGGCGGGATGTAGAGGCCCCGGCCGTTCTTCGACACGAAATCGTACAAGCTCACCGAGTCGGCTTCAAAGATTTTCTGGGCGGGGCTAACCATTGTGTCTCCCTGGGTGATTATTTGTGGCAGACGAGGCAGGCACCGCCGCCTTCTTCCTCATAGTACAGGTCGTCGATGTCGACAGGCTCGCAGCTTACAGGACGTAGCGGGTTGGGCTTGCGCCGGGCCAGCTCGCGCTGCTTGCGGATCTCGAAGTCTGCCTCGATCTCCGCCATGCGCTCCGGCTGCTCCAGCTCGGTCAGCGGCTCGTGCTGCGACCAGGTGAAGGGCGAGCCATGTTCGACCGCCGACTTCTCATAGGCCTTGGCCTCCTCGAAGGCCTCCGGGTGCGTCCGCTTCAGTCGAACCCACTCCACCTTCTGCTGGAAGAAGCAGAAGGTGCAGCCGCTGCGCGAGCGCCAGTCATAGTACCTGGGCAAACCGAGGCCGGATGCCTCGAGGATCTCCAGCACGCCGAGCTTGTCCACGCCATGTTCCCGGAACGGAAACTTCACCACCAGGTTGTCGTGTTGGGCCACCATGCCGTCGCGATGATCCTCATCCGCGCGAATCGCGACGTAGCTGTTCACCGTGTCGCCGGCCTGCAGCAGAGGGCGGATCCAGTGCTTGAAAGGTTCCAGCTTCAGCTTGCGCGTGCACCAACGAGTCTGCGCGGACGGCAGGAAGTGACCATATTGGCGCAGCCAGAAATCGAAGTCGCGGTGTGGGTTCAGGTACTCGATCGGCCGACCGAGGAAGCCCTCGAGGCGTCCGAGGAAGTCGTACACCTCGGGTAGCTCCTTGCCGGTGTCGGTAAAGAAGTAGCGGATGTTGAGATCGGGGTAGTGCTGTCGCATGAACACAGCCAGTGCCGCGCTGTCCTTGCCGCCCGAAAGCCCCAAAACATGGTGCTCGGCCATTACGCCACCTCCTTTCGTGGTTGGGTCATCAGCAGTGCGCCAGCTTCAGCGAGCGCCGCCAGGACAATGTCCGGCCGCTCGGGGTGCACGGTGGCTAACAGGCGCTTGACCAGCGCGTCCACGGCTGCGGCGTCGGCTTCCGCCACGTCCACCGAGCCGCAGGCATCCTGGCCGTGCTTGGCGCCGAAAACGACGCCTATCACACGACGAGTAGACGGTCGGCCGCGCAGCGGCGCCATCGTCTCGGCTCGGCGGAACTCCAAGGCCCACTCGCCAAGCTGCAATAGCGCGGCGTCGACGTCACGGTCGACCCAGCTAGCGCTCGGTTTGCTTACGGCCAGACTGATCAGGCCTTCGATGGCCTCGGTGGAGCCGTCGTAAATCTCCAGGCGCGCGGCGAAGGCGTCGAGCCGGAAATCTCCGGTGATGCCCTTAACGTTCGTCGCCCGTGCGTGGAGCTGCTCCGGCGTTCGCCCGGTGTGATCCAGTGCGGACAGCACGGAGGCCTCGACTTGGCGCAGCATTGTCTCGTACGCGGTGACCAGCTCAGTCGTGATTTGGCGCAGCGTTTCCACGAGCTGCGTCGTGTCGGTTGTCTGCAGCAGAGCTGGGAGAGCGGTGAACAGCACACGGTGCGGATCGTTGGCCTTCAGCAGCATGCCGCGCACGTTCTGCGCGAGCTGGTCCACCCGGGCCGTGCGTTTCGTCCACCCAGGAAGCCCGAGCACCAGGCCGACGAGCGCGCGCGCCGCATCGAGTGGCACCGCGGCTACGGCTGTTCGCGTCTGCTCGGACACGATCTGCGCAATCGCGTTGACCAGTCGTGCCTGGTCTTCGCTCGCGGCAACGAACTGGAACTTCACCCGTTTGGGATCCTGCAGCCACTCGTCGACAGTCGCCTCAGACATCTCGGGGGTGAACACGCCTTCGATGTACATCGCAAGCGTGGACCGGTGTGCCAGGTAGAAGGCAAGCGCCAGGACGGGCATCACCCCGGCTCGCACCCCGAACGGAGGCGCGGCCCACAGCTCATACAACTTCGCCAGCGTGATCTCCTTGCGCGGCTTGCTTACATGGTGCTGGGTCCAGTACCAGAAGGTCTCCATCGATTGGCCGCGCGGCCCCATGTTCGGCGGACCGAAGGACCACCCGGTGTCTTTGCGCTCGGCGTGCAGGCCCGGCGCGTGCAACAGGTTGAAGTACAGGCCAGCGTCGGCCGGCATGCCCTCGTAGCCGAATTTGGCTTGATCCCCGTGACTCACCATCCGGTACATTAGATCCTTGCGAGCCTTATTCGAATTGCTCGACGGATCCTCGCGATTGATCAACTCGCTAAAGATCCACGGTGCCTTGTCGTACAGGCTCGCGCCGATCGTCGACGCGATCGCTGACAGCGAAGTCGGTCGCTCCTTGCCCTGGGCTTCACCTCGGAAGTACCACTTGCATAGACCGAAGGCGTCGGTCAGCTCCTCCTCGAGGTTGCCCCGCACTGCGGCGATGCGCCCAAGCATTTCGCGGCGGGCCACCGAGTCACCCTCCAGCTCTGGGCGGCTCTTGAAGACGCGCTCCGCAGCGGCTAGCTCCAGACTCAGTTCGGCGATCTGTTTGGCGTTGGCCGGTACGCCAATGAGGACCGGTACGTCGGCATGCGCCAAGCTTAATTTGTGAATGTACGCCTCGACCTTTTTCTCCGAGTGCTCGGCATCGGGCAGGCACAGGATGAAGGAGCCAAGGCTGCCGCGATCAGGCTTGAAGCGCTGCAGCACACCCTCAATGTCACCCACGCGGACGATACGCCGCGTCAGCCAGCGCATCGTGCCTGTCTGTTGATACAGGCGCTTGGCGAGGATAGGTTGCAGGTCGCTGAGCGCCGAGACCTGATCCAGCGATGGTTCGCCCAGCTCGCCGCGCGCGGCGTTGATCGCGCCCTCGATGTCGAAGTCGCTGCCGGCATAGACCCCGTAGGCTCCGATGTGCTTGCGCTCGATGAGGATTTTCCAGTCGACGAGTTGCTGCAACGCTGCCTTGATTTGCTCCGGCTCGTAGCCTTGCACCGACACGGTTAGGATCGACTCCTCGGGCGCCAGGCCCGAGCCGTTGCGGAACATCTCGATCAGGGCGACCGCCTTCGTCACCTCGACATGCTGTGGTTCTCCCTTCGCTTCAGCGCGTTCGACAGCCTCAAGGGCTATCGACCACCGGTGCGAGTCGGGCGACGCGAGGATGGCCGGCTCAAGGTTCGCCCGCAGGTAGTCCCAGAACCGCGCCGGGCCGTACATCGATCGCCAGTCGGCCGGCTCGGCTTCGAGGAACTCCACGAACCCCAGTGGCTCGCGCGACGCTAGGAAGCCGAACGTGCTGCGTTCGTTCTGGCCGAAGCGCCGCTTGGAGATCGGTCCCAGCAATGCCGCAGTGACCGGGTGCAGCGGCCGACACCGCGCCAGGCCGGCGGCGACACTGGCGGGCGATGCTGGACGCCGGGCCCGGATCGCTTCCGCGACGACGGCGACGACATCAACCGAGTTCGGAGGCGGCCTGAGATCGAGTGTGGGGGCCACCTTGATCGCCCGGCCGATCAGCTCGATCACCTCATCGGTGGCCGACACTAGCGGGATGTCGACGAAGCGGCCCTGCACCTTGGCCCAGTCGTCGCGTGCTTCACGGCCGAGGCGCGATGCGTAGGCCTCGAAGGCCTGATGCAGGATGCCCACTACGACAAGCTTGCCGGAGGCGCGGCTTGCGGCTTCCGCTAGCTGTTGGAAGAAGTAGATGTCCTCGCCGCCCTCTTGTGCGGAGGCCTCCAAGAATTTGCCAAGTTCGTCGATGACCAGCAGCACGCCCTGACGGTTTTGATTGGCCTCGGCCACTAGTTCGGCCACCACGTCGACCTGCTTACGTTTGCCCCCGCCGTAAGGCTCGCCCTTGGCCACGGCCAAGGCGTTGGCGATTTCCGCGGCCACATTTGCTCGCTTGCCTACCACCGGCACGACCAGCCAGCTGTGGCCGCGCGCGTCGAAGGCCTTGTGTACGCCGCTGTCGCTCGGAAGGTCGAGGATCTCGTGGGCCTTCGCTCTGAGCTTCGCACTTGGGCCTACCAAGGCGCACAGCATGAGCGCGAGTGAAGACTTGCCCCCGCCGTAGGGGCCGGTCCACGTGAAGGCGCGTTGCTTGGTCTCGGTGAGTTGCCGCGCCATACTCTCCAGCAGCGTGCGCGCAGTGCCTTGGCACACATATCCCGACAGCGCATCCTCGCGCCCGAAATCGATGTCGATGCGGACCGAGCGCAGGAACTGCCGCGAGATCTCGACAGCCGAGGCCAATTTGGGAGTCTCGCCACATGCCTCGTGGCTAGGCTGACGCTTAGCGTTTCGCATAGGCCACCTTCAGGACTCGTTCCATGGTCTGCTTGATGTCGTCGAGCGCGGCGCCCTTGCGCGTCACCTGCCGGATGCCCGCCTGCTCGGTCCACTGAATCTGCCCGTGGGTCAGCTCTTCGAGTGCGATCAGCCGGTCGGCCACCGCAGCTTCGTCGAGCTTGAATACACGTCCTGGTGATCCGTAGTCGTGTGCAACCCGATCGAAGGCCATCACTGAACCAGCGTGCTCGAGGCGTTGCCAGTAATCAAGGAGCGCATAGGCGAAGATGCCGTTGGGCAGCGAGTGCTTCGCACCGCGTCTGAACTCGAAGCTGCCCTTAGCATTCTGCTGAATGAGGCCGAGTTCACCGAGCAGCGGCTCGCTCATCTCCTCGGGACTATCGCCCCCGAGGCGTGGCACGTAGCTGCGGATACAGCATTCCACGTCGCGCTTGAGTGTGGATAGCGAGATGCGCAGCCCGTGTTCGCCGATCATGCCGGTAAGCGCGTTGACGATGGCCTCGCGATCAAACACCTGTTGCACGACGTAGTTAAACAGGAAGTACCACGTCGTTGTCTTGTGCGTCTTGTGCGGCTTGCTCGCGAGGAACCAATGTATCAGCCACGTGGTGGCAGGCCGCTCGCAAAACGGGTCGAGCCCATTGTCGGGGTCGAAGAGAGTCCGGGCAAGATCGGTCGCTGCATAGCCGCCGTCGACCTCTTCGAGCATCCTGCAGGCTGTCGACCAAAAGCGGATGGCACTAACCATGTTCTTGCCAACGCCGAAGCGGACGATGGCCTCGTCGTCTGAAAAGGTAGATCGTGGTGCCGACTCTTCTTGATCGTAATCAGCCACTGCGTCATAAGCCTTGCGCAGCCACAGTTGGCGCAAGGGGAACGTCTCGTGGCCTGAGAACTGCGGTTTGGTACCAAGAGGCATTTGCAGCATCCTGCGATCTTACCGCTTCCGGCTGGACGAAACCACCAGCCGACATCCTTTTCCCGGATGTAACTGTAAAAAACAACAGTGAGTGGGTCGACGGAGCTTCTTTAGAAATTGCAGGAACGCACCTGATCATTTTCACCTTAATGCGTAGGTCTGAGCATAGCAAGAGCTAGAGAGCCGATCGATTGCAAAATAAAATTTGCTTGGTGTAACAACGAGTTATGAGAATTTTTGCGATTTTCGAAGGCATCCCGGACCGCCCCTCATGAGGGCTCCAGCGTGTTGCACGCTGACCTCCCCCTGGACATGTGCCTAGGCAGCCGTTAGTCTGTATTTCATTCCTCTTACATCGCTTGCCGTCCACAACCTCATGACTCAGCCCCTGTGCATACCCCGCGCCGTCGCCGTAGTGCGATGCGCTGGCGCGTGCGCGTGAACCTGAAGCCCGTTGTGTGCCAGCCCCTTGAACCCCAGGTGCTGGCAATCTCCCGACAGGACGGACATGAAGGCACCTTCTCCCGGAGCCTTCCATGCCACTGCAATCCACTTCACTTACTGCGTCGGCCTTTGGGCGCACGCTCGCCTGGTTCGAGCACACCCTGGGCCTGCAAGAGCGCCCCCGACCAGACATCCACGGCGCCATGCTGCGCCTGGCCGACCCCGAGATCATCGGCCACACCAGCCAGGCACTGCGCGATGCTTGGCACCGCGGCGAGCGGGTATGGCTTACTGCCGACTTGCACTTGGGCCACCGCAACGTGCTGTCCTACTGCGACCGCCCGTTCGCCGACGCGCAGGCCATGGATGCCGCCCTGGTGCGTCAGCTGGGCAAGGTGGAGACCAACGACTGGCTCGTGATCGTGGGCGATGTGGCGCTCGGAGACCACGCCCTGGTCTTCCCCCTGCTGAGCGCCATCCCGGGCCGCAAGGTTCTGGTCGTCGGCAATCACGACATCACCCGCTCCGGCCAATGCCACTACCTCGATGCCCTGCAGGAAGACGGCACCCCGGTGTTCGAGGCCATCGTTCCCTTCCTGTACTGGGAGGCCCATGCAGGGCAGAGCGTGGTGGTGAGCCACTACCCGCTGCAGCTGCCGCAAACCCTGGAGGAGGCAGGTGCTGGTGGGGATCAGGGGCGGGATGGGATGGGCAGGCCCTTGGCCTTTACATCAACCAGGCTGACAGGGCGGATGCGCCGCTGGGATCCCGGCAATCCAACAGCCATATTGTTTACGGCAGGCGCTGAGCCGGCATGGGCAATTGGCGGCGACGCGTTCGGAGTCTGCCGCTCAGCCTGGATGAACTTGTGGTCGAGGTCGGGAACGGAAACGGGTGGGAGCAGCTGCGCAGCTGGTAGACGAGAAAGGTGCCCTGTTCCGTGTCGCCTTGCGGCAGCCATTTGCCCACCACTTGCAGAGTGGTTTCGCCCTCGAACGGAAAGATGGCCTGGGGATAGATATCGCGGCCGGCGGTTGACGCCTTGAGGCAAGAAGACGCTACCAACGCCGCGGCCCGCCAGGCGGCATCGCTGCCTGCGATGCGTGCCACATCCTCGGCGCTTGCTTTGGGAATGCGCTCGGCAAGTTCCAAGCTCATGCGGCCGCGCTGAGAGATGTAGGCCTTGCCATGAAGGTTGCTTCTGGCCAGCGGTGGTGCGAACAGGCGCGAGATCAGTTCGCTCGACGACCCGAAATAGAAACGCACCAGTTCCATGCACGGCACAACCATGCACTTGTCATCAGGCAGTGCCACCCGCACGCAATACGAGTGGGTATTGTTGATGTGCCAAGGATGATGCGCCAGTGGCAAAAGAAATTTGCCGTCGTCAAAGCTCAGGCCTGCCTTGACGAGGCTGACGTGGTCGCGGTCGATCGGGATGTTTTCGAATGTTGCTTCTTCGTAGGCGGGGCGTGCAACCAGGGTCTGGTCTTGCCAGAGATCTCCAATACGCAGCAGCAATGTGGTGCCGACGCTGACCCATCTCTTGGTCGGTTGGCTTGCGGGCCGCGTGCTGTCCGGTTGCAGCAGGACAGAGGTGTTTTCGAGGGGAGAGGGCGCGACTACCTTGGACAGGTAGACAAGAACCGATGGGTGCCGCCGACGGGTCAGCCGGTCGGGAAAGGCGATGGGGCCGAACCAGTCGATGCGCCAGATGTCCTTGCCCTTGGGGAAGGCTGCGATGCGTAGGGAGGTAGCGTTGGGCTCCACTAGGCTGAGAGGCTACCGCTCTTGCAAGCGGTGCCCGAGTGGTCGGATCAGTCGATTTTTTCGCATCACTTCGCTATTTTCTCGACCACTTCGATACTTTCTCATTTACTTCGAGTCATTGACATAAACCCCGGCGGCGTGCGCCTGCTGGTCGGCGTGGTAGCTCGAACGCACCATGGCGCCCACGGCGGCGTGCGAGAAGCCCATCTTGTGCGCCTCGGCCTCGAACATCTTGAAGGTGTCGGGGTGCACGTAGCGGCGCACCGGCAGGTGGCTGTTGCTGGGCGCGAGGTACTGGCCGATGGTCAGCATTTCGATGCCGT
>Ga0222428_100391_pt1 | contig 17840 bp, 20 predicted proteins | sample 2B5Ametagenome_FD_182471 | JGI IMG/M metagenome (GOLD analysis project Ga0222428, IMG submission 182471) | Enriched microbial communities from leaf-cutter ant dump, University of Wisconsin, Madison, United States - 2B5A (version 2) | ecosystem: Environmental > Terrestrial > Nest > Insects nest >...
GGCGTGAGCGATACGCGGATGGTGTCGCCAATGCCCTCCTGCAGCAGCACCGAGAGCGCGGCAGCCGATGCCACGGTGCCCTTGGTACCCATGCCCGCCTCGGTCAGGCCCAGGTGCAGCGCGTAGTCGCAGCGGCGGGCCAGCTCGCGGTACACGGCGATCAGGTCCTGCACGCCGCTCACCTTGCACGAGAGGATGATCTGCTCGCCGCGCAGGCCCATTTCCTCGGCGCGCCGGGCCGAATCGATGGCCGAGGCGATCAACGCCTCGTACATCACCTGGCGCGCGTCCCAGGGCTGGGCGCGACGGCTGTTCTCGTCCATCAGGGAGACGAGCAGCTCCTGGTCCAGGCTGCCCCAGTTCACGCCGATGCGCACGGCCTTGTCCCAGCGGGCCGCGGCCTCGATCATCTGGCCGAACTGCTTGTCGCGCTTGTCGCCCTTGCCGACGTTGCCGGGGTTGATGCGGTACTTGGACAGCGCCTGCGCGCAGTCGGGGAACTCCGTCAGCAGGCGGTGGCCGTTGTAGTGGAAGTCACCCACCAGGGGCACCGTCTCGCCCATGCGGTCGAGCTGCTCGCGGATGTAGGGCACGGCCGCGGCCGCCTCGGGCGTGTTCACCGTGATGCGCACCAGCTCGGAGCCGGCCTGCGCCAGCTCCTTGATCTGGATGGCCGTGACGATGGCATCCACCGTGTCCGTATTGGTCATGGACTGCACGCGCACCGGCGCGTCGCCGCCCACGGTGACGACGCGCTCGCCCCAGGCGATCTTCGCCTGCCGGGAGCGGCGCGGCAGCGGAGCCGCCATGGCGATGGGCATGGCCGTACTGGAGCCAGTCATTTACTTCACCTCGAAACGCGCCACGTTCTCACGCGCGACGGTACTGAGATCCATGGGCTTGCCACGCACGATCACGTCCGTGGCATCCGCCCTGCCGATCACCACCGACCAGGGGGGCGTCCCCGTCGCGGCAATGCTCTCCCCTGCCTCCAGCGTCTTCTGGGCCAGCACGGCCCCGGAAGCGCTGCGGATCTGTATCCACGAGGACTCGCGGGCACGGATGACCAGCGCCCCGTCGGTCTGCGGCGCAGCCGCGCTGGCAACCGCAGCGGGAGCTGCCGCCGGCTCCGATGCTGCCACCTGCGGCTCTGTGGCGGGAGCACCGACCTGCGGCGCAGCCGGAGGCTCCATGGGTTGAACCGCAGCAGAGGCGGCCAATGCCAGGGGCTGCGCCTCGGCGACGGCAGGCTCTGCCTGCGCCTGCTGCGGCGCGGCGCTCGCCGCCGGGGCATCGTCTGCGCCCCGCGGCAGGAGCGCGATGGCCACGGCCGCCGCCAGCAGCAGCACCACGGCAATGCTCATCAAGCGCGGCTTGGGCGCTTCCATGCCACCGCGCCCGAGCCGCACGCCTTCGTCCTTGAAGGATGCGTTGATTCCCTTGTCCGCCTTCAGCCGCGTGGGCTCGCTCTGCGGCAACAGCGCCAGCACGGGCGCCGCATCGACCTTCAGTGTGCGGCACACGCTGGATGCGAGGGCCCGCATGAAGACCGCATCGGAAAACACGTCATGGCGGTCCGCCTCCAAGGCTTCCAGCTTGCTCACCGGCACCTTCAGCGTGACCGCCAAGGCAGCGATATGGACGCCTGCCGCCTCGCGCATCTGTGTCAGCAATTGGCCCGCAGACAGGTGTGCGGCGGCCTCTGCCTGCGCCCCGACCGGCTCATTCATCGAATGCCCCTCTCTCGAATGCAAGAGCCTCTTTGGACTGCGGGAAGCGCTTGCGCAACTGGTCACCCAGCTGGCGCATCGCCACGAACTCCCGCAATGCCCGCTCCACTTTGATGCCGAGCCACAAGGACCCGGCATTGGAAAACTCGCCGTTGTTGACGCGGCGGATGTAGAACTGCGCGCGCTTGGCGTCGCCGCGCGCGAAGATGACCGAAGCGAGGTGGTAGCCCGCCACGGGGTTGCCCGGATCGATCTCGTAGGCATGGAGCAGCGCCTGCTCCGCCTCGGCGGCCCGTCCGGAGCGCTGGTAGCACAGCCCCTGCGACAGGTAGGTCTTGCCGCGGGCCGCGTAGCCCGGCGTGGCCAGGGCGCGCTCGAACCACTGGTTGGCCTCCTCGTACTGCTGTTTCTGGCACTGCAGCCAGCCATAGTTGTGCAGAATGTCCGGATCGGCCGGCTTCATAGCGTGGGCGCGCTTCAGATTGTCCTCGGCCTGGGAGAGGTCGCCCATTCCCAGGTACGCCAGGCCGCGCAGATGGTAGGCATCGCCATACGAAGGATCGGCGGTCAGGGCCTGGCGGATTTCTTCCAGAGCCACGCTGGTCTGCCCCATCTGCAGGTAGTTGGCCGCCAGCTCCAGCCGGATCCGCGCACGCCTGCGCGCGTCGGTCTCGTCCGAAGCGCCCGTGCTGCTTGCCGACGATGCGCCTGCATCGAGGCCACCGGCCTGGTGGGCGCAGCCCAGCAGCAGCATGCCGGCCATGAACGCACTCGCGGCCCACAGGCATCGGCCGCCCCGTCTCATTCCCCACGCCGTCATGAATAGTCTCCCCTCGATGAAAAGCACACCGTCAGGTGATGGGCTTGAGCTCGATGGTCCGGAGCTTGGCCATGCGCTCCGACACCTTCGTCCGGTCCTTCACGTCCCCGGCCAGCTGGCCGCACGCCGCATCGATGTCGTCGCCGCGCGTCTTGCGCACCGTGGTCACGATACCCGCGTCGCTCAGTATCCTGGCGAAAGCCGACACGCGCGCCGCAGAAGAGCGGCGCAGGCCCGACGCGGGAAACGGGTTGAAGGGAATCAGGTTGAACTTGCAGGAAACCCCGTGCGCCGTCTTCGGGTCCACGAGGGCGATCAACTGGGCCGCATGCTCGGGCTGGTCGTTGACTCCGTCCAGCATGCAGTATTCGAACGTGATGAAGTCGCGCGGCGCATGGTCGAGGTAGCGCCGGCACGCCGCCAGCAGTTCCTCCAGGGGATATTTGCGGTTCAGCGGCACCAGCGAATCACGCAGGGCGTCGTTGGACGCGTGCAGGGACACAGCCAGCGCCACGGGGCAATCCTGCGCCAGGCGGTCCATCATGGGCACCACGCCGGAGGTGGACACCGTCACGCGGCGCCGCGAAAGGCCATAGCCATGGTCGTCGAGCATGATGCGCAACGCAGGCACCAGGGCCGAGTAGTTCTGCAGCGGCTCGCCCATGCCCATCATCACGATATTAGAGATCACGCGCTCGCCATGGCCCTGGCGCTGGCGCAGCGCGTGCTCGGCATACCAGAGCTGGGCGATGATTTCGCCGGTGGTGAGATTGCGGCTGAAGCCCTGGTGCCCCGTCGAGCAGAAGCGGCATCCCACGGCGCACCCTGCCTGCGAAGAAATGCACAGGGTACCCCGGTCGTCCTCGGGGATGAAGACGGTCTCCACCGCATTGCCGCCCCCCACGTCGAACAGCCACTTGATGGTGCCGTCGGCAGACACGTGCTCGCTGATCACGGGCAGGCCCGTCACGTGGGCGCAGCCCTTGAGCTTCTCGCGCAAGGACTTGGCCAGGTCGCTCATCTGGTCGAAGCTGCTCGCTCCGCGCTGATGGACCCAGCGGAACAACTGGGTGGCCCGAAAGCGCTTTTCCCCCAGCCGCTCGCAAAAAGCGGCCATCCCATCCAGGTCGAAGTCCAGAAGGTTCGTGGTCATGGCGCTATCGGTCATTCACCCCCATCCGTGCGTTCCAGGTGCCGGGCCGCCGGCCTTGCGCCTGGAACCACTGCATCAGCGTGCGTAGACGTTCAGGGCGGGGAAGAAGAAGGCCACTTCGACCTGTGCGGTCTCGGCGGCGTCGGACCCGTGCACGGCGTTGGCATCGATGCTGTCCGCGAAGTCGGCGCGGATGGTGCCGGGAGCGGCCTTCTTGGGGTCGGTAGCGCCCATGAGTTCGCGGTTCTTCAGGATGGCGTTCTCGCCTTCCAGCACCTGGATCATCACCGGGCCGGAGATCATGAAGTCCACCAGGTCCTTGAAGAAGGGACGCTCCTTGTGCACGGCGTAGAACTGCTCGGCTTCGGCGCGCGAGAGATGGGCCATGCGGGCGGCGGCGATCTTCAGGCCGGCGGCCTCGAAACGGGCGTAGATCTGGCCGATCACGTTCTTGGCGACGGCGTCGGGCTTGATGATGGAAAGGGTGCGTTCGATAGCCATGTTGATTTTCCTCTGTAGGTATTGCGGTGTTTTTCACCCGTCAGGCAGGCCCGGCAGGCAAAACATGGGATTTTAGCTTTTCGCCAATCCCCTACCGGCCGCCGCGGCGTGGTCCGCCATCGCGCTGGCGTTGTTGCGTGCGCTGCCGGGAAAAGCTGTCTGCGCCGATATAGCCGACCGAGGTCCTCATGGGGTCCGGCTGCGACGTCCCCGACGAACGCCCCCCGCGCTGGGCGGCGGGCTTGCCGCGGCCGCCCCCGGCCGCAGGGCCCGTATCCATGCGGTTGCGGGCGCCGCCGCCCCGGCGGTCATTCTTCGGCCCGGGCCCACGGCCTGACGCCCCGCCCTTGCCAGGGCTGGCGGGCGCGATGCCCACGGCCTGCATCAAGGCGCGGATGTCGCGCTCATCCAATTCCAGCCAGGCCCCGCGCTTGAGGCCGCGCGGCAGCATCATGGCGCCGTAGCGGATGCGGATCAGGCGGCTCACGGCATGCCCCACCGATTCGAACATGCGCCGCACCTCGCGGTTGCGCCCCTCGGAAATCGTGACCCGGTACCAGCAGTTGACGCCTTCGCCGCCGCCCTCCTCAATGGAGCCGAAGGAGGCCACGCCATCCTCCAGCGCCACGCCGTCGAGCAGCCGCTGTTTCTCTTCGCTGCTCAGGGCGCCCAGCACCCGCACGGCATATTCGCGCTCCAGGCCGAAACGCGGATGCATCAGCTTGTTGGCCAGTTCGCCGGAGCTGGTGAACAGCAACAGTCCTTCGGTGTTCAGGTCCAGACGCCCCACGGACTGCCATTTGCCCTGCGTCAGCCGCGGCAGCTTTCGGAACACCGTGGGACGGTTCTGCGGATCGTCGTGCGTGACGACCTCGCCCACCGGCTTGTGGTAGGCCAGCACCCGCACCGGAGGCGGCGCGATACGGAAGCGGATGGGCTTGCCGTTGACCTTGATCTGGTCGCCATACTGCACGCGCTGCCCGATATGGGCCGGCTCGTTGTTCACGGAGATGCGCCCCTCCAGGATGAGCTGCTCCATCTCCAGGCGCGAGCCCATGCCGGCCTGCGCCAGCACCTTGTGCAGCTTGGGTGTTTCGACCTGCGGCTGCAGCACGCGCTTGGGCGGCGCCAGCTTGGCGTCGGCGTCGTCTTCATCCAGCCGACCGGACACCACGTCGTCGAAACGGTAGCCATCGTCGCGCGAAGCGTCTCCCGTACGCTGGGCTGGCTTGGCCTCGGCTTCCAGGGCATGGCCTTCCTGGGGCGCAGGCTCTCCCATGGGAGCACCCTCAGCGGCAGTGTCCACAGCCTGCGGTGCCGCGTCCTGTGTCTTGGAGGGCTTGCGCGTGCGCGGCCTGTGCGCCTTCGGCGCATCGCTCCCCGGCCCGGCGGCCGGAACGTCGTTGGAATCGTTCATGGTTCATTTCCTGCGGTACCCACCTGGGTGCCGTCGTCATCATGCGCGCCTGCCTCATCAGGCGGCGCGCCCTCGTCATTCGTGAAGCCGCCTTCTTCCGCTGTTTCCAACGGCGGCTCCTGCTGTTGCGCCCCCTCCTCGGACGACGCGCCCAAAGCCTCGAACATGCTGGCCTGCACACCAGGGTCTTCCAGCGTGGGCAACTGGTCCAGCGATTGCAGCCCCAGGTCGTCCAGGAACTGCCGCGTCGTGGCAAACAGCGCCGGGCGGCCCACCGTCTCGCGGTGTCCGATCACTTCGACCCAGCCGCGGTCCTCCAGCTGCTTGATGATCAGGCTGTTGACCGTGACACCCCGTATGTCTTCGATGTCCCCGCGCGTCACGGGCTGGCGGTAGGCGATGATGGCAAGGGTCTCCAGCGCTGCGCGGGTATAGCGCGGCGGCTTTTCCGGATGCAGCCGGTCCAGGTACTCCCGCATCTCGGGCCGGCTCTGGAAACGCCAGCCCGTGGCCACCTGCACCAGTTCCACCCCGCGCAATGCCCAGTCCTGCTGAAGCTCAAGCAGCAGCGTCTTGACCGTATCCGATCCCAGCGCGTCATCGAACAGGGTTCGCAGTTCGCGGATCGAGACGGGCTGCGGGGCACAGATCAACGCGGTTTCTAGAACCCGTTTGGCATCCACCGTATTCATGGTCCAGCAGTTCCGGGTAAGGTGCCGCGCGCCGAGACGGGCACATGCCAGGGATTGGAGAGCATCTTGCGGCGCGGAATGCAGCGAACGGCATCGCACCTTGTCATCAGCGCCGGCATGAAGTGCCGCCAGGCGCCCACGGCAGAACAGCCGTCACTGCGGATTGTAGCGCAGCCCCCAGGAACCGAGCGCCTGCTGCATGTCGCCGGGCAAGGGGGCGCGGAACTCCATCGCCTGGCCCGTCACCGGATGCGTGAACGCCAGGCGGAAGGCATGCAGCGCCTGGCGGTGCAGTCCGCCCCCCTGGTTGCCGCCATACAAGGCATCCGCCACCAGCGGATGACGGATCGAGGCCATGTGCACCCGGATCTGGTGCGTGCGGCCGGTGTGCAGCGTGCATCGGACCAGGCACACCTCCTGCGAGCCATCCAGCAGGTCGATATCGGTGCGCGCCTCCTTGCCCGGGTGGGCACGCAGGTCCACCCCCGCCATGCGCAAGCGGTTGCGCGGGTCGCGGCCTATCGGCGCCTGCACGCTGCGGTGCACCGGCCCCGACCATCCCCCCCAGCCGAGCGCGAGGTACTGGCGGCTGACCTCGCGCGCCGCGATCATGCGCACCAGGGCATCCATGGCCGCGCGGCTGCGCGCCACCACCATGAGGCCGCTGGTGTCCTTGTCCAGGCGGTGCACGATGCCCGCGCGCGGGACATGCATTGCCTGCGGGTCCCGGCCGAGCAAGCCGTTGAGCAGCGTGCCGCTCCAATTGCCTGGCGCCGGGTGCACCACCAGCCCTGCCGGCTTGTTGACCACGAGCAGGTGTTCGTCTTCGTGCAGCACGTCCAGCGGCAGCGTCTCGGGCTTGAACGCCTGACTTTGCTGCGTGGGGCGCATCTCCACAGCAATGCCATCCCCCGCCTTCACCTTGAGCGCAGGCTTAGCCGCAACCTGGCCGTTGAGCCGCACCAGCCCCTGTGCAAGCAATTGCTGCAGATAGCTGCGCGAGAACTCGGGAACGAGGTCGGCCAGCGCCTTGTCCAGGCGAACGCCGTGCTGCTCCGCAGGCACGACCAGCGCGCGCAGTTCCGTCTCTGCCGCACCCGGTAAATCGCGTTCCTCTTCGTCCTCGGGCCAAGTCTGCCCGCCTTCGGCCACAGGCGCGCCTTAGCGGGAAGGCAGGTAGCGCGCGGGGTCCACCGGCTTGCCCTGGCGGCGGATCTCGAAGTGCAGCTTCACGCGGTCGGCATCGGTGCTGCCCATCTCCGCGATCTTCTGGCCCCGGCGCACGTTCTGGTCTTCCTTGACCAGCAGGGTCTGGTTGTGGGCGTAGGCCGTGAGGTAGGTGTTGTTGTGCTTGAGGATGACCAGGTTGCCATAGCCTCGCAGCCCCGCGCCCGCATACACGACACGGCCGTCGGCAGCGGCCAGCACGGGGTCCCCCGCCTTGCCGCCAATGTCGAACCCCTTGTTGCGCGCCTCGTCGAAGCCGGCGATCAGGCTACCCGACGAGGGCCAGATGAAGCCGATGTCGTCCGCACCAGAAGCCGCCACGGCCGGAGCCGGCGTGGCGGGTGTAGGGACAGGTGCGGGAGCAGCAACCGGCGCGGAGGCGGCAGGCTTGGGCGTGCTGGCCGCCGATGCCGGGGCCACGGTAACCGACGCCACCGGGCGGGTGACCACGCCCGTGTCGGAAGCGACGGCCGTAGCGGTCGTCGCAGCGACGGGCGGCACCACCCTCAGCACCTGTCCCACCTCGATCAGGTTGGCGTTTTCCAGGTTGTTCCAGCGGGCGATGTCTTTCCAGCTCTGCCCACTCTCCAGGCCGATGCGAATCAGTGTATCCCCGGGCTTGACGGTGTAGTAGCCGGGCTTGCCGGCGTTTTCCGCACCCGGCAGGAGTTTGACTTCAGGGGCCGGGGTCGCCGCCACAGGCTGGCTGCCCGAGCTGCCCGCGGCATAGGTGCCGCGGTCCTCGACCGGCGCCCTGTTCACCGGAGTGCCACAGCCCGCCAGCAAGCCGCCGACCAGCACTGCACAACCCCAAGCCACAAGACCACGCGATACGAACATAAGCAATTCCTTCAGGCAATCCCTGATTTTAGAGGGACGAAATGCACGGCCTCGAGCACGCTTTGCTTCAAACCCTGCGGGGTTTTGTCAACAACGAGCAACACCTGCCGCCCGCCCCCCCCTGCCAGGGGCGCCACCAGGCGGCCGCCCATGGCCAATTGGTCGCACCACTGCTGCGGCAGGTTCTCGCCGCCGGCGGCTGAGATGATGCCCGCATAGGGTGCCCCGGCGGCGTACCCCAGCATGCCGTCGCCCAGGATCAGGTGCACATTCGCCAGGCGCAACGGCCGCAGGTAGTCCCGTGCCTTTTCATGCAACGCACGCAGCCGCTCGATGGTATACACCTCGCGCGCCAGGCGGGCCAGCACGGCGGCCTGGTAACCGCAGCCGGTGCCGATTTCCAGCACGCGCCCCAACCCCGCCGCCCGCGCGCACTCGGCGCCCAGCAGCAGTTCGGTCATGCGCGCCACCACGCTGGGCTTAGAGATGGTCTGCCCCAGGCCGATCGGCAGGCTCGTGTCTTCGTAGGCCTGGTTCACCAGCGCGGTATCGACGAAACGATGGCGCTCCACGGTGCCCATGGCCTGCAGCACCGGTGCCGCCGTGATGCCCGACGCCGCCAGCCGCTGCACCATGCGCGCACGCACCGCGGCCGAATCGAGGCCCAGGCCCTGCGGCACGGGAGCCGGCGCAGCGGCGCCTCGCCCGGCACGCGTCGGAGACGCCGCCGCAGGCGCCGACGGCCCTTGCCGGCCATCGAGGCGCGCCGGGAATCCGGGCCTGCGCTGCATCACGGCACCCCGTCCGCCTGGGGCACCAGCCGCGCGGCCGTTTGTGCCCAATAGCCCAGGCTGTCGTGGTCGGTGAGGTCCACCTTCAGGGGCGTCATGGACACATGGCCCATCGCCGTGGCATGGAAATCGGTGCCCTCGGCGGCATCCTTGGCCTCGCCCGCGCCGCCGATCCAGTACATCACCTCGCCGCGCGGGCTCTGCTGCTCGATCACCCGCTGCGCGGCATGGCGCCGCCCCAGGCGGCACAGCCGCAGCGGGCGCAGCGCCTCGCAGGGCATGTTGGGGATGTTCACGTTGAGCAGCCATGGCGCTTCGCCCACCAGCTTGTGCGCCTGCATCTGCTCGACGATCTCGCGCGCCTTGCGCGCGGCGGACTCGATCTCGCCCCAGCCCTTATCCACCTGCGAGAACGCGATGGCGGGAATGCCGAAGAGATAGCCCTCCATGGCGGCGCCCACCGTGCCGGAATAGATGGTGTCGTCGCCCATGTTGGCGCCGTTGTTGATGCCCGAGACCACGAGGTCGGGCCGGTAGCCCAGCAGGCCTGTGAGCGCGATGTGCACGCAGTCGGCCGGGGTGCCGTTCACGTAGCGGAAGCCGTTGGGCGCCTGGTGCACGTACAGCGGGGAATGCAGGGTCAGCGCGTTGGACTTGGCACTGTTGTTGTGCTCGGGAGCGACCACCTCCACGTCGGCGACGGTCTTGAGGGCATCATGCAGCGCCACGATACCGGGCGCCTGGTAGCCATCATCGTTGGAAATGAGGATCTTCATGGTCACGGTGCTGCGATGGGGCGCATTGTAGGTGCGCCGCCCGCGCAGGCGGGCCGTCGCTCAAGGGACAAAGCGCCCCGCGGCGCGCGCCCTATCATGCGCCCCAGCCATTTCCATGACACGACAGGAGACCCTTCCATGCACGCCTGGCTTTGCACCCACCCCACCGGAGCCGAGGCCCTGACCTGGACCGAGATGCCCACGCCCACGCCCAAGGCCGGCGAGGTGCTGCTCGAGATCCACGCCGCCAGCCTCAATTTCCCCGACCTGCTGATCGTGCAGAACAAGTACCAGATCAAGCCGCCGCTGCCCTTCGTGCCCGGCTCGGAATACGCGGGCGTGGTGCAGGCCGTCGGCGAGGGCGTGAGCCACCTGCGCCCCGGCCAGGGCGTGGCCTGTCTGACGGGCACGGGCGGTTTCGCCACCCACGCCATCACCCCTGCCAAGCTGTGCATCCCGCTGCCCGAAGGCTTCTCGCACGTGGATGCAGCGGCCTTCATCATGACCTACGCCACGTCGTACCACGCGCTGATCGACCGCGCCCGGCTGCAGGCGGGCGAGACGGTGCTGGTGCTGGGCGCGGCCGGCGGCGTGGGCACGGCTGCCATCCAGATCGCCAAGGCGGCCGGCGCACGCGTGATCGCCGCCGCCTCGACCGACGAGAAGTGCGACCTGTGCCTGCAGGTCGGCGCGGACGCGGTTATCAACTATGCCAGCGAGAACCTGCGCGAGGCCGTCAAGGCCCTTTCGGACGGCAAAGGCCCCGACGTGGTCTACGACCCCGTGGGCGGCGACCTGGCCGAACCCGCCTTCCGCTCCATCGCCTGGCGCGGGCGCTACCTGGTGATCGGCTTCGCCTCGGGGCCCATCCCCGCGCTGCCGCTGAACCTGCCCCTGCTCAAGGGCGCCTCCATCGTCGGCGTGTTCTGGGGCGAATTCGCCAAGCGCGAGCCGCAGGCCAACGCCGCGATGATGGGCGAGCTGGTGCGCTGGTATGCCCAGGGCAAGATCAAGCCCGTGATCGACCGCACCATGCCCATGTCGCAATTGCACGGCGCCTATGCGCACATGGCGTCCCGTGCTGTCAAGGGCAAGCTGGTGCTGGTGAACTGACGCGCTGTGGCGTTGCAACGCGGCGCCCATGCCGCGCGGCGCGCGCTATCCAAGGCCGCAACGCTCTGTCACACTTTCGGCTGTCCGCATCTCCTCGCCTGCCGCCGCAGATGGCCGTCAAATCCCCTTCCGAAATCGCGCGTGAAACCCTCAAGCTGTTGGCCACGCGCCGGCTGGCCCCCACGCCCGACAACTACCACACGCTGTACAGCGAAGTGTCCGGCCATCCCGGCGCTGCACTCTTTCCCGAAGTGCCGCTGCGCCAGATCATGCGCGTGCTGCCAGGGCAGACCCCGGCGCAAAAGCGCCTGCTGGACCATTTCGAATCCGCCGTGGCGGCCCAGGACTGGGCCGCGCTGCAGAACGTGCTGGTGGGCTACGCCAACCTGGGACTCGCACCGGTGGCCGCAGCCGCGGCACCCGAGGCCTCCAGCGCCCACCTGCCGGCCCAGTTCGCGGAGCACTTGGCGCGCCTCGTGGACAACACCCTGCCCGCCCTGGGCGAAGACGACGCCCGCGTGCACGAGATGGCCGCGCAGCTCACGCAGTTCCTGCGCCAGCCGGCGCCGCCCGTGTCCACCGCGGAGCTGCTGCTGAACAACTTCGGCTACCGCCTGTCCTTCGCCGCCGAGGACCAGGCGGCCATCCGTGCCGGCCTGCTGCGGCTGCTGCACATGGTGTTCGAGAACATCGCCGCACTGAGCGAAGACGACCGCTGGCTGCAGGGCCAGGCCGAGGCGCTGCAGGCCGCCGCCACCCCGCCGCTCACGCTGCGGCGGCTCGACGACGTGCAGCGGCGCCTGAAGGACGTGATCTTCCGGCAGACCGAGGCGCGCGAGCGCACGGTGCAGGCCCAAGGCCAGATGAAGGAGCTGCTGGCCACCTTCATCGACCGGCTGGCGCAGATGGACGAATCCAGCACCGCCTACCACGAGCAGCTGGAAAACTGCGCCGAGCGCATCGGCCAGGCCACCCAGCTGCACGAACTCACGCCGCTGCTCGAGGAGGTGATGGCCGCCACGCGGGCCATGGCCCTCAACAGCCGCATGGTGCGCAGCGAACTGCACGACCTGCGCGAACGCACCGACGCCAAGCGTGCCGAGATCGACCAGCTGCGCGAGGAGCTCGAGCACGCCAGCGCCCAGGCGCGGCACGACCCGCTGACGGGCTCGCTCAACCGCAAGGGGCTGGACGAAGCCATCGACCGCGAGGTGGCGCGCGCCCGGCGCAACGGCTCGCCGCTATGCGTTGCCCTGCTGGACCTGGACGACTTCAAGACCATCAACGACCGGCTGGGCCACACGGGGGGCGACGCGGCCCTCAAGCACCTGGCCGACGTCACCCGCCAGGTCATGCGCCCGCAGGACCAGCTGGCGCGCTACGGCGGGGAGGAGTTCGTGCTGCTGCTGCCCGACACCGGCGTGGCCCAGGCCGTGGAAGCCATGAAGCGCCTGCAGCGCGAGCTCACGACGCGCTACTTCCTGCAAGACCAGGAGCGCGTGCTCATCACCTTCAGCGCCGGCGTGGCGCAGGTCGACGACGAGGAGCGCAGCACGGACGCCCTGCGCCGCGCCGACCAGGCCATGTACCTGGCCAAGCGCGCCGGCAAGAACCGCGTGGTGGCGGCCTAGGGCTTCTGGCGTTTACTATCGAATAGAGAGCTGCTCGCGCTTGCTGAATAAGCGCTGGAGCCCTTTTTCATATGTATTTTCTTCAGCCCGTCACGGGCAGGCCCGGCACCCACGACAAGGGCTGCGCGGCGGCCTTGGCGGCCCGGCCGCCCGCGAAGGACGGGGCCACGAGGTCCGCCACCGTCAGGCCGTCGAGCACGGCCAGATAGGCCTGCGTGGCCTGTCCCAGCACGCTCTGCAGGCGGCAGCGCCCGCTCATGCGGCACTGGTTCATGTCCGCGTTGAAGCATTCGACCATGTCGAAATCGGTTTCGGTCATGCGCACCACCGCGCCCAGGTTGATCTCGGACGCGGGCTTCATGAGCCGCATGCCGCCGCCCCGCCCGCGGGTGGTGTCCAGCAGCCCCTCGGCCGCGAGCTGCTGCACGATCTTCGTCAAATGGCTGCGCGAGATGGCATGCGCCTCGGCCACCTCGCTGATGGTCACGGGTTGCTCCCGCTCCTGGCAGGCGGCGCAGTACATGAGCACGCGCAAGGTGTAGTCGGTCCACTGGGTCAGTCGCATGGTATTGCCCCGCGCAACGCAAAGATTCACACGCAATGGATTTTATCGAATTAAAATATTCACAATAAATGAACCTTTAAAAGGACACTCCACATGAACGCCGTCGTCTCCGCCGCACCCGCCATCGATCCCGGCCAAGCCATCGGCCAGATCGCCGTGCAACTACCCGGCGCCACCGCCGTGTTCCGCCGCCTCAAGCTCGATTTCTGCTGCGGCGGCCAGGTGAGCCTGCGCCAGGCCGCCGGCGAGAAGGGGCTGGACCTGCCGGCACTGGTGGAAGAGCTTTCCGCCCTGCAGCGCCCCACCGCGCTGCCCGACGCCGGCACGCCCGCCGAGCTGATCGACCACATCCTGGCGCGCTACCACGAGGTGCACCGCGCCCAGCTGCCCGAGCTGATCCGCATGGCCCGCCGCGTGGAGGCCGTGCACCGCGGCAACCCGAACACCCCGCACGGCCTGGCCGACACGCTGGAGGCCATGCACGGCGAGCTGCTGTCGCACATGCACAAGGAAGAAGCCGTGCTGTTCCCCATGCTGCGCACGGGCGGCAACGCCTTCGTGGTGCAGCCCATCGGCATGATGCGCAGCGAGCACACCGACCACGGCGAGGCGCTGGCCGAAGTGGCGCGGCTGACCAACGACATCACGCCGCCGCCCGAAGCGTGCAACACCTGGCGCGCGCTGTACGCTGGGCTGGCCCAGCTCAGCGACGACCTGATCAACCACATCCACCTGGAGAACAACGTGCTGTTCCCGCAATTCGAAGCCGCCGCGCAAAGCTGCGGCGGCTCCGGCGGCTGCGGCTGCAGCGGGGGGCGGTGATCAGCGCGGCGGCTGCTGCAGCAGGTGAAAGTCCAGCAGCCGCGTGGCCATCACGGTCTCGGACAGGAAGAGCACCAGCGCCAGCAGGAACGACAGCACCCCGGCCAGGAATCCCACCACGGCCAGGCGCACGGCCTGCAGTCCCATGATCTCGCCGAGGAACAGCAGGATGATGGTCAGCCCGATCAGGAAGGCGCAGAGCGTGAGCAGCCCGATGCACACGTTGGTCATGCGCCCACGCGTGCGCAGCGTGGCCAGCTCGGCATAGGAGCGCGCGAGCAGTTCGGGGTCGGTGCTGGCCCGCGCCTGGTCCTCCACGATGCGCGCACGGTCGATGATGCGCGCGAGGCGCCCGGCCACCGCCGCGATCATGCCGGTGACGGCCGTGAGCAGGAACACGGGCGCGACGGCGAGTTGGATGCCATGGGTGATGGCGTTGGCGTCAAGGACGGCTGGCATGGAAAGCACGTACGGTGGGAACGGAGCGCGTGATTATCCCGCCGTCACGCCCCCAGCCCGCCGTAGCGGAACACCACGCCCGCCAGCACGAACCCCACCGACAGCAGCGTGACCGCAGCCACATGCCACGCCATGAGCGGCAGCGTTGCCGCACTCAGCCGGGGGATCACGCGCAGCTGCGCATGCAGCGCGACGAGCGCCGTGGCCGCCAGCAGCATGAGCTTGAGCGCCACGGCCCGCGCCAGCGGCGCGTTCGGGGCGAACCACTGCGTCCAGTCCGGCACGAGCTGCAGCGCCATCCACAGGCCCGTGGCGACCTGGACGGCCAGCGCCGACATGCCCAGCCGCTCGTAGCTGCGTTCGAAATCGAGCAGCACCTGCGGCGCGCGCAGACGCAGCGCGCGCGGCAGCACGGTGAGCGCGAGCACGAGGTGGCCGCCCGTCCACACGGTGGCGGCCAGCACGTGCAGGGCGAAGATGGCGTGGTACATCAGCGGCGCCCCGCCAGCGGGTAGGCCGGGTCGGTATAGCCGGGCGTGGAGGGGTGGCCGGGCGCGACCAGGCTGTCGATGAGCGCCTCATCCTCCGCCGTGACGGTGTAATCCAGCGCGGGCAGGTAGTCCTGCCACTGTGCCAGCGTGCGCGGGCCGGCGATCACGGCGCTGACGGCGCGATGCGCCAGCACCCACGCGGTGGCGAACTGCGCAAGCGTCACTCCGCGCGCCTCGGCATGGCCCTTGAGGCGCTGGGCGATGGCGAGCGATTCCTCGCGGAACTCGGTCTCCGTGATGCGCTTATCGCCACGCGCGGCGCGCGAGCCCTCGGCGGGCGCCTGCCCCGGCAGGTACTTGCCGGTGAGCACGCCGCGCGCCACGGGGCTGTAGGGCGTCACGCCCAGGCCGTAATGCATGCAGGCGGGCAGGATCTCGACCTCGGGCATGCGGTTGAGCAGGTTGTAGTACGGCTGGCAGACCACCGGGCCGGGCATGCCGATGCGGCGCGCGCCATGCACCATCTCGGCGATGCGCCAGCCGCGGAAGTTGGACAGGCCCCAGTAGCGGATCTTGCCCGCGCGCAGCAGCGCGTCGATGGCGAAGAGCGGCTCCTCCAGATCCATGCCCTCGTAGTCGCGGTGCAGGTAGAGGATGTCCACGTGGTCGGTGCGCAGGCGCGCCAGGCTCGCCTCCACCTCGCGCAGCATCCAGGCGCGCGAATAGCGGCTCTCGTTCACGCGGTCGGACATCTTGTTGCCCAGCTTGGTCGCCAGCACCCAGTCGTGGCGCTGGCCCGCGAGCAGCGTGCCCAGCATCGTTTCGGACGCGCCCTTGGTGTACACGTCGGCCGTGTCGATGTAGTTCACGCCGTGCTCGCGCGCATGCGCGACGATGGAGGCGGCCTCCGCCTCGCCGGTCTGGTCGCCGAACATCATCGTGCCCAGGCACAGGTTGGAGACTTGCAGGTTGCTCTTGCCGAGGCGGCGGTATTGCATGGGAAACCTTTCGCTATCAAATAATGAGCTGCTTGCGCTTGACCAGTAAGCGCTGAAGGCCGATTTAGCTTGAATCCTTCACTGGGGATTCACCCGGGCATTTCTCGAAACGCGGGCGCAGCGCCCCGTTCACCAGCACCTGTTCCTCGAACATCGCGGCGGGCCGCACCCACAGGCCGCGCTCGCCGTAGAGCGCGCGGTACAGCGTCATGGGCTCCAGCGTCTCGCTGTGGCGCACGGTGTCGATCACCTCGTAGAGCATGCCCTTGTAGTGGCGGTACAGGCCAGGGGGCGTGCGCGGCAGCGCAGGCAGGTCGTCGTCGTTCATGGATCAGTAGTGGGGAGGCAGCTCGTCGCGCAGATTGCGCACGGTCGCGCCGCCGCCTTCGGGCACCTGCTGGCGCAATTGCGCCACCTCGCGCGCGAGCTGGTCGATCTGCTGTTGCTGCCGGTAGATGGTGAGGTTGAGTTGGTCCAGCAGATCTTCGGTGAAGCTGGCCTTGATCTCCAGCGCTTCGATGCGCTGGGCTGGGTTTTGCGTGTCGTCGTGCATGGCGGTCAGTATGTGGATTCGACCAGATGAAGCTGGCTGGGCTGATCCAGCAGCCACTCGGTCAGCGCCACAGTGCAAAGGATGTCTTCGTTCAGCGGCAAGTCCTTGCCCAGCACGAATCGCAGCAGGATGAAGCCATGGCGTCCGCCGCGCTCGACAGGACGGAATGCATCGCCCCATGAGCGGGCCTCGTAGTGGAAGCGTGACGCATAGCCCTCACGCCGGTCTGGCGGCCAGCACGCGATGCGCGCACCCGGGCCGCCCTCTCGCCAGGGCCGGGCATCTTGCGGGTCGATGAACAGCTCCACCTGGATAGCCGTGGGCTGCGCGCGCCGCAGCGGAATGCCGTGCACGGCCCGCGTATCGTTGACCTGCGCCAGCGTGCGCGAGAACACCGGCACGAATGCCTTGCCGTCCAGCGCCAGCACGCGGCGGTTGGATGCCTGCAGCTCGGCGGTGCGCCGTGCATAGGCTTCGGCCACGCAGCCTTGGCTTTCGCAGCGGTTGCGCACGCGCAGCCAGCGCAATTGGCCGGCCCGCAGGGCGGCCAGTGCGGCGTCGCCGTCGGGCTTGGCCTGCGCGGTTCTGTAGGCCTCCGTCAGGCGCTGGTCGGCCTGCATCAGCCCGGCGTTGGCGCAGACCCAATGCTCCACCACCTTCTCGGCCCGCTGGCAGTCGAATCCGGGGGCAGGCACGACCGGCTCCTCGGCTCGGGCCACCATGCCGCACAGCAGCCCCAGCCACAGCAGCACAGAAGGCGCCAGCGTCTTCATCTTCAGGCAGGCGACTTCAAACGGCCTGGCCCAGGCGCGCCACGCCTTCGCGGATCTTGTCCACGCCGGCCGTGGCGAAGGACAGGCGCAGCGTGGCGTGGTCGGGGTTGGCGCAGAAGAACGGCGTGCCCGGAACGAAGGCCACGCCCTTGTCGATGGCGCGCTTGGCGAGCACGTTGCCATCGGCCACCGCGCCGGTCGCACCCGTGAGGCGCGCCCACACGAAAAGCCCCCCCTGCGGCTGGACGAACTCGACGGCCGCGCCGAGTTCGCTCCGCAGCGCGTCGCCCATGGCCTGGGCGCGCTCGGCGTACACGGCGCGCACATGGGCCAGCGTGCCGGGCATGCGGCCGGCCTTGAGGTACTGCGCGGCCGTGGCCTGGGCGAAGGTGCTGGTGTGCGCGTCGCTGAACTGCTTGCACATCGTGGCCTTGGCCAGCAATTCGGACGGCGCGATGAGCCAGCCCACGCGCAGGCCGGGCGAGAGC
>Ga0222428_100392_pt1 | contig 17773 bp, 18 predicted proteins | sample 2B5Ametagenome_FD_182471 | JGI IMG/M metagenome (GOLD analysis project Ga0222428, IMG submission 182471) | Enriched microbial communities from leaf-cutter ant dump, University of Wisconsin, Madison, United States - 2B5A (version 2) | ecosystem: Environmental > Terrestrial > Nest > Insects nest >...
CGCCGAGTTCTCGCGCGTGCCGGTGATCAACGGCCTGACCAACGAGTTCCACCCCTGCCAGATCCTGGCCGACCTGTTCACCTACATCGAGCACCGCGGCTCCATCGCCGGAAAGACCGTGGCGTGGGTGGGCGACGGCAACAACATGGCCAACACCTGGCTGCAGGCCGCCGACCTGCTGGGCTTCACGGTGCACGTGAGCACGCCCGGCGGCTACGAGGTGGACGAGAAGCTCGCCTTCGGCGGCCGTACCCCGCGCGAGGGCTGCTACAAGGTCTTCAAGGACCCGCTCGAAGCCTGCAAGAGCGCCGACCTGGTGACCACCGACGTGTGGACCAGCATGGGCTACGAAGCCGAGAACGAGGCCCGCCGCAAGGCCTTCGCCGACTGGTGCGTGGACGCCGAGATGATGGCCGCGGCCCGCCCCGACGCCCTCTTCATGCACTGCCTGCCCGCGCACCGCGGCGAGGAAGTGATGGCCGACGTGATCGACGGCCCCCAGTCCGTCGTCTGGGACGAGGCGGAAAACAGGATGCACGTGCAAAAGGCACTCATGGAGTACCTTTTGCTCGGCCGCGTATAAGCCCCTTCCCACACCCTTCCCATGCTGGCCCCGGCGCAACCCCACCCCACGCGCCCGGGCCACCCGCCCCGCCCCGACCGCCAGTGCCTGCGCGCGCCTGAGCTGCACGCCGCCGCGCGGCGCATGGCGGCGCGCGTGCATGCGCTGCAGGTGCGCATCCACACCTTCTACCTGAAGTTCCTCCAGGGCCACACCTAGCGCCCGGTTCAGCGCGGCATGCCCTTTGCGCATGCCCCCATCGCCCCTTTTTCCGGCCGCCCTCCGCCCTGCGCGGAGCGCGGCCCGTTGCCGATGCGCCTGAATCCCGAGGAACCCGCATGCCCGAACCCGTCCACCCCTGCCTGCACTGCGGCGCGTGCTGCCAGAACTACCGCGTGGAGTTCTCCGTCTACGAACTGCAGTCCATGGGCGGCACCGTGCCCGATGCCCTGGCCCACGAGGCGGGCGGCAATCGCTGCCGCATGAACGGCACCGAGCGCCACCCCGTGCGCTGCGTCGCGCTGGCCGACCTGGGCGGAGGCTGCATCGGCTGCGGCATCTACGCTGTGCGCCCCCGCACTTGCCGCGACTTTCCGTTCGCCTCCTACGGCTGCCACGACACGCGCGCCAAGCTCGGCCTGCCCGCGCTGGCGGAAGACGAGGTGGAACGGTGGCGGGACGCCGCCTGACGCAGACGCCCGGCTTTATGAAAAAAGGAGCTGCTTGCGCTTGCCAGATGCCGGTTTCAGCATGAAAACCATCTGAAACCTGCATATATCAAGCGCAAGCAGCTCCTGGTTTGGTATCAGCCCGCTACGGCTTGCGCGGCGGCGCGCAGCGCTCGCCCCCGCAGGCATTGCAGCCGCCGCAGCCCGGCTTGGCCGTCGGCCCCAGGGCCGGGTGCACGCTGGCCGCCCGCGCCCGCCAGCGCTGGGGCAGGAAGCGCCACAGCAGCGCGATGGCCGCCACGGCGACGATGGCGCCGGTAAGGATCTCTTGCCACATAGGCCGTTGCTCCTTTCCCCGCTCAGCCGCCGCCCAGGGCGACGGCCACGCGGTAGGTGATGAAGCTGGCCAGGTACGCCAGCGCGAACAGGTAGGCCGTCATGACGAGCGGCCAGCGCCAGCCGTTGGTCTCGCGCCGCACGGCGGCGATGGTGGAGACGCACTGCGGCGCGAAGATGAACCACACCAGCAGCGACAGCGCCGTGGCCAGCGGCCACTGGCTGGCCAGCAGCGGGGCGAGCTGCTCGGCCGTCTCGTCGGCCGACGCGGCGATGGCGTACACCGTGCCCAGCGCGCTCACCGCCACCTCGCGCGCGGCCATGCCGGGCACCAGCGCGATGCTGATCTGCCAGTTGAAGCCGATGGGCGCGAAGACCACCGCCAGCGCCGCGCCGAGACGGCCCGCGAAGCTGTATTCGATGGCCGGGCCCGTGGCGCCCACGGGCGGCGCGGGGTAGGTGGACAGAAACCACAGCAGCACCGTCACCGTGAGGATGATGCCGCCCACCCGGCGCAGGAAGATCAGCGCGCGCTCCCACAGCCCCAGCAGCAGGTTGCGCGGGCTGGGCCAGCGGTAGGCCGGCAGCTCCATGAGCAGCGGCGCGGCGCCGCCGCCGCGGCGAGCGAGCTTGGCCACGGCCGCCACGGCCATGGCGCTCAGGATGCCGCCCAGGTACAGCGCGAACAGCACCACGCCCTGCAGGTTGAACACGCCGGCCACGGTGCGCTCGGGGATGAAGGCCGCGATCAGCAGCGCATACACCGGCAGGCGGGCCGAGCAGGTCATGAGCGGCGCGATCATGATGGTCACCAGCCGGTCGCGCCAGTCGGGAATGGAGCGCGTAGCCATGATGCCCGGCACGGCGCAGGCGAAGCTCGACAGCAGCGGGATGAACGAGCGCCCGGACAACCCCACCGTGCCCATGAGGCGGTCCAGCAGGAACGCGGCGCGCGGCAGGTAGCCCGATTCCTCCAGCGCCAGGATGAACAGGAACAGGATCAGGATCTGCGGCAGGAACACCACCACGCCGCCCACGCCGGCGATCAGCCCCTCGGTGAGCAGCCCGCGCAGCGGCCCCTCGGCCATATGGGCGTTGAGCCACTGCGCGCCGGCGGCCGTGGCGCCCTCGATCCAGCCCATGGGTACCTCGGCCCAGCTAAAGACAGCCTGGAACATGAGGAACAGCGTCACCGCCAGCAGCAGCGTGCCCCACAGCGGGTGCAGCACCACGGCGTCAATGCGGTCGTCGCGCTGCAGGCGCACCTGGGGCTCGCGCACGGCCAGTCCCATGATGCGGCACACCTCCTGGTGCAGCTGCTCCACGCGCTGGGGCCGATCGTCCTCCAGCGCGTTGAGCGCGGGCCGGGCCTGCGGCTGCACTGCCGGCGCTGCAGCGGCGACGGGCTGCGCCGTGTCCAGCCACTGCAGCAGCTCGCGCGCGCCGTCCAGGCGCACGCCCACCGTGCCGACCACGGGCATGCCCAGCTCGCGCGCCAGCACCGCGCGGTCGATCTCGATGCCCTGGCGCTGCGCCATGTCGCTCATGTTCAGCACCAGCACCATGGGCAGGCCCAGGGCGCGCGCCTCCAGCACCAGGCGCAGGTTCAGGCGCAGGTGGGTGGCGTCGGTCACGCAGACCAGCAGCTCGGGCACGGGCTCGCCCGCACGGCGGCCGGTAATCACGTCGCGCGTCACCGCCTCGTCCAGGCTCTGGGCATGCAGGCTGTAGGCGCCCGGCAGGTCCAGCACGCGCACGCGGCGCCCGCCCGGCGTGGTCAGGTGGCCCTCCTTGCGCTCGACGGTCACGCCGGCATAGTTGGCCACCTTCTGGCGCGCGCCGGTCAGCAGGTTGAACAGCGCCGTCTTGCCGCAGTTGGGGTTGCCCAGCAGGGCGACATGCAAAGGCTGCGCGCTCATGCGCCTGCCCCCGCCGCGTCCACGCGCACCCGCACCAGCGCGGCCTCGTGCCGGCGCAGCGCGAACGTGGCCTGGCCCACGCGCACGGCCAGCGGATCGGCCGACGGGAAGCCGCTGGCGATCACGCGCACGAGCTCGCCGGGCAGAAAGCCGATCTCCATCAGCCGCAGCACCATGGCGCGCACGCTGTCGTGCCCGCCTTCGGCGAGGCCGGCCACCGTGGCGGGCACCCCCCTGGGCAAGGCGTCCAGGCCCATGGCCTGCGAACTGGCGGCACCGTCGCGCGGTTGATTCATGTGGAAACTCGTGGATTTATGAATAGGATTAATTCTCATTTTACAAGCGGGTGTTTCCCCAGGGGCTGACCGAAATCAGAGACCCGCCGCCCGAGTGCACCATCGCCGGTGCCCGCACAATGCGCCCGAGCCCTCCCCTCTTCCAGCGATGACCCACCCCTGCCTGACCTGCGGCGCCTGCTGCGCGAGCTTTCGCGTCGACTTCTCCGTCCACGAAACCCAGGAATACGGCGGCGACGTGCCCGACGGCCTGGGCGTGGAGGTGAACGCAGGCCTGCGCCGCATGCGCGGCACCGACCACGCATCGCCGCGCTGCGCCGCGCTCACGGGGCGGGTGGGCGAGCGCGCGGCCTGCGGCATCTATGAGTGGCGCCCTTCGCCGTGCCGCGAGTTCGAGGCCGGCAGCGACGCCTGCCAGCGCGCACGCCGGCGCCACGGGCTGCCGGCATTTCAGGAGTGATTTCGCCCTCCAGCGCTTGACTGGCAAGCGCTGCCAGCTCCTTTATCCATAGCGTTGCAGATAACCGACACCACGGCGCCACCAGCGCGCTAAGGTCGGCGGCCATGCATCGCGCCCCTGCTACCACCCGCCCCCTGTGGGACATTTCCCCGCCCGTGCACGCGGGCAGTCCGGTCTTTCCCGGCGACACGCCCTACCAGGCGCAGTGGACGGCCACCATCGCCCCCGGTTGCCCGGTCAACGTGAGCGCCCTCACCCTCTCGCCCCACGTGGGCGCGCACGCCGACGCGCCGCTGCACTACGACCCGGCGGGCGAGGCCATCGGCGCGGTGCCGCTGGAGCCGTTCCTGGGCCCGTGCCGCGTGGTCCATGCCATCGGCTGCGGGCCGCTCGTCGAATGGCGCCACATCGCCCACGCCGTGCAGGGCCTGCCCCCGCGCGTGCTGGTGCGCACCTATGCGCGCATGCCCGTGGACCGCTGGGACGCCCGCCTCGCCGCCTACGCGCCCGAAACGGTGGAGCGGCTGGCCGACCTGGGCGTGATGCTCATCGGCATCGACACCGCGAGCATCGACCCGGCCGACAGCAAGGCTCTGCCCAGCCACCAGGTGATCCGCCAGCGCGGCCTGCGCGTGCTGGAAAACCTGGTGCTCGACGCGGTGCCCGAGGGCGACTACGAACTCATCGCGCTGCCGCTCAAGCTGACCACCGCCGACGCCTCGCCGGTGCGCGCGGTGCTGCGGGCGCTGTAACCCGTTTCAAGCCAAAAACGGCTCCAGCGCTTACCAGGCAAGCGCGAGCAGCTATCAAAAAAGGACCACCATGACCACCTTGCAAGACTGCCAGACCCTGGACGCGCAGGACGCGCTGCGCCCGCTGCGCGAGCGCTTCGTGCTGCCGGAGGGCGTGATCTACCTGGACGGCAACTCGCTGGGCGCCAGCCCCCGGGCGGCTGCGGCGCGCGCGGCCGAGATCGTGCAGCAGGAGTGGGGCCAGGGCCTGATCCGATCGTGGAACAGCGCCGGCTGGATCGAACTGCCCCGGCGCCTGGGCGACCAGTTCGCGCCCTGGATCGGCGCGGGGCCGGGCGAAGTGGTGTTCACCGACACCACCTCCATCAACCTCTACAAGGTACTGACGGCCGCCGCCCGCATCGTGCGCGAGGACGCGCCGGGCCGCGGCAAGCTCATCAGCGAGCGCAGCAACTTCCCGACCGACCTCTACATCGCCCAGTCCGTGTGCCAGGAATACGGGCTGGAGCTGGTGCTGCTCGAACCGGAGGAGATCGACGGCGCGCTGCGGGACGACGTGGCCATCTGCATGCTCACCCATGTGAACTACCGCACCGGCGCCATGCACGACATGGCCGCCGTCACGGCCGCCGCGCATGCGCAGGGCATCGTCTGCGTCTGGGACCTGTGCCACAGCGCGGGCGCCGTGCCCGTGGACCTGCACGGCGCCGGCGCCGACTTCGCCGTGGGCTGCAGCTACAAGTACCTCAACGGCGGGCCCGGCGCGCCGGCCTTCGTGTGGGCGCACCCGCGCCTCATCGACCGCTTCTGGCAGCCGCTCGCGGGCTGGTTCGGCCATGCCGAGCCCTTCCGGTTCGTGCCCGACTACCACCCGGCCCAGGGCATCCAGCGCTACCTGTGCGGCACCCAGCCCATGGTCAGCATGGGCGTGCTGCAGTGCGGGCTGGACGTCTACACCGAGGCCGAGCAGTTCGGCGGCATGGCCGCGCTGCGCGCCAAGTCGCTGGCGCTGACCAACCTGTTCATCCGCCTGGTGGAAGAAACCTGCCAGGGCCACGGTCTGGGCCTCGCCACGCCGCGCGCGCACGCGCAGCGCGGCTCGCAGGTGTGCCTGACGCAGGGCGACGGCGCCTACGCCATCGTGCAGGCGCTGATCGCGCGCGGCGTGATCGGCGACTTCCGCAAGGGCGACGGCGGCGCGGGGCCGCACAAGGACATCCTGCGCTTCGGCTTCACGCCGCTCTACACCGGCTTCGCGGACGTGTGGCACGCCGTGCGGCACCTGCGCGAGGTGCTGGAGAGCGGCGAGTGGCGCAGCCCCGTGTTCCACCAGATCAACGCAGTGACATGAACCCCACCAACGAATCCATCGTGCGTGCGGAAGGCGCGCAGCTCGACTTCAGCCGCAGCATGAGCTATGGCGACTATCTGCAGCTCGACGCCATCCTGGGCGCGCAAAAGCCCCTGTCGCCCGCGCACGACGAGATGCTGTTCATCGTGCAGCACCAGACCAGCGAGCTGTGGATGAAGCTCATGCTGCACGAACTGCACGCCGCCATCGCCCACGTGGCGCGGGACGACCTGCAGCCCGCGTTCAAGATGCTCGCGCGCGTGTCCAAGATCATGGAGCAGCTCGTGCACGCCTGGGACGTGCTGGCCACCATGACGCCGCCCGAATACACGGCCATGCGGCCCTTCCTGGGCCAGTCCAGCGGCTTCCAGAGCTACCAGTACCGCTGCATCGAATTCGCCATGGGCAACAAGAACGCGGCCATGCTGCGCCCCCATGCCCATCGCGCCGACCTGCTGGCGCAGGTGCAGGCCGCGTACGAGGCGCCTTCGCTGTACGACGAGGCCCTGCGCCTGCTGGCGCGCCGGGGCCTCGGCGTGCCCGCCAGCCACCTGCAGCGCGACTTCACCCAGCCCTACGAAGCCAGCGACGCGGTGGAGCAGGCCTGGCTGGCCGTGTACCGCGACCCGAAGCGGCACTGGGACCTGTACCAGCTCGGCGAGGAGCTGGCCGACCTGGAGGATGCCTTCCGCCTCTGGCGCTTCCGCCACGTGACGACGGTCGAGCGCGTGATCGGCTTCAAGCGCGGCACCGGCGGCACCGGCGGCGTGAGCTACCTGCGCAAGATGCTCGACGTGGTGCTGTTCCCCGAGATCTGGCGGCTGCGCACGGCGCTGTGACGCCCGGCGGGGCGGGAAGGCTCCGCCCCGCCGGGGCTTGCAGGATCACTCCTTCACGGTGGCCGTGCGGTAGTCGGCGTTGCCGGTGATCTCCGCCTCGGTGAACGGCACGCGCAGCCACTGCCCGGCGCTGTAGGCCTTGGTGTAGTCGCCATGGTGCGGCGAGGCCGGGTCGTCCGACAGCGAGAAGGTCAGGAAGGTGTGCGCCTGCACGCCGCTGGCCGAGAAGCTCACCACCTGCATGTAGCTGTTGCTGGCGTTGGGCTGTCCGTCCATGCTGTAGCCGCCCTGGGTGATGTCGTTCTCCGAGCAGGTGATGGTGAAGTAGCCCATCGCGCCGCAGCCGCCATACAGGGGCAGCCGGGTGCCGCCCCGCGTGGCGTAGAGCACTTCGCCGCGCGGCGCATCCAGCGCGTAGCCGCTCTGCCCCACCCGGGCGATGGCCGTGGCCATGGCCTGACGCAGCGCGTCGGCCGCTGCGGCGTTGATGCCGCGCGGCGTGTTCAGCGGGTCCGCCGCGCTGAACGGCACCGTGAACAGGCTGGCGGTGGGCACGCGGCTCCAGAACTCGTCCCACAGGTGCGAGCCCCTGGAGTCCTTGCGCCCACGGTTGTCCCACGCGGCCAGCACGGCGCAGGCCTGGGCGGCGTCCACCGCAGCGCCGTTCACCGTCCATTGCGCGGGCGTGCAGATCAGGTCCAGCACCTCGTCCTTGAAGCGCTCGGCCGAGAACACGCGGCTGCCCAGCACCATCTCGCGCACGACGGCGCTGGTGGCCTTGTTGCCCGCATAGCCGTCGGTGCCTGCGAGCCGCTCCAGCGCCATGGTGTGGCCCATGCGCGTGCGCAGGGTCTGCGCGCTGGTGCCGGCCGGGCCGAAGATGGCCGGATAACCCGTGAGCGGCGCATGCACGTTGGCCAGCCAGTAGCTGTCGTTCATGTTGCCCACGTAGTCGTCGCGCTGCAGGCTGGGCATGCGCGACACGCCCACCGCGCCCTTCTGCACCGAGTCGGCGTCGGTGAGCCAGTCGCACTCGCTGCGCGAGCCGTCGAAGAACGGCACGTTGGGCAGCGCCTGGCCCACGGCCATGCCGAACGGCGTGGTGCAGGCCGCCGTCTGCGCGGGCGACACGTTGGGCACGGCGCCGATGTCGGCGTACCAGGCCTTGGCGCTGCCCCGACCCACGGCCACGGTGTTGACCCAGGGGATCGACGCCTCTTCCTTCTGGATGGCGATGAACTCGTCCAGCGACTTGGCCTGGTTCCAGCGCATCCAGGTGCGCAGCGTGCGGAAGTTCTCGCCGTTGATGTCGCGGATGGCGAAGGCCATGCCCTGGCTCCAGGCGAGCGCGGGGTTCAGGCCCGCCAGGTTCACGAGCGGGCCGTATTCGGAGTGGTAGAGCGTGCGCGTCACGTCGCTCACCGAGCCATCGGCATTGCGGCTGGGCACGGTGATGGTGGCAGGCTTCATCTTCACCGGCACGCCGTCGCGCAGGTAGCTCGTGGGCTCGCCCTGCACGAGCGACAGCTGGAAGAAGCCAAAGCGCCGCGCCGTGGACACCGTGTGGCTCCAGGCCACGCTGTCGTTGAAGCCGATCTGGATCACCGGCAGGCCGAGGAAGGACACACCGCTCACGTTCGCCTCCCCGTCGATGGTGAGCTGCGCCTGGTAGAAGCGGTCCGGTCCCTTCCAGTACCAGTGCGGGTTGCCGAACAGCACGCCGCTGCCTTCGCCCGTGGCCGCCGTGCCGAAGCCGTACATGTTGCTGCCCACGCCCAGCTCGCCGCCCACCTGCAGGCTCGGCGCACGCGTGCGGCCCGGCTCGAAGGCGGCGGGCTCCTGCGCGCCGGCCTTGGCCTGCGGCGGCTGCGCATTGGCGATGGCCTCCGCAAAGTTGCTGTAGCCGCCCGCCAGGTTGGCGGCATAGATGCGGCGCCACACGTCGCGTGCGGTAATGGGCTGCACCCAGGCCTCGCTGCGGCAGGCCGCATGGGCCGAGCCGCCGGCCTTGGCCTCGCGCACGTAGCGGTTGTAGCCCGCGGCGAAGCCCTCCACCATCTGCAGCAGCTTGGCCGGCTGCGCCGCCATCGTGCGATCCACCGCCTCGTCGGAGATGACGTGGCGGTGGAAGAAGTCGGAGTCGATGTTGCGCGGCCGCCCCAGCGTGCTGTTGTAGACCAGTTGCGCGCTGCCGCCGAGGTGGCGCGAGCGCTCGCCGCGGTAGGTGAGGAACGAGTCGGCCATGGTGCACAGGTTGTCCTGCGCCTGCACGTAGCCGAAGCCGTAGCCGGCGCTGCCCCAGTTGCCGGCCTTGATGTGCGGCACACCCATGGTGGTGCGGCGGATCTCGGCGCTGTAGGTGCTGCCATCGCCCCCGCCGCTGCCTCCGCAGGCCGCGAGTGCCGCCACGGCGGCCAGGGTCAGCACGGAACGCGGCCATGCGCCGCGGTGGATGCTCTCTCTCATGCGTTGTCTCCTGTCGTTATCGCCCCCGGGTCCGCTGCGGCGCAGCGGCGGGCGTGCACAGGATAGACGCTATCGCGCTGCGGCGGCTAGTCGTTCTCGACGTAGCGCTCGAAGCATTCCTTGAGCCGGTGCTCCCAGGCGCGCTTGTCGGCCTGCGGCGAGAAGCTGGCCTCGAAGCTGTTGAAGGCGAGCTGGTAGGCATCGCGCGCGGTGAGCTGCGGCACGGCGGCGAAGGTCTGCGTGAGGTTGGCGTTGAGGTAGCCGCCGAAGTAGGCCGGGTCGTCCGAGTTCACCGTCGCCGCCAGGCCCGCCTGCAGCAGCTGCTTGAGGTTGTGGTCCTCCAGGCGCGGGAACACGCGCAGTTTCAGGTTGGACAGCGGGCACACGGTGAGCGCGATGCGTTCCTCGGCCAGGCGGCGCATCAGCACCGCGTCGTGCACGGCCTGCACGCCGTGGTCGATGCGCTCGGCCTTAAGCACGTCCAGCGCGCTCCAGATGTAGGCCGGCGGCCCCTCCTCGCCCGCGTGGGCCACCACGTGCAGGCCCAGCTCGCGGCAGCGTGCGAACACGCGCGCGAACTTCTCGGGCGGATGGCCGACCTCGCTGCTGTCCAGCCCCACGCCGACGATGCGGTCCAGCAGCGGCATCACCTGCTCCAGCGTAGCAAAGGCGTCTTCCTCGCTCAGGTGGCGCAGGAAGCACAGGATCAGCGACGCGGAAATGCCCAGATCCGCGCGTGCGTCGGCGCAGGCGCGGTGCAGGCCGTTCACCACGGTTTCCATCGCCACGCCGCGCGCGGTGTGCGTCTGCGGGTCGAAGAAGATTTCGGCGTGCGCCACGTTGTCAGCCGCTGCCCGCGCAAGGTAGGCGCGGGCCATGTCGTAGAAGTCCTGCTCGTGCAGCAGAACGCTGGCGCCCGCGTAGTAGATGTCCAGGAAGCTCTGCAGGTCGGTGAAGGCATAGGCCCGGCGCAGGGCCTCCACGCTGGCATAGGGCAGCGCCACGCCGTTGCGCGCGGCCAGCGCGAAGATCATCTCGGGCTCCAGCGAGCCCTCGATGTGGATGTGCAGCTCGGCCTTGGGCATGGCGGCCAGCAGGCCCGGCAGGCGTTCGGGGGCGATGGGCGGGACCTTGTACATCAGCAGACTCCGAAGGTGATGCCGCTGGCCTGGAGGTAGCGGCGGTAGGCCGAGGATGCCTTGTCGGCGGCGGTGTGCAGTTCCGCCCGCAGGTCGAGCGGCAGGCGCCCGGGCCTTTGCGATTCGAGCACCGGCTGGTCCTGCGTGAAGATGGTGTGCTGGAAGGCGCGCAGCTTCTCGTCGGGCGCGTCGAAGTCGGCCACGGCCAGGCGGAACCACACGCGGCTCGCCTCCTGCGCGAGGGGGCAGATGTAGAGCGCGATGGACTCGCGCCAGCCCTGCACGGCGGTGGTGCCCGCCTCGGGCACCTTGGTGAGCACGGCCGCGTAGGGCCCCGTCACCTCGTATTCGTACTCCACCTGCGCGGGCGCCGTGGAATGCAGATTGGACTGCGGCTGCCAGGCCTTGCAGCCCGTGGCGCGCAGGCCGGTGGGCGTGCGCTCCACGCGGTAGTCCTCGATGGCCGCGGCCTCGCGCGCGCCCAGCCAGCCCTCGTGCACGAAGCCGAAGTGCGACATGTCGAGGAAGTTCTCCACGATGCGCGGCGCGCTGGCCGCCACGTCGTAGGGGCCACACAGGAGCTTGCGCAGGTGCGCATCGTCCTCCGCCGCGAAGGCGGGCAGCGGCGCATCTCCCGCCTCCAGCCGCACCCATGCGAGGCCGTGGGCCTCGCGCACTTCGTAGTGGCGGGCGCAGTGCGTGGCCGGCGGCGTGAAATGCGGCAGTGCAGGCACGTGCACGCACTGGCCGTTCGCGGCGAACTGCCAGCCGTGGTAGGGGCACTCGAGCCGGCCGCCGTGCACGCGGCCCAGCGAGAGGCGCGCGCCGCGGTGCGGGCACTGGTCGGCGAAGGCCTGCAGGAGGCCATCGGCGTCGCGCCAGAGCACGATGTCGCGCTCCAGCAGGCGCGCGGCCCAAGGGGCCTGGGCTATGTCCTGCACCGCGGCGACGGGGTGCCAGAGGGTGGCTTCGATCATGGGTGTGGTGTGCGTATCGTGGGGGCCGCACCCGGCCTTGCCGGGGCTGCCGGCAAGGATAAACGCAAGCGCCGCTGCACGCGCCTGCAGACCACCCTCAGACCATCACGTAGAGCTTGCGTACCGTCTCGCGGATCTCCCATACCCCGCGCGTGTCGGGCGGGAAGAACAGCGTATCGCCCGCACGGAACTCCACCGGCTCCGCACCCGCAGCCTCGGGCAGGAAGCAGCCCGCGCCCGCGAAAATGTGCATGACCTCGCCCGAGGCCACCTGGCGCTGGAAGCGGCCCGGCGAACACTCCCACAGCCCGGTCTCGGTGCCGGGGCGCTGCGGGATGGCCACGTCCAGCCCACGCAGGGCGCAAGCGGGCGCGCTCAGCGGTACGGCGACGGTGCCGTGGTCCTGCAGGTCAGGCGTGGTGGCGCTCTGCCGGATGATCTGGATACCCATGGTGCGACTCCTTGGAAAGGGAAACGGGAACGGTGCATGGCACGCACCATGCAGGTGCAGGTGCAGGAGCTGCGCTAGGCCAGCGCGCGCACCGAATTGCTCAGCGAGCGGGCGCAGGCCAGCAGCGCGGGGCCCAGGCGGCTTTCGGCCTCCTCGGGCGTCCAGCGGCTCGTGGGCGCCACGATGTGCACGGCCGCCACGGGCCGGCCATGGCTGCCGATCACCGGGGCGCCGAGCGTCATGTCGCCCAGGAAAAGCTCTTCGCGGTTGATGGCGTAGCCGCGCTGGCGCGCCTGGCCCAGCTCGGCCAGGATGGCGGCCTCGTCGGTGAGGGTATGGCGGGTGTGGGCCACGCGCTCGCTGGCGCGCAGCAGCGCCAGCGCCTCGGCGTCCGGCAGCGCGCTGAGCCAGGCGCGGCCCGAGCCTGTGCAGTACATCGGGATGCGGCTGCCGATGGGCATGTGCACGGGCACGAACTGGGCGCTGATGAAGCGCGCCACGTAGACCATGTCCAGCCCGTCGGGCTCGGTGAGGCAGGTGGTCTCGGTCGTCACGTTGGTGAGTTCCGACAGGTAAGGGTTGGCCAGGTCGATCAGCGGGTTGGCCGCGAGGTAGTTGAAGCCGATGCGCATGACGCGCGGCGTGAGCTGGTAGCGCCGCGTCTGCGGATGCTTGCGCACGAAGCCGAGCTGCTCGAGCGTGAACACCATGCGTTGCGCCGAACTCTTGCTGATGCCTGCGGCCGCCGCCACGTCGGCCAGCGTCATGCTGCGCCGCTGCGCGCTGAAGGCACAGAGCACGGCCAGACCTTTTTCCAGCGACTGGTTGAACAGGGGGTTGGTGTCCTCATCGGGCGGGGCGGGCATGTCCATGGGAATGAAGTATAGCTTTCCCCCCTTGAAATATCGAATATCGATTCGATTGAATCTTTTAGTGGTTTGCACCTATTCATTAAAGATTCATTGAAATCGATGATTGGCACCGTTCTTGCAAAGCCAGGAAAGCGCAAATGCACCCGGGCGCCATAGCCCGGGCGCGCCGCGCGGCCCATCCCTTCACTTGCCACAAGGAGCCATCCATGCACCGCTTCACCCGCCGCCACCTCCACCGCATCGCCATGGGCTTGTGCGCCGCCGGCGCCGTCACGCTGGCCGCGGCGCAGGGCGCCGCACCCGCCTCCTACAACGTGGGGGCCACGGCGACGGGCATCCCGTTCACCTTCCTCGACGTGAAGACCAACAGCATCCAGGGAATGATGGTGGACACCGCGCAGGCGGTGGCCAAGGCGGGCGGCTTCCAGGTCCAGATCCAGCAGACCGTGTTCTCTGCGCTGATCCCCTCGCTCACCTCGAACAAGATCGACATCGTCTCGGCCGCCATGCTCAAGACTCCGGCGCGCGAGCAGGTGGTGGACTTCAGCGACCCCGTCTATTCGTATGGCGAGGGCCTGATCGTGAAGGCCGACGACGCCAAGGCCTACGCCTCGCTCGACGACCTCAAGGGCGAGATCGTCGGCGCCCAGGTGGGCACGGTGTTCATCGACATGCTGCAGAAGAAAGGCATCTTCAAGGAGGTGCGCAGCTACGACTCGGTGGCCGACATGACGCGCGACCTCGCGCTCGGCCGCATCAAGGCCGGCCTGGGCGACCAGCCCATCATCGCCTACCAGATCCGCCAGAACACCTTCCAGGGCGTGAAGCTGGCCGAAGGCTACAAGCCCTCGAACGTGGGCGACGTGTGCCTCGTGGTGCGCAAGGGCGACACGGCCACGCGCGAGCGCCTGAACAAGGCCATCGCCGCGATCAAGGCCGACGGCACGCTGGCAGCCATCGTGAAGAAATGGGGAATCTGAGGCGCCATGCAAGGCTTCATCCAACACGCGCGCGAGTTCCTGCCCATCCTGCTGCAGGGGGCGGTGGTCACGGTGCAGGTCACCGTGCTGTCGTTCCTGCTGTCCAGCGTGATCGGGCTGGTGCTGGCACTGGGCAAGCTCTCGCCGGTGCGCGCGGTCTCGGTGTGCGCATCCACCGTGATCAACGTGATCCGGGGGCTGCCCATCATCGTGCAGCTCTTCTACATCTACTTCGTGCTGCCGGAAATCGGCATCCAGCTCACGGCCTTCCAGGCCGGGGTGATCGGGCTGGGCATCGCCTACTCGGCCTACCAGGCCGAGAACTTCCGCGCCGGCATCGAGGCCGTGGACCCGGGCCAGCGCGAGGCGGCGCTGGCCATGGGCATGCGGCCCGCGCTGCTGATGCGCCGCGTGATCCTGCCGCAGGCCTTCCGCATCGCACTGCCGCCCTACGGCAACACGCTGGTGATGATGCTCAAGGACTCGTCGCTGGTCTCCACCATCACCGTGGCCGAGATGACGCGCGCGGGCCAGCTCATCGCCTCGTCCACCTTCCAGAACATGACCGTGTACACCCTGGTAGCCCTGCTCTACCTCGCGATGAGCCTGCCGCTGGTCTGGGGCCTGCGGCGGCTGGAGCACCGCTTCGGCGCGGGGAGGAAGACGCCATGATCGAGATCGACCGCCTCGAAAAGGCCTACGGCGACCACCGCGTGCTGCAGGGCGTGAGCCTGCGCGTGGAGCGCGGCCAGGTGGTGTGCCTGATCGGCCCCTCGGGCTCGGGCAAGTCCACGGTCCTGCGCTGCATCAACGGCCTGGAGTCCTACCAGGGCGGCGAGGTGCGCGCCTTCGGCGAGCGCGTGGACAACCGCGCGCCTTCCATCCACAAGCTGCGCAGCCGCATGGGCATGGTGTTCCAGCGCTTCAACCTGTTCCCGCACCGCACGGTGGTCGAGAACGTGATGGAAGGCCCTGTCTACGTGAAGGGCGAAACGCCCGACAAGGCCCGCGCCGAGGCGCTGGAGCTGCTGCGCAAGGTGGGCCTGGCAGACAAGGCCCAGGCCTGGCCTGCGCAGCTTTCCGGCGGCCAGCAGCAGCGCGTGGCCATCGCGCGGGCGCTCGCCATGAAGCCCGAGGCCATGCTGTTCGACGAGCCCACCTCGGCGCTCGACCCGGAGCTCGTGGGCGACGTGCTGGAGGTCATGCGCCAGCTCGCCGACGAAGGCATGACCATGATCGTGGTGACGCACGAGATGGGCTTCGCGCGCGAGGTGGCCGACCGCGTGTGCTTCCTGCACAGCGGCAGCATCGTCGAGGAAGGGCCCGCCGCGCAGGTGCTCGGCGCACCCAGCCATGCGCGCACGCAGGACTTCCTGCGCCGCGTGCTGCACGCCCCGGCAGGAGGTGCCGCATGAGCGCCCGCCCGATAGCCTCGCACCCCGCGGCCCCTTCGCTGTGGGCGGCCACGGCACCGCCCGCGCCCGACACGCCCGCGCTGGATGCCCCGCTCTCCACCGACGTGCTCGTCATCGGCGCGGGCTACACCGGCCTGTCGACCGCGCTGCACCTGGCCGAGAGCGGCGCGCGCGTGTGCGTGCTCGACGCGCACGCACCCGGCTGGGGCGCCTCGGGGCGCAACGGCGGGCAGGTCAACCCGACGCTCAAGCACGACCCCGACGATCTCGTGCGCCTCTACGGCGCCGAGCATGCCGAGCCGCTGATCGACGCCGTGTCCCGCTCGGCGGACCTGGTGTTCGAGCTCATCGCGCGCCACGCCATCGACTGCGCCCCGGTGCGCGCGGGCTGGCTGCAGGTGGGCTATACGCAGCAGGCCGTGGACGGCATGCATGCACGCGCCCGGCAGTGGGAGCGGCGCGGCGTGCGCGTGGAGATGCTCGACCGCGCCGCCGCCGCCGAGCGCATCGGCACGCCGGCCTTCGCGGGCGGCTGGCTCGACGGGCGCGCAGGCGGCATCCAGCCGCTGGCCTACGTGCGCGGCCTCGTGCGCACGGCCCAGGGCCTGGGCGTACAGGTGCACGGCGGCTCGCCCGTGGTGTCGCTGGAGCGCCAGGGCACGCACTGGGTCGCCATCACGGCGCAAGGCCACCGCGTACGGGCGCAGCAGGTGGTACTGGGCACCAACGGCTATACCGACGGCCTGTGGCCGGGGCTGGCGCGCACTGTGCTCGCGGCCAACAGCTTCATCGTGGCCACGCGGCCGCTGGGCGCCGCGGGTGCGGGCATCCTGCCCGGCGGCGAGACAGGCTCGACCTCGCAGCGGCTGCTGCTGTACTTCCGCAAGGATGCGCAGGGCCGGCTGCTGATGGGCGGTCGCGGCCACTTCGCCGATCCGCAGGGGCCGCAGGACTTCGCGCACCTCGAACGCGCGCTGGCGCTGATGTTCCCGCAGCTCGGCCCCGTGGAATACGAGTACCGCTGGGCCGGGCGCATCGCCGTCACGCGCGACTTCATGCCCCACCTGCACCAGCCCGCGCCGGGCATCACCATGGCGCTGGGCTACAACGGGCGCGGCATCGCCATGGCGACGAGTCTGGGCAGGCACGTGGCGGCCCTGGTGGCGGGCGGGCCGGCATCGGCATGCCCCTTCCCGGTCACGCCGCTGCAGCCCATTCCGCTGCACGGGCTGCAGCGCTTCTACATCGCTGCCGGCGTGGCCTGGTACAGCCTGCTGGACCGGATCGGCGCATGAAAAAAGGCCGCCCAAGACGGGCGGCCTTTGGCAGCAAAGCCCTGCGGCTTACTTCTTGTCGCTGCCCGGCACCTTGCCTTCCACGCCCTGGACGTAGAAGTTGATGCCGGTGAGGAATTTGTCGTCGGCCGCCGCGTCCTTCTCCAGCACGGATTTGCCGGCGTTGTCCACGATCGGGCCCTTCCAGATCACGAAGCTGCCGTCCTTCAGGCCGGCCTTCGCCTCTTCGACCTTGGCCTTGATCTCGGCAGGCACGTCCTCGGCGATGGAGACGAGGTCGATCGCGCCTTCCTTCACGCCCCACCAGCTCTGGCCCGTGGCCCAGGTGCCGTCGAGCACGTCCTTGGTGGCCTTGATGTAGTACGGCGCCCAGTTGATGATGGCCGAGCCCAGGTGGGCCTTGGGGCCGTAGGCGGTCATGTCCGAATCCCAGCCGAAGGCGCGCTTGCCCTTTTCCTCGGCGGTCTTGAGCACGGCGGGCGAGTCGGTGTTCTGGAACAGCACGTCGGCGCCGCCGTTGATGAGCGACGTGGCGGCCTCGGTCTCCTTGGGCGGGCTGAACCATTCGTTGACCCACACGACCTTGGTCTTGATCTTGGGGTTCACGCTCTGCGCGCCCAGCGTGAAGCTGTTGATGTTGCGGATCACCTCGGGAATCGGCACCGAGCCGACCACGCCCAGCGTGCCCGTCTTGGTCATGCCGCCGGCGATGATGCCCGCGAGGTATGCGCCCTCGTAGGTGCGGCTGTCGTAGGTGCGCACGTTCTCGCTGGTCTTGTAGCCGGTGGCGTGCTCGAACTTCACGTCCTTGAATTCGCCGCCCAGCTTCTGCATCACGTCCATGTAGCCGAAGGTGGTGCCGAAGACCAGCTTGTTGCCCTGCGTGACCATGTCGCGCAGCACGCGCTCGGCGTCGGGGCCCTCGGGCACGCTTTCGACGTAGCTGGTCTGGATCTTGTCGCCGAACTCGGCTTCGAGCTTCTTGCGCGCCTGGT
>Ga0222428_100393_pt1 | contig 17721 bp, 12 predicted proteins | sample 2B5Ametagenome_FD_182471 | JGI IMG/M metagenome (GOLD analysis project Ga0222428, IMG submission 182471) | Enriched microbial communities from leaf-cutter ant dump, University of Wisconsin, Madison, United States - 2B5A (version 2) | ecosystem: Environmental > Terrestrial > Nest > Insects nest >...
TGGCCGAAGGCGCGCTCAAGAGCTCGGGCGACATCCTGCAGCGTATCCGCGAGCTGGCCGTGCAGTCGGCCAACGCCACCAACAGCGCCTCGGACCGCGAAGCGCTGAACTCCGAAGTGAACCAGCTTACCGCAGAGCTGGACCGCATCGCCAAGACCACTGAATTCAACGGCCGCAAGCTGCTGGATGGCTCGTTCACCAGCGCGCAGTTCCAGGTGGGCGCCAACGCCAACCAGACCATCACGGCCACCTCGTCGAACTTCAGCACCAATTCCTACGGCAACTACCGCATCGGCGGCAAGGCCGTGCTGCCGACGGACAACACGGGCGACCTGACGCTGGGCAGCACCCCCGGTTCCGTCAGAGCCCAGGGTGCTTCGCCAAACTCAGCCATCACCGGCGGTACCCTGTCGGTAGATGGCGCGTACGGGAAAAAGGACATCATCTACCCTGCGGGTGCCTCGGCCAAGAGCGTGGCCGCCCTGGTGAACGCCCAAACCGAACTCACCGGCGTGAGCGCCTCGGCGCGCACCGAGATCGGCCTGGATGCCCTTGCCTCCGGCGCGTACACGCTGCAAATCGCTTCGAACAACGACGCAGGTGCTCCAGCCACCGTGTCGTTTACCGTCAAGTCCCTCACCGCCGAAGGCTTGAGCGCTGCCGTCAAGGCCTTCAACGACGTCTCGGCCAAGACTGGCGTATCCGCCAGGGTAAACGACGATGGCAACCGCATCATCCTCACCAACGATTCGGGCGAGGACATCAAACTCCTGAACAAACTGGCCCCCGGAGCCATCACCATCACCACGCCCGACGGCCTCGGATTAACCCCTGCAGTGACGGCTGCGGTGAACGCGGCGGGCACCTTGGCTGGCAACGGTACTGTCCTTACGGGCCAATTGACACTGGATTCATCCAAGTCATTCAGCGCGACCGACTCGGTTGGCTCGCCCGGCGGCTTCATGATCGCCGCCGCCACCGCCACCTCGAGCCAGCTACAGGCCGTCAAGGACATGGACGTGAGCACGGTGGACGGTGCCAACCGCACCCTGGCCATGGTGGACTCTGCCATCGCCGCGATCAGCAGCCAACGCGCCAACTACGGCGCCTTGCAGTCGCGCTTCGAGACGACCATCGCCAACTTGAATATCTCGTCGGAAAACATGTCCGCCTCGCGCAGCCGCATCCTGGATGCCGACTTCGCGGCCGAAACGGCCAACCTGTCGCGCACCCAGATCCTGCAGCAGGCCGGCACCGCCATGGTGGCCCAGGCCAACCAGATTCCGCAGGGCGTGCTGTCGTTGCTCAAGTAAGGTAAGCGGCCAATTCTGGCAAACACTCCTTTTTTTATAGCTGTCAGCGCTTGCCAGGCAAGGGCTGACGGCTATTTTTATTGGAAATTCTGCAGGGTAGCAGCGCCCACACCGGCAAAAGCAAAGCCTTCGGTTTGATCTGGCATTCCGCACCGGCCACCAGGCCCCTGCCCAGGCAGTAGAAGCGGTTATCCTCAGAGACGAGCTGCCCCTCGCACCACAGTTGCGCAGCCACTAAAGGGAACCTCTCAAAACCTCTCAGTTTGCGAGTTCAAACGTCGTAACTCGTTGATTTATAAAGGTGCCGAGTGGTTGCGGTCGGGGTTTTGAGAGGCACCCTAAAGCACTCGCCTGATCCCGACCGACCTCAGAAGAACCTCCAGCCGTCGACAAAGGAAATCCATGTTTGGGCTCAATCTGTTCATCGCCGGCATAGAAAAAAGCGGAACGACCTCGCTGGCAGATTGGTTCGTCACCAATGGCCTTGCCAAATACTATATCCAAGGCATCAAGGAGCCCTACTCTTATGCTTTTGGTGATACCCCAACCTCTAACAGCTTGATGCCACGGGGTGTTTTGCTAGATGCCTCCGTGGGCTACGCATTCAACCCACACGCTATCGCGCGAATGCCACAGCACAACACCAAGGTAATCCTGTGTTTCAGGAACCATTTTGACCGCTGCCTCAGTGCCTATAATTTTTATCAAACCATCGCCAAGAGGGACGAAACCTCGGTTGCGCTTTTAAAAACCATCCCCGAACTACTCGACCTCCTGGGAGACGACATTCACGCTGAATCGCTCTTTGACGTGACTTTCCAGATCATGAAGCGATACTTTCCCACGAAGTCCGAGAAAATCATACGTACTTATTTTGAAGAGCAGGCTGGCAACATTTGCCGCCAATCTTTTCTGGAGCGAGCCCACTACGAGATTGGGTTCTTCCTCCGTCGCCGGTCGTTTCCGTTCTTCAGCATTCTCGGCAGTGGTTTTTTCACGCATCCACTAAAAAATCTGCTAACCCGATACCAGGCTACAGATCTTCATCTCTTGACGTTGGATCAGCTCGGCACGGAAAGCGCGCGTACAGAATTCGTCAAGGATATCTTGGGACCTAGAGCACACGGAGCCACGCTACCGCCCCTGCCCAACTTGAATGCCACTGCCGGCCAAGCCAAGCCAGATTTTCACTCCAGCGAATGGAATTTCCTGCGAGCCTACTTCCGCAGCGACCTGATCGACTTTAGAGCGACTGCCAACGATGCCGGTGTCAGCATGAAGTACGTCCATCAGGCGCGGCTCGATCAATACCTCATGTAATCTACCCCGCACGATCACCGGCCCATGAAACCACTGATTCAAGCCGTACCGCACCAACTGACCCACGCCGACCGTCGAAACCACTATGGCCACGATGGCGCAGTTGTCTGGCTGATGGGACTTTCCGCTGCCGGAAAATCCACGCTGGCTATGGCGGTGGAGCAGCAACTGACCGTGCTGGGCTACTCCTGCTACATGCTCGACGGCGACAACATTCGGCATGGCCTGAATGCAGGCCTTGGCTTTTCCCCGGAAGACCGCACGGAAAACATCCGCCGCGTGGGCGAAGTGGCCGCCCTGTTCGCCGATGCCGGCCTAGTGTGCCTATGCGCCTTCATTTCTCCCTACCAGGTGGATCGCGCAAAGGCCCGTCAGGCTTGCCGGCAAACTTTTCATGAAGTACACGTAACAGCCGACATCGCCACCTGCGCGGCCCGCGACCCCAAGGGGCTGTACCAGAAGGCTGGCGCCGGGGTATTGGGCCAGATGACAGGACTTTCCGCCCCCTACGAGCCGCCAGGCCACTGCGAGCTGCGAATCGACACGCACCAGGAATCCGTCGAACAGAGCACCGAGAGGCTGCTCCGGTACGTCACGCATGTAGTCCCTCTCTCTCACCCACGGAGAACACCATGAAAGCCGTCATCCTGGCGGGCGGCCTGGGCACTCGCATTTCCGAAGAGTCACACCTGCGGCCCAAACCCATGGTCGAGATTGGCGGCAAGCCGATCATCTGGCACGTGATGAAGATCTATTCGCATTTCGGCATCAACGATTTCGTGATCTGCCTGGGCTACAAGGGCTACGTCATCAAGGAATATTTCGCCAACTATTTCCTGCACATGTCGGACGTGACCTTCGACATGGCCGAGAACCGCATGCAGATCCACGACCAGCACGCCGAGCCCTGGCGCGTGACGCTGGTGGACACCGGCGAGCACACCATGACCGGCGGTCGCCTGAAGCGCGTGCGCAAGTACCTAGGCGATGAAACCTTCTGCATGACCTACGGCGACGGCGTGGCCGACATTGATGTCGCTGCATTGCTGGCGCTCCACCGCCGCCACGGCAAGCAGGCCACCGTAACGGCCGTGCAACCGCCAGGGCGCTTCGGCGCGCTGGAGATACAGGGCGAGCAGGTGCGCGGCTTCCAGGAAAAGCCGCAGGGCGACGGCGGCTGGATCAACGGCGGCTTTTTCGTGCTGGAGCCGGGCGCGCTCGACAGCATCGCGGGCGACGCCACCATCTGGGAGCAGGAGCCGATGCGCCAGCTCGCCCAGCGCGGCGAGCTGATGAGCCACATCCACCACGGCTTCTGGCAGCCCATGGACACCTTGCGCGACCGCACCCTGCTCGAAGAGCGCTGGCAGAGCGGCCAGGCGCCCTGGCGGGTATGGAACTGAACCCCGCATTCTGGGCCGGGCGGCGCGTGCTGCTGACCGGCCACACCGGCTTCAAGGGCGGCTGGCTGGCGCTGTGGCTGCGCATGCTGGGCGCCGAGGTGCAGGGCTACGCACTGCCCGCAGCCACCACGCCCGCACTGTGGCAGGCGGCCCGGCTGGCCGAACTGGCACCCGGCACGCTGGCGGACATCCGCGACGGCGCGCGTGTGGCCGAGGCCGTCGCTGAATCCCAGCCCGAAGTCGTGCTGCACATGGCGGCGCAGCCGCTGGTGCGCGCCTCTTACGAAACACCCGCCGAAACCTACGCCACCAACGTGATGGGCACGGTGCACCTGCTCGAAGCCGTGCGCCGCTGCGATGCGGTGCGCGCGGTGGTGGTGGTAACCACGGACAAGTGCTACGACAACCGCGAATGGCCCTGGCCCTACCGCGAGCAAGACGCGCTGGGCGGGCACGACCCCTACAGCAGCAGCAAGGCCTGCGTGGAACTGCTGTGCGCCTCATGGCGCGCATCGTTCCTGCAGGGCCGCGGCACGCTGCTGGCCACGGCGCGGGCGGGCAACGTGATTGGCGGCGGCGACTGGTCACCCGACCGCCTGGTGCCCGACGCCCTGCGCACCTGGGAACGCGGCGAGACGCTGACGCTGCGCTACCCCCACGCCACCCGCCCCTGGCAGCATGTGCTGGAGCCGCTGCACGGCTACCTGCTGCTGGCGCAGGCGCTGGCCAAAGGGGAAAGCGCTGCGGCGGCGGCCTGGAACTTCGGTCCCGGCAGCGACGGCGTAGCGAGCGTGGCCGAGGTGGTCGGGCTGCTTTCCGCCCTGTGGCCCGGCCCGGCGGCATGGCACGCCGAGCCGCAGGCGCGGCAGCCCCACGAGGCCGGGCTGCTGGCGCTGGATTCGTCCAAGGCGCGCAGCCTGCTGGGCTGGCGCCCACGCTGGACGCTGGCGCCGGCGCTGACGCGCACCATGGATTGGCACAACGCCTGGCGCGCGGGCACGGACATGCAGACTTTCACACGCCAGCAGATTGCGGCTTTCCAGGACAGCGCTCCATGAACTTCCCTGACGAACCTTCGCTGCGCCAGCACATTGGCGAACTGGTGGCGCTGTACGCACAGCGCTACCGCGCGCCTGTGCCCTTCGCGCCGGGGCAAACGCCAGTTCCGCCCTCCGGCAAGCTGATCGACGCCGAGGAAATCAAGCTGATGGTGGAGGCCGCCCTCGACGGCTGGCTGACCACCGGCCGGTTCAACGCGGAGTTTGAAAGCAGGCTCGCGGCGTTCATCGGCGTCAAGCACCTGATGACCGTGAATTCAGGCTCATCGGCCAATCTGATCGCCTTCAGCACGCTCACCAGCCCCAAGCTGGGCGCGCGGGCCATCCGGCCAGGCGATGAAGTGATCGGCGTGGCGGCGGGCTTTCCGACCACCGTCAACCCGATCTTGCAGTTCGGCGCCGTGCCGGTGTTCGTGGACGTGGAGCTGGGCACCTACAACATCGACGCCAGCCGGATCGAAGCGGCCATCGGCCCCAGGACGAAGGCCATCATGCTCGCCCACACGCTGGGCAACCCTTTCAACCTGGAGATGGTGACCGCACTGTGCAAAAAACATGGCCTTTGGCTGGTGGAGGACTGCTGCGATGCACTTGGCTCCACCTACCAGGGCCGCATGGTGGGCACCTTCGGCGACATCGGCACGCTGAGCTTCTACCCCGCACACCACATCACCATGGGCGAAGGCGGCGCGGTGTTTACCAACCACGCCGAATTGAAGACGATCGCCGAGAGCTTCCGCGACTGGGGGCGTGACTGCTATTGCGCACCGGGCAAGGACAACACCTGCGGCAAGCGTTTCTGCCAGAAGCTGGGCGGGTTGCCCGAGGGCTACGACCACAAATACACCTACAGCCACCTCGGCTACAACCTCAAGATCACCGACATGCAGGCCGCCTGCGGGCTGGCGCAGCTTGGCAAAGCCGAATGGTTCGTGGCGCAGCGCAAGCGGAACTTCGCCCACCTGCACGCGCAGTTGAAGGCATGCGAGGAATTCCTCATCCTGCCTCGCGCCACCGAGCATGCCGATCCATCCTGGTTCGGTTTCCCAGTTACGCTGCGCGACAACGCGCCGGTTTCCCGCGTGGATCTTTTGACCTACCTCGACCAGAACCGGGTGGGCACGCGCCTGCTCTTTGCCGGCAACCTGGTTCGCCAGCCCTACATGGCAGGCAGGGAATACCGGGTCAGCGGCACACTGGAAAACACCGACACGGTGATGAACAGCACGTTCTGGATCGGGGTGCAGCCCGCGTTAACGCAGGACATGATGGACTTCGCGGCGGCCAGGATCAGGGCTTATCTTGGCGTCGATTTTGAATAGGCAACCCGGAGAAGAATGTGATGCAATCCATTAGCCAACGCGACAAGGACTTGTTCGAGAACCTGTTCGTCCTGGAGCTGGCCAACAACCACTGGGGCAAGCTGGAGCGCGGGCTGAAAATCATCCGCGACCACGGCGCGATCGTGCGCTACAACAACGTCAAGGCGGCCATCAAGCTGCAATTCCGCGACATCGAGGAGTTCATCCACCCCGATTTCAAGGGCAATACCGAACTGCGCTACGTGAAGAAGACCGAGGACACCCGGCTCAGCAAAGCCGATTTCTCGCGCATGGTCGAGGAAATTCGCAACCTGAGCTGTATTCCCATGGCCACTCCGTTCGATGAGGCGTCCGTCGATCTGTGCATCGAGTTCGACATGCCCATCCTCAAGATCGCCAGCTCGGACATGAACGACTGGCCGCTCATCGAGAAAATCGCCTCTACCCGCCGCCCTACCATCATCTCGACCGGCGGCGCCTCGGAAAAAGACCTGGACGACATCGTCCACTTCTTCGAGAAGCGGGACATTCCGCTGGCTATCAACCACTGCGTCTCGCTCTACCCCAGCGAAGACAGCGAGCTGCACCTGGACCAGATCGACTACCTGTACAGCCGCTATCCACGCCACGTCATCGGCCTGTCCACGCACGAGTACCACGACTGGCACTCGTCCATGCTGATCTCGTACGGCAAGGGCGCGCGCACCTGGGAGCGCCACATCGACATCCAGTACGAAGGCATCCCCGTCTCCAATTACTGCTCGTTACCCGAGCAATGCGACACTTGGTTCAAAGCGTTTCACAAGGCCAAGGAGATGTGCGGGGGCGTCAGCGCCAGCCGACGCCCCATCTCGCGCAAGGAAACCGAATACCTGAATGCCCTGGTGCGCGGTGCCTATGCGCGCCGCGACCTGGAGCCAGGTTACGTTTTCGACAAAGACAAGTTCGAGAAGGATTTCTATCTCGCCATTCCGCTGCACAAGGGGCAACTGTCCTGCCGCGAAGTCATGAACGGCGAAAAGCTCCAGCAGCCCATCAAGGCCCATGAGCGCCTGACCATCGACCACATCGACGGCCCCTACAGCGAAAGCCCCGCGCTCAAGCGCCTCATACTCGACCGTGGACTTTGAATGAAACGAGTCTCTGAACGCATTGCCGACTGGCTGGTCGACCAAGGGGTCGAACAGGTCTTTACCGTCACGGGCGGCGGCGCCATGTTCCTCAACCAGGCCCTGGGCGGGCATAACAGGCTGCGCTGCACCTTCATGCACCACGAGCAAGCCTGTGCCATGGCGGCAGAGGGGTATGCGCGCATCACCGGCAAGCCTGCCGTGGTGATGCTGACCACCGGACCGGGCTCGGTGAACGCGCTCAACGGCGTCTATGGCGCTTTCACCGACTCGATCCCGATGATCGTCCTCTCGGGCCAGATCAAGCGCGAGACCTGCATCGACTTCCACGACGTGCCTGGCTTGCGCCAGCTAGGCGACCAGGAAGGCCCGACCATCGCGATGGCCAGCCCCGTTTGCAAGTTCGCGCGGCTGGTGCGGTCAGAGAAGGAACTCGAGACCCTGCTGCCCCAGGCGTACGCCGAGGCCACAGGCGGGCGCCCCGGCCCCGTGTGGCTGGACATTCCGCTGGACATACAGCAGTCCACCGAGGCGATCCAGATCCCCGCCCCCCCGGCGTCCGCTGCCAAGCCGCCATCCAACGCACTGCGCGCCACCTGTCGCGCCATCATTGACCGGCTCCGGCAGTCGCACCGCCCGCTGATCCTGGGCGGCACCGGCGTGCGGCTCTCGGGCACCGAAGGGCGATTGCTGGCGCTGGTGGAACGCCTGGGCATTCCGCTCGCCACGGCCTGGACGCACGACCTCATCGCATCCGACCACCCGCTGTTCGCGGGTCGCCCTGGCACCATCGGCACGCGCGCGGGCAACTTCTGCCTGCAGGCTGCCGACTGCGTGCTGGTGCTGGGCTCGCGCCTGAACATCCGCCAGACCAGCTACAACTGGGGCGCCTTCGCCAAAAACGCCTGGCTGGCGCAGGTGGACATCGACGAGGCCGAGTTGAACAAGCCCACGCTGCGGCCCGACCTGGGCGTGGCTGCGGACCTGAACGACTTCCTGGACGTGCTGGAGGAAGAACTCGCGCACGTACAGCCGCCCAGCTACCGGCCCTGGGCCCAGTGGTGCCGGCAGACGGGGCAGCGCTACGACACGGCGGCAGAACACCACCAGCAGCCCGGCGCCCCCCTGAACCCCTACGTCATGGTCAGCCGCGTCTTCGCGCGCATGCGGCCCGACGACATCGTGGTCTGCGGCAATGCATCGGCCTGCATCCTGCCCTTTCAGGTGGGCGCGCTGCAAACAGGCCAGCGCCTGTTTAGCAACTCCGGCTCGGCTTCGATGGGCTACGACCTGCCCGCCGCCCTGGGCGCGGCCACCGCAGCGCAGGGTGCGCGGCGCGTGATCTGCTTTGCGGGCGACGGCAGCCTGCAGATGAACATTCAGGAGCTGCAGACCCTCAAGACCACGGGGCTGGACGTGATCGTCATCGTGCTCAACAACCGGGGCTACCTGTCGATCTGGCAGACGCACGAGAATTTCTTCGGCCGCGTCGTCGGCGCCACGCCCGAATCGGGCGTGGAGTTCCCCGACTTCACCGCCGTGGCCCGCGCCTACGGCTTGCGCGCCGAAAGCATCGCCACCGAGGCCGACCTGCCCCGGCTCGACGCACTGCTGGAAGGCGGCGGCCCGCTGCTGATCGATTTGCACGTCGATCCCCGGCAGGAGTTCGTGCCGCGCATCAAGTCGCGCGTGGACGAACAGGGCAAGTTCGTCACGCCCGAGTTGGACGACATGCACCCCTTTCTTGACCCAGCCACGCTGGTGCAAATCCGCAGCGAAGCGCTGGCGATCCGATCCAGCCACACAGGCACGCCATGACGGCACCGGCCGACTTCCTGCGCCTGCGCGACCAGGCCGCCGCCGCACCCCAGCCCGGCATCGACCCCGACCGCCCCTGCTGGATCTTCGGCGCGGGCAACTTCGGCCGCAGCCTAGCGGGCGCGCTGCAGGCACAGGGCACCACCATCGCCGGGTTCGTGGAAACCGCCCCGCGCACCGCCGCCGTGCAAGGCCTGCCCGTGCTGGACTGGAACACGCTGGCACGCCAGGAACCGCAGGCCCAACTGGCCCTAGGCATTTTCAACCGCGACACGCCCTTCGACCAATTGCTGGCCCTGCCCGCAGCCACAGGACTCAACCGACCGCTGATGCCCTGGACGCTCTACGGACCGCTGGCCCAGACGCTGGGCTGGCGCTTCTGGTTAAGCCCCCGCGCCCTGCTGCTGGACGGCATGCCGCGCATCGCCCAGGCGGCCGAACGGCTGGCCGACGCCGAGAGCGTGCGCACGCTCTACCGCATCTGCGCCTTCCGCCTGGGACTTGACATGGGCTACGCCAGCTTCCAGTCCACCGAAAGGCAGTACTTCAACGCGCTGACCCTGCCCACCCTGCAAGGCCGCGCCATCACCTACGTGGACTGCGGCGCCTACGACGGCGACAGCTTTAGCGACCTTCTCGCCCAGCCCGGCATCGCCTGCGCGCAAGCCTTTCTGCTGGAGCCCGACCCCGCCAACTACGCCCGGCTGGCGCAGCGCGCGGCGGCCCACGCGGGCACGGACACGCAGGCCATCTGCTTGCCACTGGCGGCGGCGCAGGCGCATGGCAGCCTGACCTTCCAAGCCGGGCAGGGCGAAGCCTGCACCGTTCTGAAAGAAGGGACAAAAGCAGGAACCGGCACCACCATCACCGCCGTGGCGCTGGATGAGCTACTGCCCGGCACCCCGGTTCATTTACTCAAACTTGATATCGAAGGCGCCGAGGCCCCGGCGCTGCGCGGCGCACGGCGGCTCATCCAGCGCGGCCGCCCCGTGCTGGCGGTATCGCTCTATCACAACCCCCAGGATCTTTGGGAACTGCCGGAGCTGCTGTTCGAGCTCTGCGGTGAGGGCTACCGCTTCCATATCCGCCAGCACGGGTTCAACTCGTTCGAATCCGTGCTGTATGCAGTGCCCCAGAATTTTTAATGAAATCGGCCTCTAAGGCATGTCCCCCAAACGCAAGCAGCTATTAAAATAGGAGTAAAACCCATGGACTTACTGCTGACGGGAGGCACCGGATTCTTTGGCAAAGCGCTGCTGCGGCACTGGCAGGCGGCGCCCGCCGCCCCGCGCGTCACCGTGCTGAGCCGCAACCCCGAGGGCTTCGTTGTGCAGCATCCGGAGTTCGCCGCGCTGCCATGGCTGCACTTCCACAAGGGCGACATTCTTGACCCCGCCAGCCTGCCAACCCACGCCGCATTCACGCACCTGCTGCACGCGGCGGCCGACTCCACGCTGGGGCCACAGCTCACGCCCTTGCAGCGCTACACGCAGATTGTCGATGGCACCCGCCATCTGCTGGACTACGCCGTCACCCACGGCATCCCGCGCTTTCTACTGGCCAGCTCCGGCGGTGTCTATGGCGCGCAGCCGCAGGACATGGCGCAGATGCCAGAGGACCACCACGGCATACCCGACCCGCTGGACGCCCGCAACGCCTACAGCGTCGCCAAGCGCTGTGCCGAACATCTGTGCGCGCTGTATGCGCAGCAGCACGGTATGCACGCCGTGGTGGCGCGCTGCTTCGCTTTCGTGGGACGCGACCTGCCGCTGGATGCACATTTCGCCATCGGCAACTTCATCCGCGACGCGCTCGCCCGGCCCCACGTCACGGTGAACGGCGACGGCTCTCCCATCCGTTCCTATATGGACCAGCGCGATCTGGCCCACTGGCTTCAAGTACTGCTGCGCCAGGGGCGCGCAGGCCAAGCCTACAACGTGGGTTCCGACGCGGCCCTGACCATCGCCGAGTTGGCGCATCAGGTGCGCGACTTGCTCGCACCAGGCAAACCGGTTCGCATCGCCGGGGCTGCGAACACGGACAGCGTCCGCAACCGCTATGTGCCGTCCATCGCCAAGGCGCGATCCGAATTGGGGCTGCGCCTGCAATACACCCTGCCGCAGTCCATTCAACATGCCGCCGCAGCCGTATGCCGATGAGCCAGCCTTGTTCCCACATCGTCTTCGACCTGGACGGCACGTTGATCGACTCGGCCCCGTCCATCCTCGCTTCCATGCAAGCCGCTTTCGACGCGGCAGGCCTGCGGCCCTCGCGCCCGCTGGTGCAAGACTTGATCGGCCCGCCCCTTCATACCACCCTGGCATCCCTGCTGCCGGCAGGGCAAGGCGATAGCGTGGACAAGCTGGCCGCGCTGTTCAAGAGCCACTACGACGCCACTGGCTACCGCGACACACGGGCGTATGAAGGCATCGCGAACATGCTGGAAGCATTGCGACGCCGCGGCTGCCGCCTGCTGATCGCCACCAACAAACGCATCCTGCCGACGCGGCGCATCATCGACCACCTCGGATGGAACGGCCTGTTCGAGGAGGTACACGCCCTCGATGCCTTCATGCCGCCGCTGCGCAGCAAGGCAGAAATGCTGACCGCTTTGCGCTCCAGGCTGCACGCGCCAGCGGTGTATGTCGGTGACCGCCCCGAAGACGCCACCGCTGCCCAGCAGGCTGGCCTTCCGTTCTTTCTGGTGGCATGGGGATATGCCCCAGCCGACTACCTGGAAACGCAGCGCTCCAAGGCACAGACTCCACAAGCATTGGCACACCACCTTCAGACTATCGCCTTGGCCTCTGATCTATATCCACACACCACCACAAGAAAATGAGCAAAAAAATACCGCTGACCGTCGCACTCATGACCTACAACAGAGGCGGATCGTACCTACGAGAGGCGATACAAGGCATTCTGAATCAGACCTATCGGGATTTTGAGTTCTTGATCCTCGATAATGGCAGCATTGATGATACGCCGCAGGTTGTCCTAAGCTACAAGGACGACAGAATCCGGTATGTCAGGAACCCGCCGGGCCTCTCCGCTTTTTTCAATGGCGCATCCGCCGTGAAAATTTCACGCAGCGAACGCCTACTCATCACCTTCGATGACGACATCATGCTACCCACCATGGTGGAGAGGCAGATGGCGCTGATGGATTCAGATCCTGACATTGTGGGCGTTTGGAGCAATATCCAAACCATCAACCAGGATGGGGTCATCATCGAAGACAACTCTGCCGCGCTGGGTAAAGACCAAATCTACGATCGTGGAGAATTCTTGGCTGATTTTCTGTCGCATCAGGTCTGGCCCATCCCCTGCACCTTGATGTTCAAGAAAAATCCTCGCAAGGATTGGGGCATTGATTTCACCTACTACGGCGGCACCCTGCCCGAAAGGGTCAAGAAAAAGATAGAAAACGTGCATGGCGGAGACGACGTTCTGACGCTGGTGGGCCACAACTCCAGGGGCAAGATCGCCTTTATCAACGACCCCCTGTACAAATACAGAAGGCACAACCAACAAGACACACATGCCGTCGATCCGACGAGGGGCATTCTTAGCACATACAAGAAGATAAAGAAATTCATCCGATCACAAAGCTATATTTCTGACGAAATACGCACCACCGTGGATGCATTCGTCATGCACTACGAGGTGCAGCACGCCATTGCCTCCACACCGGATGAAGCATCCGCCAAACAATCCATTCGAAAAATATCAGCCCTTTTCAATAAAAAGAAGGATGCCCAGGATGACGCAACGCAGTACCGCATCCTATCAACAGCCATACTGCTCTCTTACTACAAAGACCGTGCATGCCGCGAACGCCTGACGAGCAACTTGCCTCCGCCCGGCCCGCAATACTCCACCGCGACACGGGCTCTTTATGCATGGGCGCAGCACCGCGCCCTCAATGAGAACCTATTCGCAAGCATTCCGAAAGAATCAAAAATCGCCATTCTTGGCAGCGTCTTCATTGCATCCCTTCTCATTCATGAGGCTCGTGCGCATGGACTCCACATCACCTGCTGTCTTGACTCAAATAGGAACCGACAGCACAAGACATTACTTGGAGTCCCAATTATTCCGACAGCAGAACTTGCTTCCAACAAGACAATCGACTATGTCTTTCTTAGTTCCGAGAAAGACCATGAGCCTTACTTAATAGATTACCTCTCCAAGCTTAATTCGGAAGTCAAGATATCTTCATGGAAGATTCTTTGCCAACCGGCATTGGAAGCGCATCAATCCCATGACAACCAATGACTCTGCTGCACGCATCCGCAACTTGCTGAGCTCGTAGCCTTTCAAAAATTATTTCATTTTGCGTAATGGAGCCGCCCAAGACGATGAAAATATACCAGCCCGGCACGAACTTTTTTCAGAGTCGCCATGCTCCGTATTACATTGCCAGCCCCCACTTTACGCAAAAAACCGCAGGGCCACGGGTATTGCATTACCTATGCCATATTCTCAACGAACTGGGGTACGAGTCTTACATCACCGCAACCGGGCATAGCCCTTGGCTTCGGACACCTCTTTTGACCCCTGACGTCAAGGAAAGACACGCACAAACGAGGAGGACACCCGTCATGGTTTATCCTGAAACCATCACTGGCAATCCGTTGAATGGTGCAGTGGTTGCGCGTTGGCTCCTCAACCAGGCGGGCCACCTGGGAGGCGAAAAGGTCATACGCGAAAATGAAATAATATTTCACTGGGATGAATGGGTTTTGCAAGAAGAAAAATCCAGCGGCAGACTCTTCATTCCCAGCGCAGACAATAGAATTTTCAACGACGATGGGGTAATACAGGCAAACAGGAAAGGGTTTTGCTACTACGCTCACAAATATCTTTTATCTGGCGGAAAAATATCCGACACCATCAAAAAAAATGGCCTCAGCCTATGCCAGGACATTCCTCGCTCGCCCGAAGAAATCGCAGAAATCCTGCGATCAACAGAGGTTCTTTATTGTTATGAACCATCGAGCATGGCTTCGGAAGCTTATGCATGCGGCTGCCAGCCCATATTCGTCGAAACGGATTACCTGAAGCGATTCAGACCCAATCCCGGCATGAGACAAATATTGGAATCCGATATTGGAGTCTTACCAGTTCCGCCAATCGACCGCGACCATCGAGAGCAAATTGCACGGATCCATGCCCAGGCATTGGAAAGCGTCAAGAACTTCATTGACGTGACGCAAAATGCCGCCATCGCGCATGCCCAACTTCCAGACCGCCAGCGCCAGCAAAGGGAAGCCGCCATGGCCGCCTCCTATACGCTCGCCCATGCCTCTTCCCTTGCGCAATGGCAAGCCCAGCGCACGCCTGGCCCCGCGCAATCACACCTGATTGCGGAACGCCTCGCCAGCGAGGCGCCCACACTGGCCGTTTTCATTCGCACCATAGGGCTGGGCAGCACAGCGCTGGCCGCTACCTTGCGCAGCCTTGCGGAGCTTCAACCGCCCTATGCACCCTCTTCCATCACCGTGCTGGGCGGCCCCGAACCTGCGGCGCAGGAGAAACTGCCGCAGTTGCGCTGGGTGGCAACAGAAGCGCTGGAGGCCATTCACCCGCTCGTGCAAATGGAATCGTGCGGCTGGATATTGATGGTGGATGCAGGCGATTGCTTCACGCCATCGGGCCTGCCGATGGTGGCGCTGGAACTGCGCGATGCCCCGCAGTGCCGCGCTGTCTATGCCGATGCGCTGACGCGCACCGATGTGGGTGAGCCCGTGCCTCTCATGCGCCCCGATTTCAACCTGGACATGCTGCTGTCCTGCCCCGCGAACATAGCAAGGCACTGGCTGTTCCGCCGCGACGTGTTCCTCGAAGCCGGAGGCTTCGAGGCAGCCTATACGCAGGCGCCGGAATTCGCGCTACTGCTGCGCTTGATTGAAACCGGCGGACTCGACGGCCTGGGCCATGTGCACGAGCCCCTGCTGACCATCGCCGCGCCACCACTGGAAAACAACGCGCATGAACTGGCCGCGCTGCAGCGGCATTTACTAGCACGTGGCTACGACAACGCCACGGTCGATACCACTCTGCCGGGCCGCTACCGCATCCTGTACGGGCACGCGGCACAGCCGCTGGTGTCGATCATCATCCCCACCAGGGACCAATTCGCGCTACTGGAGCGCTGCGTCAGCTCGCTGCTAGAGAAAACCACCTATCCGCATTACGAGATCCTGCTGGTGGACAACGGCAGCACCGAGCCGGCCGCCTGCGCCTGGCTCGACGGCCTGGCGGCACTGGGCGAGGCGCGCATCCGCGTGCTGCGCTATCCGCAGCCGTTCAACTACGCCGCCATGAACAACCTGGGCGCACGCGAGGCGCGTGGCGACTACCTGGTGCTGCTGAACAACGACACCGCCATCGTGCAAGGCGACTGGCTCGACGCGCTGCTCAACCATGCGCAGCGCCCCGAGGTGGGCGTGGTAGGCGCCAAGCTGCTCTACCCCAGCGGCCAGGTACAGCACGCCGGGCTGCTGCTGGGGCTGCACGGCATGGCGGGCTACCCGTTCTCCGGGGCCGAAGCCGATGCACCGGGCTACATGCACCGGCTGGAGATCGACCAGAACTACAGCGCTGTGAGCGCCGCCTGCCTGATAGTGCGCCGCGCGCTTTACGAAGAGCTGGGCGGCATCGATGCCGAGGCGTTCCCGCTGATCTGCGGCGACATGGACCTGTGCCTGCGCGCACGCACGGCGGGCTACCTGACAGTGTGGACGCCGCACGCCGTGCTGCTGCACGAAAAGGGCGCCACCCTGGCCGCCGTGCCACCCGAGGCCTTCGCGCAGCAGCGCGAGCGCGCGCAGGATGCGATGTACCGCCGCTGGCTGCCCGCGCTGGCACACGACCCAGCCTACAACCGCAACCTGTCGCTGCAATCGACCGAGTTCGCCGTCGAGACCGACTCGCGCCTGAACTGGAACCCGCTGCCGTGGCGTCCGCTGCCGGTGGTGCTGGCGGTGAACGCTGACGCCTTCGGCTGCGGCCACTACCGCATCATCCACCCCGGCCAGGCCATGGCGCAGGCCGGGCTGGCCGACGTGCGCGTGAGCGAGTACCACTACGGCCCCGTGGAGATGGAGCGCCTGCGGCCCGACACCTGGGTACTGCAGCGCCTGGTGAGCGACGCGCCGTTCGAGATGGTGCGTCGCACCGCGCCGTTCACCCAGGCGTTCAAGGTGGCCGAACTGGACGACTACCTGCTCAACCTGCCCATGAAGAACGGGCACCGCGGCCAGCTCCCGCAGGACATGCAGCGCGTGCTGCGGCGCTGGCTCGATCTGACGGATCGCCTGGTCGTCTCCACCGCCCCGCTGGCCCAAGCGATGGCCAAGCTGCACCGCGACATCCGCGTGGTGCCCAACCGGCTGCCGCCCGAGCGCTGGAGCCACCTCGCCAGCCTGCGCCGCCAGGGCCGCCGCCCGCGCGTGGGCTGGGCGGGCGGTGCGAGCCACCAGGGCGACCTGGAGCTGATCGCCGATGTGGTCAAGGCCCTGGCCGGGGAAGTGGAGTGGGTGTTCCTCGGCATGTGCCCCGCGCCCATGCGCCCGTACCTGCACGAGCACCACGTGCCCGTCGACATCGCGTCCTACCCGCACAAGCTCGCCAGCCTGAACCTCGACCTGGCCGTGGCCCCGCTGGAGCACAACCTGTTCAACGACTGCAAGAGCAACCTGAAGCTGCTGGAGTACGGTGCCTGCGGCTACCCGGTAATGTGCAGCGACGTGGCCGCCTACCAAGGCAGCCTGCCCGTGACGCGCGTGAAGAACCGCTACAAAGACTGGGTGGACGCCATCCGTATGCACCTGGCCGACCTGGACGCCACGGCCGCCGCGGGCGACGCGCTACGCGATGCAGTACGGCAGAACTGGATGCTGGAAGGCGCGCATCTGGACGACTGGCTGCGCGCCTGGCTGCCCGGGTGAAACGCACCACACCCGTGCATCAAACATCAAAAACCATAGCTGCTTGCGCTTTCCTGGAAAGCCTTTGAAGCCCAAAAGGCTTTAAGTTCTCAAGCACTGGACGCCGCCAGCCGATACATTGATACGATTGCGCATCCCCGCCGTGCCCGGCGCCACTGGCTGGGCACGGTCTTTTTGACCGGCCCGCCCACGTCTCCTACACATCCGACATGTTCGTCCTCATTGGCTATGCCATCACTTTTGGGTGCGTTTTTGGCGTATTCGTGGCCCACGGCGGCAACGTGCATGTGCTGCTGGAGGCGCTGCCCTTTGAAATGATCACCATCGGCGGCGCGGCCCTGGGGGCGCTCATCGTGAACAACCAGCCCAAGGTGCTCAAGGCCACGATGGCCGCCATTCCCG
>Ga0222428_100394_pt1 | contig 17718 bp, 14 predicted proteins | sample 2B5Ametagenome_FD_182471 | JGI IMG/M metagenome (GOLD analysis project Ga0222428, IMG submission 182471) | Enriched microbial communities from leaf-cutter ant dump, University of Wisconsin, Madison, United States - 2B5A (version 2) | ecosystem: Environmental > Terrestrial > Nest > Insects nest >...
TTGAGCAGGATGATGCCGACGTTGGGCCTGAAGCCGTCCCGGTCAAGCATAATCTAACCCCAATTTTTAAACTGCAGCCATTATGCATGCTGCCCTGTACCTGCCAAGGGTACTTGCCCGAATAGCCTGATTGCCCATCCATGAAAGCCTCCCAATTCTTCATTTCGACCCTCAAGGAAGCTCCGGCGGACGCCGAAGTGGTCAGCCACAAGCTCATGATGCGGGCCGGGCTGATCAAGAAGCTGGGGGCCGGAATTTATAACTACATGCCGATGGGGCTGCGTGTCATCCGCAAGGTCGAGGCCATCGTGCGTGAAGAGATGAACCGGGCGGGTGCGGTGGAGTGCGCCATGCCCGTGGTGCAGCCGGCCGAGCTGTGGCAAGAGACGGGGCGCTTCGAGAAGATGGGCCCCGAGCTGCTGCGCATCAAGGACCGCCATGACCGCGATTTCGTGATCCAGCCGACCAGCGAAGAAGTGGTCACCGACATCGCCCGCCAGGAGCTGCGCAGCTACAAGCAGTTGCCCAAGAATCTGTACCAGATTCAAACCAAGTTCCGCGACGAGCGCCGTCCGCGCTTTGGCCTGATGCGCGGGCGCGAGTTCATCATGAAGGACGCCTATTCCTTTGACCGCGACATGGTCAGCGCCAAGGCCAGCTACCAGGTGATGGCAGCGGCTTACCGCCGCATTTTTGACCGTTTCGGCCTGCGCTACCGTGCTGTGGCTGCCGACAGTGGCGCCATTGGTGGCGACCTGAGCGAGGAATTCCAGGTGATCGCTGCAACCGGCGAGGATGCCATCGTCTACTGCCCGCAAAGCGACTACGCCGCCAACATGGAGAAGGCCGAGGCACTGGCGCCCGTGCAACCGCGCCCTGCAGCTGCGCAGGCCATGACCAAGACACCCACCCCCGGCAAGGCCACCTGTGCCGACGTGGCGCAGTTGCTTGGCGTGCCGCTGTCCACCACCGTGAAGTCGCTGGTGTTGGCCACCGATACGTTGAACGATGCCGGTGACATCGTGGGCTCGCAAGTGTGGCTGCTGCTGCTGCGCGGCGACCATGACATGAACGAGATCAAGGTTTCCAAGGTGCCGGGGCTGGACAAGGGCTTCCGTTTCGCCACCCTGGCCGAGATCGAAGACCATTTCGGCTGCAAGCCTGGCTACCTGGGCCCCGTTGGGCTGAAGAAGCCGGTGAAGGTGATTGCCGACCGCGAAGTGGCCGTGATGGCGGATTGGATCTGCGGCGCTAACGAGGTGGACTACCACATCACCGGCGTGAACTGGGCGCGTGACCTGGCCGAGCCCGACGCTGTGGCCGACCTGCGCAACGTCGTGGCCGGCGACAAGTCGCCCGACGGCAAAGGCGAGCTGGCCATCGAACGCGGCATCGAGGTAGGCCACGTGTTCTATCTTGGCACCAAGTACTCCAAGGCCATGAACGCCACGTTCCTGGGCGAGGATGGCAAGCCGGCGTTCTTTGAGATGGGCTGCTACGGCATCGGTATCACCCGCCTGCCCGCGGCCGCCATCGAACAAAACCACGATGAGCGCGGCATCATCTGGCCTGACGCCATCGCCCCTTTCACCGTGGTCGTCTGCCCGGTGGGCATGGATCGCAGCGAGGCCGTGAAAGCCACAGCGGAGCAGCTCTATGCCGATCTGCTTGCGGCGGGCATCGACGTGATCCTGGACGACCGCGGCGAGCGCCCCGGCGCCATGTTTGCCGACTGGGAGCTGATCGGCGTGCCCCACCGCGTCACCATCGGCGACAAGAGCTTGAAGGACGGTGTGGTCGAGTACCAGCACCGGCGCGACGCTGCTGCGACCAAGGTGGCGGTGGGTGACATCGCCGCCTATGTGAGGAGCCGCCTGTCGGCATGAACGTGGCCATGAGCACCTCTGTATCCCGCCGTCATTGCCTGGTGCGTTGCGCTGCCTTGGGCGTGGCTGGCCCCGCCTCGTGGCTGGCGCTGCCGGGCACGGCCCACGCTGGAGGGCAGCTGGAGGAGCCGCTGGTGGATTCGGTGCGCACTGCGCTCAGTTCCGCCGTTGCCAACCAAGCACCGCCAGAGCCCGAGTTCTTCACGACCGAAGCGCGTCTGCATTACCTGCGCTGGCTCGGCACCATGAGCGACCGTCTGCGCCGCCGTAAGCCCGACTGGGAGGTGCGCCGCGACTTCCTGCAGACCGTGTGGTACGAAGCCAAGCGCGCCGGGCTCGATGTGTCGCTGGTGCTTGGGTTGATCCAGGTGGAAAGCGCGTTCCGCAAGTACGCCGTCTCCAGCGTGGGTGCTCGTGGCTACATGCAGGTGATGCCGTTCTGGACGCGCGTGATTGGCGATGGCGACCCTGGCAAGCTGTTCCACATGCAGACCAACCTGCGTTTCGGCTGCGTCATCCTGCGCCACTACATCGAGCGCGAGCGCGGCGACCTGTTCATGGCCCTGGGGCGCTACAACGGCAGCCGGGGCAAGTCGCCCTACCCGGAAGCGGTGTTTGGCGCACAGCGCAACTGGGTCTTTCCGCCGCCGTTGCAGACGGCAGAACTGCGCTCAAACGGCTGAGACGGTGTGAACGAATCCGACATGCCCGCCATAGCCCGCGCTATGGCTGTGCTTTGCGCCTAGATGGCGCACGTTTGTGCCGCCTGCGCGGGCACGCCGGATTCATTTACACCGTCTGAGGAGTCGTGGCCTCCTGGGGCAGGCGCGACACCATGACCTGGTCGATGCGGTAGCTGTCCACGTCGAGCACCTCGAACTTGTAGCCCCCGAAGGTCACGCTGTCGGTGCGCCGGGGCACGCGGCGCAGCATCACCATCAGAAAGCCCGCCAGGGTTTCGTACTCCTCGGCGTGCGGCAGCGCATCGAGTTGCAGCGCGTGCAGCACGTCCTCGATCGGCGTCACGCCGTCGATCAACCACGAGTTCTCGTCGCGGCGCACGATCTGCTCTTCATCCGTGGGGCCCACCAGGCCACCCATTACCGTGCTCATCACGTCATTGAGCGTGACCACCCCCACCACCAGGCTGTATTCGTTCACGATCACGGCGAAATCCTCGTGCACCAGCCGGAACTGCTCCAGCACCTCGGCCAGCGTGAGCCGGTCGGGCACGATCAACACCTTGCGCAGCAGGGCGTCGTCGGCCAGCGAGAGCGCCTGGTTGTTCAGCACGCGCTGGAACAGGTCCTTGGCATCCACATAGCCCACCACGTGGTCGATATCGCCGTCGCACACCGGGTAGGTGGAAAACGGCTCGGCGGCAATGCGCGCGCGGATCACCGTGTCCGGATCGTCACGCAGAAAGTAGGCGATGCGGTCGCGCTGCGTCATGGCCGATGCCACCGTGCGCGAATCCAGCTCGAACACGTTGGTGATCACCTGCTGCTCGCGCGCGGCCAGCACGCCAGCGCGGGCGCCCGCCTCCATCAGGGCCAGGATATCGTCGGACGTGACGCGGTCGTCGCGCACCGTGGGTAGGCCCAGCAGGGCCGCCAGGCGGTTGGCCAGCCAGTTGAATAGCCACACCAGCGGCTTGAACAGCGCCGTGAGCCACTGCATGGGGCGGCTCACCAATACCGCCAGCCGCTCCGGTTCGGCCATCGAGAGGCGCTTGGGCAACAGGTCGGCCAGCAGGATGAACAGCGAGGTGATGAGGACGAAGGAGGCGAGAAAGCCCACCGTGGCCGCTTTCTCGGGCGCCAGCCAGGGCGTGAGCCAGCCGGAGAAATACGGCGTGAGCGCGCCTTCGCCCACCACGCCGCCCAGAATGGCCACAGCGTTCACGCCGATCTGCACCACGGTGAAATACTCGCCCGGCTGCTCCTGCGTGCGTATCACCAGCCCGGCGCGCGCATCGCCCTCGTCCACCATCTGGCGCAGCCGCAGCTTGCGTGATGCGGCCAAGGAAATCTCGGCGATCGAAAAGAATGAACTGGCAGCGATCAGCAGGACGATGGTCAGAAGGCTTTCGAGCAGACTCATGCACAACAGTGTAGCCAGGGCCTGCTGCCGGCGTGGGACAGATCCTGCGCAGCGGCGTGTACGGCCCAGTGCGCAGGCAGGGGCGTAAAAAAGCCGCCCGAAGGCGGCCCAGCAGAACGGCGTGGCTACGAAGTTAGCCCTGCGTGCCCAGCAGCTGCTGCAGTTCGCCCGATTCGTACATCTCCATCATGATGTCCGAGCCGCCGATGAACTCGCCCTTCACGTAGAGCTGCGGGATCGTGGGCCAGTTGCTGTAATCCTTGATGCCCTGGCGAATGGCGTCGTCCTCCAGCACGTTCACGGTGCCGATGTTTTTGGCATCGACGCCGCAGGCCTTGAGGATCTGTACCGCACGGCCCGAGAAGCCGCACATGGGGAAGCTGGCGCTTCCCTTCATGAACAGCAGGATGTCGTTGGTTTTGACCAGTTGGTCGATGCGTTCGCGGGTAGCGTTGTCCATGGATACTCCTGAAAACGGGCCGCACGCGGGGACGTGGGGTTGCGCGCGGCGGTGGGGGCGATTATTTCACCCTTGGTGCATCTTTCGCGCCAAAGGGCTTTGGCGTGCACCGCAGCAACACGCCTTAGCCGTCCCAGCGTCCGCCGGTGCAGCGGGCAATGCCCGCCAGGTCGTGGCGGCTGCCCACGTCGCTGAAGCCCGCCGCGCGCAGCAGTGTTTGCACTGCATCGGCCTGGTCCCAGCCATGCTCCAGCAGCAGCCAGCCGCCTGGCGCCAAGCGCGCCGGGGCTTGGGCGGTGATGGTGCGAATGTCGTCCAGCCCGTCCGCACCGCTGGCCAGGGCCGACAGCGGCTCGTGCGTGAGCTCGGCCAGGTGGGGGTCGTCCGCCCGTATGTAAGGCGGGTTGGAGACGATGGCGTCAAACGGCCCGGCCACGCCATCAAGCCAGTGGCTGCGCACGAAGCGCACGGGCAGGCTCAGCCGCACGGCGTTGGCTTGCGCCACGTCCAACGCATCCGTGCTGGCGTCCACGGCCAGCACCTGGGCGTCGGGGCGCTGGCTTTGCAGGGCCAGGGCGATGGCGCCGCTGCCGGTGCCCAGGTCGGCGATGCGCGGCGCAGCGCATGGCGCGAGCAGCTCCAGCGACCAGTCCACCAGGGTCTCGGTGTCGGGGCGCGGGTCGAGCACGCGCGCATCCACGGCCAGCGGCAGGCCGTAGAACGACTTGCACCCTGTCAGGTAAGCCACTGGCTCGCCTGCGGCGCGGCGCTGGCACAGGGCCAGGTAGGCGGCCAGGGTATCGGTATGCAGCGCATCGTCGTCGTGCGCCAGCAGCCAGGCGCGGTCGTTCGGGTCGCGGCCCAGGCTGTGCAGCAGCAGCATTTGTGCGTCGAGGCGCGCCAGGCCCAGGTGCTGGGCTTGCTGCAAGGCATTGCGCAGAGGGGTTTTCACTATGGTTTTAAGAGCTTCTAGCGCTTGACTGGCAAGGGCTGGAGGCCTTTTTTCTTTAAATCGAGGTTTCCAGCTCGGCCAACAGCTCGGCTTCGCGCGCATGCTGCAGGGCTTGCAGTACTTCGCCCAGATCACCTTCCATGATGGCCAGCAGCTTGTACAGCGTGAGGTTGATGCGGTGGTCGGTCAGCCGCCCCTGCGGGAAGTTGTAGGTGCGGATGCGGTCGCTGCGGTCGCCCGAGCCGATGAGGCCCTTGCGCAGCGCGGCTTCTTTGGCAGCACGTTCGCTGCGCTCTTTTTCTTGAATGCGCGCTTGCAGCACCTGCAGCGCCTTGGCCTTGTTGCTGTGCTGGCTGCGCCCGTCCTGGCATTCGGCGACGATGCCGGTGGGAATGTGCACCACGCGCACGGCGGAGTCGGTCTTGTTGATGTGCTGGCCGCCCGCGCCGCTGGCGCGGAAGGTGTCAATGCGCAGATCGGCGGGGTTGAGCGTGATGGCCTGCTGCTCGTCGGGCTCGGGCATGACGGCCACGGTGCAGGCGCTGGTGTGGATGCGGCCCTGTGTCTCGGTGGCAGGCACGCGTTGCACGCGGTGGCCGCCGGACTCGAAGCGCAGCGCGCCATACACGTGGTCGCCTTCCACGCGCAGCACCACCTCCTTGTAGCCGCCGATCTCGCTCTCGTTGGCGCTCATGACCTCCACTTTCCAGCCCTGCGTGGCGGCGTAGCGTGTGTACATGCGCGCCAGGTCCCCGGCGAACAGGGCGGACTCGTCGCCGCCCGTGCCCGCGCGGATTTCAACGAAGGCGTTGCGCGCGTCGTCGGGGTCCTTCGGTAACAGCAGGCGCTGGAGCTCGTCTTCCAGTTGCAGCAGCTCGGCCTCGGCGGCGGCGATTTCCTCCTGCGCCATTTCGGCCATGTCGGGGTCGTCCAGCATATCGCGCGCGCCCACAAGGTCGGCCTCGCGCTGGCGGTAGCGCGCGTAGCGCCCGGCCACGGCAGTCACGTCGGCATGTTCGCGCGAGATGGTGCGGTACTGCGCCATGTCGGCCATGATGTCTTCGCGCGAGAGCAGGAAGTCCAGCTCTTCGAGGCGCTGCGCGTAGCGTTCCAACTGGCTGCGGAGAAAGGGTTTCATCGGGTTTGGAGGGGTTTTGCTACTACTTTGGTAGCTGGTTGCGCTTGCCAGGCAAGCGCCAGGGGCATAAAACGCTTGGAAAAGCGAGAGGCGGGCGCGTGCAGCGCCGCTACAGGCTGCTCTTGCTTTGCGAGCGCAAGAACAGGCGCGAGACGGTTTGCGCCGTCTGGGTGCGCGTCTGCGCGTCGCCCGCGCGCAGTTCGGCCATGGTGCCATGCAGCATCTTCTGCGTGAGGCCGCGCGACAGGGCTTCGAGCACGCTGTCGATGTCCTCGCCCTTGGCCAGGCGTTTTTTGGCGCGTGCGATTTCGAGCGCGCGCCATTCGTCGGTCTGGGCGTTGAGCTGCTGGATCAGCGGCACCACGCCGCCCGTGCCACTGGCGTCGCCGTGGGCCGGGCTGCGCAACTCGACCCAGTGCAGAAAGCTCTGCACGCCAGCGTCAATGATGGCCTCGGCCTGGGCCACGGCGGCCTGGCGGTTGGCGTGCGCTTTCTGCACCACGCTGGCCAGGTCGTCCACGGTGTACAGGTACACGTCCTCAAGCTGCTGCACTTCGGGTTCGATGTCGCGCGGCACGGCCAGGTCGACCATGAAGATGGGGCGGTGGCGGCGCTTCTTCAGCGCGCGCTCCACGGCGCCCAGGCCGATGATGGGCAGGCTGCTGGCGGTGCAGCTCACCACGGCGTCGAATTCGTGCAGGCGCTCGGGCAGGTCGGCCATGCGCATAGCCTCGCCGCCGAAGCGCGTGGCCAGCTTCTCGCCGCGCTCCAGCGTGCGGTTGGCGATGGCGATGTGCTTGGGCGTCTTGGCCGCGAAGTGCGTGGCGCACAGCTCAATCATCTCGCCCGCGCCGACGAAGAGCACGCGGATTTCGCCCAGGTCTTCAAACAGCTGGCCCGCCAGGCGCACGGCGGCAGCGGCCATGCTGATGCTGTGCGCGCCGATGTCGGTGCTGGTGCGCACCTCCTTGGCCACGGCGAAGCTGCGCTGGAACAGCTGGTTCAGCGTGGTCCCGAGTGCGCCCGCGCCTTCGGCGGCGCGCACGGCGTTCTTCATCTGGCCGAGGATCTGCGCTTCGCCCAGCACCATGGAGTCGAGCCCGCTGGCCACGCGGAAGGCGTGGCGCGCGGCCAAGCCGTCTTGCAGGGTGTAGGAGTGCGCGCGCAGCACCGACGCATTCACGCCGCCCGTGTGCGCCAGCCAGTCCAGGGTGTGGTCCAGCGCGGGCTGCGTGGCAGCGCAGTAAATCTCGGTGCGGTTGCAGGTGGAAATGATGGCGGTCTCGACCGCCGGGTGGCGCGTGCCTTCGGTCAGGGCCTGGCGCAAGCCCTGCAGCGTGGGCGCTATCTGATCCAGCGCGAACGCAAAACGGCCGCGCAGATCAAGCGGCGCGGTCGTATGGTTGATGCCGAGGGCCCAGACTGCCATGGGGCGGATTATAAAATTCGCCGCTGCCCTTGCGGTACCTTGGGAAATAGGTACTGCATATGTCTTGATTTACGTCACGCTCGTGGACTTCTTCGCCCTTCTTGGCCACCTGTTCAACTTTGCCGCGCCTGCGCTGTTTCTGGCGCTGCTGTTGGCGTTGGGCGGGCGTTTTGTGGGGCCCAAAGGGGCATCAAGCCTTACCTGGTACGCGCAAGCAGCTATCAATAGCGTAGTGGGTTGTGCCGTGCTGCTGGCGGGTCTGTGGTGGCTGGGGCGCGACGGCCGGATGCTCACCTATGCCGCACTGGTGCTGGCGTGCGCGAGCAGCCAGTGGCTGCTGCTGCGCGGCTGGCGCTGAAGTCGTTCAGTCCGCCGGGCAGAAGAAATCCACCCGGTCGGTGATGATGCCGTCGGTGCCCAGGCCGATCAGGCGCTGCGCCGCCGCCTCGTCGTTCACCGTGTAGCTCAGGCAGCGCAGGCCAGCGCCGTGCACATGGGCGACCAGCGCGGCGTCCCACAGCGCGTGGTTCAGCACCAGGGCCTGGCAGCCCAGGGCCAGGGCGGTCTGCACATCGTCGCCGCCAGGCGCCAGCCGGTCGGCCAGCAGGCCGCGGGGCAGCGCTGGCGCGGCGGCGCGCGCGCCTTCCAGTGCCGTGGGCTGGAATGAGGTCAGCAGTGGCGCGGTGCGGCCGGCGGGCCACAGCCGCGCCAGCAGCGAGGCCACGGCGCGGCCCGTGGCGTCTTCGGTGCCCGGGGTGGGCTTGATCTCGACGTTCAGGTCCAGGCCGTTGGCGAGGCACCAGCGCACCACGTTCTCCAGCGTGGGCAGCGCCTCGCCTGCGTAGGCGCGCGAATGCCAGGCGCCCGCGTCGAGCCGGGCCAGCGCGCCCCAGGGCAGGTCGCCGGCGGTGCCTTGGCCGTTGGTGGTGCGCTCCAGCGTGGCGTCGTGCAGCAGAAAGGGTACGCCGTCGCTGCTGAGCTTGGCGTCGCACTCGAACATGCGCCAGCCGTGCCGCGCGCCCAGGCGGAAGGCGGCCAGGGTGTTCTCGGGGGCGAGCTTGCCGGCGCCGCGGTGGGCGATCCAGCGGGGATAGGGCCAGGAGGGGAGCGGGGTGCTCATGCGGTGATCCTTTGGCCTGTTGCCTGGTCGAACCAGTGCAGCCGGTCGGCGCGCGCGGCGATGCGCGTAGTTTCTCCGGGTTTGGGGTAGGGGCGCCCTTCTTCGACGCGCACGGTCACATCCTCGGCGCCCACCTTGCCGTAGAGCAGGCGCTCGGCGCCGAGCAGCTCGACGGTCTCGACGGTGAATTCCCAGCCGTCGTTGCCGTCGCCCGGCGCCAGGTCGATGTGCTCGGGCCGCACGCCCAGAATGCGCCCGGTTTGGCCGCCTGGCGCATGGTGGAGCAGGTTCATGGGGGGCGAACCGATGAAGCTGGCGACGAAGGTGGATGCGGGCTGGTGGTAGACCTCCTCGGGCGTGCCGAATTGCTCGACGTTACCGGCGTTCATGACGATCATGCGCTGCGCCAGCGTCATGGCCTCGACCTGGTCGTGCGTGACGAACAGGCTGGTGATGCCCAGCTCGGCGTGCAGCTTCTGGATTTCGATGCGTGTCTGGCCGCGCAGCTTGGCGTCGAGGTTGGACAGCGGCTCGTCAAACAGAAACACCTGGGGCTCGCGCACGATGGCGCGGCCCATGGCCACGCGCTGGCGCTGGCCGCCCGAGAGCTCGCGCGGCTTGCGCTCGAGCAGGTGCGACAGCTCCAGAATCTTGGCGGCCTTGTCCACGCGGCGGCGGATTTCGTCGGCGGGCACCTTCGCGATCTTTAGGCCGTAGGCCATGTTCTCGAAGTTGCTCATGTGCGGGTACAGCGCGTAGTTCTGGAACACCATGGCGATGTTGCGCTTGGCGGGCGCTAGCGTGTTCACCATGCGGTTGCCGATCCACAGCTCGCCGCCGGTGATCTCCTCAAGCCCGGCGATCATGCGCAGCAGGGTGGATTTGCCACAGCCCGAGGGGCCGACCAGCACGATGAATTCGCCGTTCTGTATTTCGGCGTTCACGCCGTGGATCACCTGGTGGGCTTTGGGGCCGTGGCCGTAGCGCTTGACGATGTTGCGCAGGGAAATAGATGCCATGATTGCACTCAATTTGATAGCTGTCAGCGCTTGATGGGTAAGGGCTGGAGCCAGTTTTTATGCTTACTTCTCGGTGTCGACCAGGCCTTTGACGAACCACTTTTGCATCAGCACCACCACGGCGGTGGGCGGCAGCATGGCCAGGATGGCGGTGGCCATGGCGACGTTCCAGTCGATGGCGGCCTCGCCACCCGTGGCCACCATGCTCTTGATGCCGATGACGATGGGGTACATGTCTTCGGTGGTGGTCATGAGCAGCGGCCACAGGTACTGGTTCCAGCCGTAGATGAACTGGATCACGAACAGCGCGGCGATCGAAGTGCGCGACAGCGGCACCAGGATGTCGAGAAAGAAGCGCATGGGCCCCGCGCCGTCGATGCGCGCCGCCTCGACCAGTTCGTCGGGCACCGTCAGGAAGAACTGGCGGAACAAGAAGGTGGCCGTGGCCGAGGCGATGAGCGGCAGCGTCAGGCCGGCGTAGCTGTTGAGCAGGCCCAGGTCGGCCACCACCTTGTAGGTGGGCAGGATGCGCACTTCCACCGGCAGCATCAGCGTGAGGAAGATGGCCCAGAAGCACAGCATCTTCAGCGGAAAGCGGAAGTACACGATGGCAAAGGCCGACAGCAAAGAGATGGCGATCTTGCCCACGGTGATGACCATGGCCACCACAAAGCTCACCCACATCATGTGGGCTGCGGTGGTGTTGGAGCCCAGCTTGCCGGCTCCGAACAGCGCGGCCTTGTAGCTCTCCCACATGTGGCCGCCGGGCAGCAGCGGCATGGGAGCCTGGACGATGGTGTCGGGGGTGTGGGTGGAGGCGACGAACGCCAGGTACAGGGGGAAGGCCACCACGGCCACGCCCAGCACCATCACGGCGTGCGACAGGAAGTTGAGCCAGGGGCTGCGGTCGATCATGGTCAGTACTGCACTTTCTTTTCCACGTAGCGGAACTGCACCACCGTCAGGGCGATGACCATGACCATCAGCACCACCGACTGCGCCGCCGAGCCGCCGAGGTCGAGCGCTTTGAAGCCGTCCAGGTACACCTTGTAGACCAGGATGGACGTGGATTGCCCGGGCCCGCCGTGCGTGGTGGCATCGATGATGCCGAAGGTGTCAAAAAAAGCGTAGACGATGTTGATCACCAGCAGGAAGAAGGTGGTGGGCGACAGCAGCGGCAGCTGGATGCTCCAAAAGCGCCGCCAGGGGCCCGCACCGTCGATGGCGGCCGCTTCGATCAGCGACTTGGGGATGGACTGCAGGCCGGCCAGGAAGAACAGGAAGTTGTACGAGATTTGCTTCCACACCGAGGCGATGACGACCAGCGCCATGGCCTGGTTGTCGTTCATCAGGTGGTTCCAGGTATAGCCCATCTTCTCCAGACCGTAGGCCAGCACACCGATGGAGGGCGAGAAGATGAACATCCACAGCACCCCCGCAATGACCGGCGCCACGGCGTAGGGCATGATGAGCAGCGTGCGGTAGACCAGCGCGCCGCGCGTGATGCGGTCGGCAAACACCGCCAGCACCAGCGCCAGCACGATGCCGATGCCGGCCACCAGCACCGAGAACAGGGCAGTGACCTGGAACGAGGCCAGGTACGAGCTGTCGTTCCACAGGCGCTCGAAGTTCTCCAGCCCGACGAATTCGCGGCTTATGCCAAAGGCATCCTCCATCTGCACCGACTGCAGGATGGCCTGGCTGGCGGGCCAGAAAAAGAACACGCCCACGATGGCCAGCTGGGGCAGCAGCAGCGCCCAGGGCAGCCAGCGCGAGCGGAAAAGTACGCGTTTTTCCATGGCAGTACCTACCAAACGACAAAAACCTCCGAAGCTCTAAGAGCCACGGAGGCGGTTTCAGAGGGACCGTTTACTTGCCCTTGTTGGCCTGCTCGAAGCGCGCGAGCAGCTCATTGCCGCGCTTGACGATGGCGTCCAGCGCTTCCTGGGCGGTTTTCTTACCGGCCCAGACCAGTTCCAGCTCCTCGTCCTCAATGGTGCGGATCTGCAGGTAGTTGCCCAGGCGGATGCCGCGCGACTTGTCGGTGACCTTGCGGATCATCTGCGTCACGGCCACATCGGTGCCGGGGCGCTGCTGGTAGAAGCCGGATTTGTCGGTCAGCTCATAGGCGCCCATGGTGATCGGCAGGTAGCCCGTGCGCTGGTGGCTGGCGGCCTGCACCTTGGTCTGCGACAGGAAGTCGAAGAACTTGGCCACGCCCTTGTATTCCTCGGGCTTCTTGCCGGCCATGACCCACAGCGAAGCACCACCGATCACCGTGTTCTGCGGTGCGCCCTTGACGTCAGGGTAGTAGGGCAGGGGGGCCAAGCCGTAGGCGAACTTGGCGTTCTTGGCCACATCGCCGTAGTAGCCCGACGAGGTCTGGATCATGGCGCACTCGCCCGAGGTGAACGAACCCTGGGCGTCGGAGTTGCGGCCCTTGTAGACAAACTCGCCCGCCTTGGCGGCCTGGGCCAGGTTGTTGATGTGGCGCACGTGCAGCGGCGAGTTGATCTTCAGGCGTGCGGCATAGCCATCCTTGGCCAGGCCGTTCTGGTGCGTGGCAAATTCCACGTTGTGCCAGGCCGAGAACGATTCGAGCTGCGTCCAGCCTTGCCAAGCCAGTGTCATGGGGCAGCTGTGGCCGCTGGCCTTGAGCTTCTTGGCGGCTTCAAACACCTCGGGCCAGGTGGCCGGGGCCTTGTCGGGGTTCAGGCCCGCCTTTTTGAAAGCGTCTTTGTTGTAATAAAAGATGGTGGTGGAGCTGTTGAACGGAAAGCTCAGCATCTGGCCGTTGGGGGCGGTGTAGTACCCCGCCACGGCCGGAATGTAGGCGCTGGGGTCGAACGCCAGGCCTGCGTCCTGCATCACCTTGCCCACGGGCACGGTGGCGCCCTTGCTGGCCATCATGGTGGCGGTGCCCACTTCAAACACCTGCAGGATGTGTGGCGAGTTGCCGGCGCGGAACGAGGCGATGGCGGCCGTCATGCTCTCAGGGTAGGAGCCCTTGAATGTGGGCACCACCTTGTATTCCTTCTGGCTTTCGTTGAACTGCTTGGCCAGGTCGTTGACCCACTCGTTGTTCACGGCGGTCATGGAGTGCCACCACTGAATTTCAGTTTGCGCGTGCGTCGCAGCCGCAGTGGCGGCGATGGCCGCGGCCATGGCCAGTTGTTTGAATTGCATGAAAGACTCCTGTTGGGATGGCAAGGGCTACCAAACGGCCCAGGGTAGGGGGCGTTGGTGACAGAACCGTGTCGTTGTCGCACAAGCCGCGCCCGTGTCACAACCGGGGGAAACCCGTCGTCAGTCTGTCGTCAGGGGCGCATTGTGACGAATGGCAGGGCGTCTGCCCAATAGCGGTGCATTCGCTAAGGTTTTGTGCGATGCAGCATGCTTGTTTCCCGTCACTTTCCGCCAAAGGCCCTCCCATGTTGCACAAGACATCCCTGGACAAGAGCAAGATCCGTTTCCTGCTGCTCGAAGGCATCCACCCCAGTGCCCAGGAGGTGCTGCGTGCGGCAGGTTATTCCCAGATCGAGGCCTTGCCTGGCGCACTGGAGGGCGAGGCGCTGCAGCGCAAGATCGCCGATGCGCACTTTATTGGCGTGCGCTCGCGTACCCAGCTGACGGCCGAGGTGCTGGCGCATGCGCACAAGCTGGTGGCCATCGGGTGCTTTTGCATCGGCACCAACCAGGTGGACCTGCAGGCCGCGCGCGAGTGCGGCATCGCCGTGTTCAATGCACCGTACTCCAACACCCGTTCGGTGGCCGAACTGGTGTTGGCCGAGGCCATCCTGCTGCTGCGCGGCGTGCCCGCGCGCAACGCGGCGGCGCACCGCGGCGGCTGGCTCAAGAGCGCCGACAATGCCTACGAAGCCCGGGGTAAAACGCTGGGCATCATCGGCTATGGCGCGATTGGCTCGCAGTTGTCGGTGCTGGCCGAAGCGCTGGGCATGCAGGTTGTCTTTCATGACGTGGTGGGCAAGCTGCCGCTGGGCAACGCGCGCCAGGCGGCGGGGCTGCACGCGCTGCTGGCGCAAAGCGACATCGTGAGCCTGCACGTGCCCGAGTTGCCCTCCACGCAGTGGATGATCGGCGCCACCGAAATCGCCGCCATGAAGCCCGGTGCCATCCTCATCAACGCCTCGCGCGGCACCGTGGTCGAGATCGACGCGCTGGCCCAGGCGCTGCGCGAAGGCCACCTGGCGGGTGCGGCGGTGGACGTCTTCCCGGTCGAGCCCAAGAGCAACAAGGACGAATTCACCTCGCCGCTGCGCGGGCTGGACAACGTGATCCTGACGCCGCACATCGGCGGCTCCACGCAGGAGGCGCAGGCCAACATTGGCCTGGAGGTGGCGGAAAAATTGGTCAAGTACAGCGACAACGGCACCAGCATCACCTCGGTCAACTTCCCCGAGGTGGCGCTGCCCGCGCACCCGGGCAAGCACCGCATCCTGCACGTGCACCACAACCAGCCGGGCGTGCTCTCGGCCATCAACCAGGTGTTCGCGGCGCTGCACGTCAACATTGCCGGCCAGTACCTGCAGACCGACGACAAACTGGGCTACGTGGTCATCGATCTGGATGCGCAGTCTTCCGAACTGGCGCTGGAAAAACTCTCGCAGGTGGCAGGCACCATCCGCTGCCGCGTGCTGTTCTAGACGTGTGGCCCTATGCGCCAGCGGCGTGGCAGGCCGCGCCCTTAAAATCGCACCCCCGAGGCACGAGGGCGCGTCGCGCGCCCATCCCAGGTTGACCCCATGAATGTTCCGATAGAGCTGGCTGCCTTGCAGCAGGCACAGGGCGCTGAGCCCGTGCGCTTGCGCGAGATTCCGTACAACTACACCTCGTTTTCCGACCGGGAAATCGTGATTCGCCTCCTGGGTGCTTCGGCCTGGGACGTGCTCGACCAGTTGCGCCGTGAGCGCCGCACCGGCCGCTCGGCGCGCATGCTGTACGAAGTGCTGGGCGACATCTGGGCTGTCCAGCGCAATCCGTACCTGCAGGACGACCTGATCCACACCCCCGCGCGGCGCAAGCTGCTGGTGGACGCCATGCGCCACCGCATCGCCGAGATCGAGAAGCGCCGCCTGCCGCAGGAAGACCCCGAGCGCGACCGTCGTGTCGGCCTGCTGGTGGATGCCGCGCGCCGCGCCATCGCTGAATTCGACGCCACGCTGGCCGAAGTGGGCGAAATGCGCAAACGTGTTGCGCGCCGCCTGGGGCGCCACACGGCCAAGGACAACATCAAGTTTGACGGCCTGTCGCGCGTCAGCCACGTGACCGACGCCACCGACTGGCGCGTCGAGTTCCCGTTTGTCGTGCTCACGCCCGACACCGAGGCCGAGATGGCGCAGCTCGTCAAGGCCTGTATCGAGATGGAGCTGACCATCATTCCGCGTGGCGGCGGCACCGGCTACACGGGCGGGGCCATTCCGCTGACGTGGCGCAGCGCCGTCATCAACACCGAAAAACTCGAAGCCATGAGCGGCGTGGAAATGCGCCGCCTGCCCGGTGTCGAGCAGGAGGTGGCGACGGTGTGGACCGAGGCCGGCGTGGTCACGCAGCGCGTGTCCGATGCGGCGGAGAGCGCAGGCTTTGTCTTTGCGGTGGACCCGACCAGCGCCGAGGCCAGCTGCATTGGCGGCAACATTGCCATGAACGCGGGCGGCAAGAAAGCCGTGCTGTGGGGCACGGCGCTGGACAACCTGGCGAGCTGGCGCATGGTCACGCCCGATGCGCAGTGGCTGGAAGTCACGCGTATCAACCACAACCTGGGCAAGATTCACGACGCCGAAGTCGCCAGCTTTGAGCTGCAGTACTTTGAGGCCGACGGCAAGACGCCGGTGCGCACGGAGCGCTTGGACATTCCGGGTAAAACCTTCCGCAAAGAAGGCCTGGGCAAGGACGTGACGGACAAGTTCCTGTCGGGCCTGCCCGGCGTGCAGAAAGAGGGCACCGACGGCTTGATTACCAGTGCGCGCTGGATCGTGCACCGCATGCCGGAGCACACGCGCACCGTGTGTCTGGAGTTCTTTGGCTCTGCCAAGGAAGCGGTGCCCAGCATCGTCGAGATCAAGGACTTCATGTTCGCCGAGCAAAAGCGCTCGGGCGTGCTGCTGGCCGGGCTGGAGCATCTGGACGACCGCTACCTGCGTGCCGTGGGCTACACCACCAAGAGCAAACGCGGTGGTCTGCCTAAGATGCTGCTGGTGGGTGACATCGTGGGTGACGACCCCGACGCCGTGGCGCGTGCCGCCGCCGAGGTGGTGCGCATCGCCAACTCGCGCTCGGGTGAGGGCTTTACGGCGGTGAGCGCCGAAGCGCGCAAGAAATTCTGGGCCGACCGCAAGAAAACCGCCGCCATCAGCCGCCACACCAACGCCTTCAAGATCAACGAAGACGTGGTGATTCCGCTGCCGCGCATGGCGGAGTACACCGACGGCATCGAGCGCATCAACATCGAACTGAGCCTGCGCAACAAAATTGAGCTGGCCGATGCGATTGAGGCGTTCTTCACGCGTGGCGAGCTGCCGCTGGGCAAGCCCGAGGCGGGTGGCGAGCCCCCTTCGCCCGAGCTGCTGGAAGAAAAACTGGCCCTGGCGCTGGCCCAGGTGCGCGAAACACGTGCGCTGTGGCAAGACTGGCTGCAGCGCGTGGAGGAACTGTTCCCGCAGCTGCAAGACCACAGCCTGCGCGCCAGCTGGAAGGCACAAATCCGCGACCCGCTGCGCAACATCTTCACCGGCAGCGACTTCGAGCCGCTGATGCGCGCGCTGGGCGAGGTGCAGCAGCGCGTGCTTAAGGGCCGCGTGTGGGTGGCGCTGCACATGCATGCCGGTGACGGCAACGTGCACACCAACATCCCCGTGCACAGCGACAACTACGACATGCTGCAAACCGCGCACGAAGCGGTGGCGCGCATCATGGTGCTGGCGCGCAGCCTGGGCGGTGTGATCTCGGGTGAGCACGGCATTGGCATCACCAAGCTGGAATTCCTTACCGACGAGGAGCTGGCGCCGTTTGCCGAATACAAGCGCCGGATTGACCCGCAAGGGCGCTTCAACGATGGCAAGCTGCTACGCAATCAGGAGCTGTCAGCGCACGATGGGCGGGCGTTGGAGGCCGATTTGGCCAAAATTCCTGCACGCCGCTCGCTGCGCTTTGCCGACCTGACCAACGCCTACACGCCGAGCTTCGGCCTGATGGGCTACGAGTCGCTGATCATGCGCCAGAGCGACATTGGCGACATCGTTGCCAGCGTCAAGGACTGCCTGCGCTGCGGCAAGTGCAAGCCGGTGTGCTCTACGCACGTGCCGCGTGCCAACCTGCTGTACTCGCCGCGCAACAAGATTTTGGCCACCTCGCTGCTGGCCGAGGCATTCTTGTACGAGGAGCAGACGCGCCGGGGCGTGTCCATCCAGCACTGGCAGGAATTCGAGGACGTGTCGGACCACTGCACCGTGTGCCACAAGTGTTATACGCCGTGCCCGGTGAAGATCGACTTCGGCGACGTCACCATGGCCATGCGCAGCCTGCTGGTGAAGATGGGCAAGAAGAGCCTGCGCCCCGGCAACAAGCTGGCCATGGCCATGCTCAACGCCACCA
>Ga0222428_100395_pt1 | contig 17605 bp, 14 predicted proteins | sample 2B5Ametagenome_FD_182471 | JGI IMG/M metagenome (GOLD analysis project Ga0222428, IMG submission 182471) | Enriched microbial communities from leaf-cutter ant dump, University of Wisconsin, Madison, United States - 2B5A (version 2) | ecosystem: Environmental > Terrestrial > Nest > Insects nest >...
CTGGCAGATCGGGCGGTGGCCCGTAGCGCTCATCTTGCTGTTGGTGAGGATCTGCGCCATCGCATCCTTGGCGGCCGGGCTCTGCTCACGCTCGTAGGCGCGGGCCAGGTGCTGGATGTAGTCCGCAGGATGGTAGTAGCTGATGTACTGCAGGGAGGCAGCAATCGATTCCACGAGGTCGTGGTACCGGATGGTGGTGCTCATGGTGGGGACTAAAGTTGTTGGGAAAACGAATATCCTCAGATTATCGCCCCGCCCCCTTGCGCAAAGCTGATACCGCACCGGCCACCCGCAAACGCATGGGCGTGTTTTTACGCCATGCCACCCATGACCCCAAGCAGCAAACCGCTACCACTGAAAGCGGTTCACGGCTCCACGGCGGCTTCCGATGCCTCCAGCCCTGCCGCCGCGACCAGCCGCTGGGTATACGGGTGCTGCGGTGCGTCCAGCACCTGGGCCACGCTGCCCTGCTCCACCACCGCACCGTCTTTCATCACCATCACGTCGTGCGCCATGGCGCGGATCACCTGCACGTCGTGGGTGATGAGCAGGTAGCTCAGGCCGCGCTCCTTCTGCAGCCGCTGCAACAGCCCCAGCACCTGCTGCTGGATGGTCACGTCAAGCGCACTCGTGGGCTCGTCCAGCACCAGCAGGCGCGGGCCGGTGATGAGCGCACGCGCGATGGCCAAACGCTGGCGCTGCCCGCCGGAGAACTCGTGCGGGTAGCGCGCCAGCAGGCCAGGAAATTGCGCCTCGGCCAGCCCCACGTCGGCCAAGGCCTGCTGCACGCGAACCCGCCGCGCCGACGCGGACAGGCCTCTTTCATGCACGTGCAGGCCCTCGCCGACGATTTCCTCGACCGTCATGCGCGGCGACAGCGACGAGAACGGATCCTGGAACACCACCTGCACCTGACGGCGCAGCTGCTGGTTGGCGCGCGTGTTACGCATGGCGGGCTGCTGCCAGGCCTGCCCGGCCACCTGCAGCGCGCCCGAGCAGGGCAGCAGGCCCAGGATGGCCTGCGCCAGCGTGGACTTGCCCGAGCCCGACTCCCCCACCACGCCCAGCGTACGCCCGGGCAGCAGTTGCAAGCTGGCGCCCTGCACAGCGACGAATTCGCCTTTGCCAAACCAGCCGCGCACCCCCGGCAAGGCGGTGGGATAGGTCACGCGCAGGCCCTGTGCGTGCAGCACCGGCGCCGCATCGGGAGCGGGCGGCTGCTCGGGCACGTCGCGGCGCGGCTCGCTGGCGATGAGGCGGCGCGTGTACGCATGCTGCGGCGCTGCGAACACCTGCGCCACGCTGCCCTGCTCCACCAGCACACCCCGCTCCATCACGGCCACGCGGTCGGCGAAGCGGCGCACCAAGTTCAGGTCGTGCGTGATGAGCAGCACCGCCATGCCACGCTTGCGCTGCAGCGCAGAGAGCAGGTCGAGGATCTGCCCGCGCAGCGTCACGTCGAGTGCCGTCGTGGGCTCGTCGGCCAGCAGCAGCGTGGGCTCGCTGGCCAGGGCCATGGCGATCATGGCGCGCTGGCGCTGGCCACCGCTGAGCTGGTGCGGGTAGCAGCGCGCGCGCCGTTCGGGCTCGGGAATGCCTGTTTGCGCTAGCAGTTCGATAGCTCCCTGCGCGCTCTGGGCGGGCGTTTGCGCCTTTTTTTGTTCCAAAACTTCGGCAATCTGGCGCCCCACCGTCATGAGCGGGTTGAGCGCCGTCATGGGCTCCTGAAACACCATGGCGATCTCGCCGCCACGCACGCCGCGCAGCGCGCGCTCTGAAAGCTGTAGCAGGTCGCGCTCGCCCAGCAAGGCCTGGCCGCTGATTTCAGCATCACCCGCCAGGCGCAGCAGGCTCAGCGCGGTCAGGGTCTTGCCCGAGCCCGATTCGCCCACCAGGGCCAGCTTTTCGCCCGGGGCGATATCGAAGTCCACGCCATGCACCACTTCCTTGGTACCAAAGCGCACGCGCAGGCCGCGCACTTGCAGCAGCGGGGGAGTCATCATCGGTCGGCCTTTCGGGGGTCGAGCGCATCGCGCAACGCGTCGCCCATGAAGGTGAGCAACAGCAGCGTGGTCACCAGCACGGCGAACGTGGACAGCGAGATCCACCACGCATCGATGCTGGCCTTGCCCTGCGAGAGCAGCTCGCCCAGGCTGGGCGTGCCCGGCGGCACACCCAGGCCCAGGAAGTCGAGCGACGTCAGCGCCAAAATGGCCGCGCTCATGCGAAACGGCAGGAAGGTGACCACGGGCGTGAGACTGTTGGGCAGGATGTGGCGCCAGATGATCTGCCCACTTGGCACGCCCAGCGCCCGGGCCGCCTTCACGTAGTCGAGCTGGCGGTTGCGCAGGAACTCGGCGCGCACGTAGTCCGACAGCCCCATCCAGCCGAACAGCGACAGCAGCACCAGCAGCAGGGCCACGCTGGGCGCGAACACGGCGCTGAAGATGATGAGCAGGTACAGCTCCGGCATGGAACCCCAGATTTCGATGAAGCGCTGGAACGCCAGGTCGGTCCGCCCGCCAAAGAAGCCCTGGATGGCCCCCGTGAGCACGCCGAGCAGCACGCCCGTCACCGTCAGGGCCAGGCCAAACAGCACACTCACGCGAAAGCCGTACAGAAGCTGGGCCAGCAGGTCGCGCCCGCGGTCGTCGGTGCCCAGCCAGTTGTCGCGCGAGGGCGGCGCAGGGTTGGGCGCCTGGGCGAAGTAGTTGATGGTGTTCTTGCCATAGGGGTTGAGCGTGTACAGCGCCCAATTCCCGTCCTTGGAGAGCTGCGCGCGGATGAAGGGGTCGAGGTAGTCGGTGGGCGTCTGGAAGTCGCCGCCGAAAGTCGTCTCGGGGTAGTCCTTCCACAACGGCCAATAGGTCTGGCCCGCGTAGCGCACCACCAGGGGGCGGTCATTGCTGATGAGCTCAGCCCCCAGGCTCAAGACCACGAGCACGCAAAACAGCAGCAGGCTCCAGTAGCCCAGCCGGTTGCGCGCGAAGCGCCGCCAGGCGCGGCGCGTGGGCGAGAGGGAGACAGGCGCGGCAGGCACGGCAGGCGCTGCGGCGGAAGGGGAGACGGCGGCGTTCATCGGACGGGGCCCATCAATCGAACTTCACGCGCGGGTCGACCCACACGTAGCACAGGTCAGACACCAGCTTGGTCACCAACCCGATCAGCGTGAACAGGAACAAGGTGCCCAGCACCACGGGGTAGTCGCGCCGGATGACGCTCTCGTAGCTCAGCAAACCCAGGCCATCGAGCGAGAACAGCGTCTCGATCAGCAGCGAACCGGTGAAGAACGCCCCGATGAACGCCGCCGGAAAGCCCGTAACGATGGGAATCAGGGCGTTGCGGAACACGTGCCGGTACAGCACCTGCCGCTCGCTCAGGCCCTTGGCGCGCGCCGTCAGTACGTACTGCTTGCGAATCTCTTCCAGAAAGGCGTTCTTGGTCAGCATGGCCGTGACCGCGAAACTGCCCGCAACCATGGCCGTTACGGGCAGAGCGATGTGCCACAGGTAGTCCACGATGCGCGCGCCCCACGACAGCTCGTCCCAGTTCGCCGAAGTCAGCCCGCGCAGTGGAAACCACTGCAACTGCCCACCAAAGATGACCAGCAGCGCCACGCCCAGCACGAAGCCCGGGATGGCGTAGCCCACCAAAATGACCAGCGTGGTCACCAAATCGAAGCGCGAGCCCGCGCGCACCGCCTTGGCCACGCCCAACGGCACCGCAACCAAATAGCTGATGAAAAACGTCCACAGCCCCAGGCTGATGGAGACCGGCAGCTTCTCTTTCACCAGCGTCCACACATCCTTGTTCTGGAAAAAGCTCTTGCCCAAATCAAACCGCGCAAACTGCCCCAGCATTTGAAAGAAGCGCTCATGGGCAGGCTTATCGAAGCCGTACAGCGCCTTGATCTGCTCCAGGCGCTTCGGATCGACACCCTGCGCGCCGCGGTAGGCCAGCCCGCCGCCCTCGCCCCCCTGCCCGCCCACGCCCGCCTTGGCCTCGGCCAAATACTGCTCCACCGGACCGCCCGGCACGAACTGGATCACCACGAAAGTCAGCAGCAGCACACCCAGCAGCGTGGGCAGCATGAGGAGAACGCGCTTGAGAACGTAGGCAAACATGGTTGGCGATTATGTCGCGCAGGCTGGGGGGAGGCCGCCAAGCAGCGCACACCCCAGCCAGCGCAGAAAAATATCAGTAAAAAATGGCTCTAGGCCTTTCTGGTAAAGCGCTAGCAGCTATCGTTTTTGAAGATTTTCCGGGGTAGCCCACCAGGTGTTCACCGCCCACATTTCCCCGGGTGAATACGGCGGCGGCACCTCGGGCCGCGCCAGGCGCCAGGCGTTGTAGGCCAGGCGGTGCGTGGGCCCGTACCACTGCGGGATCAGGTAGTGGCCATGCGCGATAACGCGCTCCAGCGCATGGCAGGCGGGCAGCATCTCGGCCTGGGTCTTGGCAGCGGTCATGGCCGCGACCAGGGCGTCCACGGCGGGGCTCTTCACGCCAGCGAAGTTGCCCGAATCCTCGGTGTCGGCCGCCTGGCTGCCGAACAGGTCGGCAAACTCCTGGCCCGGGTTGTTGGTGCCTTGGTAGGCGATGGAGGTGATGTCGAAATCGAACTTCTGCAGCCGCTGCTGGTACAGCGCGAAGTCCACCGGCCGAAAGCGCAGCTCAATCCCGAGCTTTTCGAGGTTCCGGGCCCACGGCGCCACGGTGCGGATACTGCCTTCGTTGCTGTCGAGGTACTCCAGCACCAGCGCCTGGCCCTTGGGCACGCCCTGGGCGCTGGCGCTGCGCAGCACGCCGTCCTGCACCTCCCAGCCCGCCTCGCGCAGCAGGGCCTGGGCGCGGCGCAGGTTCGCGCGCAGCGACGAGGGCGGCGCCGTGCTAGGGGGCTCCGTCATGGGGCCAAAGGCCGCCGCCGGAATCTGCGGGCGCCAAGGCGCCATGAGTGCCAGCTCTTCGGGCGATGGCGTGCCGCGCGTTTCGCAGGCCGTGTTGCCGAACAGGCCGTTCACGCGCCGGTAGGCACCGTAGAACATCTGGCGGTTCATCCATTCGAAATCCATCGCCAGCCCCAGCGCTTCGCGCACGCGCACGTCGGCCAGCAGCGGGCGGCGCACGTTGAGCACATAGCTCTGAAAGCCGGCGGGCAGCTTGTGCGCAAACTCGCCCTTGACCAGCTCGCCGGTGCCGAACTTGCGGCCCGTCACGCGCCGTGCCCAGTCGCCCGCGCTGAAGAAGCGCATCAGGTCGAACTCGCCTGCCTTCAGTGCTTCGAGCTTGGCGGTGTTGTCGCGGTAGATCTTCACGCTGATGCGGTCGAAGTTGGCCTGGCCCTTGCGCACGTTCAGGTCGCGCGCCCAGTAGTTGCTGTCACGCACATAGGTGATGTCTTTGCCGAAGCGCACCGGGCCGATGCGGTAAGGGCCGCTGCCGATGGGCTCGTCCATCACCACCTGGTCGAACGGCTTGGGCTTGCCGTCTTCGCCCAGGCCCCAGTCGCGGCTGAACACGGGCAGGCCGCCCACCGTCAGCGGCAGCTCCCGGTTGGGCTTGTGGAAGCGAAAGCGCACCGTGCGCGCGTCCAGCACGTCGGCGCCCGCCACGTCGGCAAGCAGCGTCTTGTAGCCTGGCGCGGTGTAGGGGCCCAAGAGGGTGTCGTAGCTGTGCTTCACGTCCTCGGCCAGCACGGGCTTGCCGTTGTGAAAGCGCGCCTCGGGCCGCAGCCGGAAGGTGGCAGAAAGCCCGTCCGGCGCCACGGTGACATCCTCGGCCAGCAGGCCATAACCGGCGGCCGTTTCATCCATGGGGCCCGCGAGCAGGCTGTCGAACAGCAGGTCCGACAGGTAGGCCGGTGCGTTGCCTTTGATCGTGAACGGGTTGTACTTGTCGAAGGTGGACACGCGCAGGTTGCTCACCAGGCGCAACTCGCCCCCCTTGGGGGCCGCCGGGTTCACGTAGTCGAAATGGTCAAACTGCGCCGGGTACTTGAGCTGGCCCCAGAGCGCGTAGCCATGCCCGGCCCAGGCGGCCCCAGGCAGGCCCACGCAGGCCGCGCCCACCGCCCACGTCACGGACAGCACGGCGGCCCGGATCTTGCAAAGTCTCTTGCTCATCACCACGACTGCATCCTCGAAACCCTTGTTCCATGGCGCCCAATGCGCGAGCGCCCGAGTTTATCGGCGCCTGGTGCGGATCAAAAACACCGCCCCATGCGCTGACGCACCCAGCGCCACCGGACGGCGGGCCGGCCTTGCCGGGCCTCAGCCGCCCACGCGCGTGATGCGATCAGCCCGCGGGGGCGCCACCGGGCTGTGGAGGCGGAAATAGTCCTCGAACACATCCAGGTCCTGCCCGCCGCCCACGGCATCCACCCCCTGCGGGAAGACCGTGAAGTTGTCGCCACCTGCCGCCAGGTAGCTGCTGACCACGACGCGCAACGTGTCCTGCGGCGCGATCGGGCGCCCCTGCAACGTCAGCCCCTGCACGCGTTGGCCACGCGGCTGGGAGAGGTCGTAGCGGTAGCTAAAGCCCTCGGACACCGACAGCACGCGCGGGCTCTGCACCGTGTTGCTGCCGCTGTCGAACTGCTGCTCCAGCAGCGCCTGCAACTGCGCGCCGGTGTAGCTGCGCACCACCAAGCTATTGCCGAAGGGCTGGACCGCGAACAACTGGCCGTAGCGCACCAGCCCCTGCTCGTCGGGCAGCAGGTCGGCGCGCACGCCGCCTGGGTTCATGAAGGAAATCTGCGCACCGCCGCGCTCGGGCGCGCGCGTTGCGGCCAGTTGGGCGTCGGCGATCAGGTTGCCCAGCACCGATTCGCCCGAGGGCTGGCGCTGGCGCAAAAACGGCCCGCTGGCCTGCCCCACCGGGCGCTGCGCCAGCGGCACAGCCGCTTCGCGGTAGCGCTCCACCAGGCGTGCCACGCCCGCATCAGGAGCGAACACCGGAAAGCCCGGGTGCAGCTCCACACGCCCCTGCGCGCTGGTGAACGGCGCGCCCTGCACAATGACCTGGCGCGCGCTCTTGTGCACCACGCGGCGCGCGCGCGTGTCCACGGACAGGCGGATTTCGGTCAGCAGCGTGCCGTAGTAGCCCGCGCTGGTGAGCAAGAAGGGCCGCGCCGCGTTGACTTGCCCGTAGTCACAGACATAGGCCTGGTGGGTGTGGCCTGACACCACCACATCCACCGACGGGTCGAGCCGCTCCAAGATGGGCACGATGTCGCCGCTCAGGCCCTCGCAGCCCGGCGCAGTGACAGGCGCCGTGGCGCTGCCACCTTCGTGGATGACGGCCACGATCACATCGGCCCCCTGCGCACGCAGCACTGGAATCAGTGCGTTGGCGGTATCTGCCTCGTCGGCAAAGCGCAACCCGGCCACGCCGCTGGGCGTGACCATGGTGGGCGTGGTACGCAGCGTCAGGCCGATAAAACCCACCGTGATGGTGGTGCCACTCTCGGTAAAGCGTTTGAGCCCGGTGGCCGGCAGCAGGGTGTGGCCATCGGCGCGGAAGGTGTTGGCCGTGAGAATGGGAAAGCGCGCCCCCGCGAACGGCTGGCTGAGCTGACAGGGCTCGCGCACGGTGTGCTTCTCGCAACCGCCCTGCTGCAGCCGCAGCAGCTCGCGCCAGCCCCGGTCGAACTCGTGGTTGCCGGCCGCGTGAAAATCCACGCCCATGGTGTTGAATGCCTCGACCGTCGGTTCGTCGAGGAACAACGCCGACACCAGCGGCGACGCGCCGACCATGTCCCCCGCCGACACCACCGCATGGTGCGGGTGGCGCGCCTTCAGCGCGGCAATGGCGCTGGCAAAGTGCGCCGCCCCGCCCGCCGGCACCTGCGTCGCGCCGGTGCTGGCGGGCACCGGCACGGCCAGGTGCGGTGGCTCCAGGTTGCCGTGGAAATCGTTGAAGCTGATCAGAGCGATATCCATGACCGGCGCTGGCGTGCTGCCACAGCCCGCCAGCAAGCCCGCGCACAGCGCCAGGGCGGCGCTATACAGGCGCGCGCTCATGGCCGCGCCGCGGCGATGGGCGGCACGGCCTGGGCCACGCCGCCGCACTGCGCGCGGTGGCGCAGCGCATGGTCCATCAGCACCAGCGCCAGCAGCGCCTCGGCAATGGGCGCAGCGCGGATGCCCACGCACGGGTCGTGGCGGCCCTTGGTCACCACCTCCACCGGCTGGCCAGCGATGTCAATCGACGGGCGCGGGCTGAGGATGGAGCTGGTGGGCTTGATGGCAATGCCGACCTCGATGTCCTGGCCCGTGCTGATGCCGCCGAGCACGCCGCCCGCGTGGTTGCTGGCAAAGCCCTCGGGGGTGAGCGCGTCGCCATGCATGGTGCCGCGCTGCGCCACGCTGGCAAAGCCGGCGCCAATCTCCACGCCCTTGACGGCGTTCAGGCCCATCATGGCGTGGGCAATGTCAGCGTCCAGCCGGTCGTACAGCGGCTCGCCCAGGCCCACGGGCACGCGCGTGGCCTGCACACGCAGGCGCGCACCGCAGGAGTCGTGCGCCTTGCGCAGGGCATCCATGTAGTCCTCGTAGGGCTGCACGTCGGCCACCGGCGCGAAGAAGGGGTTGTTTGGCACATGCTCCCAGCCCTCGAACGGGATGGGCAGCTCGCCCAGCTGCGTCATGCAGGCGCGGAACTCGGTACCGAACTGTTCGCGCAGCCACTTCTTGGCCACAGCCCCGGCCGCCACGGTGGGTGCGGTTAGCCGGGCCGAAGAGCGCCCACCGCCGCGCGGGTCGCGCAGACCGTACTTATGCCAATAGGCATAGTCGGCATGGCCGGGGCGGAAGGTGCGCAGAATGTCGCCGTAGTCCTTGCTGCGCTGGTCGGTGTTGCGGATCAAAAGCGCGATGGGCGTACCGGTGGTGCGGCCTTCGTACACGCCGGAGAGGATCTCCACCGCATCCGGCTCGTTGCGCTGCGTCACGTGGCGGCTGGTGCCGGGGCGGCGGCGGTCCAGGTCGTGCTGGATGTCGGCTTCGCTCAAGGCCATGCCCGGGGGGCAGCCGTCAATCACGCAGCCAATGGCCGGGCCGTGGGATTCACCGAAGTTGGTGACGCAAAAAAGGGTGCCTAGGGTGTTGCCGCTCATAGAGGTGGAATTATCGTGCACTCACAAAAAAATAGCTGCCAGCGCTTGTCTGGCAAGCCCTGGCAGCCGTTTTGGCGTAAAAAATATCAGGACTGCGCCTGGCTCGGCTCCTCCTGCGGCCAGTCGCGGATGTAGGCCTTGAGCAGCTTGTTCTCGAAGTTCTGGCTGTCCACCACGGCCTTGGCCACGTCGTAGAAGCTAACCACGCCCATGAGCATGCGGTTTTCCATCACCGGCATGTAGCGCGCGTGGCATCCCAGCATCATGCGGCGCACTTCGTCCATGTCGGTCTCCAGCGTGCAGGTCAACGGCGCGTCGTCCATGGCGGTACGCACCAGCATGGTGCCTACGCTGCCGCCATTGCGGGCCAGTACCAGGTTGATCTCGCGGAAAGTGAGCATACCCACAAGGTCGCCGTACTCCATCACCACCAGCGAGCCAATGTCGCGCTCGGCCATGGTCTGCACGGCTTGCGCCAGATGTTCGTCGGGGTGAACGGTGTAGAGGGTGTTGCCCTTGACGCGCAGGATGTCGCTGACTTTCATGACGGTGTCTTTTCCAGAAGTGCTCGGAGGAATATAGCCCACAAATACCCCACAATGGTGCGCGCATTGTTTACCTTGGAGACACAAAAGATGCCCGGATATTCCGACCCTGGCTTCGACACGCTCGCGCTGCACGCGGGCGCGCAGCCAGACCCCGCGACCGGCGCGCGCGCCACACCCATCCATCTCACGACGTCGTTCGTGTTCGAGTCGAGCGACCACGCCGCCGCGCTGTTCAACATGGAACGCCCGGGGCATGTGTACAGCCGCCTGAGCAACCCGACCAACGCCGTACTGGAGCAGCGCGTGGCGGCGCTGGAAGGTGGCGTGGGTGCCGTCGCCACGGCCAGCGGCCAGGCCGCACTGCACCTGGCCATCGCCACGCTGATGGGCGCGGGCGGGCACATCGTGGCCAGCACGGCGCTGTACGGTGGCTCGCACAACCTGCTGCACTTCACGCTGCGCCGCTTCGGCATCGAAACCACCTTCGTACCGCCCGGCGACCTGGATGCCTGGCGCGCCGCCGTGCGGCCCAGCACGCGCCTGTTCTTTGGCGAGACCGTGGGCAACCCGGGGCTGGACGTGCTTGACATTCCGGCCGTCGCGCAGATAGCCCACGACGCGGGTGTGCCGCTGCTGGTGGACTCCACCCTGACCTCGCCCTGGCTCATCAAGCCCCTGGAACTGGGGGCCGACCTGGTCCACCACTCTGCCACCAAGTTCCTCTCGGGCCATGGCACGGTGATGGGTGGCGTGGTGGTCGATGGCGGCAGCTTCGACTGGGACGCCTCGGGGCGCTTCCCCGAACTGGCAGCCCCCTACGACGGCTTCCACGGCATGGTGTTTTCGGAGGAAAGCAGCGTCGGCGCCTTCCTGCTGCGCGCGCGCCGCGAAGGCCTGCGCGACTTCGGCGCCTGCATGAGCCCGCACACCGCCTGGCTGATCCTGCAGGGCATTGAAACCCTGCCGCTGCGCATGGAGCGCCACATGCGCAACACCGAGAAGGTGGTGCAGTTCCTGGCCAGCCACCCCTTCGTCTCGCGCGTGGGCCACCCGCTGCTCGAATCCCACCCCAGCCACCAGTTGGCGCAAAAGCTGCTGCCGCGCGGCGCGGGCTCGGTGTTCAGCTTCGACATCAAAGGCAGCCGGGCACAGGGCAAGGCCTTCATCGAGGCGCTGCAGCTGTTCAGCCACCTGGCCAACGTGGGCGACTGCCGCTCGCTGGTGATCCATCCGGCCAGCACCACGCACTTCCGCATGAGCGATGAAGCGCTGGCAGGCGCAGGCATCGGGCAGGGCACCATCCGCCTGTCGATCGGCCTGGAAGATGCCGACGACCTGATCGCCGACCTGCAGCGTGCCCTCAAGGCCGCGGAAAAATTCACCGCAGCCCCGACAGCAAAGGCAGGTGCATGATGCTCTACACCGTCAACGGCGCCCCCGCCTACTGCTACACCGCCGGCAAGCCTTTCGATCCGGCCAAACCCACCGTCGTCTTCATCCACGGCGTGCTGTGCGACCACAGTGTGTGGGCCCTGCAAAGCCGCTACCTGGCCAACCACGGCTGGAACGTGCTGGCCGTGGACCTGCCCGGCCATGCACGCAGCCGGGGCGAGGCCCCGGCCAGCGTGGAGCAGGCGGCGGATTTCATCGTCGCGCTGCTGGACACCGTGGGCGTGCCGCGTGCCGCGCTGGTCGGCCACAGCTGGGGCTCGCTCATCGCCATGGAGGCGGCTGCACGCCTGGGCGAACGCGCCACGCATCTGGTCATGGTCGGCTCGGCCTATCCCATGAAGGTGTCGCCCGCCCTGCTCGACTCGGCCCTGAACACGCCCGAGAAGGCGCTGAAGATGGTCACCGTGTTCTCCTGCAGCACGTTGGCGCCGCCCTCGGGTGCGGGCTCCTGGGTGTTCGGCGCCAGCATGGCGCTGGGGCGGCGTGTGCTGCGCAGCAACGCACAGGTCAACCTGTTGCACCGTGGCTTCACGGCCTGCGATAGCTACACCCGCGGCGAACAGGCCATGGCGGCAGTGCAGTGCCCGGTGCTGTTTGTGCTCGGCGAGAAGGACCAGATGACCCCGCCCAAGGCCGCACAAACGCTGGTCAACGCCGCACGCAGTGCCCTGCGCCAGGTGCAGGTGGTGACGGTGCCCGTGGGCCACAACCAGATGACCGAGGCGCCCGACGCCACGCTGGCGGCGCTGCGCGACTTCCTGGCGCAAGCCTGGCTCTGAGAATCAGCGGCATTTTGGGCTCCAGCGCTTACCCAGAAAGCGCTGGAAGCTCTTATTTCAGGAGCACACCACCGCCGTCTTCCAGCGCGTCCGCCAGGCGCAGGCCGTCCAGGCCGGCGCGGCGCCACAGCGGCGCCAGGCTGTCGTCCGGCGCCACCAGCAGCCGGGCCACCAGGGGCGCCAGTGGCGTGGCCTGCACGTCAGCCAGCAGCACGAAGCGCGGCGGCTGGTCGCTGCTGCCCAAGGGCAGGTCGCTCATCTGCCCCACCCAATCCAGCGCGCACAGCGCCTCCAGCACGGGTTCGAGCTGCACCACGTCCACGCGCAGGCGCTGGGCCAGTTGCTGCATGCGCAGGCCCTTGTGCGGCAGTGCGCGCGCGTGGTGGAGCTGCTGCAGCACCTCCACCGCCAGAACGAAGCCCCCGCCCTGGCGGCTGGGCGTGCGCGCCACGCCAGCCAGCAGGCTCGGCAGGTAGGCCGTGACCACGGCCCCGGCCAGCACGATGACCCAGGCCACGTAGATCCAGATCAGCAGAATGGGCAGCGTGGCGAAGGTGCCGTAGATCACCGAGTACGTGGGCACCTGCGCCAGGTAGAGGCCCAGCACCTTCTTGGCCAGCTCCATGGCCAGGGCCGCGAAAAGCCCCCCGGTCCAGGCATGGCGCCACTGCACCTGCGTGTTGGGCACGTAGTGGTACAGCCCCGCCATGCCCGCGGCGAGCACGAAAAATTCAATCGAATCGAACACCAGCCGCACGCTGTCGGGCAACTGCGCCACCATGCCGCGCGAGGCCGACATGACGTAGGACGTCAGCACCAGGCTCAGCCCCAGCAGCAGCGGCCCCAGCGTGATGGCTGCCCAGTAAATGAGCACGCGCTGGCCCAGCGGCCGCAGCCGGCGCACGCGCCAGATGGTGTTGAGGGTGCGGTCGATGGTCAAAATCAGCATCAGCGCCGTGACCATGAGCATGGAAAAACCCGCCATCCCCAGCCGGCTGGCCTTGGCCGCGAACTGCGTGATGTAGCCCAGCACCTGGCGCGCGATGGTTTCGGGAATCAGGCTGTCGATCAGCCAGCGCTGCAGCACCTCCTGCGCCTTGCCGAAGATGGGAAACGCCGTAAACGCCGCCAGCGCCACCGTGGCGAACGGCACCAGCGCCAGGATGGTGGTGAAGGTGAGGCTGCTGGCCGTGAGACCGAGCCGGTCCTCCTGGAAGCGCTGGCCCAACGTGCGCACCGTAGAGCGCCAGGGAAAGTGCGCCAACCGCGCCATCAGCGCCCGGACGTGCCGCACCGTATTCTGTAAGGACAAGGACATGGCCGATATGATGCCAGCCCGATGACGACGAACACCCCTTCCCGCCCCCCTGCCCCGGTGGCCGCCACACGCTGGCTCGCCGTGGGCAGCCTGCTGGGGCTGATCCTGCTGTGCCTGGCCTGGGAGCTGGCCCTGGCCCCCGTGCGCCCCGGCGGCTCGTGGCTCGCACTCAAGGCGCTGCCGCTGTGCATTCCGCTGGCCGGCCTGCTGAAGAACCGCATGTACACCTACCGCTGGGTCAGCCTGGTGGTGTGGCTGTACTTCACCGAGGGCGTGGTGCGCGCCTGGAGCGACAAGCCCCCGAGCAACTGGCTGGCCCTGGGCGAAGTCGCCCTGTGCCTGTTGCTGTTCATCGCCTGTGCGCTGCACGTACGCCTGCGCCAGCGCGCCGCGCGCCTGGCCGCTGCGGCCTCTGCCTGAAAGCCCACCGCCATGACCAACCTGCTCGACACCCTGCGTGCCACCGTGGGCCCCGCCCACGTCCTCGCCGAGGGCGATCTCACGGCCTGGGAACAGGACTGGCGCCGCCGCGCGCGCGGCAAGGCGCTGGCCGTGGTGCGCCCCGGCTCCACCGCCGAGGTAGCCGCCGTGGTGCGTGCCTGTGCGCAGGCGGGCACTTCAATCGTGCCGCAAGGCGGCAACACCGGCCTGTCGGTCGGCTCCACACCCGACGCCAGCGGCACCCAGGTGGTGCTGAGCCTGGCGCGCTTGAACGCCGTACGAGCCATCGACAAAGACAACCTGACGTTGACCGTGGAGGCCGGCTGCATTCTGCAGAACGTGCAGGCGGCCGCAGCCCAAGCGGGCCTGCTGTTCCCCCTCAGCCTGGCGGCCGAGGGCAGCTGCACCATCGGCGGCAACCTGGGCACCAACGCGGGCGGTACGCAGGTCGTGCGCTATGGCAACGCACGCGAGCTGTGCCTGGGGCTGGAGGTGGTGACGCCCCAGGGCGAGGTGTGGCATGGTCTCAAGGGGCTGCGCAAGGACAACACCGGCTACGACCTGCGCGACCTGTTCATTGGCAGCGAGGGCACGCTGGGCGTCATTACCGCCGCCACGCTCAAGCTCTTTCCACAACCCGCTGCCAGCCTCACCGCCTGGGCGGCCGTGCCTTCCATGGAGGCTGCCGTACGCCTGCTGGGCTTGGCGCACCAGCACCTGGGCGCGGGGCTGACGGGGTTCGAGGTGATGGGGCGCTTCGCCCTGTCGCTGGTGGCCAAGCACATGCCACAACTGCGCGTACCTTTCATGGAGCGAGAGGACGTGCCCTACTGCGTGCTGCTGGAGAACGCCGACAGCGAGTCCGAGGCGCACGCGCGTGCGCGCTTTGAGGCACTGCTGGAAACTGCCTTCGAGGACGGCTGCGTGCAGGACGCAGTGGTGGCCGAGAGCCTGGCGCAAGCGCACGGCCTATGGCACATCCGCGAAAGCATTCCGCTGGCGCAGGCCGAGGAAGGGCTGAACATCAAGCACGACATCTCGGTACCGATCTCGCGCATCCCGGCGTTCTGCGAATACACCGACGCACTGCTGGCACGCGAGATTCCCGGTGTACGCCTGGTCAACTTCGGCCACCTGGGCGATGGCAACCTGCACTACAACGTGCAGACCCCCGAGGGCAGCGACGCCCGCGCCTTCCTGCGCGACCAGGAAACGCACGTGAACCATCTGGTCTACGAGGCTGTGGCACGGTTCGGCGGCGCATTCTCTGCAGAGCACGGCGTGGGCGGGCTGAAGGTGGCCGAGCTGGAAAAATACCAGCCACCCGTGGCGCTGGGCATGATGCGTGCCATCAAGCAGGCACTGGATCCACAGGGGATCATGAATCCAGGGCGTGTGCTCAGGCGATAAAGAGCGAACCTTTCTAACGCTGCGGCTGGATGAAAACCTTTGCAAGCCGCCAGAAGCATCAGAGGCCCGTTGATGCGCGCCCCTCTACTTGCTGGCGCGCTCTTTTTCGCGCAAACGCTGCAGCTCATCTTCCAGTCGATTGCGCACAGTTGTCAGTTGCTGCAGCCGGCTTGCGCATTCGGTGGCCAGGGCTTGGATTTCAGTGGCGCTGGTGTTGGCAAGAACCGCGGCCGTGAGGCTGTCTTGGGCGTTGCGCTTTTCTTCGAGCAGCGCGCGGCGGCGCTCGTCACAGCGTGCGTTGTGGCTGTCAATATCGGCGTTGGCCTCAAAAATCCCACGATTTTCAAGATAGGTTTTCCGATCCCATTCCTCGAACGACAACTTTCGTCCCTTGGCCGCCGCTGGTGCGGCTGCACCCGCAGCGTAACTCGCCGCTGCCGCCGGAGCGGGCTTTGCCAGCCCGCTGGCGGGCCGCACCTCGATCACACCGCCAACACCAAGGCATGGCGCATCTTGAAAAGATGTGCGGCCATCATCGCCCACGCACTTGTTGATGGCCCACGCCCCATCAACGACAACACCCAAAATGCATGCAAAAGCAACCATCTTCAGCCGCATAAAACCCCCATTGCGAATAGCCACAGGCTGGTGAAAGTTGGCACGTGCGCGGCAGGATCACCGCAGAGCCACTGGCGCACCACCTGGCCGCTAGATCAGATAAGAATGGCGGGATATGAATGCTGGGCCGCAACGCCCGCAGCAGCCCCGCAAAGCGCCATAAGACATTGATTTCAACATATTTGGGTATTTCATGAAGATTGCCACCTGGAATTTGAATTAGTGTTTCAGAATGGCGCAGCATGTGTCAACAAAAAAACTAACCTGTTGTTTTTATTGGATTTTTTGACTCCAACTGTCTCACACTGAACCGCATTGGCGCATGAACTATGGGTAGCTAGGTGGGTAGCTAAACTCCTGGCTACCCAAAAAAGGACTGCCGATGCCAAAGATCAGCCACACGCTCACCGACATACAGATCAAGCGCTGGATTTCGAGAGGCGAGCCGGTTGCGAAATCGGATGGTGACGGACTCACCTTCACGTTGTCCCGCGGCGGTACTGCTGCCTGGGTGCTACGGTATCGCGTTCAGGGTGGGCGGCGGCGCGAACTGACCATCGGCAGCTACCCAGACGTGACGCTCTCGGCAGCCCGAGAAAAGGCACGCGCCCTGCGCGCATCCATCGATGGCGGCGCAGACCCGGCAGCAGAGAAGCAGGAGCGCAAGTCACGCACCGCTGCCGCATGGACCATCCGCGACCTGGTTGCCGACTACCGCGAGAAGGTTCTCCGGCCCGACGTATTCTCAGAGGACACCATCTACTACAGGAACGCAGACATCGACCAAGTCATCCTGCCGCGCCTTGGATCCTGGCAGGTGGACAAAGTCAGTAGCGTTGATGTCGTGACCGTGCTCAAGGAGAGCGGCCGAACGTGGCTCATGACAAATCGGCTGCTCACCTCCATCTCGAAGGTGCTCGACCATGCGTGCGGCCTGACGCTCATTGCGGCGAACCCCTGCACCGGCATCAAGCTGTCCGCCATAAAAGGCCCTCGCCCCAAGGCACGCCGGCGCGTCATGCTGGAGAACAAGGAGCTGCAGTCCCTACTCCCAGGTATCGACTTCATCGGCCGAGAGAACGCTCTGGCCTTTCGCATCCTGCTGGCCACCTGCGTGCGCGGGGTGGAGCTGGTGAAGGCGAAGAAGGAGCACGTAGACCTGGAAGCTGGCACCTGGTGGGTGCCTGCAGAGTCCGTCAAAACCCGCACTGGATTTTTGGTGCCCCTCGCCCCGGTCGTTGTTGACTGGTTCCGCGAGCTTATCTCCCTGGCCGGGGACTCCGCGTACCTACTGCCTACTCGCCGCGCCGACCGCTCAAAAGCACTCGGGGACGTTCCTATCGGCCGCACAACGCTCTGGGCTGCTCTGCAGCGCGCGTTTGAGCGTGGAGACATGGACATCCGCAGATTCACTCCACACGACACGCGCAGCACGGCCAAGGGGCACCTCATGAACATGGGGGTGTCGCGCGAAATCTCCGAGATTGCCCTGAACCATGCGCTCAAGGGAATGGAGGGTATCTATGACGTTCGCGAGGAAATCCCGGAACGCCGAAGAGCCCTGAAACTCTGGGCGGACTACCTCGTGGCCTGCGAGAACAGCACCCCCGAAGACCGAGACAGTGGCACGAACGTGGTGCGTTTGCGTCGCGTGGCGTGAGCTGGTGTTTTTCCGCCTCATGAAAAAGGCCAGCAGAGCGCGCTAGTGTTTTCACATTCAGAGCCAGTCCGGCAGGATGGCGGGCAGAAACCTAATATCCCAAGCGCGTCTCACCCTGGATGCGTAAGAGACAGCAATCGGCCAGGAGCAGGCATTGGTTTGATGTCAAAGCGGACGCTCAACGAACCAAGGTAAGCGGCAGCTGGAAGCTGTCCGCTTGAGCGCAGGGTTAGGCATCACTTTGGCAGACGAGAGATGCGTTGG
>Ga0222428_100397_pt1 | contig 17576 bp, 17 predicted proteins | sample 2B5Ametagenome_FD_182471 | JGI IMG/M metagenome (GOLD analysis project Ga0222428, IMG submission 182471) | Enriched microbial communities from leaf-cutter ant dump, University of Wisconsin, Madison, United States - 2B5A (version 2) | ecosystem: Environmental > Terrestrial > Nest > Insects nest >...
GTGATGGCGCGCTACTGCGAGCTGCACGCGCCCAAGCTGTTCGTGAGCGTGAGCGTGCTGCACAACCCCACGGGCTACAGCCTGTCGCCGGCCAGCGCGCACCAGGTGCTGCAGCTCGCCCAGCGGCACAATTTCCACATCGTCGAGGACGATACCTACGGCCACATCGCGCCCGACCACGCCACGCGCCTGTCCACGCTCGACGGGCTGCGCCGCACCATCTACGTGAACGGTTTCGCCAAGATCCTCGCGCCCAACTGGCGCGTGGGCTACATGGCCGCGCCGCCCGAGTTGGTCGAGCGGATGCTGGACACCAAGCTGCTGACCACCCTCACCACCCCCTCCATCCTGGAAAAGGCGCTGGCGCTGTGCATCGACCAGGGTCAGTTGCGCCGCCACGCCGAGCGCATCCGCCAGCGCGTGGCCCAGGCCCGCGCGCGCAGCGTGCAGCTCGCGCTGGAGGCGGGCTGCACCTTCGCGGCCGAGCCCGCCGGCATGTTCGGCTGGGTGGAGACGGGCGTGGACACCGACATGCTGGCCCACCGCATGCTGGACGAGGGCTACCTGATCGCCCCCGGCGCGCTGTTCCACGCCACGCGCCAGCCCTGCACGCTCATGCGCATCAACTTCGGCAACACGCAGGAGCCGGCGTTCTGGCGCACCTGGCAGAAAGTGGTCAAAACGGGCTGAAGCGCTTGTCCATCAAGCGCAAGCAGCTACTCTTTCCGTAGCTGCGCGTTCACCTTGTCCAGGTTCTCCTCGTGCGAGCGCAGCATCTCCTGCAGCCCGGCGCGGATGCCCGCGTCCTCCACCAGCGGCAGCAGCTCGCGCAGCTTGCGCGCCACCCAGCCCTGGCCCCGGTTGAGGAAGGCCATGCGCTCGCGCAGGTCGGCCACGGCCATGGCCTTGCCGTAGAAGTCGCCGGTGCGCGCGCTGGGCGTGCCCTGCAGCGTGCGGATGGCCTGCATCAGCAGGCCGCACCAGCGCACCTCGTCGCGGTGGATGACGTCGATCAGCGCGCGCAGCGCCGGGTCCTGCGCCTCGGCGCTGCTGCGCAGCGTGACGCGGGCGCCGGCGCGCTCGGCCTCCAGCAGCTCGTCCAGGCGGGCGATGACCGGGGCGTTGCGCTCGCGCTCGGCGTCCGCCGCGTAGCAGACGGGCGAGGCCACCGCCACCGGCGCATCGCCCAGCAGCCGTGCGTGCGCGGCCGCCTCGGCCAGGATGCGGCGCACGGCGTCGGCGGCGGGCTCCACGGCCTGGACCTGGCCCACGCCCTGCCCGGCGTAGAGCGCCATGGCCTCGAAGTCGCCGGTCATCGAGCGCAGCGGCGAATCGGTGCTGAACAGGTAGATGGGCCGGCCTTCCTCGTCACCGACCACGGTGCGCGCGCCGGTGAAGGGGTCGCCGCGTTCGCGCCGCGTCACGCTGCTGGCCAGCACGCGCACGGCGGCGTGGGGCGGCCAGTTGATGTGGAAATCCTCCGTCAGCACCGTGTCGCCCGCCTTGGCGGCCACCAGGCGCTGCTTGTGGAAGTCGTGGGCGAAGGATTCGTGCGTGGCGATCAGGGCCGTGCCCAGCACGGCGGCCTGCGCGCCCTGGGCCAGCACGCGCGCCACGCCGCGCCCGTCGGCCAGCCCGCCGGCGGCGGCCATGGGCACGCTGGCGACCGCGAGCACCTGGGCCAGCAGCTCGGCCAGCGGCAGGCGGCCGCGCACGTGGCCGCCCGCTTCCACGCCCTGGGCGATGAGCGCCTGCGCGCCCGCCTCCTGCGCCTGCAGCGCGTCCTGCACCGTGCCCACCTGGTGCACCACGGTGATGCCCGCCGCGCGCAGCCGCGCGATCACGGCCGCGTCCACGTCCCAGAACAGGCCGACGACGGGCACGCGCAGGGCGATGCACAGGTCGATCTGCCCTTGCAGCAGCGGCGCGGGCGTGGCGGCGGGGATCAGGTTCACGCCGAAAGGGGCATCGGTGCGCGCACGCACCTGGGCCACCTCGCGCTCGATCAGGGCCAGCGGCTCGCGCACCATGCCCAGGAAGCCGAAGCCGCCGGCCTCGCCGACGGCGGCGACCAGCTCGGAGCGCGACACGCCGCCCATGCCCGCGAGCAGCAGCGGGTGGCGGCAGCCGAGCAGGCGGCACAGGGGCGTGGCGGGGGGGCTGTTGTCGTGCATGGAGCCATGATGCGGCGGCCGTTCAGTGCAGGCAAACGAAATATCATGGGATTTGCCTGCAAAAGTTTTGCATTCATCGCATGGACATCGACCTGGCGCGCACTTTTCTGGCCATTGCCGACTGCGGCAGCTTCGCCGCGGCGGCCGAGCGGCTGCACCTGACGCAGACGGCGGTGAGCGCGCGCGTGCGTTCGCTGGAGCAGCACCTGGGCCGGCCGCTCTTCGTGCGCAACAAGGCCGGGGCGCGGCTCACGCCCGCGGGCGAGCGCTTCGTGCGCCACGCCACGGGCCTGGTGCAGGGCTGGGAGCGCGCACGCCAGCAGGTGGCGCTGCCGCCGGGGCGCGCGCACGGCATCGGCGTGGGGGCGGAGCCCAGCATCTGGCAGCCGCTGCTGTCCGACTGGCTGGTGTGGATGCACCACGTCTGCCCCGAGGTGGCGCTGCGCGCCGACGTGGAGCCGCGAGAGCGCCTGCTGGAGCGCGTGGAGGACGGCACGCTGGACCTCGCCGTGCTCTACAACCCGCCGCCGCGCCCGGGGCTGGTGTGCGAGCTGCTGCTGGAGGAAAAGCTGGTCATGGTGACCACTGCGCCCGATGGCGGCCTGGACCCGCGGCGCTACCTCTACGTGGACTGGGGGCCGAGCTTCGCGGCCAGCCACCAGGCCGCGTTCGCGGAACTGTCGAACGCGCCGGTGTCGGTGTCGCTCGGGCCGCTGGCGCTGGGCTACCTGCTGGGCGTGGGCGGCGCGGGCTATTTCCGCGCGGCCATCGTGGCGCCGCACATCGCGCGCGGGGCGCTGTTTCCGGTGCGTGGTGCGCCGCAGTTCTCGCACGCGGCCTGCGTGGTCTACGCGGCGGCGCATGGCGGCGAGGTGCTGGCCCGCGCGCGCGAGGGGCTGCGCATGGTGGCGGGGCAGGCGGTTTTTCAAAAAGAATAGCTGCTCGCGCTTGTCCAGAAAGCGCTGGAGGCCTAAAAGGCTTGGAAAATCAGTGCGGCCGCTCCACGGCCAGCTCGCTCAGCACGCGCAGCAGCGAGCGGTTGACGTGCTCCAGTCCCAGCTCGTGCGTCTCGCAGAGCTGGCGGATGGCGGCCGCGTCGTCGCTCTCCAGCGCGCAGGCCATCTCCAGGCTGGGCGCGTAGGGGCCGGTGCGCAGCACCACGGCGTCGTAGATGCGCTCGGACAGCGGCAGGCGGCGCAGGATGGCGCCCAGCGGCTCGCGCAGCAGCTCGTCGAGCTGGGAGAACAGGCCGCTCAGGTAGACCTCGCGGCGCAAGTCCTTGCCCACGCCCGCGTCCATGAGGCGCTCGGTCAGGCGCGCGCGCAGCACCATGGATTCGCGGATGGGGCGCAGGTCGGGCTCGGTGGCGGCATGGGGCAGCTGGTCCGACAGCCAGCGCGAGAGCGAGCCGTAGCCCATCATGACCAGGCCGCGCCGCAGCGAATCCACGCCCGTGCGCAGGCCCAGCGCGGCGGAGTTGGTGTAGACCAGGAAACGGTAGGCCAGCAGCGGGTCTTCGCCCAGGTGCTGCTCGAAGCTGTCGATGGACTGCTCCTCGTCGATGGCCTTCATGAGCGCGAACACCACGTCGTGCGCCGGCTGCAGCGGCTGGTGGCGCAGGCTGTGCAGCACGTCCTCCAGCGGCCAGCCGGCCACGGCCAGCGCGCCGCTGCCGTCCAGGCAGTGCGCCAGCAGCGCACGGCTGGCCACGTTGTCGTAGAGCTGCCCCGCGATCAGCGGGCTGCCCTGGGCCGCGCGGGCGGCTTGCAGGGCCAGCACCGCGTCGGTGCTGGACAGGTGCAGCAGGCTGTTGTCGAACAGGCGCGCGGTGTCGGTGTCGGGCAGGTGGTCCAGCGCGCCGCTCCAGACCAGGCGCAGCCCGCGCGCATGCGCCTGCTGCGCGCGGGCGCGCAGGCCGGGGTCGGCCAGCCAGGCGCCGGGCACTTCGATCCAGGGCGTGCCGCGCGGCGCATGCTCCAGCAGCTCGCCCAGCAGCGCCTGCGAGCGCGGCGACAGCAGCAGCGGCGGGGAGCTGGCCGTCCACAGCTCCTGCAGGGTGCGCAGCAGGTGCGGCGCATCCACCAGCGCCGCGCCTTCGCTTTGCACGTAGAGCTGCACGCCGGCCAGCCTGCGGGCGGCGTTCCAGAGGGGGCGGTAGCCCAGGACGAGGCTGCCAAGAACGGATTGGACCATGGCGGGATTGTCAACGAAGCGGCAGCGCTGTCAGTGCCATCAACGCATGAAATCGAACAGCGAGAGCCGCTGCACCTGCGCGTAGGACTGCAGGGCCGCCTGGTAGCCCGTGTGGGCGTTCTGGAAGTCGGAGATGCCCTTGAGCATGTCCAGGTCCTCGGCGCGCGAGCGGTCGGCCTCCAGTTGCACGGAGCGCTGGCCCTGGTCGTCGCTGATGCGGTCGGCGCGGTTGAGCAGCTCGCCCGCGTAGCTGCGCACCTGCAGCACGCGCTCGAGCCCCGCGTCGATGTTGGCGAGCGCCTGTTCGACGGCCTGCGTGGCGTCGGTCTTGTTCGTCGACTCGCCGATGCCGCGGATGGCGCTGTCGATGGTGCCCATGAGGCTGGTGCTGGGCGTGAGGCCTACGGTGTCGCCCACGGCGGGCGAGCCCTTGAGATCGAAGGCCATGACCGTCTGGCCGCCTTCCTGGATCTGGATGGGGACGGGCTGGCCGTTCACCGCCGGGCCGGCGGACAGGCCGGGGGTGGTGGTGACCACGCCGTTCCTGTCGGTCTTGGTGAGCGTATAGGTCACCGTGGTGCCGTTGACCGGGTCCACGGTGAAGGAATCGACCTGCAGTGCGTAGCTCGCGCCGTCGAGCAGCTCGCGGTTGGAGGTGGTCACGGCGCTGGTGGTGAGCGTGCTGCCCGCGCCGCGCGGCGCAATGTCGGCCTGGTAGACGCCGTCGCGCACGGGGTCGAACATGAAGGCCGCATGGCCGTCCAGGATGCTGGCGATGTCGGTGCCGGTGCTGCCGGCCTGGCCGGGCAGGCCGTTGAAGGTGTAGTCGGGCGAGGACAGCAACGGTCCCAGGAAGGGCTTGAGCGCGCTGCCCAGCGCGCCCAGCAGCGGCTGGCCGTTGGTGTCCTTGCGGTTGACGACCTCGGTGAGCTGGTCGCGCAGGCTCTGGATCTGGTTGGCCTGGATCTTCTGGTCTTCGGGGCTCTTGAAGGAGCCATTGCCCGCGCCCACCACCAGTCCGCGGATCTGCTGCACCAGGTCCACGGCGTCGCCCAGCGTGGCTTCGGCCTGCGCGACGGAGTTGCGCTGCGTGTCCAGCGCGCGCTGCTCGGCCTGGATGCGGCTGATGCGTGTGAGCGCGCGCTCGGCCTGCGCGGCGGCCACGGGGTCGTCGCTCGCGCGCACCACCCGCTTGCCCGAGGTCATGTTCTCCTGCAGTCCCGACAGCGTCGATTGCCGTGTCTGCAGGTTGCGCACGGCGCTGTCGTACATGTTGGCCGTGCTCACGCGGTAGAAGGTGCTGGTCATGGTCAGCGTCCCATCGTGGAGATGAGGTTGTCGAAAATGGTCTGCGCGATCTGCAGCATCTTGGCAGAAGCCTGGTAGGCCTGCTGGTACTGGATCAGCTTGGCGGCTTCCTCGTCCAGGTTCACGCCGGAAACGGCCGTGCGGTCGGCTTCCAGGTTGCTGGCGATGGAATCCGAGAGCTTGGCGGCGTACATGGCGCTCTGTGTGCGTGTGCCCACCTGGGCCATGAGGCCGGCGTAGCCATCGGCCATCGTGGATTCGTCGAACATCTTCACGTCGCGCAGGTCCTTGAGTGCCGTGGCGTTGCCGGCGTTGCGCGTGTACATGTCGCCGTACTGCGGGTCCAGCGCGTTGCCGATGGTGACCGTGTCGCCGTTCTTGGGCGTGCCCTGCAGGGTGATGGACCAGCCGTCGATCTCGATGGGCTCGCCGGGGGTGTAGGGCAGTGTCGTTCCCGATGGCGGCGTGGTCGAGCCGGACACGGTGAAAGTCGGCGGCGAGCCGGCATTGAAGGCCAGCGTCACGCCGCCCGGGATGGGGGGCGGGGTGAAGCTGCTGTCCGTGGCTTTCAGGCTTGCCAGTTGCAGCGTGCCTGTGTTGGACGTGCCCATGGCCGCGTTGATGGAATTGGCTGCCGCCAGGTCGCGCGGCGAGTAGACCAGCATCTGCATGTTGGCCGCTGCGTTGGCGAAGGGCTTGAACAGTATGCGCTCACCCGTGGCGCCTGCCGTCGTGAGGTTGAACGAGAGGCCGTCGATGTCTTGCAGCGCCGGATCGGCCAGGCTCGTGAATGCCGTGGATTTGCCGTCCGACAGGCGCACCACCTGGCCTGCGGGTGGAGTGGTGAAGCGCACCTCATAGTCGGAGGCGGCGAAGCGCGTGGCATCGGTGAATGTGACCGTTCCTGCCGCCGCTCCGCTGGAATAGCCTGTGGCGCTCATGGGGACGGAGAACAGGTCCTTGCCCATGGTGCCGTCGAGCGTGAGGCCCAGGTTCTGCTGGGAGTTCATGGTGATGGCGATGGCCTGGGCCATGCGGCCGAGCAGGTTGCGGCCTTCCGCCAGATCGTTGTTGGCGAAGCGCAGCAGACCCGAGACCTCGCCGCCGCCGAGCATGCCCTCGTTCAGTTCCACCGGAGCGCTTCCGGCGCGGTTGAAGTAGATCGCCATCTGCTGGCTGCCCGGAAACTGCGCGGATTCGCTGACCGACAGCGACGAGGCCGTGCTGCCCAGCACCAGCGCCTGGCTGCCACCCACGAAGATGCCCATGGTGCCATCGTCGGCGGGAATCTGCGTGGTCTGCACGTACTGGTTGAGTTCGCGGATGAGCTGGTCGCGCTTGTCCAGCAGATCGTTGGGGCTCTGGCCGTTGCCTTTGACACGCGCGATCTGCTCGTTCACCTCTGCAATGCTCTTGGCGATGCTGTTGATGTGGTCCACATCGGTCTTGAGCTGCTCGGTCACCGATTGCTCGATGTCGCGCAGCCGCTCGGCCGACGAGCGCATGCGCGCGGCCATCTCGTCCATGCGGGTGAGCGTGACGGTGCGCGCCGAGATGTCGGTGGGCGAGGCGATCACGTCGCCCAGCGAGTTCATCATGTCGGTGATGGCCGCGCCCAGCCCGCTGCTGCCGCCGCTGAACACGTCTTGCATCTGCGTGAGGCGCTCGGCGCGCGTCGTGTCGCCCGCCTGCATGGCCTGCGCCGCCGCGGCCTGGCGGGTGAGCAGCTCATTGTGGTTGCGCAGGATGGTGGCCACGCTCACGCCCTTGCCGATGTAGCCGCCGCCGGTGAACTGGCCCTGCACGGTCTCCATGACCACGCTCTGGCGCGAGTAGCCGGCCACGCTCACGTTGGCGATGTTGTGGCCCGTGGTCTGCAGGGCCACCTGGTTGGCGAGGAGGGCGCGAGCGCCGACGTTGAGGAGGCTCATGGTTCAGTGCTTCAGGCCTGGGTGCCGGGCGCCTGGGCCACGACGGGGTTGCGCGCCACGGCCTGCGTGCTCTGGATGGCGCGGCTGAGCTTGGCGGCGTACTGCGGGTCGGTGGCGTAGCCGGCCTTCTGCAGCTCGGCGGCGTAGGCCAGGGCCGAATGGGTCTTGGCGCGCGCCTTTTCGTAGCGCGGGCTTTCGGTGATCAAGCGGGCGTAGTCCTTGAACGATTCCTCATAGGAGCCGTAGGCGCGGAACTTGGCCGTGACCTTGCGCGGCGTGCCGTTGATGTATTCGGTGGTGGTCACCTCGGCCACCTTGCCCGTCCAGCCCTTGCCGGCCTTGATGCCGAACAGGTTGAACGAATTGCTGCCGTCCTTGTTGCGGATCTCGCCCTTGCCCCAGCCTGTTTCGTGCCCGGCCTGGCCCAGCATGAAGCTGGCGGGAATGCCGCTCTCGCGCGCCACGCGCTCGGCGGCGCTGCGGTGGTGCTGCACGAAGTTGTCGCGGCCCTTGGGCGAAGGCGCCTGCGCATTGTCGGCGCGCGCCGGCTTGCGCAGCGTGGCGTCCAGGCTCAGCGTGGAGCCGGGCACCAGCGTGGCCTCGCTGTCGCCGCCGAGCTGGCGGGAGAGTTGGCGCTGGATGGCCTCGGACAGCCCGCCCGGCAGGCCCGACATCTGCACCGAGAGCTGCTGGTCGAACAGGTCGTTGGCCAGGTTGCCTTCGGCGCCGTCGAGCAGGCCGGACTTCATGGTGGCCTCGCGCATGCTCTTGATCAGCTCGCGCATGAACAGCGATTCGAGCTGCTTGGCGGCTTCCTTCGTCGCGTCCTTGGCGGCCTGTGCATCGCCTTGCGTGGCCTGCAGCTTGAGCGCGTTGAGCGAGCGCCCGTCCACGGCCAGCGCCTGGTTCATCGCCGAGCGCGCGGACGCGGTGCCGCTGGTGGACAGGTCGAAGGTCATCAGATCACCTCCAGCTCCGCGTTCAGCGCGCCTGCGGCCTTGATGGCCTGCAGGATGGCCAGCAGGTCCTGCGGCGTGGCGCCCAGGGTGTTGAGCGTGCGCACCACGTCGGCCAATTGGGGCGAGGCGGGCATCTCGATCACCTTGCCGCCGTCCTGCTTGACCTCGATGTCGCTCTTTTGCGCCACCACGGTCTGGCCCTGCGACAGCGGCGCGGGCTGGCTGATGACGGGCGTGCTGCTGATGGTGATGGCCAGGTTGCCGTGCGCGATGGCGCAGGGGCCCAGCGTCACCGCCTGGTTGAGCACGATGGAGCCGGTGCGAGCGTTGATCACCACCTTGGCGGCCGGCGTGGTGTTGGGCAGCTGCAGCTCTTCCAGTTCGGCGATGAAGTTCACGCGCGCGCCGGGGTCCTGCGGCGCGCGCACCTGCACGGTGCGCCCGTCCAGCGCGGTGGCCGTGCCGCCGCCCAGGCGGCCGTTGATGGCATTGGCCACCTTGCGCGCGGTCTGGAAGTCGGAGGCGTTCAGGCCCAGGTTGATGGTGTCGCCGTCGTGCAGCGGCGTGGGCACGGAGCGCTCGACCTGCGCGCCGTCGGGCACGCGGCCCGCGCTCAGGTGGTTGATCTGCACCTTGCTGCCGCCGGCCGACGCGCCGGCGCCACCCACGACGACGTTGCCCTGGGCCAGGGCGTAGATCTCGCCGTCGGCGCCGCGCAGCGGCGTGGCGATCAGCGTGCCGCCCTTGAGCGACTTGGCGTTGCCCATGGAGGACACGCTCACGTCGATCATCTGGCCCGGCTGGGCGAAGGCGGGCAGCTGCGCGGTCACGATCACCGTGGCCACGTTCTTGAGCTGCGGCGGCGTGGTGCCCGGCGGCAGGCTGATGCCCATCTGCAGCAGGTAGTTCTGCATGGCCTGCGTGGTGATCGGCATCTGCGTGGTCTGGTCGCCGGTGCCGTCCAGCCCCACCACGAGCCCGTAGCCCGTGAGCTGGTTGCTGCGCACGCCCTGCACGGCGGCCACTTCCTTGATGCGCAGCGCATGCGCCGGCAGCGCCGCCGCGAGCGCGAGCGCCCCGAACGCCGCCAGCCGCCGCAGCGTGCGCAGAGCAGCCGATGAAGGGAGCAGGGCAAAGGTGGTCATGGCAACGATTGTGGGCGCGCCCCGCACCCTGCGAATCACCGAAAAGACGCGCGAAAGCCCCTTATTTGCCGAATATGGATTTCAAGGAAAAAGTGGCTCTAGCGCTTGTCCATCAAGCGCTGGCCGCTATCAATTAAGGTGTGCGATGACCAATGCCGCTCGAAACCGGCGCACCGCCATGCCCGCGGACGCCGCGCAAGGGCCGCCCCGCCGCGCCGGCGTCGTCCCCCTTCCCGAATTGCGTAGCAATTCGAGAGAAGGGGGAAGCCGCGTGAGCGGCACAGGGGGATGGCCTCTAGAACGGGGCGACGGAATTGAAGGCCCGCGACAGCCAGCCCATGGCCTGCGCCTCGCTCTGCGCACCGCGCCCGCGCGACTGCACGCGCGCGTTGGCGACCTGGGTGGAGGCGATCACGCTGCCCGGGTGCAGCGCGCGTGGGTCCACCGTGCCGGAGAAGCGCAGCACATCCACGTTCTCGTTCACGCCGATCTGCTTTTCTCCCGCCACCAGCAGGTGGCCGTTGGGCAGGACCTCGATAACGGTGGTGGAGATGGAGCCGGTGAAGGTGTTGTTGCTTTCGGTGCCGCCCTTGCCTGCAAAGGCGTTGCTGCTGGACGCGCCCAGGTTGAGCTTGCCCAGCTTGCCCGCACCCACGAAGGGGAAGGCGGAGATGCCGGCCGACGTGTCGGAGCTGCGGTCGATGCTGGAGCTGGAGTTCTGCTTGGCCGTTACCTGCTCCACGATCTGGATGGTGACGATATCGCCCACCATGCGGGCGCGCCGGTCCTCGAATGCAGGGCGGTAGCTTGCCGCATGGAACAGGCTGCCAGTGGCAGGCCCGGCGGGGCGTGGCATGGTGGCCACGGGCGGGGGCGCGGTGGGCAGCAGGTCCACGGGCGGCGGCGGATTGAGCGTGGCGCAGCCCGTGGCAAGCATGGCCAGGGCGGAGGCTGCGAGCAGGCGCAGGGCGGGGGGCATCATGGCGTCCTTCCTATCGTTCACAGCTGCGACAGCTTGGCAAGCATCTGGTCCGAGGTCTGGATGGCCTTGGAGTTCATCTCGTAGGCGCGCTGGGTCTGGATCATGGTGACCAGCTCCTCGACCACATTGACGTTGGACGACTCCAGGAAGCCCTGGCGCATGATGCCCAGCCCATTGGTGCCCGGCTGGCCTTGCTGCGGCGGGCCCGAGGCGGCCGATTCCTTGTACATGTTCTGCCCCACGGGCTCCAGGCCGGCGTTGTTGACGAAGCTGGACATGGCGAGCTGGCCGATCTGCTGCGGCTGGGGGTTGCCCGGCACGGTAGCGCTGACGACGCCGTCCTCGCCGATGCTCACCTTGGTGGCGTTGGGCGGCACGGTGATGCCGTTGGCCACTGGCAGGCCGCTGGACGTGACCATGCGCCCCTGCGCGTCGAGCTTGAACGAGCCGTCGCGCGTGTAGCCGATGGTGCCGTCGGGCAGCTGGATTTCGAAGAAGCCGTTGCCGTTGATGGCCACGTCCAGGCTGTTGCCCGACTGCTGCAGCGGACCCTGCGTGAAGTTGCGGCTGGTGGCCACCACGTTCACGCCCAGGCCCAGGTGCAGACCGGTGGGAAGCTGGTTCTGCTCGGTGGTCTGCGCGCCGACCTGGCGCAGGTTCTGGTAGATCAGGTCCTCGAACACGGCGTTGTTGCGCTTGAAGCCCGAGGTGGAGACGTTGGCGAGGTTGTGGGAGATCACGTCCAGCTGCGTCTGCTGGGCGGTCATGCCGGTCTTGGCGATCCACAGGGAATTGATCATGGCGTTCTTCCTTTAGCCGTTGGTGCTGAGCAGCCGGGCGGCGGCCTTGTCGTCGTTCTCGGCGGTTTGCAGCAGGCGCATCTGCTGCTCGAACTGGCGCGCGGCGGCGATCATGCCCACCATGCATTCGACGGCATTCACGTTGGAGCCTTCCAGCGCACCCGAGGCCAGGCGCGCATTGGCGTCGTTGGGGATGGGCTCGCCCGAGGCGGTGCGGAACAGCGCGTCGTTGCCGCGCTGCAGCGGGTCTTCGGCCGTGGGCGTGGCGAGCTTGATGCGCCCGATGGCCTGCGGCACCTGGCCTGGCACGCGCGCAGTGATGGTGCCGTCGCTGCCCAGCATGGCCTCGGCGCCCTGAGGCACCTCGATGGGAGCGCCGCCGTTGGAGAGCACCGTCAGGCCGTTGTGCGTGACGAGCTGGCCCTCGGCCGTGACGGTGAAGGCGCCGTTGCGCGTATAGGCCTCGGTGCCGTCCAGGCCCTGCACGGCGAACCAGGCGTTCCCCAGGGCCATACCGTCGAGCGGGCGGCCGGTGCGCTGCACGGGACCGGGCGTGTCCACATGACCGGAGGTGGCCTCCAGCGCGAACACGCGCGTGGTGGAGCCGTCGCCCTGCAGCGGCACCGAGCGGAAGTTGGACATTTCCGCGCGGAAACCATTGGTGGAGACGTTCGCCAGGTTGTTGGACAGCACCGCCTGCCGGTGCGCAGCGGCGCTGGCGCCGGTCATGGAGGTGTAGATGATGCGGTCCATGGCGTGGTCTCCAGGTCAGGCAGCGTCAGCGCAGGTTGACGAGGGTGGACATCACTTGGTCCTGTGTCTTGATGGTCTGCGCATTGGCCTGGTAGGCGCGCTGTGCAGTCATCATGTTCACGAGCTCGGCCGTGAGGTCCACGTTGGAATCTTCCAATGCGCCCGAGCGCAGCTTGCCGAAGTTGCCGTCGGTGGGGGAGCCCAGCATCGGCTGGCCCGATGCGCTGGTTTCCACCCAGTTGTTGCCCCCCACGGGCTCCAGGCCCTGGCTGTTGCGGAAGCTCGCCAGCGCAATCTGCCCTTCGGCACGCGTCACGCCATTGGAATAACGCGCAAGGACCAGGCCGTCGTCGCCGATGTTGATCCCGGTGAGCTGCCCGGAGCTGTAGCCGTCCTGCGTGAGTTCGGAAGGCGCGAACTTGGAGCCGAACTGCGTCATGCCGTCCAGCTTCAGCTCCACCTGGAAGTCGGGGAGGCCGTTGGGATTGGGGGGCGAGGGGCTGATGGTCAGATCCATCGTGAACCCCGTTGCTGGCGGCGTCGCGGCGGGACCGATGATGTTGCCGTTATTGTCGAAGGTGATCTGTCCGATGGGGGTGGCGACCACGGGCGGCGTGGCGCTGGGGTCGTCCAGCTCCGTGTACACGTCCCAGGTGTTGGCGCCGTTCTTCTCGAAATACAGGTTCAGAGGCTTGGCTACGCCCTGGCTGTCGTAGACATTGATCGACGTGCCATAGGTGGAGCGCGGTGTGGCGGGGATGGGCGGGGTGGCGGCCGGGTCGCCCGCGGCATCCGGCGCGCGCGCGTCCAGATTGAAGGCGGCATTGATTTCCGTGGTTTGCTTCGCTGGGATGGGCGCGCCGGTGGGCAGTGTCAGCGGCCCTGCCGTGCTGGAGGTGCGCTGGCCCGTCAGAGGATTGGTGGGGTAGCCCAGCACGCGGGCCCCATCGTTGGTAATGATGTCACCCGTGTTCGCGTCCAGCTTGAAATTGCCTGCCCGGGTGTAGGCGCGCGAGCCGTCAGGCATCTGCAGCGTGAAGAAGCCATTGCCATTGATCGCTACGTCCAGGCTGTTGCCCGTGACGCTGATGTTGCCCTGGCTGAACTGCTGCGCGATCGCTGCCGTTTCCACGCCAATGCCGGCGCTGCTGCCGCCCGAAGCGCCGATGGATGCGGCGATCATGGCGGCGAACTCGGAACGCGATGACTTGAACCCCGTGGTGTTGGCGTTGGCGATGTTATGGCCGATCACATCGAGGTTCCTGGCCGATGCATTGAGGCCGGAGAGGCCCTGTTGGAAACCCATGGTTTTCTCCTGGTGCGTATTGAGGTGCGTGGGGTTAGACCACGCCGCGGATGTTGGCGTAGTTGACGGTTTCTCCGTTTTCCAGCGTCAGGGTCAATGCGCCGGCGTTGGTGCCGGTGGCCACCACCTTCGACTGCATCAGCGGCGTGGCGGTGACCGCCCCTTCCTTGTTCGATGCGACGACGCGGAAGCGCAGGTCGGCGGCGTTGCCTGCGGTGTATTTGCTGGCATCCCATTCGAATTCGCCGCGGCCCTTGTCCAGCGCTCCCAGTTCCACGGTGTCCACGACCACGCCGCCTGGTGTGACCACTTCCACCTTGACGCTGGTGGCGGCATTGGCGAGGTCGAAGTAGCCTTTCCCCTTGGCGTCTTCCATGCTCATCTGATTGCCTTCCGAGAGCACCGAACGGCCGATCATGGTGATGCCTTGCAGTGTCTGCATCGTGGCGAATTGCTCGGCCATGGTCTGCATGGTCAGATTCAGCGTTTGCAGGCCCGTCACCGTGTTGATCTGGGCCATCTGCGTTGTCATCTGGGCGTTGTCCAGAGGATTCATCGGATCCTGGTTGGTCAGCTGTGCCACGAGCAGCTTCAGGAACCGGTCCTGCATTGCGGCGGGATCGTTGTTGTCGCCCGTCTTGGACGTGGTGGCGGCACCGGCGTCGAGTGTGCTGGTATCGATGGGGCTCATGAACATGGCGGTGTCTCCGGGCGGTTACTGGCCCATCTGCAGGGTCTTGAGCAGCAGCGTCTTGGCTGTGTTCATGACCTCGACGTTGTTCTGGTACGAGCGCGAGGCGGAGATCATGTTGACCATCTCCTCCACCGCGTTCACGTTGGAGTGGGTGACGTAGCCCTCGGCGTCTGCCATGGGGTTGGCCGGGTCGTGCACGCGGCGGCCGGGCACGTCGCTTTCCTGGATGGACGACACGCGCACCCCGGCCGAGCTGTCCGCGCCCATGGGCGTGGTCTGGAACACCACCTGGCGCGCCTTGTAGGCCTGGCCGTCGGGGCCGGCCACGGCGTCCACGTTGGCCAGGTTGCTGGCCACGACGTTCAGGCGCTGCGACTGCGCGCTGATCGCGCTGCCCGAGACGTTGAAGATCGAGAACATCGACATGGCGTTGGCTCCTTATCGGCTTACTGGCCCTGGATGGCGCTCAGCATGGTCTTGGCGCCGCCGTTGATGAAGCGCAGCGTGGCCTCATAGCGCACGGCGTTGTCCACGAAGGCGGCGCGCTCGCGGTCCATGTCCACGGTATTGCGGTCCAGGCTGGGCTGGGTCTGCAGGCTGTAGCCCAGCGCACTGTCCGACGTACCGCTGCCGGCGGCGGGCAGCGGGATGTGGCGCGGGTCGCTCACGCTCTGCTGGCGCATCGCGCCGGGCGCCTGGGCCTCGCTGGCGGCACGCATGGCGTCGGCGAACTTGAAGTCGCGCGCCACGTAGCCGGGCGTGTCCGCGTTGGCGATGTTGCTCGCGATGGCGCGCTGGCGCTCGGAACGCAGCAGCAGCGCGTTGCCGTGGAAGTCCAGTCGCTGGGTCATCTTGTCGAGCATGGGGGCCTCGGGCGGTGAAGGGATTCGGTGGAGCGATTGTGGAATCCACCCCGGTTTTCTAAAGCGCGAAGAGCGCGGTGATCGGGCGGCTGTTCGGTGCTTTCGGGCGGCGGCGGCGGCCTACAGTGGCCGGTGTGGAAAAGCGCCCCCGGGGCCTGCCTTTTGGAGAAACGCCATGCCTTCCTTCCCCTTCATCCGTTCGCTGGCCGCGGCCCTGGGCTGCATGGCGCTCGCGGGCCCGGCACTGGCCCAGGAAGACCTGGGCTCTGTCGGCCAGCGCTGGCTGAACGACGTGCTGCAGGCCCAGTCCGCCACGCTGCCGCTGCGCATGGAGGTCAGCGTGGGCGCCCTCGATCCGCGCCTGCGCCTGGCGCCGTGCAACCATGTCGAGCCCTACCTGCCCACCGGCGCGCGCCTGTGGGGCCGTACTCGCCTGGGCCTGCGCTGCATGGACGGGGCCACGCGCTGGAACGTGTTCCTGCCCATCACCGTCAAGGCATTCGGCCCCGCCTGGGTGCTGGCGGGCAACGTGGCCTCCGGCGCGGTGCTGACCGAGCAGGACGCGGTGGAGGCCGAGGTGGACTGGGCGGCCGAGACGGCCCCCGTCGTGGCCAATCCCCAGGCCTGGGTGGGCCAGGTGGCGGCGCGCCACCTGGTGGCCGGGCAGGCGTTGCGCCAGAACATGGTCCGTCCCCCCGAGGTCTTCAGAGCCGGCACTTCCGTGCGGGTCGTGGTGCAGGGACCGGGGTATTCGGTAACATCTTCCGGCCAGGCCATGAGCGCCGGTGCCGTGGGCCAGAATGTGCGCATCCGCATGGCGAATGGGCGGGTGATCGCTGGTATTGTGTCGGATGATGGGACGGTAGAGGCCACCTTGTAGCCAACAAAACCCTCAAGTCCGCCGCGCACTGGCCGAAAACATGGCTACTGGCCCCACACTGACAGGGGTGGTGGAGAGTGCGATGAAGATAGGACACAACCCGGATACTGCCAATGCGCTGACGCAGGCGGCCGCTGCCAAGCAGCAGGCCAAGGCGCCTGCGCCCGCAGCCCAGGACGCGGCCAAGGATGCGCCGCGCACGGCGGCCGCGGGCGTACCCGTGACCCTGTCGCAGGCAGCGCGCACCATGGACGTGGCGCGTGGCGCCTCCGATTTCGACGCTGGCAAGGTCAAGGCCGTCAAGTCCGCCATCGAAAAGGGCACGTTCAAGGTGGACGCCGAGGCGGTCGCCGACAAGCTGCTGGCCAACGCCTCCGAAACCCTGCTGCGCTCCCGGGGCTGAACTTCCGCGCGCGCCGGGGCGAACGGCCATAGACTCGCCCCATGTCCCTCGACACTCCCCTCTCCGCCATCGAAGCGCAGCTCCAGGACGTGGAGACTGCCCTGATGGCCACCGATCCCCTGACCCTGGAAAAGGCCGCCCAGCGCTTGCGCGAGGCGGCCTTTGCGTTGTCGCAGGCCCTGGAGCGTTCCGGCGGGCAGGGCACATGGCCCGAGGGCACGGCCGCCCGCATCCAGGCCATCGGCACCCGGCTGGGCCTGCTGCGCGAGCAGCTCGCGCGCGTGCTGGCGCTCACCGAGCGGCAGGCCGCGTCGCTGCTGCCGCCCGTGCAGGGCGTGACCTACGGCAAAGCCGGCAGCGCTCCCGCCGCCCCGGGCGCACGCATCTACCGCGCACCGGGTTGATTTGCTATTGAAAATAGAGCTGCTTGCGCTTGGCTGGTAAGCGCCAGAGGCCAATTTGGCTAAAAACCCAACCCCGCCCCATTCATCCGAAGGCCGCGGAGCAGGCCATGCCAGCGGGCGCCGCGGAGCTGGCTCCGCCAGGCCGTCGGCGTCGTCCCCCTTCCCGTAGCGCGCAGCGCTACGAGAGAAGGGGGAAGCGGCGCAGCCGCTCAGGGGGATGCCCTCTCAATGCCCGCGCATCTTGGTGCGCAGGCGCGCGATGGCCTGGCTGTGCAACTGGCACACGCGCGACTCGGTCACGCCCAGCACGGCGGCGATTTCCTTGAGATTCATGTCGTGCTCGTAGTACATGCCCATGATGTACTGCTCGCGCTCGGGCAGGGCCTGGATGGCAGCGACCAGCGAGGACTTCAGGCGCTGGTCGCGCAGCATGGACATGGGGTCGGCGCCCTCGTCGGCCACGTGGCGGTCGAGGAAGCCTTCGTCGTCATCGTCGCCGTGGTGGAAGTCCTCCAGGTACACGAGCTGCGTGCCCCGCACCTTGGAGAGCAGGGACTGGTAGTCCGCCAGGCTCATGCCCAGCTCCGCGGCGATCTCGGATTCGATCGGGCTGCGCCCGAGCTTTTGCTCCAGGCGGCGCAATGCGTGCTCGATCTCCTTCTGGCTCTTGCGCGAACTGCGGCTCATCCAGTCGCCCTCGCGCAGCTCGTCGAGCATGGCGCCGCGGATGCGCTGGGTGGCGAAGGTCTCGAACTGCACGCCCTGCGTGACCTCGTAGCGC
>Ga0222428_100399_pt1 | contig 17447 bp, 16 predicted proteins | sample 2B5Ametagenome_FD_182471 | JGI IMG/M metagenome (GOLD analysis project Ga0222428, IMG submission 182471) | Enriched microbial communities from leaf-cutter ant dump, University of Wisconsin, Madison, United States - 2B5A (version 2) | ecosystem: Environmental > Terrestrial > Nest > Insects nest >...
CCTGGCCGACGTGTTCGACGCCCTCACCGCGCGCCGCCCCTACAAGGAGCCCTGGACCACCGAGGCCACCGTGGAGCACCTGCGCGCGCAGTCCGGCCGGCACTTCGACCCGGCCATGGTCGAGGTCTTCATCGCACAGTTGCCTGCGCTCGTCGCCATCAAGGAGCAATGGCCGGACTGACACATTTTTTTATCTATGCAAGCCTGCTGGTCATAGAATGAACGAATCCTCACAGGGATTCACAATGCGTTGCATGTACACAACAAGAACGTTTGCCATGGCGGTCCTGGCGGCAATGCCCGCCGCAATGGCTTTCGCCCAGGTGACGGTACCCCCGGATGCGGGGCTGCACTTCCCGACAGGCAGCGTGATGGGCATGGCGTGTACCGGCCTCGAGGTCTCGGGCGCAGTCAGCCTGGAGGCCAGCCAGGTGCAGCGAGCGGCGGGCGTGCAGATTGAACCCGGCGGCACCTTGGCCGCAGGTGCTGGCGCCGTCACCGTCAGCGGCGACTGGGTCAACAACGGCACCTTCGCTGCGGGCACGGGAACCGTGATCTTCGACGATGCCTGCGCCTCCGGCCCTATTGCCCTTGCCGGTACGACAGTGTTCAACAACCTCACGCTGTCGAGCCTGAACGGGCGCAGCTTTGTCCTGCCCCAGGGCAGTCACATCACCGTCAACGGCACGCTCACGCTGCAGGGAACGCCGGCCATGCCCATCCAGCTGGCGTCCTCGGGCGGCGGCACCGCCGTGCTCAACTTGGGGCCCGGCGCTCAGGTAGTGCGCAGCAACGCCAACGTGAACGCCAACGTACAGATAGGCGCCGCCGCCGTCGCCGTGCCAACACTCTCCGAGGCCGGCCGCGCCCTTGCAGCAGCGCTCCTGGCCTTGGCAGCGGCAGCCACCTTCAGGCGACGGCACGGTCGGGTCTGAAAGCCAGTCATCCCAATTTACCAACCGAGCACTTTCCATGACTCGCAATCCTCCCGCACCTTCCCGCCTGTTCATGGCCTTGTGTCTGGGCGTCTTGTCGCACGGCGCTATGGCGGCAGATGTGACCGTCGTGCCTCCTCCCGGCGGCGGCTTTGCGGTGCGCGACCCCGGCGACAGCGCCAACCGCCTGCGCGTTGACGGCAACGGCGCGGTCTTCATCCCCGGCCTGGGCGGCGCCACGCAGCAGGGCACGGCCACCTGCTTCGACGGCCCCAGCGGCCAGTTGGGCCCCTGCAGCGCGGGTGCGCTGGGCGTGACCGGCGCCACCGGCCCCATCGGGGCGACCGGCCCCATCGGCCCCACGGGGCCGCAGGGCGTGCAAGGCACCCAGGGGTTGCAGGGCACGCCAGGCATCCAGGGCCCCACCGGGATGGTCGGGCCCACGGGCTTGACCGGCCCTACCGGCCCCACCGGGCCGACAGGCCCGCAGGGCGCGGGCATGCTGGCAGGCGCGGGCGCGCCGGACAACGCCACGGGCCAGGACGGCGACTTCTACTTCGACAGCAATGCCAAGTCCGTGTACGGCCCCAAGGCGTCGGGTGCGTGGCCCGGCTCCGGCGTCAGCCTGCTGGGGCCCACCGGCGCGACGGGAGACGCCGGGCCCACAGGCCCCACCGGGCCGCAAGGGGCGCAGGGCGATGCGGGTGCCGTCGGCATGCAAGGGGCGACGGGCCCCACGGGAATGACCGGCCCCACCGGGCCGACGGGACCCACGGGGCCGACCGGGCCGACGGGCCCCATCGGACCGATAGGCAGCCTGGGAACGATCACTTTCCAGAAAACGGAAACCAACAGTTCCGTTGCGTTGGAGACGGACCTGGAACTGGATGCGGTGTGCACGGGGGGCAGCAAGCTGATCAGCGGCGGCTGCTCTTCCACGAATAAATCCGCCGGCGTCTTCTGGTACGACCACTATCCGGTCAATACAACGACCTACCGGTGCGTCGCGTGGCTGGGTAGCACTTTTCCCAGGACGACGGAGAAGATCGCGGCGCATGCGATCTGCGCCCAATAGGCCCGCTTTCAGCAGCGCCGCCGCGCCGCCAGCGTGAGAGCGCCTCGCGCCATGATCTGCCTGAACATGATCGTCAAGGACGAGGCGGGCGTCATCGAACGCTGCCTCGCCTCGGTCAAGCCCTTCGTCACCCACTGGGCCATCGTGGACACCGGCTCCACCGACGGTACGCAGGACATCATCCGCCGCTGCATGGCGGACGTGCCCGGCGCGCTGCACGAGCGCCCCTGGCGCGACTTCGGCCACAACCGCAGCGAGGCGATGGACCTGGCCCGTGCGCAGGGCGGCGGCTACGTGCTGGTGATGGACGCGGACAACCTCTTCCACGCGCCGCCGGGCTGGGCCTGGCCGTCGTTGCAGGCCCCGGCCTACACGCTGCAGCTGGACAGCGGCGGCACACGCTACCGGCAGTGCCTGCTGGTGTCCGCCGCGCTGCCCTGGCGCTGGGTGGGCGTGGTGCATGAATACCTGACCACCGACGTGCCCCACCACCTGGCACCGCTGGACGGCCCCTGGGTGGAGCGCCGCCACGAGGGCGCGCGCAGCCGCGACCCGCTGACCTTCCGCAAGGACGCCGCGCTGCTGGAGCAGGCCCTGCGCGACGAGCCCGGCAACGTGCGCACGGCCTTCTACCTGGCCCAAAGCTGGCGCGATGCGGGCGAGCCGGAGAAGGCGCGCCAAGCCTATCTGGCGCGTGCGCGCATGGGCGGGTGGGACGAGGAGGTGTGGTATGCGCTGTACCAGGCGGCGGTGCTGGCCGACGGGCTGCAGCGGCCTGACGCCGAGGTGCTCGGCGCCTACCTGGCCGCCTACCAGCACCGGCCCGCGCGCGCCGAGCCGCTGGTGGCCCTGGCCCGCTGGCATGGGCGGCGCCAGCAGTGGGCCATGGTGCAGTTGTACGCCCGCGCGGCCCTGGGCCTGCCCCGGCCGGCGGACATCCTCTTCATGGACGAAGGCATGTACCGCTGGGGCGCCCTGGACGAATCGGCCATCGCCGCCTATTGGCTGGGCCAGCCGCTGGAGAGCTTTCGCCTGTGCATGCAGTTGCTGGACGGCGACCTGCTGCCCGAGTCCGAGCGTCCGCGTGTGGAGGCCAACCGTGATTTCGCTGCACCGGCGATGGCCGCGCACAACGCACAGTACCCGCAGGCCGTCGTCCAGCGGCTGCTGGAACGCAAGGGTACGGGCGAGGGCGACACCACGCTCACCATTACCACCTGCAAGCGGCTCGACCTGCTCGAGCGCACGGTGAACTCGTTCCTGAACTGCTGCGAAGACCTGCACCGCATACGGCGCTTCGTGTGCGTGGACGACAACTCCAGCGAAAGCGACCGTGAGCGCATGCGGCAGCGCTATCCATTCTTCGATTTCATCCTCAAAGACCCGCAGGACAAGGGCCACGCGCGCAGCATGAACCTGCTGCGCACCGAAGTGCACACTTCGTACTGGCTGCATCTGGAAGACGATTGGGAGTTCCTGGCCGCCTTGCCTTATGTGGGCCGGGCTGTTGGCATTTTGCAGGCCGAACCTGGCTTGGCCCAGGTGGCTTTCAATCGCAACTATGCCGAGACCCTGCCGGACCGCGCACTGGCGGGGGGCTTACTGCGTCGGCACCTGGCCACGGGTCGGCGCTACGTGCTGCACGAGCATGTGCCATCCGAGGGACAGGCTGCGTTTTTTGCGCGCCAGCCGCAAGGCGCGCGCAGCAACATGTGGTGGCCGCACTTCTCGCTGCAACCTTCGGTGATGGATGCGCGCAAACTGCTCGCGCTGGGGGAGTTCGACGAGGGCGGAGGCCACTTCGAACAGGCATTCGCTAGACGGTTCATGGCGGCGGGCCATGGCACGGCATTCTTCGATCTGGTCGTATGCCAACATATCGGGCGCCTGATTTCCGAGCGAGGAAATGGCAAGCCCAATGCATATGAACTCAACGATGTGCAGCAGTTCTGAGGAACGGCCTGCCGTCTGCCCTTTCTTTTCCTGAGCGGCCCATGCAGCGGCGCGGTTTTCTGCTGGCATCCCTGGGGCTTGCGGCCTGTGCTCCGACGAGGCATGCCCTCGATGGCGGCTTTACCGGCATCCACATCGAACGCGGCCATGCCCTGCGTGAGCGACTGCGCGCAGGCACTCTGCCGGCGCCCGATGTCATACGCCGCACGCAGGTGGTGATTGCCGGTGGCGGCGTGGCCGGCCTGGCCGCGGCGCGGGCGCTGCGTCTGGCCGGTGTGGAGGACTTCCAGCTCCTGGAGCTGGAGGACGCGCCCGGCGGCAACAGCCGCGCCGGCAGCGTGCGGGGCGTCGCCTGCCCGCTGGGCGCGCACTACCTGCCCGTGCCTGGCGAGCAGGCCAGCGAGGTGCAGGACCTGCTGGAGGAACTGGGGCTGCGCCAGCGCGTGGCCGGGCGCTGGCAGTACGGGGGCGACGACGGGCGCCACCTGTGCCACAGCCCGCAGGAGCGGCTGTATTTCCAGGGCCACTGGCAGGAGGGGCTGCTGCCCGTGCAGGGCGTGGGCGAGGCCACGCTGGCGCAGTACCGGCGCTTCGCCGCGCGCGTGGCCGCGCTGTCGCGCGCAGCGCCCTTCACCATGCCGGTACTCAAAAGTTGGGTGCCAGACCGGCCTGTAGCGCCCGTCCACCAAGCGCTGGACGCTATCGATTTCGATGCCTGGCTGGCACGCGAGGGCCTGGATGACGCACACCTGCGCTGGTACCTGGACTACTGCTGCCGCGACGATTACGGCGCGGGCACGGCGCGCGTCTCGGCCTGGGCGGGGATCCACTACTTTGCGAGCCGCCACGGCTTCCACGCGCCGGGCGAGGCGCCGGGCAGCGAGGAGCGCGAGGCCGTGCTCACCTGGCCCGAGGGCAACGGCTGGCTCGCCCGGCGCCTGGCCGCGCCGCTCGCGGGCCGCCTGCGCACCGGCACCAGCGTGCTGCGCATCGCCGAGACACGCCACGGCGTGGAGGTGGATGCCCTCGACCATGCGAACGGCCGCGTGGTGCGCTGGCAGGCCGCGCGCTGCATCGTGGCGCTGCCTGCGTTCATCGCCGCGCGCGTGGTGCAGCCCGCGCCCGCCTTCGTGCACGAGGCCGCGCGCCGCCTGCAGTGGGCGCCCTGGCTGGTGGCCAACCTCCATATCGGCGCACCCCTGGCCGACCGCGAGGGCGCGGCCCCCGCGTGGGACAACGTGCTCTACGCGGACCCCACCCCCGGCGGCCTGGGCTACGTGGATGCGGGCCACCAGCGGCTGGACCCCGGCGCGCTGCTCGCCGGGCCCACCGTGCTCACCTACTACCAGGCGCTGGGCGACGTGCCGCAGGCCCGCCAGGCGCTGGCCGAGCGGCCCTGGACGCACTGGCGCGACGCCATCCTGGCCGCGCTGGCCGTGCCCCACCCCGACGTGGCCGGCCGCGCCACGCGCATGGAGATCACGCGCTACGGCCACGCCATGGCCATCCCCGTGCCGGGCACGCTCGGGTTCTTGAGCCAAATCGGCCTCCAGCGCTTGCCTGGCAAGCGCTGGCAGCTATCGAATGGAGAGCGTGTGCCGCTGCTGCCCACGCCCGTCACCCGGCGCCTGCTGTTCGCGCATGCCGACTGGTCGGGCTATTCGGTGTTCGAGGAGGCGTTCACGCGCGGGCATGCGGCAGGGCTGGCGGCGGCGGGGTAGCAACCACGGCGCCCATGGGGGCTTCGGGCGGAGGCCCGCCGCCATCAGCAATTTCGATATATCGTAAATAAAAAGATATATCGAAATGAATGCTATGAAAGACCCTGAATTTCTCGACCTGCGCACCGGCCATCCGGCCACGCGGCGCGGCGGGCGCGTGTTCGGCCACGGCGGGCTGCGCCTCGTGCTGCTGCAACTCATCGCCGACAAACCGCGCCACGGCTACGAACTCATCAAGGCCATCGAAGAGCGGCTGGGCGGCAGCTACAGCCCCAGCCCCGGCGTGGTCTACCCCACGCTCACGCTGCTGGAGGAGATGGGCCACGTCACCGTGACCGCCGGCGAGGGCGGGCGCAAACGGCACACCATCACCGCCGCTGGGCTGGAGCACCTGCAGGCCCACCGCGCCGAGGTGGACGAACTGCTGGCCCGCATGGACAGCGGCGCCGCCGTGCATGCCCACGGCGCGCGCCCTGCGCCCGTGGAGCGGGCCGTGCACAACCTGCGCCAGGCGCTGCACATGCGCCTGGCCCGCGAGCCGATGGGCGACGCCCAGGCCCATGCCATCGCCGATGTGCTCGACGCCGCGGCCCGGCACATTGAAAGACTTTGAACCACCCCCCTGAGACGCTTCGCGTCTTCCCCCCGCTCTCGCAGCGCTGCGCGCTGCGGGCAGGGGGACGCCACCGGCGCGGCGGGGCGGCCCTTGCGCGGTGGCCTGCGCATGAAGCACGCCCGTTTCATGCGGCGTGGGCAGCGCGTAGCGCAATGGATCCCTGAAACGAAAGGACACCCGACATGAACACCACCGACGAACGGATGGCCACCCGCGCCCTGCAGCGCGTGCGCCACGAGTTGCGCCTGCGCACGCTCACCGTGCAGCGCGCCGAGCGCATCACGCCGCATTGCGTGCGCGTCACTCTCGACGGTGACGAACTGGAGGGCTTCCACAGCCCCGGCTTCGACGACCACGTGAAGCTCATCCTGCCCGATCCCGCCACGGGTGCGCTGCAGCTGCCGGACTTCGGCGCGCAGGGCCAGCCGGACCCGGACGCGCCGCGCCCGCCCATGCGCGACTACACGCCGCGCCACCACGATGCGGCCGCGCGCACGCTGGCCATCGACTTCGCGCTGCACGACGCCGGCCCCGCCACCGCCTGGGCGCTGCAGGCCGCGCCGGGCCAGCGCATCGGCGTGGGCGGGCCGCGCGGCTCGCTGCTGGTGCCGCTGGCGTTCGACGGCTACGTGCTCGTCGGCGACGAAACGGCCCTGCCCGCCATTGCGCGCCGCCTGGGTGAGCTGCCGGCGGGCACACCCGCGCTCGCGCTCATCGAGGTGGACGGCCCGGCCGACGAGCAGCCCCTGCCCACGGCGGCCGATGCGCGCATCCACTGGGTGCACCGCAGCGGCGCCGCGCCGGGCGATGTGGGGTCGCTGCTGGCCTCGCTGCGCGCACAGGCGCTGCCCGCGGGCGACGTGCACGCCTGGGTGGCCTGCGAGACCGGCGTCGCCAAGGCGCTGCGTGCGCACCTCGTGGGCGAGCGCGGCGTGCATCCCAAGTGGGTGAAGGCTTCGGGCTACTGGCGGCGCGGCAGCGCGGGAACGCACGACACGGTCGAGGATTGATCCTGCCGATGTGGCTCCGGCCATGATCTGGCGCAGGGGATGTATCAGCGCAGTGCAAACGATTCGCGGTGCAGCCGCCAGGGCCGCGCGCCGGCATGTGCGGCAAGTTGCGCGCCCAGGCCCTGCGGGCCGCAGAACCAGATGTCGAGCGGCCCGGCGTGGGCCTCCAGCGCCTGGGGCGTGAGGCGCTGGCCGAGCGCATCGTCGTGCACGTGAAGCTGCACGGGAGGCAGTGCCTGCGCGCACAGCTTGCGCAGGCGCGGCAGCAGCGGATCGCGCGCCGCATCGCGTGTGCAGTAGTGCATGTGCACGGGCTGCGCATGCACGGGCGCGGCCTGCGGCTGGCGCGCCTCCAGCAGCGCCAGGAAGGGCGTCATGCCCACGCCGCCGGCCACCCACACCTGCCGGCGCCGCTGCTCGCCCTGGCCGTCGAAGCGGCCGTAGGGGCCCTCGATGTCCACGCGCTGGCCCGCGCGCAGGCGCTGCCCCAGGGTGCGGGTGTAGTCGCCCAGCGGCTTGATGACCAGGCGCAGCAGAGGCCCGCCCTGGTCGCCATGTCCCAGGCTGCCGGGTGCGCTGGCGATGGTGAAGGGATGCTGCCCCTCGGCGTGGTCGAAACACACGAAGACGAACTGCCCCGCGCGGTGGCCCGGCCAGCTGGCCGGCAGCGCGCAGACCACTTCGACGGGAGCGAGCGGGCCCTCGCCCAGTACGCGCACGGCGTGGATGCGGCCGGCGTGGCTGCGCGCCCGGCCGACCCGGCCCGCCAGCGACCAGAGCGCGGACAGGCTGCCCAGCACCAGCAGCATGCCCATGGCCGGGCCCAGCGGCGGAGCCCAGAAGCCGGCCGGCATCAAGGCCGCCGCATGCGCTGCCAGCGCCAGGAACAGCAGCGGCATGGCGCGGTGCAGCAGGCGCCAGGGCTTGTAGGCCAGCAGCCGGGTCAGCAGCGTGAAAGCCACCATGGCCAGCAGCAGGTAGAACGCCCATTCGCCCAGGTCCTTCGCCGGGCCCCGCATGTCGGTGAACCAGGGCAGCACGGTGTCGCGCGCCGGCTTGCCGGCGCGGCCCCACAGGGCCTTGATCCAGCCGTCCGACTCCTTGGCGCCCCAGTGCGCGATGGCCGCGATGGCGGCGCCGGTGCCCGCCCACTTGTGCAGGCGGTAGACCTGGTCCATGCCCCCCAGCGGGCGCTCCAGCCAGGGCAGGCGCAACGCCAGCAGCATGGCCAGGGCCATCAGGCCGATGCTCCACAGCCCCGTGAGGTAGAGGGCGTGCTGCCGCAGTTGCCACCAGCCCGCGGCCGCGCCCTGTGCATCGGCGAGCGGCTGCACGGCCGGCACGGCCGGCACCACGGCCATCCACGCCAGGCCGATGGCCAGCAACCACGTGCACAGGACTGCCTTGATGCGCATGGCGTTCTCCTTGTCCGTGGCGGGAGGTCAGTAGCGGCGGCCGCGGAGGCGGCTGCTCTCCACGGCGCCGGTGGTGGCGTTCACGTACAGCTTCACACGCTCGCCCTGGGCGTTGCTGGCCTTGACCTCGTAGCGGCCATGGTCCCATTCGATCTCGCGGATGTCGCGGTAGCCCGCGGTCTCCATGCGGTCGTAGACGTCGCGGATGGTCAACTGCGCCGCCGCAGGCGCGATGGCTGCCGCGGGGGCCTGGGCTGCCGATGGGGCCTGTGTCTGGGCGACGCCCCAGGTCGTTGCGGCGCCGGCGGCGATGGCGATAAGAAAGCGGCGGATGTTGCGTTGCATGGTGGTGATGGCTCCTGGGTTGAAATGGCCGGGCACGACGCCCTGCCTGCCGGGAATTCTCGAAAAGCCGCCGTGAATCCTTGCTGAAGGCGCCGTTCATCGGAGGTTCATCGCGCGGCGCGTATAAAACCGGCCCTATGAACGTCTGCCGCCGCACCACCGTCTTGCTCGCACTCGCTCTGGCCATGCTGGGCGCGGGCCGGCCGCATGCCGGCGAGCGCGACCACGAGCTGGCCCGCCAGGCGCTGCAGCAGGGCCAGGTGCTGCCGCTGCGCCAGGTGCTGGACAAGGTCGAGAGCGAATACCAGGGCCAGGTGCTCAAGATAGAGTTCGAACGCGACGATGGCCGCTACATCTACGAGATCCGCCTGCTGCAAAGGGACGGGCGCATGGCCAAGCTCAAGGTGGACGCGGTCGACGGCCGCGTGCTGAAGATCAAGCGCAAGGAAAGCCGCTGATGCGCATCCTGGTCGTGGAGGACGAGCCCACCCTGTGCGCCCAGCTCGTGCAGGCCATTGCCGGCGCGGGCCACACGGTGGAGTCCACGGGCGACGGCGTCCAGGCGCACTACCTGGGCGACGTGGAGAACTTCGACGCCGTGGTGCTCGACCTGGGCCTGCCCCGGCTCGACGGCCTGTCCGTGCTGCGCCGCTGGCGCGCCGCGCAGCGCAACATGCCGGTGCTCATCCTCACGGCGCGCGGCAGCTGGCAGGACAAGGTGACCGGCATGGACGCGGGCGCCGACGACTACCTGGCCAAGCCCTTCCACATGGAGGAGCTGCTCGCGCGCCTGCGCGCCCTGCTGCGCCGTGCGGGCGAGCACGCCAGCGCGCAGTGGCAGTGCGGCCCGCTCTGGCTGGACACGCGCCAGGCGCGCGTGCTGGCCGACGGCCGGGCGCTTGCATTGACCAGCCATGAATTCAAGCTGCTGTCGCTGCTCATGCAGCGCAAGGGCCAGGTGCTGTCGCGCACCGAACTGGCCGAGCGCATCTACCCGCAGGACAGCGAGCGCGACTCCAACACCATTGAGGTCTTCGTGGGCCGCCTGCGCAAGAAGCTGCCCGAAGGCTGCATCGAAACCGTGCGCGGCCTGGGCTACCGGCTGGTGGATACGGGCGCCGGCGCATGAAGGGGTCTCTGCGCCTGCGCCTGCTGGCAGGCACGCTGGCCTGGCTGCTGCTCAGCATCGCCATTGCCGGCTGGGGGCTGCGCGCCCTGTTCCTGGACCACATCGCGCAGCAGCTGCAGGCGCAACTGCTGCTGCAGCTCGACCAGCTCACCGCCGCGGTGGAATGGGGCGCGGACGGGCGGCCCGCCGTGCCCCCCATGGCGGCGGACCCGCGCCTGGAGCAGCCGCTGTCAGGCCTGTACTGGCAGATCGACCAGCTGGGCGATGCGCCCCGGATGGCCGTGGCGCGCTCGCGCTCGCTCTGGGACCAGGCGCTGTCCCTGCCGCCCGCGCCCGAGGGCTACCGGGGCTACCGCGTACTGGACCTGCACGACGCCCAGGGGCACCGGCTGCTGGCCGTGGCGCGCACGCTGCAACTGCCCGACGATGCAGCGCCGCCGCTGCGCCTGGCGGTGGCGGGCGACCGGGCCCTGCTGGACGAGCCCCTGCAGGGCTTCACCCGCATGCTGCTCATGGCCCTGGGCATGCTGGCCGCTGGTCTGGCGCTGGCCGTCGTGCTGCAGCTGCAGCTCGCGCTGCGCCCCTTGCAACTGCTGCGCCAGCAGCTGGCCGCCGTGCGCGGCGGCGCGTCCGCGCGACTGCAGGGGCCGTTTCCGCGGGAACTGCAACCGCTGGCGACCGAGTTCAACCATGTGCTGGCCGAGAACGCCGACATGGTGCAGCGCGCCCGCACCCAGGCCGGCAACCTGGCGCATGCCGTGCACACGCCGCTGTCCGTGCTGGCCAACGCCGCCGCGCAGGCGCCCGGCCCGCTGGGCACGCTGGTGCGCGAGCAGGTGGAATCCGCCCGCCGCCAAGTCGACTACCACCTCGCGCGCGCGCGCGCCGCCGCCGCCGTGCGCGCCACCGGCCTCGCCACCCCGGTGCTGGAGCCCGTGCGGGCCCTGCTGCGCACCATGCAGCAGCTGCATGCCGCGCGCGGGCTGCGCTTCGAGCTGGCGCCCCAGGCGCAAGACGCGGCTTTTCGCGGCGAACCCCAAGACCTCTACGAGCTGCTGGGCAACCTGATCGACAACGCCGGCAAATGGGCGCGCTCGCGCGTGGTCGTGGACGTGCGGCGCGAGGGCGGCCAGCTGTGCTTCACCGTGGATGATGACGGCCCCGGCATCCCGCAGGCCCAGCGCGAGCGCATGTTCGAGCGCGGCGTGCGGCTCGATGAACGGCGCCCCGGCGCCGGACTGGGCCTGGACATCGTGCGCGGCCTGGCCGATACCTATGGCGGCAGCGTGCAGGCCGGCCCCTCAGCCCTGGGCGGCGCGTGCCTGCGGCTGCACCTGCCAGCGGCAGTATGAAGAAAAATACCCTGTAGCGCTTGATGGGAAAGCACAAGCAGCTATTGAAAAAGTAGCGTCCGCCCGTGCCTGCGCGGGTGGCAGAATCGGACCCGCGATGCCCACGAGCAACCCCCCCGCCTATTTCGAACGCCAGCACGAGCGGCTGGATGCGCTGCTGCATGCCCACCTGCTGGACATCGTGGGTGCGGACTTCGGCGCCGCCTTGGAGCGCCTGCGCCGCTGGCGCCAGGAACTGGCCCAGCACATCGAGATCGAGAACACCCGTCTGCTGCCCCACGTGCCCGAGGGCGCCCGCTGGGCGCCGCGCGTCTACCTGCTGGAGCACGAGCGCATCGCCCTGCTGGCCGACGAGCACCTGCAGCGCGTGCAGGCGGCGGCGCGCCAGCCGCTGCAGGGCGAGACGGAGCGCCGCGGCGCGGTGCTGGCGCTGCTGGACGGCGCGCACGCGCTGCGCCACGTGCTGGAGCACCACCACGAGCGCGAGCACATGGCGCTGGCCCATGAGCTGCCGCTGGACCTGCAGCGCGCCGCCTGGGAAGGCGTGCCCGGCTAGACCAACTTCTCTGCCAGGTGGTCGATCCACGCCCGCATGCGCGCGGGCAGGAAGCGGCCCGGCGGGTACAGCAGCCATGCCGTGCCCGAATAGTCCGTGCCGTGCCGCCATTCGGCCAGCACGCGCACCAGCGCGCCGCTGGCGATCTGCGCCTGCGCGGTGAAGGCGGGCAGGCTCGCCAGGCCCAGGCCCGCCAGGGCCGCGTCACGCCGGTTCTCGCTGTGGTTGTCCCGGTAGCGTCCGCGCACCGCCACCGCAACCTGCTGTGCGCCGCGCGCGAAGCGCCAGCGCAGCCCGCCCGGGCCCTCGCCCAGGGGTATGCAGTCGTGCGCGGCCAGGTCCTGCGGGTGCGCGGGTGTGCCGCGCCGCGCCAGGTAGGCGGGGCTGGCGCAGACGAGGTGCTCCACCGCCTCCAGCGGCCGGCCCGCCAGGCCGGGCGGCGGCGTGTCGGTGATGCGCACGGCCAGGTCGATGTCTTCGGCGAACAGGTCCACCGCGCGGTCGGTGGTGACGAGCTGCACGTCCACCTGCGGGTGCGCGGCCAGGAACGGCGCGACCAGCGGGTGGATGCGCTGGCGCCCGTAGGCCTTGGGCACGGCCATGCGCACGAGCCCGCTGGGCGCGGCCGCGTGGCGGTCGGCCAGCTGCATCACCTCGCGCGCGGACGCCTCCAGCGCCTGGCAGCGCGCGAAGGCCGCCTGGCCGGCCTCGGTGAGCCGCAGCTTGCGCGTGGTGCGCTCCAGCAGGCGCACGCGCAGCAGCCCTTCCAGCCGCGCCACCTGCCGGCTCACGGCCGAAGGCGTCAGGCCCAGCCCGCGGGCCGCGCCCGAGAAGCTGCCGGCCTCCACCACGCGCGCGAAGATGGCCATGTCGGCCAGGCTGTCGAGGGCTGTATTCGTGCGCATTAGGAACAGATCTTGTGTAAGCAGTCCGGATTATCAATTGTGGGGCGCAAATCTACGATCCACGGCATGACCACGTTCACCCATGCCCCTCCCGCGCTGCTGCCGCGCCTGTCCGACGCCGCCCTGCTGCTCGTCGCCATCGCCTGGGGCACCAGCTACGGCGTGGCCAAGGGCGCGCTGGCGTTCTACCCGGTGCTGGGCTTCCTGGCTGTGCGCTTTTTACTCACTGCCGTGCTGCTGGCGCCGGCCTGCGTGCGCGCCACGCCCGCGCAGCGGCGCGATGCTTGGCGCGCGGGGCTGCCGCTGGGCGGGCTGCTCCTGGCGATCTTCGTCTGCGAGACCTATGGCGTGGCGCACACGCAGGCCAGCAACGCGGCTTTCCTCATCAGCCTGTGCGTGGTGTTCACGCCGTTCGCCGAATGGGCGCTGCTGGGCCGGCGCCCCGCCGCGCGCATGTTCGGCTTCGCCGCCGTCTCGCTGCTGGGCGCCGCGCTGCTCGCAGGCGGCTGGCGCCTGCAATGGGGCCTGGGCGACGCGCTCATGCTGGCCGCCGCCGTGCTGCGCGCCGTCACCGTGTGCGCCACCAGCCTGCTGGCGCGCCGCCACGCGCAGGCGCCCATGCTGCTGCTCACGGCCGTGCAATCGGTCGTGGTGGGTGCGGGCTGCCTGCTGGCGGCGCTGGCGCTCGGCGGCCTGCCGCTGCTGCCGCGCGAGGGCGCCTTCTGGGCCGCCAGCCTCTACCTCGTGCTGGGCTGCACGGTGTTCGCCTTCTTCGCGCAGAACTGGGCGCTCAAGCACAGCGCGCCCAGCCGCGTGGGGCTGCTCATGGGCACGGAGCCCGCCTGGGGCGCGCTGTTCGCCGTGGCCTGGCTGGGCGAGCGCCTCAGCGCCACGGGCTGGGCGGGCGGCGCGCTGATCGCGGGGGCGGCGCTGTGGACATTGCGGGCGCGCTAGCATCGTCCGCATGAAAACCTTCGGCCAGCGCGCCACGGGCCTGCGCCTGGAGCGCATGCAGGATTCGCCGCTGTGGGCGGACGGCGCGTTCCGCAACATCCACCCCATCCTGCCCGGCCTGCGCGACCGCCAGGCGCCGCGCCCCGCGCTGCGCGACATCCTCCTGCCCGGCGGCAGGCGCCTGCCGGGCGCGCCGCTGCCCTCGATGAACCCGCTGGACACCTGGCGCCGCGCGCCGGGCTCGGGCCTGCGGGCCACGTGGCTCGGGCATTCCACGGTGCTCATCGAGATCGACGGCCTGCGCGTGCTCACCGACCCCGTGTGGGGCCCGCGCGCCTCGCCCTCGCGGTTCATGGGCCCCAAGCGCTTCCAGCCCGTGCCCGTGCGGCTGGCCGCCATGCCGCCGGTGGATCTGGTGCTGGTCTCGCACGACCATTACGACCACCTGGACTACCCCACGATCCGCGCGCTGGCGAAGCAAAACGTGCCCTTCGTCACCCCGCTGGGCGTGGGCGCGCACCTGGAGGCCTGGGGCGTGCCTGCCGCGCGCATCACCGAGCTGGACTGGTGGCAGACCTACACCCTGCCGCAGGCCGACCTTGCGGTGCATGCGGCACCGTCGCAGCACTTCTCGGGCCGGGGCTTCAAGGACCGCAACGCCACGCTGTGGGCATCGCTGGTCATCGAGACGCCGCGCCACCGCGTGTTCTTCAGCGGCGACACGGGCCTGACCACCGAATACGCCGCGATCCGCGAACGCTTCGGCCGCTTCGATCTGGTGATGCTGGAGGTGGGCGCGTTCCACCCGACCTGGGGCGACATCCACCTGGGCCCCGCCAATGCGCTCAAGGCGCTGGACCTGCTGGGCGGCGGTGCCTTCCTGCCGGTGCACTGGGGCACGTTCAGCCTCGCGGTACACGACTGGGACGAGCCGGCCGAGACGCTGCTGCAGCGCGCGCCCGGGCACGGCGCGCAGCTGCTGATGCCGCGCCTGGGCGAACCCGTGGAGCCGTCGCACGGCCCGCGGGCGCAGCCCTGGTGGCGCGGCATCGGGCCAGGTGCGCCGGCGCCGGCCGGGCCGGTGCCCGATGAAAGGCTGCCCTGGCCGCTCGATTGAGCGTGTCAGTCCATGCGCAGCTTGTAGGCCACCCCGTCGCGCCCCGGGTCGGCGCCGCCGTGCAGTCCGTCGGCCTGCGCCTGCACGCCATGCACCCAGGCGATGGTGTAGTTGTACGGGTTGCGGTTGACCTTGTAGCCCTGCGCCTCCAGCGCGCGCGTGGTGTGGCGCGGGATGCGGTTGCACACGTCGATGGCGTTGCTGGTGGACGAGAAGCGCGGCGCGCTCACGGCGGCCTGCATCTCCATGCCGTGGTCGATCACGTTGAGCAGCGCCTGCAGCACGCCCATGGCGATCTGCGTGCCGCCGGGCGCGCCCAGCACCATGTCGAGCCGTCCGTCCTTGAACGTGATCGTGGGGCACGACGAGGTGAAGCGGCTCTTGCCCGGCTGGATGCTGCCCGCGCGGCCCGGGCGTGGGTCGAACACACCCATGCAGCCGTTGTAGAGGAAGCCCATGCCCGGCGTGATAACGCCCGAGGGCATGGCCAGCGAGTGGGTCAGCGAGACGCAGTTGCCATCGCCATCCACCACGGCGAGGTGCGTGGTGTCGCGCGGCACCGGTGCGCCGGGGTTCACGCGCTCCACGCTGAAGCGCTGGCCCGCGCGGATCTGTGCGGCGGCCTCGCGGGCCATGTCCTTGGACAGGAGCTGGTCGAGCGGCACGTCGAAGAAGTGCGGGTCGCCGATGTGGCGGTCCTTGTCCGACGTGGCCTTCTTCATCGCCTCGCAGACGATGCGCAGGTACTCGGGGCTGTTGTGCTCCATCGCGCCCAGGTCGAAATTCTCAAGGATGCCCAGCATCTCCAGCAGCATCGCGCCGCCGCCCGGGGGCTGGTTGGTGGTCACCGTGCGGTCGCGGTAGCTGCCCACGAGCGGGGCGTTGCGCCGCACCTCGTAGCGCGCAAGGTCGTCGAGCGTGACGAGCGCGCCCAGCGACTGCAGGTGCGCCACCATCTCGCGCGCCAGGTCGCCCTGGTAGAAGGGGTGCGAGCCTTCTTCGGCGATCTGGCGCAGCACGCGCGCCATGCCTTCGTTGCGCAGCGGCGTGCCGATGGCCTTGGGGCGGCCGTCGGGGCGGCAGTAGAGCGCGCGGCCCTCTTCGCTGTACTGCAGGCGCTCCAGGTTGCCGACGCGGCCCGAGGTGGGCTCGTCGATCCAGAACGCGTGCATGCCGGGGCGCACGAAGAAGCCGTCCTGCGCCCAGCGGATCGCGGGCTCCACCACCTGCTTCCACGGCAGGCGGCCGTGGGCCTGGTGCATGGCCTCCAGCCCCTTGAGCGTGGCGGGCGTGGCGATGGATTGCGGGCCGATGTCGTTCACGCGGCCCTTGAGGATGAAGCCGAAGCCGTCGGGCGTCTCTCCTTCGAGCAGGTCTTCCCACATGTCCTCGCGCGCGGCCAGCGGCGCGGGCGAGTGGAAGTCGAAGTACTCGTGCACGCCCGCGCCGGGCAGGTACACGGCCGCGGTGCCGAAGCCCGCGATGCCGCACATCAGCGGATCGACCACCGTCTGCGCGAGCGCGGTGGCCACGGCGGCGTCCACCGCGTTGCCGCCCGCGCGCAGGATGTCAATGCCCGACTCGGCCGCTTCCGGCTGCGGGCAGACGACCATGGCTTCCTTCGTCATCGCGGCGTGCCTCACTTGCTGCTCAGGTCGAGCTTTTCCAGCGTCGGGCCCCAGGCCTTGGTGTCGCGCGCGGTGGTCTCCATGACCAGCGACGCAGGACCTGAGACCGGCATCACGCCCATCGTGCGCAGCTTGGCCTGCACCTCGGGGCTCTTGTGGAAGGCCTCGGTGGCCTTGTTGAGCTTCTCCACGATGGCCGCCGGCGTGCCCGCGCGCGCCACGATGCCGCTCCAGCCCATGTTGTCGAAGCCCTTCACGCCCAGCTCGCTGGCGGTGGGCACGTCGGGCAGCTCGGGCGTGCGCTGGGGCGAGAGCACGGCCAGCGCGTTGAGCTTGCCGCTCTTGATGTGCGGCAGCGCCGTGCCGTAGACGGGCGCCATCACCTCCACCTGGCCGCCGATGGTGGCCATGACGCCGTCGGCCTCGCCCTTGTAGGGGATGTGCGTCATCGAGATGCCCAGCGTGCTGGACAGCAGCTCCACCGCCAGGTGCGTGGAGTTGCCCAGGCCCGCCGAGGCGAAGTTGAGCTTGCCCGGCGCGGCCTTGGCGCGCTCGGTCAGTTGCTTGAGTGTCTTGATGCCCGTGGCCGGGTTGGTCGAGAGCACGAAGGGCACCGTGGTCAGCATGGCCACGCCCGTGAAGTCCTTCTCGGGGTCGTAGGGCAGCGGCTTGTAGGTGAAGCGGTTGAGCACCATCAGCGACACGCTGCCGTAGAGCAGGGTGTAGCCGTCGGCCG
>Ga0222428_100400_pt1 | contig 17430 bp, 14 predicted proteins | sample 2B5Ametagenome_FD_182471 | JGI IMG/M metagenome (GOLD analysis project Ga0222428, IMG submission 182471) | Enriched microbial communities from leaf-cutter ant dump, University of Wisconsin, Madison, United States - 2B5A (version 2) | ecosystem: Environmental > Terrestrial > Nest > Insects nest >...
GATCCGCTACGGCAAGGTCGTCATCGAGGAAGGCGGCCAGCTCTCCGGCGAGGTGAGCGTGGGCACCGGCGGCAGCGAAAGCAGCAGCTCCAACAGCAGCGGCAAGCCGGCCCTGCAGGCCGCGGCCTGATCTTTCCTGCCCTTCACTTCCCGCGCCCACGTTTCGGGGGCGCGGACTCCGGCTCGGGCGGCGTCCAGCCCAGCCGCTGCAGCAGCGCCTGCGCCGCTGCGGGCGCATGCTCCTTGGCGCCGTTGATGAAGTAGACGAAGGTGGGCCGTTCGCCCGCCCATCCCTGCGCGCGCTCGGCCCATGCGTCCAGGGCCCGGGGCGCGTAGCCGGCCGGATGTCCCGGCTCGGCCCGCATCAGCCGTGCATAGGCGATCGGCCCTTCGGGTTCTTCGAAAGAGGGAAATTTCTCCGCGTCGGTGAATACCGTCGACACGCGGTATTTCGCCGCCAGCGCGCGGTAGGCCTCGCACAGGAAGCTCGGGTGCCGCACGTCCATCACGTGCTGCAGCGTGCGGCTGCCCGCCTTCTTCGGCAGCAGCGCGAGGAAGGCCTCGAAGTCCTCCGCCTCGAAGGCCTTGGTGGGCATGAACTGCCACACGATGGGCCCCAGCTTCGCGCGCAGCTCCTCCAGGCCGCTGTCGACGAAGCGCGTAACGGAATCCCCGGCGGCGCCCAGCACCTTGCGGTTGGTCGCGAAACGGTTCGCCTTGAGCGAGAAGACGAAGCCGTCAGGCGTCTCGTCGTGCCACTTGCGGAAGGTGGGCGGCTTGAAGGTGCTGTAGTAAGTGCCGTTGATCTCGATGGCCGTGAGGCGGCGGCTGGCGTGCTGCAGCTCCCGGGCATGCGCCAGGCCCTCGGGGTAGAAGCTGCCGCGCCAGGGCTCGTAGGTCCAGCCGCCGATGCCGACGCGGACGGTGGGTGACTTCTTGGCAGTGCTCACGGGGCGCTCCGGGTTGATCGGGCGCACTCTACGCGCGGCGTGTTCCGGGCGCAAAATGGCCCGTCCGATCCTCCCCACGCCCCCGACCTCGGAGAAGCCTGCGATGAACGCACCCCTGCACCGCGAAATCCCGGCCGGCCTGCTCGACGCCGAGCGCGCCCTGGCCGACGTCTCCTCGAAGTGGGACGGCGACATCGTGCGCCAGCTCACCGACTACATCGCCATCCCTGCCAAGTCGCCCGGCTTCGACAAGGACTGGGTGCAGCACGGCTACCTGGAGACGGTGCTGCGCAACGCCGCGCAGTGGGTCGAGGCGCAGAAGGTCGAAGGGCTGAAGCTGGAGATCGTGCGCCTGGAAGGCCGCACGCCGGTGCTGTTCTTCGAGGTGCCCGCCAGCGGCACGGCGATGACCGACACGGTGCTGATGTACGGCCACCTCGACAAGCAGCCCGAGTTCACCGGCTGGCGCAACGACCTCGGCCCCTGGACGCCCAAGTACGAGGACGGCCTGCTCTACGGCCGCGGCGGCGCCGACGACGGCTACGCGGTCTACGCCAGCATCGCGGCGCTGCAGGCCCTGAAAAGCCAGAAGGTGCCGCACCCGCGCATCGTCGGCCTGATCGAGACCTGCGAGGAGTCGGGCTCCTACGACCTGCTGCCCTACGTCGATGCGCTGCGGCCGCGCCTGGGCAACGTGGCGCTGGTGATCTGCCTCGATTCGGGCGCCGGCAACTACGACCAGTTGTGGCTCACCACCTCGCTGCGCGGCCTGGCCGGCGGCACGCTGAAGGTGGAGATCCTCACCGAGGGCGTGCACTCGGGCGACGCCTCGGGCCTGGTGCCGTCGAGCTTCCGCATCATGCGGCAGGTGCTCGACCGGCTGGAGGACAGCGGCACCGGCCGCCTGCTGCCGGCCAGCTTCCACTGCGAGGTGCCGGCCGACCGGCTGGCGCAGGCGAGGGCCACCGCCGCCATCCTGGGCGACGAGGTCTACAAGCGCTTCCCCTGGGCGCACTGGGACTGCGGCGGTTCGACGGCCTTCGCGCTGCCCACCACCACCGATCCGGTCGAGGCGCTGATCAACCGCACCTGGAAGCCCACGCTCAGCGTCACCGGCGCGGAGGGCTTCCCCTCGCTGCAGGACGCGGGCAACGTGCTGCGCCCCTACACCGCCTTCAAGCTCTCGCTGCGCCTGCCGCCGCTGGTCGATGCCGCGAAGGTGATGGCCGAACTCAAGACGCTGCTGGAGGACAACGCGCCCTACCGGGCGAAGATCACCTTCGAGGGCGGCGGCGCGGCCACCGGCTGGAACGCGCCGGCGATGGTGCCGTGGTTCGAGGACGCGTTGAACGCCGCCAGCCTGGCGCATTTCGGCGCGCCTTGCGGCTACATCGGCCAGGGCGGCACCATCCCGCTGATGAACATGCTCAGCGCCGGCTTTCCGACGGCGCAGATGATGGTCTGCGGCGTGCTCGGCCCGAAGAGCAACGCGCACGGGCCGAACGAGTTCCTGCACGTGCCCTACGCCAAGAAGCTGACCGCCGCGGTGGCCGAGGTGATCGCCGCGCACGCCGCCACGGCGGCCGAGCCGGCCACGGCCTGAGCGGCGCTTCTGCCGTGCGCGACGACGGCACGCCGGAGGCGTTGGCACGGCCTGGCGGCGCGACCCTGGCGCTGTACGAATGGCCCGCGGCGCAGCCGCCCCGCGCCGTCGTCCAGATCGTGCACGGCCTGGGCGAGCATGCCGGCCGCTATGCGCACGTGGCGCGCTGGCTCAACGAACGGGGCCTGGCGGTCTGTGCGCACGACCACTTCGGCCACGGCCGCTCCAGCGGGCCGCGTGGCGGCCTGCCGCATCCGCTGCGGCTGGTGGAGGACCTGGGCGCGGTCGTCGCACGCACGCGCGAGCGGCATCCCGGGCTGTCCCTCGTGCTGCTGGGCCACAGCCTGGGCGGCCTGGTGGCGTCCAGCTTCGTGGCCCGCGCGGCCGCACAGGGCGGGGTGCCGGTGGATGCGCTGGTGCTCTCCTCGCCCGCCATCGACCCGGGCCTGTCGTCCTTCCAGAAGGCGCTGGTTGCCGTGCTGTCGCGCCTGGCGCCTTCGCTGCGCGTGGGCAACGGGCTGGACGCCGGCTTCATCTCGCACGACCCCGCCGTGGTCGCCGCCTACCGCGCCGATCCGCTGGTGCACGACCGCATCGGCGCGCGGCTGGCGCGCTTCCTGGCCGACGAGGGGCCCGCGGTGCTGGCCGCCGCGCCGCGCTGGCCGGTGCCCACGCTGCTGCTGTATGCCGGCGACGACCGGCTGGTCAGCCCGGCGGGCAGCCGGGCCTTCGCGGCCGCGGCGCCGGCGACTCGGCTGCGCGCGATCTGCTTCGAGCCGCTGTACCACGAGCTGCTGAACGAGCGCGACGCCGCGCCGGTCTATGCCGCCCTGCAGCAGTGGCTCGGCGAGCAACTCGGCGGTTGAGGCCGAATCAGGCCGCCGCTTCGCGCCGCCGCGCGCCGGCCAGCCAGCCCAGCGCCAGCGCGATCAGCGCCACCGGCACCAGCGAGCCGATGTTCAGCCACTGCCAGCCCTGCGTGGTCACCAGCACGCCCGACGCGAAGGAGGTGACCGCCAGCGTGGCGAAGATGCAGAAGTTCAGCGCCGCCTGGACGCGGTCCTTCTCTTCCGGGCGGTAGGTGCCCAGCGCCATCGTGGTGCTGCCGGTGAAGAGGAAATTCCAGCCCACGCCCAGCAGGAACAGCGCGGCCAGGAAGTGGTGCAGGTCCACGCCCGACAGCGCGATCGCGATGCAGCCCAGGTTGAGCAGCAGCCCGGCCGCCATCACCGGCAGCGCGCCGAAGCGGCGGATCAGGTGGCCGGTGAAGAAGCCCGGCGCGAACATGCCGATCACGTGCCACTGGAGCACGAAGGCGGCGTCGGAGAACGGCAGGCCGCACACGTCCATCGCCAGCGGCGTGGCCGCCATCAGCAGGTTCATCACGCCGTAGCCCAGCGCACCGCCGGCGGCCGCGACGATGAAGGCCGGCTGGCGCGCGATCTCGGACAGCGGCCGGCCGGCCGGCGCGCCCGCCGCGCGCACCGGCGGCGCCGGGAAGCGGATGAAGGCCATCGCCGCCATCGACAGCAGCGCCACGCCCGCCAGCGCCAGATACGCGCCGGCAAAGGGCGCGGGGAGCCAGCCGCGCGTGTGCGACGCCAGGTTGGGCCCCACCACCGCGCCGATCAGCCCGCCCGCCATCAGCAGCGAGACCGCCTTCTCGCGCCAGTCCGGCCCCACCAGCTCCGCCGCGGCGAAGCGGTACAGCGTCGCGTTGGCGCTGTAGTAGCCCGCCACCAGCGTGGCCAGGCACAGCAGGGCGAAGCTGCGAGTGGAGGCCGCGGCGGCGCAGGCCAGCGCGGACGCGAAGGCGACGACCAGCCCGATCTGGAAGGAGCCGCGCCGGCCCCAGCGCCGCTGCGTGCGCGCCACGATGCCGGTGGACAGCGCGCCGCCGACCACGTAGCCCATCACCGGCAGCGTGGCCATCCAGGGGCGCGGCGCCAGCGAGAGCCCGACCAGCCCGTTGATGGCGATGAAGGCGACGTTGTTGGTGAGGAAGAGGCCCTGGCAGAGCACCAGCAGGCCGAGGTGGCGGTTCATGGCGGCGGTTGTAGCACCGTCCTGCAGGGGGTCAGGATGCCAGCGCCAGCAGGCCGGCCAGGGCCGCCAGCGGCGCCGTCTCGGCGCGCAGGACGCGCGGGCCCAGCGTCACCATCTGGAAGCCGCAGGCGCGGGCGGCTGCTTCCTCCTGCGCGTTCAAGCCGCCTTCGGGCCCGCCGAGCACGAGCACCGGGCCGGTGCCGGCGGCCTGCGCCAGCGGGTGCGCGTCCGGAGAAAAGCCCAGCAGCAGGCGGCCGGCCGGCTGCGCGCCCAGGCCGGCCAGCCAGGCGTCGAGCGGCTGCACCGCATGCACCGGCGGCACGCGGTTGCGCCCGCACTGCTCGCAGGCCGCGACGGCCACCGCCTGCCAGTGCGCCTGCTTCTTCTGCGCGCGCTCGCCCGCCAGGCGCAGCACGCCGTGCGCCGTCAGCAGCGGCTGGATGCTGGCGGCGCCCAGCTCGGCGGCTTTCTCCACCAGCCAGTCCATGCGCTCGTTGGCCGGCATGCCGACGGCCAGGTGCACCTCGCGCGGCGCCTCGCGCTCGACGGGGTCGTGAACGCCGACGCGCACCTGCACCTCGCTGCGGCCCATGCGCTCCACCGTGGCCGCGTATTCGCCGCCGCGGCCGTCGAACAGCGTGAGGCCGTCGCCCGGCTGCAGGCGCAGCACCTGCACGTGCCGCGCCGCGCCCGGCGGCAGCGCGAGCGACTGGCCGCCGGCCAGCGCTTCGGGGCAGTGGATGCGCGGCATGGCCCGCGCCCTACATCCGGCCGAAGCTGAAGGCCTCGGTGGTGGCCGTGCCTTCGACCTGGTCCACCAGCCGCAGCAGCGGCGCCAGCTCGCGGTAGCGGCCGGCCGTGGCGCGGATGTAGGCGATGAAGCGCGGCGTGTCGGCCAGGTATTTCGGCTTGCCGTCGCGCAGCGTCAGGCGCGCGAAGATGCCGGCCACCTTGAGGTGGCGCTGCAGGCCCATCCACTCGACGGCGCGGTAGAAGTCGCCGAAGTCATCGTGAACCGGCAGCCCGGCCTTGCGCGCGGCCTGCCAGTAGCGCACGGTGATGTCGAGCACGAAGTCCTCCTCCCAGCTCAGGAAGGCGTCGCGCATCAGGCTGGCGATATCGTAGGTGATGGGGCCGTAGACGGCGTCCTGGAAGTCCAGCACGCCCATGCGTTCGCCGTCGATCGAGCCGGCGCCGGGCCGCCCCAAGCCGGCGAGCGCCCCCTCGGGGGGCAGCGAGGACACGTCAGTGCCGAGCGTGGGGGCAATCATCAGGTTGCGCGGCATGAAGTCGCGGTGCACGTAGACCGGCGCTGCGCCCAGGTTGGCCTCCACGATCAGCGCGAAGGTCCTGTCCAGCGTCTCCTTCACCTTGCCCTCGACCGCGACGCCGCGGTGGCGCGCCAGGTACCAGTCGGGGAAGAGCTGCAGTTCGAGCGTGAGCAGCGCTGCGTCGTAGGGCGGCAGCACACCCGGCTTCGAGGCGCGCTGCCAGCGGATCAGCGCGTCGATGGCCTGCTCGTAGCGGGCGCGGTTGGCCTCGGGCCGTTCGCGGTCGATGAGGTCGAGCATCGTCTGCCGGCCCAGGTCGTCCAGCAGCATGAAGCCGTCGGCCTCGTGCCAGTCCAGCACCTGCGGCGCGGCGACGCCGGCCTCCTTCATGAGCGCCGCCACCTTCACGAAGGGCCGGCTGTCTTCCTTGTCGGGCGGCGCGTCCATCACGATGCGCGTCAGGCCGGGGGTGTCCGTGTCCACCCGCAGGTAGCGGCGGAAGCTGGCGTCGGCCGAGGCCAGGCGCACGGTTTCGGGCCGCAGCCGCTGCGCCGGCGCGATGCGCTCGATCCAGCGGCGGAAGGCTTCGGCGCGGGCTGGGTCGGCCCAGGTCAGGGGGGCGGGCACATCGGCCGGGAGCGGGGAGGCTGTCATGGATAATCGAAATTCTACGAATCCGCCCCGTCCCGCCGGCCGTCGGCGACCGGCGGAACCCTGCCGCGCATCGGCCGCCAGGGCCGCCCGCCACCGTCGCTTCGAGATTGCTTCTTCCCGACCGATGCACGACCTGACCCGAGCCACCCGGCACCGCCGCACGCCGCCGTGGCCCCTGGCCCTGCTGACGCTTGCGATGCTGCAGGCGCAGGGGGCCTGGGCGCAGTCGCCGGCCGACGCGGACGCGCCGCTGGTGCTCAAGCGCTCGCCCATGCTGCAGGAGCAGATCCCGCGCGCCGAGCGCGGCAGCCGGCCCAGCATCATCGAGGGCGACAAGGTCTCGGGCCGGCCCGACCTGGAAACGGTGGTCGAGGGCAACGCCTCGCTGCGCCGCGGCGACACGGTCATCCACGCCGACCGGCTGGAATACCACCAGCCCGACGACCTGGCCAAGGCCAGCGGCAACGTGCGCGTCAACCAGGCCGGCAACGTCTACGAGGGGCCCAAGCTGGAACTGAAGGTCGAGACCTTCGAGGGCTTCTTCGACAACGTGCGCTACCAGCTTCTGGCCACCGGCGCGCACGGCGAGGCCGACCGCATCGACTTCGTCGACGCCGACCGCGCGATCGCGCGCCACGCCACCTACACCACCTGCCGGCGCGAGGACTACCCGGGCTGGATGCCCGCCTGGTTCCTCAGCGCCGCCAACCTGCGCACCGACAGCGAGGAGAACATCGGCACGGCCGAGAACGCGCAGCTGACCTTCATGGGCATCAGCACGCCGCCGATCCCGAGCGTGAGCTTCCCGCTGAGCAACGAGCGCAAGAGCGGCTTCCTGCCGCCGACCCTGGGCATCGACAGCATCAACGGCCTGGAGCTGGCGCTGCCCTACTACTGGAACATCGCGCCCAACCGCGACGCCACCTTCACGCCGACGGTGATGAGCAAGCGCGGCATCAACCTGTCCAATGAGTTCCGCTACCTCGAGAAGAGCTACAGCGGCGAACTGCGGCTGGACTACATGCCCAGCGACAACCTGCCCGAGAGCCGCCGGGCGGAGGCCGTGACGGAGGCACTGGAGAACGAGAACTACAGCCGCGCCAGCCAGCTCATGGCCGGCAGCGTGCGCCGCTCGCGCTGGGGCCTGTGGGCCCGGCACCGGCACAGCTTCAATGCGCGCGACCTGGGGCTGGATTCGCTCACCGCCAACATCAACCTCAACCGCGTCAGCGACGACGACTACTGGCGCGACTTCAACCGCACGCCCACGCTGATCACGCGGCTGCTGCCCAACGACGCCTCGCTCAACTGGAGCAAGGGGGACTGGAGCGGCCGGGTGCGCACGCTGTCCTACCAGACGCTGCGCTACGACGCCTCGCCGATCGTCCCGCCCTACGACCGGCTGCCCCAGCTCACGGCCAACTACGCCAAATACGACTGGAACGGCTTCGACTTCACGCTGGGCACCGACCTCACGCGCTTCCGCGCCGACGTGCGCGAACAGGGCCAGCCCAATGCCGACCGCGCCTATGCGCTGGCGCAGTTGAGCCGCCCGTTCATCACGCCCGGCGCCTACGTCATCCCCAAGGTGCAGCTGCATGCGGCCAGCTACAGCTTCGATGCGCCGCTGGCCGACGGCCGCACCTCCGCCACCAGCGCCGTGCCCACCTTCAGCGTGGACAGCGGCATGACCTTCGAGCGCGACACCTCGCTGTTCGGCCGCGCCTTCCGCCAGACGCTGGAGCCGCGCGCCTTCTACGTCCACACGCCCTACCGCGCACGCCAGAACGCGCTGCCGGTGTACGACACGGCGGCCAACGACTTCAGCTTCGCGACCCTGTTCACCGAGAACGAGTTCTCCGGGCACGACCGCGTCTCGTCCACCCATGCGCTGACCCTGGGCCTGACCTCGCGCCTGCTCGATCCCGACACCGGCGCCGAGCTGGCCCGCTTCGGCATCGCCCAGCGCCGGCGTTTCGACGACCAGAACGTCACGCTGTCCAGGCGCGTCGGCCGGATCGGCAGCACCACCGTCGTCACCGCAGGCACCTCGCCGGTGATCGAGCGGGCCAGCGACCTGCTGCTGGGCGCGCAGGTCAACCTGAGTCCCAAGTGGAGCCTGGACACCACCGTCCAGTACAACCCGGACGAGCGCCGCTCCAACCGCAGCACCGTCACCGCCCGCTACACGCCGGGGCCCTACCGCACGCTCAGCGCCTCGTACCGCTACCAGGCCGACCGCATCTCGACCAACGGCGTGGGCAACGAGTCGATCGACGTGGGCTGGCAGTGGCCGCTGAACGACCTGTGGGGCGACAAGGGCAAGGACCTCGGGCCCGGCCGCGGCCAGGGCGGCGGCCGCTGGTATTCCGTGGGCCGCCTGAACTACAGCCTGCGCGACAAGGTCATGACCGACGCGGTGATCGGCCTCGAGTACGACGGCTGCTGCTACATCGGCCGCGTCGTGCTGGAGAAGATCAGCACCGGCGTCGCCACCTCGACCAAGCGCATCATGTTCCAGATCGAGTTCCTGGGCTTTTCCAGCATCGGCTCCAGCCCGATGCGCACCCTGCAGCTCAACGTGCCGCGCTACCAGCCGCTGCGCGGCCCGATCCCGGCACCCAGCCGCTTCACCAACTATGACTGAGATCACGAGCCAACGGCTCCCGGAGACCCGTGCCATGAAGACCTCCCTGCGCTCCACCCTGGCCATCGCCTGTGCCGCGGCGATGGCATGCGCCGGCCTCGCGCACGCGCAGTCGGGCAGCGCGCCTCCGCGGCGGGGCATCACGGACATCATGCGTTCGGGCCCGGCGGTCGTGCCCCCGGCCACGCCCCGGCCCGCACCCGTGCAAGGCGGCCAGCGCATCGCCGAATACATCGTGGCGCTGGTCAATTCCGAGCCCATCACCAACACCGAGGTGCAGAAGCGCCTGAACCGCGTGCTGGACGAGGCCGGCCCCGAGGCGCAGCGCATGCCGCGCGAGGTGCTGGCGCGCCAGGTGCTGGAGCAGTTGATCTCCGAGCGCGCCCAGCTGCAACTGGCCAAGGAACTGGGCATCAAGGCCGACGACGCCGCCGTCGACCAGGGCGTCGAGATCGTGGCCCGCCAGAACCAGGTCGGCGTGGCCGAACTGCAGCGCCGCGTGGCGCAGGCCGGCATCTCGCGCGAGGAGTTCCGCGGCAACATCCGCAACCAGATCATCCTCACCCGGCTGCGCGAGCGCGAACTGGAGTCGCGCACCAAGGTCAGCGACGGCGAGATCGCGCAGTACCTGGCCGCCCAGCAGAGCGGCGCGGCCGCGGCGCAGGACATCAACATCGCCCAGGTGCTGGTGGCCGTGCCCGAGAACGCCGGCGCCGCGCAGGTGGCGCAACTGCAAAGGCGCGCAGAAGACATCGCCCAGCGCGCCCGCGCAGGCCAGGACTTCGCCGCCCTGGTGACCGAGTACTCCGACGCGCCCGACAAGAGCGCCGGCGGCGCGCTCGGCCTGCGCAGCGCCGAGCGCTATCCGCCGCTGTTCGTCGAGGGCACGCAGTCCACGCCGGTGGGCGGCATCGCCGGCCCGGTGCGCTCGCCGGCGGGCTTCCACGTGCTGAAGGTGCTGGCGCGCGAGCGCGGCGCGGCCGCCGACGCCGTGGTGCGCCAGACCCAGTTGCGCCACATCCTCATCCGCCCCGACGCGAAGCGCACCCCCGAGGAGGCCGTGGCGCTGCTGCAGGACTACAAGCGCCGCATCCAGGGCGGCACCGCCGACTTCGCCGCGCTGGCGCGCGACCACTCGCAGGACCCCGGCAGCGCCAAGAACGGCGGCGAGCTGGGCTGGTCGGTGCCCGGCCAGTTCGTGCCCGAGTTCGAGGAGGCGATGGACCGCCTGCAGCCCGGCCAGATCAGCGACCCGGTGGTCACGCGCTTCGGCGTCCACCTGATCCAGGTCGAGGGCCGGCGCGACGCCAAGCTCAAGCCGGAGGAACTGCGCGAGGCGGCCCGCAACACGCTGCGCGACAAGAAGATGGAAGAGGCCTACGAGGCGTGGTCGCAGGAAGTGCGCGCCCGCGCCTACGTCGAGCTGCGCGAACCGCCGCAAAGTTGAGAACACCCCCAGTCTCCGCGGAACTTCGTTCCGCTTCGCCACCCCCCTCAAGGGGGCACATCCTGCAGCTTGGCAAAGCCGGTTCCGCGGCCGTTCGGGTGCTGACGACATGAAAGCGCACGCCCCGCGCAAGCGCTTCGGCCAGCACTTCCTGGCCGACCTGGCCATCATCGACGCCATCGTGCGTGCCATCGCGCCGCGCCCCGGCGACCCCATGGTCGAGATCGGGCCGGGGCTGGCCGCGCTGACCCAGCCGCTGGTCGAGCGCCTCGGGCACCTGACGGTCATCGAGCTGGACCGCGACCTCGCCGCGCGGCTGCGTGCGCATCCGCAGCTCGACGTGATCGAGAGCGACGTGCTGCGAGTGGACTTCGGCGCCCTGGCCGACGCGGCGCCCGAGGGCCGGCGGCTGCGCGTGGTCGGCAACCTGCCCTACAACATCTCCACCCCCATCCTGTTCCACCTGCTGCCCTTCGCCGGCCGCATCGCCGACCAGCACTTCATGCTGCAGAAGGAGGTGATCGACCGCATGGTGGCAGCGCCTTCGACCGGCGACTACGGCCGCCTGTCCGTCATGCTGCAGTGGCGCTACGAGATGGAGAACATCCTGGCCGTGCCGCCCCAGAGCTTCGACCCGCCGCCCCGGGTGGACAGCGCCGTCGTGCGCATGGTGCCGTGGGCGCAGCCGGCGGCGGTGGACGTGGCCGTGCTCGAGCCGCTGGTGCAGGCCGCCTTCAGCCAGCGCCGCAAGCTGCTGCGCCACAGCCTCGGCCGCTGGCTCGAGGCGCGCGGCTACGCCGGCGGCTTCGACCTGCAGCGCCGCGCCGAGGAAGTGACCGTGGCCGAATACGTGACCTTGGCCCAAGCTGTAGGCGAATAGGTATTGCGCGGCAAGTGCCGCGCCCCCAGTGAAGCGAAGCGCAACGGGCCGAAAGCAAAAAGGCCGGGGTCTCCCCGGCCTTTTTATCTGGCTGGACAACTTCAAGACGCAAAGCGTCTTGAAGTTTTCAGGCTGCCGACAGCCAATAGCTGCTGTTGAAGGGGCTGCTCATGCGCAGCGCCAGCGGCGACACGTCCACCAGCTTGTCGGTGGGCATCTTCTCGGCGGCGGGGTCCGTCTCCAGAGGGATGCCGTTCACGGCGGCGCCCTGCGCGCCTGCCACCTGGGCCTCGTTCGCCCGTTCCGCTTGGCCTGCTTGTGCGGAACGGGCTACAGAAAAGAATAGAAGCACCGGAAGGGTACCTTGCGGTCCCCCCAGTAGTCCGCCGCATCCCGGAAGATGTCCAGCAGCTGCTCGCGCGCTTCCTTGTCGAACTTGGCCGTGGCCGGGATCTGCTCCAGCACCACCACGAAGCCCGGCTGCGGGCCCGACTTGTGCAGCGGGTCGGTCATGCAGTCGTACAGCGCGTCGAAGTTCTTGCCGAAGTGGGCCGGGAACATGAACTGCTGCGCGATCAGGTCGAGCACGTCCTGCTTGCTCTGCGCATTGGCCAGGTTGGCGTACAGGAAGTGCTGGCCAGCCGCCTGCGCGGCCTCCTGCAGGTCGCTCACGCGAAAGGCGCGGATCGACTGCACGATGTTCGGCCGCACGCCCCGAAGGGGCTGCTGATTCATCTCCGTCTTGGTTTCCATGGTGATCAACGAAAAATCTCCCGGACGCGTCGGTGCGTCACCCCTGCCGACGAAGACCGTGCCTCATGGAACGATCTTCCTGAAACTCGCATAGTGGTCCGCGGTGTACCAGCAGGCCTCGGGCTGCGCCGGACGGCCGCCGCAGACGATGCGACGGGCGCCGCGATGGCGAACCCCGGGCGTGGGGACCGTGTACTCGCGGTAGTGGCCGCGCCGCTCCCTGGGGAGCAGCCGCTCGCGGTTGCCGAACACCGTGCCGTCCTTGTCGTGGCGGAACGGGCCGCCGGCGAGGATGGTCCGGTAGGTCTGCCTGCCCTGCTCGGGCAACTCCGCCAGCGTGATCGAACGCGCCCGGTTTTCGGCCGCCGCTTCCACGCCACCACCTGCCGTCTCCCGCGCCGAGGCGTCCAGGCCACCTGCCATCCCCGCCCAGACGGTCGCCACGAAAACGCCAGTAAGCGCTAACTTGGATGCCGAAAAAGAACGCGGGGCGGCTGCCGCCATGGTTGCTGCCATCAAGGCGCGAAAGGCTGAAGATGCGGGCTTTGACTTACGGGTTAACCCGCAAACTCAAGCCCGCCAGTGTGCATCAGCCCTGCCCAAAAAGCAAGCGCCTGCCCAAGGATTGGGCAGGTGCCAGGGGGTGCTGCTGTGCAGATAAGTTAGCGCACGCTGTCGGTGTAAGCCTTCAGCGGTCGGCGTTGGCGTCGGCCACCGTGAGGGCAGCCATGTTCACGATGCGCCTCACAGTGGCGCTGGCCGTGAGAATGTGCACAGGTTTGGCCGCACCGAGCAGCACCGGCCCGATGGCGATGTTGCCGCCCGCCGCCGTCTTCAGCAGGTTGTAGGCGATGTTGGCGGCGTCGATGTTCGGGAACACCAGCAGGTTGGCGTCTCCTGCCAGGGCGCTGTGGGGCATGACGGCCATGCGCTGGCGGCCGTCGAGGGCCACGTCGCCGTGCATCTCGCCGTCCACCTCCAGCCAGGGCGACTGGACGCGCAGCAGCTCCAGCGTGCGCCGCATCTTCAGCGCGCTGGGGTGCTCGCTGGTGCCGAAGTTGGAGTGCGACAGCAGCGCCGCCTTGGGCTTGAGGCCGAAGCGCATCATCTCCTCGGCCGCCATGGTGGTGATTTCGGCCAGTTCCTCGGGGGTCGGGTCGTAGTTGACGTGGGTGTCGACCAGGAAGACCTGGCGCTCGGGCAGCATCAGGCCGTTCATGCAGGCGTAGATGGGCACGTCCTGCGGGGTGCTGGCGCTGCCGCCGGGGCGCTTGCCGATCACCTGGTCGATGTAGTGCAGGTGGTTGGCGGTGGTGCCCCAGGTGCCGCAGATCAGGCCGTCGACCTCGCCCTTGTGCAGCATCATCGCGCCGATCAGCGTCAGGCGCCGGCGCATCTCGATCTTGGCGACCTGCATGGTGATGCCCTTGCGCTCGGTCATGCGGTGGTAGGTCTGCCAGAAGTCGCGGTAGCGCTCGTCGAAGTCGGTGTTGACGACGTCGTAGTCGCGCCCTTCCTGCAGGCGCAGGCCGAACTTCTCGACGCGCTGCGCGATGATGGCCGGCCGCCCGATCAGCGTGGGCCGGGCGATGCCCTCGTCCACCACGATCTGGCAGGCGCGCAGCACGCGCTCCTCCTCGCCCTCGGCGAAGGCCACGCGCTTCTTGGCGGCGCGCTTGGCGGCGTCGAAGATGGGCTTCATCGTCGTGCCGGAGGCATAGACGAAGTTCTGCAGCCTGTCGCGGTAGGCGTCCAAATCCTTGATCGGGCGCGCGGCCACGCCGCTGGCCTCGGCCGCCTTGGCGACCGCGGGCGCGATCTTCATCATCAGCCGCGGGTCGAAGGGCTTGGGGATCAGGTACTCGGGGCCGAAGCTGAGCTTCTCGCCCACATAGGCGGCGGCCACCTTCTCGCTCTGCTCGGCCTGCGCCAGGTCGGCGATGGCGTGCACCGCGGCGATCTCCATCTCGTCGGTGATGGTGGTCGCGCCGCAGTCCAGCGCGCCGCGGAAGATGTAGGGGAAGCACAGGACGTTGTTGACCTGGTTCGGGTAGTCGGTGCGCCCCGTGGCCATGATCACGTCGCCGCGCACGCCGTGCGCCGCCTCCGGCATGATCTCCGGGTTGGGGTTGGCCAGCGCGAAGATCACCGGATGGGCGGCCATCTTGGCCACCATCTCGGGCTTGAGCACGTTGCCGGCCGACAGGCCCAGGAACACGTCGGCGCCCTCGATCACCTCGCCCAGCGTGCGCGCCTCGGTCTTCTGCGCGAACTGGGCCTTGTCGTCGTCCATCAGCTCGGTGCGGCCCTCGTAGACCACGCCGGCCAGGTCGGTCACGTAGACGTTCCCGCGCTTGAGGCCCACCTTCAGCAGCAGGTTCAGGCAGGCCAGGGCCGCCGCGCCGGCGCCGGAGGCCACCAGCTTGACCTGGCCGATGTCCTTGCCCGCCACCTTCAGCGCGTTGACCATCGCCGCGGCCACGGTGATGGCGGTGCCGTGCTGGTCGTCGTGGAAGACCGGGATCTTCATGCGCTTGCGCAGCTCGCGCTCGACGTAGAAGCAGTCCGGCGCCTTGATGTCCTCGAGGTTGATGGCGCCGAAGGTGGGTTCCAGCGCGGCGATCACCTCGACCAGCTTCTTCGGGTCCTTCTCGTCGATCTCGATGTCGAACACGTCGACGCCGGCGAACTTCTTGAACAGGACGCCCTTGCCCTCCATCACCGGCTTGGAGGCCAGCGGGCCGATGTCGCCCAGGCCCAGCACGGCGGTGCCGTTGCTGATGACGGCCACCAGGTTGCCGCGGGCGGTGTACTTGAAGGCGTTGGCCGGGTCCTTGACGATCTCCTCGCAGGGCGCGGCCACGCCGGGCGAGTAGGCCAGCGACAGGTCGCGCTGGTTGAGCATCTGCTTGGTGGCCGAGATGGCGATCTTGCCGGGCACCGGCAGCTCGTGATAGGCGAGCGCGGCGCTGCGCAACTGGGCGCGCTTGTCTTCGGCGCTCAGGTTCTGGGACTCGGACATGGAAGGCGGCTCCTTGGATCCCCGTGTGGGCGCTCGCATGCGGTGGGCTCGATGGCCGGCGCGCGGGGTTGTCTGTCGTGTCGAAAAGGGGCGCCGATTGTAGGACGCGGCCTTGCGGCATGCCGCTGCCGCTTGCGCATGAGGCCATGCATGCCATAGGCCGCATGGCCGGGCGGGGCGGGCGCCGCGGCTATGGCAATATCCCCGTCCCATCCCACCCCGCCGAGCGAGGAGCGCGCACCATGGCCCTGATGGATTTCATCAAGAAGCAGTTCATCGACATCATCCAGTGGACGGAGACCGGCGACGGCACGCTCGCCTGGCGCTTCCCGATGCAGGAGATGGAGATCCAGAACGGCGCCTCGCTCACCGTGCGCGAGTCGCAGATGGCGGTGTTCGTCAACGAGGGGCAGGTGGCCGACGTCTTCGGCCCCGGCATGTACAAGCTGACGACGCAGACGCTGCCGGTCCTCACCTACCTGAAGAACTGGGACAAGCTCTTCGAGTCTCCCTTCAAGAGCGACGTCTACTTCTTCAGCACCCGCCAGCAGGTCGACCAGAAGTGGGGCACGCCGCAGCCCATCACCATCCGCGACAAGGACTTCGGCGCCGTGCGGCTGCGCGCCTTCGGCAACTACGCCTTCCGCGTCGCCGACCCGAAGCTGTTCCACACCGAGATCTCCGGCACGCGCGACACCTACACCGTGGCCGACCTCGACGGCCAGCTGCGCGGCCTGGTGCTGCAGAACATCAGCAACGCCATCGCCGCCAGCGGCGTGCCCTTCCTGGACCTCGCGGCCAACCAGATCCAGTTCGCCAACGCGCTGATGGCGCAGCTGAACCCCGAGTTCGGCAAGATCGGCCTGAAGCTGGAGGCGATGACGGTGCAGAACGTCTCGCTGCCCGAGGAGCTGCAGAAGATCCTCGACCAGCGCATCGGCATGGGCATGGTCGGCAACGACATGGGCAAGTTCATGCAGTACCAGACGGCGCAGGCGATCCCGAAGTTCGCCGAAGGCGCGGGCCAGGGCGGCAGCGGCATCGCGGGCGACGCGATGGGCCTGGGCGCCGGCGTGGCACTGGGCCAGGTGCTGGCGCAGAACCTCGCGCAGGGCCTGAACCCGCAGGCCGCCGCGCAGGCAGCCGTGGCGGCGGCGGCCCCGGTGGCCGCGGTGAGCGCCAGCGACGTGATGGCCACGCTGGAGAAGCTGGGCGAGCTCAAGGACAAGGGCATCCTGACGCAGGAGGAGTTCGACGCCAAGAAGGCCGAGCTCCTGAAGAAACTCGTCTAGGCATCGATGACCGAGGACAGCGGCAGCCAGCGCCACTACCGGGCGCCCTGCCCCGGCTGCGGCGCGCCGGTGGAATTCCGCTCGGCGCAGTCGGCCTTCGCCGTCTGCCCCTACTGCCAGAGCACCGTCGCGCGGCAGGGCGAGCAGCTTGCGCGCATCGGCAAGATGGCGGAGCTGTTCGACGACTTCAGCCCGCTGCAGCTCTTCGCCACCGGGCGCATCCAGGACAAGCCCTTCACCCTCGTCGGCCGCCTGCAGTACGCCTACGAGGGCGGGCGCTGGACGGAGTGGATCGCGCAGCTCGACGGCGAGGGCGAGGACCGCATCGGCGTGCTCGGCGAGGACAACGGCGCCTTCGTCTTCTCGCTGCCCTACCCGCTGCAGCGCCCGGCGCCCGCGGCCGACAGCTTGCGCGTGGGCGTCACCACCGCCATCGACGGGCGCCCCTTCACCACCGCGTCGAGCCAGGAGGCGCGGCTGGTCTCCGCCCAGGGCGAGCTGCCGCGCCTGCCCGCCCTCGGCCAGCCCTTCCGCGTGGTGGAGCTGCGCAACGAGCAGGGGCTGGTGCTCAGCCTGGAATACGACAGCGACCCGCCCGGCGCGTGGCTGGGCCGCTCGGTGCAGCTGGACGAGCTGCAGCTGACCGGCCTGCGCGCCGAGTCGGGGAAGGAAGACAAGGGCCGCAGCTTCAACTGCCCGAACTGCGGCTCGCCGGTCACGCTCCACCTGGCCGACACCAAGAGCGTCACCTGCCCGCAGTGCAGCAGCATCATCGACACCAGCAGCGGCATCGGCGGCGAGCTGAAGTACGCCACCCAGCGCGAGCCGGTGCGGCCGCTGATCGACCTGGGTGCGACGGGCCAGC
>Ga0222428_100404_pt1 | contig 17267 bp, 20 predicted proteins | sample 2B5Ametagenome_FD_182471 | JGI IMG/M metagenome (GOLD analysis project Ga0222428, IMG submission 182471) | Enriched microbial communities from leaf-cutter ant dump, University of Wisconsin, Madison, United States - 2B5A (version 2) | ecosystem: Environmental > Terrestrial > Nest > Insects nest >...
CGCACGGTGCAGGAGTTGCTGGGGCACTCGGACGTGAGTACGACGATGATCTATACCCATGTCCTGAAAGTCGCTGCCGCAGGAACCGCCAGCCCGTTGGACTCCTTGGCCTTGCACTTGCGGCCTAGCTGAATGACGGCTTTGGAGCTTCTAGCTGGATGGCGGCTCAGGGTCGGCACCGCTATGTCGCTGTTGGCCGAGACGGTCATTCAGGATCTGGCCGGCAAGCGCAACCCAGCGAGTACCCGGTCTGGGGTGCGCAGCAGTCATGCGAGATGACGCATCATCGATATCTGCCGATGATCGCCGCGGCCGCTCGGCACGCTGGCCGGGAATGACTCTGACCAGCCTAAAGCTGCTGAAAGCGAACGGTAGCTTTACCGCGATCGTAGCCTGTGAACGGCAAGGCCGGGACTCATGGTCTCCGGCGCATTGCAACCATCCAGACACCCGCCTTCTCACTGCCAGCCGTAGCGGCGCGCGTAGATCCCCTTCATTGCCTGCGTCAACCCCATATAGGCCAACAGGATCAGCGGCAGCAGGGCGAAGTAGGCGGCGGGAAGCGCCTGCAGCTTGAAGTAGTGCGCTAGCGGCCCCATCGGCAGGAAGATGCCGATGCCCATGACGATCGCCGTCATCACGAGCAGCGGCGTGGCGGCCCGGCTCTTGACGAAGGGTATCCTGGGCGTGCGGATCATGTGCACGATCAAGGTCTGCGTGAGCAGGCCCACGACGAACCAGCCCGACTGGAACAGGGTCTGCTGCTGCGGCGTGTTGGCGCCGAACACGAACCACATCATCAGGTAGGTGGCGATGTCGAACACCGAGCTGATGGGCCCGAAGAACACCATGAAGCGGCCTACATCGCCGGGCTGCCAGCGCTGGGGCTGGCGCAACTGTTCCGCGTCCACGTTGTCGAACGGAATCGCGATCTGCGAGATGTCGTAAAGCAGGTTCTGCACCAGAAGATGCATGGGCAGCATCGGCAGGAACGGAATAAAGGCCGAGGCCACCAGCACCGAGAACACGTTGCCGAAGTTGGAGCTGGCCGTCATCTTGATGTACTTGAGCATGTTGGCGAAGGTGCGGCGGCCTTCGAGCACGCCGGCCTCCAGGACCAGCAGGCTCTTTTCCAGCAGGATGATGTCGGCCGCCTCCTTGGCGATGTCCACCGCCGTATCCACCGAGATGCCGATGTCGGTGGTGCGCAGGGCCGGCGCGTCGTTGATGCCATCGCCCATGAAGCCGACCACATGGCCGTTGGCTTTCAGCAGGCGCACGATGCGCTCCTTGTGCGCCGGCGTGAGCTTGGCAAACACGTTGTGGCTTTCCACGGCTTCGGCCAGCGCACGGTCGTCCATGCGCTCGACGTCGCCGCCCAGCAGCACGCCGTCCGGATCGAGGCCGACCTCGCGGCAGATCTTGGCCGTCACCAGTTCGTTATCGCCCGTCAGCACCTTGACCCGCACGCCATGCGCGGCCAACGCCTTCAGCGCTGGCGCGGTCGATTCCTTGGGCGGATCAAGGAATGCCACATAGCCAATCAGTGTCAGTTCGCACTCATCTGCCAGGCCGTAGGTTTCCTGCGTCGGCGGCAGTTCCTTGGCGGCGACTGCCACCATTGCAGAGCTGGTGACAGATGACGGTTTATTCGTCACTTACATTTTGTCCGATCCCACCGTACATGACGTGCTCAAAGCACTGTCGATATGGACGCAGGAGAACCCCACGGCGGACAAGGTTGATGCGCTGAGATTGATCAGCGGGGATGAGATCGTAGATGCCCTCCAAGGCTTCCGCCAAAAGGTTCCCAAGCCCGACGGGAACAAGCATGATGAAACCGCGTATCCAGTCGGTGATCAGCGGTTAGTCGCGTTTGTCTACGGACGTTCTGCTGTCAGCCCGTTCAAGGAACTACGCAATTCAAGAAAGTTCAAGAATAACCACAATACGCGGTTGGTCGTGATTTTCGACGATGAGCCGGATGCGTTGGAGCCCGCGGACATCGACCCGAACACAGGTAAACCATACGTTGACGCCGCACTGCAGGCAGTGTCGGCCGAACCTCCAGACGCCAAGCCAACGTCCGTACCATAAATCTGGTGCCCCATGAATAGGGTACTCAAAGCGACTCAGTCAATAACTTGCACAATAAATCCGGGTAGTTGAAAGTTCCTATTCCTAGCGGCAAGTAGGAAAGCCGCGATACAGCATCGAGCCATCCGCATCTCTCGGAGAACGGCTCGATGGAAACCCCTCGCAGTTTCGCGCACGTTAGGCGTAGTGCCATTGCTGCGCTGCTGCTCGCCACGGCGGGGTTGCAGCCCGCCATGGCTGCCGACGCCCCCGACAACGCCACCGAGCGCGAAGTGCTCGCCGCGGTGACGCGCCAGCTCGAACTGCTGGATCGCCTCGCCGAACGCGCGGCCACCACCGCGCCGCAGGAGCGCGTCCGCTATTACTTCGACTACGCGCGGCTGCGTGCCGATCTGGGGCGCGTGCGCGCCGGCGTGCGCGACTACCTGGTTCCGCAACGCGCTCAGCCGCGTGATCCTGTGCCGCTGTCCGGCGACTACACGCGCAGCAACGCTACCACAGACAAGGAGGCGCCGTCGCCATGACGCCTTCCGCCGATCAGGTCGCCGCCTTCACGGCCAACGGCGGATTCGCGCCCGGGGCTGTCTCCACCGTCGTGCTCGGCTTCGTCTTCGTCGTCCTGCTGCTGTGGGGCGTGTGGGCGATGCGCACCGCCTATGTCGGCTGGGCCGAGCACCACCTGACCCAACGCCAGTTCCTCGGCGTCATCGTGCGCTTCGTCGCGATGTACCTGGTGCTGGGCTTTTTCCTCCTGCCCTGACCCCATGAAAGGTACTTCGCCATGAACGCTCCCGCTACTTCTCGCCGTGCCACTCCGCTGCCTTTGCGGCCTTCGCGCATTGCCGCGCTGCTGATTCCGCTGGGCATCACCGCCACGCCGCTGCCGTCGTTCGCCGAAGCGCGCGGCCTGATCGGCAGCGCGCACAAGCTCTACCGCGGCGCGCTGGCTTTTTACCTGCGCGGGCGCGACCTCGCCCAGCTCGACAGCCGCGGCCTGCAACTGGTGAACGTCATGCTCAACGCCGGCCTGCAGCCGGTGCGCGAGGAAGACGAAGTGGCGCCGCTGAACAGCTACCTGCGCTGGCTGCCGTGCGTGTTCGATCCGGCGCTGGACAAGCGCCAGTGGTACACGCAACTGATGTTCGCGCAACACGCCGCCAACCTCGCGCCGGTGTGGGGCCGCAGCCAGGGCACCGGCCATCCGGGCATCACGTTCTTCAACCGCGGCGGCGGGCCGATCACTTTCGACCCGCTGAACCGGCTCGACCGGCAGATGAACGCGCACCTGTTCCTGTTCGGCCCCACGGGCTCTGGCAAGTCAGCCACGCTCAACAATATCCTGAACCAGGTGACGGCGATCTACCGGCCACGCCTGTTCATCGTGGAGGCCGGCAACAGCTTGCCGTCGCGCGTGGGCAAGGCGATGCCGTGGTCCTGCAGCACGTTGAACACCGCCGTGTTGCTGGCCGGGATGCCGTCGATGCCCTGCTGAAGCAGATGGGCGCGCAGCTTGTCCGAGACGGTCTTGCTCACCAGCCAGAGCGCGTCCTGGGTTAGCCAGCCGTCCGAAGCCTGGGGCTGGTTCAGCTTGAATTCCTCGCGCAGCAGGAAGCGCAGGCCATCGAGCAGCTTGCGTTGCAGGGCGTGCTTCGGCGCAGCCAGCGCCTTGCTGGGATCGCCGCCGAGTTCGTGTGCAACTGATGCCTGGTCGGCCTGCACCACCAGCTCGCCGAGGGTGCCGGCGTGCTCGTATTGACCGGCCAGCACGTACAGGAGCGCGGCCCACAGCTCGGGATAGCCGGCGAGCCAGTCGAAGATGCCAGCATCCAGCAACCGGGCGTAGAGCAAGCCAGTGGCGGCGCTGTGCAGCCGGTACTCGCGATCCACGCGATGGCGGAAGCGGTACGGCCGCCGCAGCGGTCCATGCCAGGGGTGCCAGACCGTGCCGTCCGCGTACTCCACGTGCAGGTCCACGGCCACCTTGCCGACGTCGTGCAGCAGCGCCGCATAGGCGGTGCCGGCCGTCCAGGCTTCGGCCTGGGCGGCTTGCGCCTCCGGCGTGGTGCTGGCGGGCAGCAGGTGCGACTGCCGCAGCTTGAGGGCGTAGGCGACGATCTCCAGGCCGTGGTCCAGCATGCCGCCCGGGTAGGCATGGTGGTGCGATTCCGAGGCGGGGAACTGCTGGACCAGCTCGGCGTAGCGCTCCAGCGGACCCATGTACAGCGTGGCGAACTGGCGGCGCGACAGCGAGGTGCGCTGCCAGATGTGTTCCAGCAGCCGCTGCCGGCGCGGTGTCGCCAGCAGCGATGCGGCCGGTTCCGGCCGCATCAGCCCTTTGCCGGGATCGGCGGGGGGTGTGGGTGTCGGCGCCGCGCCAGAGGATGGCGACGGCCGTTTGCGTTGGAACAGCGAGAGCATGGCGAACCCCGGACGGTGGCCGGTCAGGGGAGCCTTTTGGCCTTTTCGGTTAGGGCCATTCCCCTTGGCCCCATTCCCTTGCCCCTTCCCCAGCCCTTTGGCCTTTTGGAAGCCTTTGGATATAGGGCAACCGGGGCACGCCAGCCACAACCAATCCGGGTCTGGCCCAGGGCGCATTGATGCGGGAAGGCTGGCTGTGCCCTGCCTACGATGGAGTCGATTTCATCCTTTCAGCAGGAGCCCACATGCGCAGCCACATTGACGGCGTAAGGAAACTTCCTTACCATCCAGGCATTGCCATCAGGAGTGCCACCATGCCCGAAATCCACGAAGTCGCGACGCTGACCTCCAAGGGTCAGATCACGCTGCCCAAGTCCATCCGGCAGGTGCTGGGGGTGGACACCGGCGGCAAGGTGGCGTTCGACCTGCGCGGCGGCGAAGTCGTCGTGACCCGCGCCGATGCCGAGCACGAAGACCCGGCCATCGCCGCGTTTCTGACCCTGCTGGCCATCGACATCGAGGCAGGCCGCAACATCCGCGGGCTGCCCGAGGATCTGGCTCGCACGATGCTGGAGCATGCAGGCCACAAGGTTGTCCTGGGTGAGGATTTCGATGAGGACGTGGAGATCTGATGCAGCAGCATGGCTGGACGCTGCTGTTCCACGACAACCTGATCGAGCAGTTGACGAAGCTGCGCGCGGCGGTGCTGCGTGCGCAAGAGAACGACCCGGAGGGCTTCGCGTCCAATGCCAACGTCAAGTTCTTCCGGGCCTTGGTCCAGTTGATACAGAACGTGGTGCCCAGCGATCCGGCACGCGACGAATACCGTCAGGGCAACACCATGGGGCCGGACTACCGCCACTGGCGGCGGGCCAAGCTCGGGCGGCGCTATCGGCTGTTCTTCCGGTACGACTCGAAGGCGAAGGTCATCGTGTACGCCTGGGTCAACGACGAGCAGACCCTGCGGTCGGCGGGCAGCAAGTCCGACCCCTACGCCGTGTTCGAGAAGATGCTGGGTCGCGGCAACCCGCCGGACGATTGGGCCGCGCTGGTGGCAGCGAGCAAAGCCGACTGGCAAGGCGAACGCAAAGGCTGACGCGCTGCATGCCTTCGTGTTCGCCGTGATTAGATGTTGCACGGAATTTCCACCATGAGTTGAAAACTCATGCAGGATTCAATCAAACGAGCAGAGCACGGGACGACCATGAGGTAGCCACCATGAAGACCGCCGCACAGACCACCTTCGCAGAACGCCTCGGCCGCGCGCTGGGCCGAGCGTGGCGAGGCTGTGCGCGTCTGGATCGGCGAGCACAGGGCTGGTTGCGTGCGCAAGGCTTGATGCCTGGTGCCGCTCGGGCTGTGTCGTTGGTCGTCAAACTTGCTGCCCTGGCGGCGCTGCTCTACAGCGCGTTTTGGCTCGCGTTGCTGCTCGCGCTGGCCGTGGTCGCTGGTGCGTGGGCAGCCCGAAGCCAAGAGGAAACCGGCGATGAGGAATGGGCACTCGGTGGTCAAGCCGATCACAAGCAAAGCGTTTTCTACGATCCGATCAACTACGACGACGATCCCGACCCTCGCTTTCACGATGATCGGTAGGCGCGCCGCTACCTTGCACCGCGGATGACGGTGCCGGTCCCTTTTGAGCCGGCTTGACCCGCCGCTTTGGCGCCTTCGGACAGGCCCTGCAGCGCATTCCCAGCCCGAATACCGACCCAGCCCAGCGCAGTGACCCAAAAACCCGGCAACAGGATGAACATCGTCGCCATGACGAAGTTCAGCAGCATGTCCCCGAAGGCGTTGTTCAGCCCGATCAGCGGATCGAAGTTGCTGTGCGGCCGGTTCGCGCCGAATCCCCAGCCGTAGAGCGCATCGAGAATAGTGGAGTCGAGCCAGCGCGCGAGCTGGAACCAGAAGTCCACAAAGAACAGCGCGAACTCCACGCAGCTCACCGCAACCAGCGCCTTCAGCTCGTAGGTGCCGAAGACCAGCACCAGCGGGATGCAGATGACCAAGGCCATCTTGAGCAGCGACAGCACCATCGGCAGCGCCTGGCGCACCACGTCCATCGCCGGGAAGAAGCCGAGCGAGCCCATCGTCATACCCAGGTCGCCGGCGCCGCGCGTGACGATGTTCGGCAGCGTCTTCTCGATCTGCCCGCCGTAGTCGGTGTAGACCGAGCCCTGGTTCATCTTCTGCTGCCGCGGCGAGACCACCGCCCGGATCACCGAGTCGTTCACCTCGGCTTGCGACAGGAAGCTCGCCCAGCCGCCGATGCGCGTCAGCAGCCCGGGATCGACCTGGGCCAGCAGGCGCGCACGCAGGCCACTGTTGCCGTCCGACCACCACTGCCGACAGGTCGGGTAGCCCCCGCCGCTGTCCACCTGGGCCAGCCCCGCATCGCGCGTCGCGTCGTAGGGCCAGGCGATGCGGGGCGTGTTGGAATGGTAGGTGTCGTAGAAACCGGCGTTGTCCAGGAAGTAGCTCGACCCGATCCAGGTGACGTCGTTCATCTGGTCGTCTGAGAGCGTGGGCCGGCTCATGAACAGCTTGGCGCGCGACGGGCCGTAGCAGTCGTGCACGAAGTCGCCCACTTCCTGGGCCAGCACCGGGTCGTCGATGCGCGTGGCGTCCACGTCCATGCGCATCTGCCGCAGGTCGGTGCCACAGGGGATGGCCGCCACCGCGCCGCCCGTCACCGCCTTCGAGATCGAGTGCATGAAGAACCACCACACCGGCACCAGCGCACTCTGGTTGTTGAGGGTCGTGTAGGCGTTGGACCAGCCCGTGTCGGCCGGCTGCGGGACGCTGACCTGGCATTGCGCCGAGCGCGTGGTGTCGAAGCGGAGCGTGCTCAGATCCACGGGAATGAACGGGATGCCGGCGAACAAGATCACGACGATCGCCACCCACACGCGGTTCTCGATGCGCATCGAGGACAGCACGCCCTTGTTGCCCTCGTCGGCGCCTTCGGCGCGTGCGCGCAGCCACTCCTGCACCACGATCACCACGAAGGGCAGCGCGAAGACGCCGCTGGCCACCAGGATGTTCCAGATGCCGTTGTTGACGATCCACCCGACGAGCGTCAGGTAATACTCCAGGTAGTCGGTGGTGTAGAGGGTCATTCCAGCCTCCCGGTCTCAGCCGTGTTGCAGCAGTTGGCTGCCTTCGAGCAGCACCAGCGTGATGACGGCGGCCACCTCGACGCGCAGCAGGCGCTGATGCGTCTCGGCCGCTGGCTCACGCTCGCGCAGGCGCCGACGCATCCACCACCAGCCGCAGGCCGTCGCGGCGTACATCAGCAGCCGCCACACCAGGAAGTGGGCCGAGTGCTCGCGCAGCCAGCGCTCCCAGCCGTCGATGCTGCCGACGACGTGCAGGCCGATGACGTTCACGCCCGCCGCGATGCCGGCGACCGCCAGCACCCACAGCAGCGCGAGGGCGACACGCCGGTCGAACAGCCAGGCGGGCCGCAACCAGGTCCATGCGCGCGCGGCCATTAGTTGTTCCTCGGCTTTTGCACTTCCTTGAGCCGGTCGCGCGTGGTGTCGCCCTCGAAGATGCCGCGCGAGCCGGCGGCGCGCGTGCCGTGCCGCTGCACGATCGCCATGGCCGAATTTCCGGCCAGCGTGCGCCGCAGCTCCAGCTCAGTCTTGAGGTTGTTGATCTCCTGCTCCAGCGCGGTGTTCTCCTGATCGACCGCCTTCACCGCCAGCTCGTTGGCAGCGACGTTCGGCTCCTTCTTGCCGGTCAGCAGCGTGCGCTGCAACAACAAGGCCTTCTCCAGCACGCTCGACAGTGCGGCCTCGGACGCCAGACGCTTGCCGAGCAAATCTTGATCGGGCTCGTCGCGCAGCGCCTCGATCACGCCGCGCGTGATTGGCAGCGAGTTGCTGCCGACGGTTTCGAGGTTCGCCACCGTCATCGGCGTCGAGCCCGTCACCAGGCCCTGCAGCGCCTGCAGCTTGGTCTCATACTCTTCCTGGATCACCGGTGTCAGGCCAACGCCGGGCGTCGTCTGCGTCTTGGTGCAGGTCTCGCAGGTGCGTTGCTCGCGCTCGCCGAGCACGCGCGTGGCGAAGTCCGCTGCGGCCTGCGGCGAGGACCAGGTTTGGCACGTCAGCCGGTTGCCGCAGGAGGCGCGCGGAATGGACGAGGTGTCCGTGACGCCGCGGCTGTTCAGCAGGTTGTAGCCGGCACGGGTCACATCGCCGACCACCTTGATGGAACCCTGGCCCGAACCGCCCGCGTTGCTGCCGCCGACCCAGGGCACGCCGTTGTTGCCCTTGTTCGATTCGGCCTGCTCGACGGCCGACACCGCATCGGTGCTGCTCACAGCATCGCGCAGCGCAAAGCCCTCGGCGAGCTGATCCCATCCGGCTTGGCCCCCCGCCATGTCCGCCATGCGGTTGGCCATCGCCTTGCAGGTCAGCTTGCTGCGGTCGAAGTCGAGCCGGGCCTGGAGCACGCCGTTGGTGAGCAGGTTGTACAGGCCCGGATCGGCGCGCTGGATGATCAGCGCCGGCAGCGAGGCCACGGCGCTGGTCGCGCTCTGGATCACGTTGCTCATGATCTGCTGGAAACCGTTGGTGATGCCGTTCAACTGGTTCTGCAGCGTCGTCGTGATGCTCATGTCGCCGCAGATCAAATTGCTGTTCCAGCCGATGCCCACGCCGATGCTCTGCATGTTTCCGGCACCGCCCATGGAGACGGCGCGGCCCCCGCCGATGCTGTAGAGCACGTCGTCGCCGATGACGCTGCCGCTCACGCCGACGCCGGTCGGGTTGATGCGGGTCTGCGCCCACGCGACGCCGGCCGCCGCGGTGACGGCGCCGGCGAGCGCGATGCTGAGCGTGTAGGGCTTGGCGCGCTGCGCGAAACGGGAGAAAGACGTTTTCATGGAAGGCACCTCACTGGAAATCGACGCTGCCGAGGAAGACCTGGCCGCGGCGCTGGCAGCAGGCATAGGGCCGCCACAGCGCCCAGGCGTAGTCGCCTTGCTGGGCCTGGGTGAGGCTTCCGTTGTGGGGGAAGACGACGCAACTGTTCGACAGCGTGGGCGTGAGCGGCTGCCACTTGCCCGTGGAGGCGTCGGTCTCCATCAGCGCGCCGGCCGGCCAGTAGCCGTCGCGCGAGCTGGCGAGCAGCGGCTGGTAGACGTGGATCTGGTTGCGCCGCGTCACCACGTCGCCCGCGCGCTGCGCGACCACGGCCCCGCTCTTGTGGTCGTCGGTCTGATGCAAGAAGCCGCCGCGCGCGTACACGTTGCCCCACAGGTTCATGCCTGTGCGCGTGCCGATCTCGCGCCGGCCGGGAATCAGCGCTTCGGGGTAGAAGGCTTCCGGGATGTTGTAGCGCCAGGCGATGGTGTCCAGCGTGCTGAGCAGATACGGCATGAAGGCCGTGCCGGCGCCTTCGCACGAGTAGCCGAAGGAACTGGCGAACTGGCTGAACACGTAGCCGCCGGGGTGGCCGATCACATCGGCGTTCTTGAACTTGGCGAGGTTGTTCTCGTTGTCGTGGTTCGTCGTGCCATCGCCACCGGCTTGCGCGGTCGGGTTCGGCGTGCTCATCGCACGCACCTCGACCCACGGGTTCTCGCCGGTGTTGCTGTAGCTCGATACCACCGCGTCCGGCACGTAGTGCCGCACCTTCACCGAGGTGCGCACCGTGCAGCCCGTCCAGGTGCAGAACAGCCAGTAGCAGATGCCGACGACGCGGTACTCGATGCAGTCGGGTGACAGGGCCGAGGACACGATGGTGGCCGTGTTCAGCGCGAAGCTCGACGCCGCGCCGCCCAGCAACACCGAGGCGATGGCCAGGCGGGCCCGGCGCGACGATGCGGACAGGAAGCGATTCATGGCTGCGTCCTCCGATGGGCCTCGATGCGGGCCACGGCGCGCGCCACATCGGGCTCGCCGTAGACCACGTAGCGGCGGTCGACCACCACCGCAGGAACGTTGGCGATGCCCAGCCCCCAGGCATCGGCCACACCCTGATAGGCGCTGCCGATCCGGCGCTGCATGCCCTGGCCGCCATCACGCAGGCGCTGCTGCACGAGCGCGGCCGCGCGGCTGGCGTCGTTGGGCAGCCCGCCCGCCAGTTCGGCCTCGATGCGCTCGGGCAGGTCCAGCTCGATCAAGCGGGCGCCGGCAACGGGCTGCACGGAATGGCGGCTGTCGGTCACGACCAGCACATCGGCGGCGAATGCGGCCTGGCCGAGCAAGCACAGCAGAAGGCCCCCCGCGCACGCGATGCGCGTGGCCCGTAGCCGCCGGATGGAATTGCACAAGGGAGCCGTCATGGCGGGCGTCCTGGGAATGAGAGCAAGGCCCCTAGTCGAACGCCGAAGGCATGTCCGCTGCGACAAGGAATGCGCACCGCGCCCCCCCCGCTTTCGCAATGGGCGACTGCCATTGCGGCGCGGCGGCCGTTCTCGTTCGAGATGCGTAGAAAACGGGTTAGTCAGCGCAGCCATGGCCGCGGCGTAGCCTTGAAGGATCGGGGCTACCTGGGCATGTCGCCGAAAGACTCGGCAGGCATTTCCCTCGATGCGGTCTCGGTGGTGCCGCCCGCCACCAGTAGGTCGATGGCCGACAGCAGCGCATCGCCTTCCACTGGCCCATGCAACAGCAGCGTCTTGCCGGACTGGCGATCCTTCAGGCGTAGCGTGGGCGTGACCTTGATGCCCTCTTGCGCGGCGCTGGCCGACTGCGCGCGGATCAGCGCGTCGGGACGCTCGCTGTCGAGGCACTGCTGGGCGGCCGGCGTGATGCCCGGATAGCCCAGCCCTCGGGCAGGCCCTGGCCGTCGCCGCGGGTATGCGCATAGACCCATTCGACGGCCCGCCAGAACGCGGCTGTGCCGCCGGCCTCGCCGACGCACTCGACCAGGCGCGCATTGGCGGTCGCCGCCGGCTCGTGCGTCGTCAGCGGCAGGTGGTGCCATTGCCAGTTCACCTCGGGGTGCGCGTCGATCCACTGCTTGAGCACCGCGAAGTAGGCCCGGCAAAATGGGCATTCGAGGTCGGCGTACTCGACCACCGTGAAGCGCGCGTTGTCGCGCCCGTAGCGCCACGGCGGGCGGGCCGCGGCGGCGGTTGCCATCGTGGGCGCCGTGTTGAACTCGGCCAACGTGGAAGCTTCTTCGGCGATCGGCGCCTGCGGCTGCAAGGCGAGCCAGGCCGTCGCGATCAGCGCGACGACGAGCAGCACGGCGACCCACGCGACGGAACGGGATGGAATGAAGCGAGCGATCCGCATGGTGTTCTCCCCTCAAGCCTGTGCAGCGAACGCATCGAGCGCCAGCGATTCGATGCCGCGGGCGCGGTCGATCTTCTCGGCGATCTTGAAGGCGGCATCCAGCTCGCCGATGCCGTACTGCTGCATCAACTGGAAGCGTTCCGCCTTCTCTTCCGGCTCGGTCTGAGCCAGCGCCAGGTAGAGGCTGGGCGGCACCGCACGGAACAGCACTTCCATGCTCTTGGAGAGGATCACCCCCTCGGTGAACTTGCCCGCCTCCTTGCGGGCCGACAGCATCAACGCCTTCTGCGCCGCGTTCAGTTCGCGGAAGCGCGCGATCTTCTCTACCTCGTCCGGTGGCATCGAGAGGCAGATCCACCACTCGATCATGTTGAGTATGGGCTCGGCGGCCTTGGGCAGGTCGTCGATGTTCTGCGTCGCCAGCCAGTACCAGGCGCCGAGCTTGCGCCACATCTTCGTGATCTTCACGACGTAGGGCGCGAGCAGCGGGTTCTTGGTGATGATGTGGCCTTCGTCCGTCACGTTGATGATCGGCCGGCCCAGGAACTGGTCGCGCTCGGCGATGTTGTTGACCGTGTTGATCAGCGAGATGTAGGCGATGGAAAGCTGCGCGTTGTAGCCCTCGCGCGCGAAAGTGGCGAGGTCCACGATGGTGATGTCGGCCTCGGGCCACGGCGTGCCGGGCCGGTCGAACATCTCGCCGTCCACTCCCTGACAGAACATATCCATGGCATCCGCCATCTCCAGCAGCCGTGCGCGCCGTACCTCGGGCAGCGAGGTGTCGCGGGCACGCTCGCGCAGCGAATCGCGCACGTCGCGCGTGAGCACCGTGCGCTGCTCGCTTCCTTCGCTGTGGCAGCGCTGCGCCGCATCGAGGATGCACTGGCGGATCAGGCTGCGGTCGGCGCGCGTCATGCGCGCTTCTTCCTTGTCCTCGCCGCCGGTGATCATCAGCCTCGCGGTGATTTCCAGCTCACCGAGCACGTCGCGCTGCTCGTCCACTTCTTCGCTGCGGCTCGCCGCCTGCGCTGCGGGCTCCTGGTCCTCGTCCAGCGCATCGGCATCCAGCGTCTGCACCTGGCTGGGCGTATCGACCAGCCGGTGCGCGTCGGCGAACGGTGCGAGGCTGACACCGGCGCCGGGGGCGAGCTTCACGCGATGCACCTTGAGGCCCAGCCGCGTGGCGAAGTCGCCGAACAGGCCGAAGGCGATCTGGAAGGCCACCGTCTCAAGCGACGCAGGCTGGTCGCACAGCTTCACGTTCTTGAAGCTGTCGCCAGCGCTGATCTGGGAGGCGGCCGAGCGGCCCGCGCCCTTCGCCGGCCAGGTGCAGGTCGAGCAGGAGCAAGAGGGCGCGGCGCAGCAGGTTCCCGCCGCTGCGCCTGGTGCGGTGCACGCGAGGCTAGAGCCTGCACGGAGCGGCGCCCCGGCGGTCGCGCCCGTGACGCCGGCAGGGGCGGCGGACAACGGCGTCGGTGCGCTACTCGATCTGCTAGACATGGCACCTGCCGCGTCGGTACCGCTCCCGATGCTGCCCGAGCCCGTCGCCGACGCGCAGGCCGACACCGAAGGAGATTCCACGGTCGGCGCCGTGGTGACGCCGCCAGCACCGCCAGCCTCGGCACCCCCGCCACAGGCCGAGCCGTCCGGCGAAGACTTCATGTTCTGGCTGACCCAGGGCGTGCGATCACGCAAGCTCGTCATAAACGATGCCAAGGCCCTGGTGCATTCCGTCGCCGGCACGGCCTACCTGGTCAGCCCAGGCGTGTTTCAGCGGTACGCGCAGGAGCATCCACAGGTGGCAAGCATCGCCCAGCAGGAAAAGTTGGAAGCCTGGCAGTGGGTGCAGAAGCGCTTCGAGAAACTGGCTGCGCACCGCAAGCAGGCGAGCGGCCTGAACATTTGGACCTGCGACGTGACCGGGCCGCGCAAATCGCGGCGGCTGCACGGCTACCTGCTGGCGCGGCCCGAAACGCTATTTGGAGAAGTGCCGCCCGATAACCCGTACCTGCGTCTCGCCAACGAGGCCGCAAAGCGCGAAAATCCCGCAGTTCAAAGCGAAAACGATAGCGACGAGCGGGGATAGGTAGGCGGCCACGTCCGGGCCGGCATCAGCCCTGAAGCTTGGGAGGAGCCGGTTCGGCCAGCTTGGCCTCGGTCAGGGCCATCAAGTGGGCGGAACTGCATTTCAGAGCACGGGCAATCCTGAGGATCATGGGGAGCGTAGGCGTGTGCTCGCCACGCTCGATCTTGCCCATGTGCGAGCGCTCAATGCCGGCGATGTGGGCCAGCGTTTCTTGGGCGATGCCCTGGTCGGCTCTCACTTCTCGAACGGCGGCTCCAAACGCGATAGCGGGTTCGGCTTCGTAGGTGGTGGCTCCGGTGGGTCGGCCTCTTTGAATCGGACGTTTTTGCATTAGCAAAAGCGTCGACGATGGACTTGATATAAACCACGTTAAACTTAACTCAAGAACGCGATCGCGCACTTGATGCTTTCGCCTTCGCCATGCGTTTTCTGCCCTGGGAAGGAACTGGACGTGACATCAACCGATGCTTCCGCCGCAATCCGGGTCGCCGTGCTTGGCGAGTGGGTGCCTTCACAGCTTGCCGACGTGCTGGCGCTGCAGCGCGCCGAAGAACCCGAGACCGCCGCTTCATTGGTTGAATCGGACACCGCTGGATCAACGAACGAATCGGTGCGCGACGGCTTCGACTTCGCCGTGTCTCCCGCGGATTTGAAGTGGCCGGGCTGGGTATGCGAGGCGCTCTGGCATGACATGCTCGCAGTCGCTGTCGCTAAGCGCTCCCATCTTTTGGTCTACCGAGAAGTGCCATGCCACGAACTGCTGAAGCAACCAATCATCAGCGCACAGTCCTCCGCTGAGGAACTGTGGCATGCCGAGGTGCATCGGCTATTCGATGATGAGCCACAGGCCATTGAGCATACGGTTGGCACCTTTGACATGGCTATGACACTCGTTGCCGCGGGCTACGGCATCACCATCGCGCCCGCCACACGGTTGGCCAGCTACGAGTCACGAGGCGTCGCGGTACGACCACTGGCCGGCGCTCCAATGGTCGTCATGGCCTATTTGCTGCACCCCAGCGCGGCCCTGACCGAGCCCCAGGAACGATTCGCACGTCGCGCTCGCTCCGTGTCCTGAGCCAGGTGCAGCGTCCGCGTGCCGCTACGCCACGTACTGCGGCGACCACTCGCTTTCCTTGACGGTCGTGCTCACGGCCATGATCAGCTTGTCGAGGTTGGTGGCGGTGACGCTTTCCAGCGCGGAGCGGCCGCGCAGCGTTGCGCGTGACTGTAGGAGCGCGCGGTAGATCTGCCAGGAGTCGGCGCCCCGATTCAGCTTGAGCACCGCCTGAATCAGCGCGTGCTTGACCGGATCGAGATGCCAATCGGGGACGCGCTGGCCGCGGTTACCCAGATTCAGAGCCAACAGATTGCCCGCTTTGATTTCGTAGCTGATCCACCGCCGCGACTTGCCCGCCATCTTCGCGTACTCCGCGACCGGCAGGTTGTGCGCGGCCTCGAAGACGTCGACCAGTGCCATCCGCTCGCGCTGGATGTCGGACAGCGGTTCCTCCATCACGGAACGTGGCAACGGCACTGCCGGCAGCCGATGCGTCTCGGCCGACACGAGAGGCATCGCGTCTCCCGCCTTCGTCACGATCAGGATCGGCGCGGGCACGGCCGCAGGCTTGCGAGACTCGTTGGCGGCGGCTTCGTCCGCAGAGACGACGGAAACGCCCTCCAAGTGAATCGTGAGCGGCACGCTTGCAGCTTCGACCAGGTTCTGCTCGAACAGGTCGAGACGATCGGCCCAATCCTGCATCATGCGCCGCCGCTGCTCCACGTACTCGGCGTGGTTGTAGGTCGCGCTGACCTTGTTGGGATCGACATGCGAGAGCTGCGCGTCCACCCACACCTTCGGGTAGCCGATCTCGTTGAGCGCCGTGGACATGGTGCCGCGGATACCGTGCCCGGTCAGCATGTCGCGATAGCCCATACGCTTGAGCGCGCTGTTGAGGGTGTTCTCGCTCATGCGCTTCTTTATCTCGATGTCATGGCGGAACAGGTAGCGCTGGGCTGGCTTGAACTGCTCCAGCATGTGGCGGACGACTTCCATTGCCTGCACCGACAACGGCACAATGTAGGGCGGCACGTCCTTGGGAAGCTGACGCTTGCGGCGCATGTCGACCTGGAGTTGCTTCACCACCTCGGGCGGAATGATCCAGAGCCCGCGATCGAGATCGAATTGATCGGGCGTCGCCAGACGCAGTTCGCCGGTGCGCACGCCGGTCAAGAGCAGCAAGCGCAAGCCAAGCTGGGTCTGCAACCGCCCCCTGTACTTGCGCAGCCGCTGCAACAGCTTCGGCAGGTCGGCCATGCGCAGGAACGGGTTGTGGTTCACCGGGGGCAGCGGCAGCGCCACCACGTCGAGGTCGGACGCCGGGTTCTGCTCCAGGTCCGGCACGATCACAAGCGCGTAGCGGAAGAGCTGGTTGAACCAGGTGCGGACTTTCTCGGCAACGGACAGCGCCTTGCGCTTCTCGATCTTCGCAATGACCTCCAGCAGATCCGGACGCTTGATGTCGTAGATCGACCGCTTACCGAGCACCGGCAGAACATCCTTGGCAAACACGCGTGGAAGGATCGAGAGCGTGGTCTGACGTCCCTTCTTGAGACTGAGTTCGCGGTGGGCCAGCCACTTCTTGTAGATCGCGTCGAAGGTATGTTCGCCGGCGAACTTGGCCGCGGCACGCTTTTGCTTGCGGTGCCGGTGCGGATTGATGTCCTTGGCGACCAGGGCGCGCGCTTCATCGCGCAGGGAACGCGCGTCGCGCAGCGACACCTCTGGGTAGTTGCCCAGCGACATCCGCTGCTGCTTTCCAAGCCAGTAGTAGCGGAAGTGCCAGCTTTTGTTGCCTGCGGGGGAGACGGCCAGGGAGAGACCGTCGATGTCGGGAAGGGTGTACGCCTTTCCGGTGGCCTTGGCTTGCCTGACCACCAAGTCTGAGAGTGCCATGCGCTTGCTCCTGAACGAGTCAGGTAGCAGATGCTGTTCACCTCAGCCGCGCCTCGCCATCAATAATCCGGCAACCGCACAACCCTCAAAAAGGACTTGTTTGTGGACTTAAAAGTCCTGGCTGTCAGCGGATCACTGCGGACGACCCTGGAAGACCGGAGGCTGAAAAATCGTTGCGCGACAACGACTTATAAAGCTTCTTGGATTTCCCTGGAAGTCCTCAGAATGATGCAGTGGAGCGGGCGAGGGGAATCGAACCCCCGTCTAAAGTTTGGGAAACTTTTGCTCTGCCATTGAGCTACGCCCGCCCGATTCTCGAAGGATGGGCTCCCCCGAAAAGGTAGCTTTTCCCTTCGGGCTGGTTGGAACAGACCTGTCTTGTAACAGGTCACCTCGCGGAAGTCAGCGCCCTTTCGGGCTGGGGCAATCCTTGCATCCCCTATCCAAACCATTA